>Ga0209347_1000630_pt1 | contig 80428 bp, 77 predicted proteins | sample AutmiccommuBRH23_FD_187382 | JGI IMG/M metagenome (GOLD analysis project Ga0209347, IMG submission 187382) | Deep subsurface microbial communities from Mt. Terri, Switzerland - Autotrophic microbial communities BRH/23 (SPAdes) (version 2) | ecosystem: Environmental > Aquatic > Deep subsurface >...
TACCATAGGCGCGGCTATTGCTGCTGCAATTGCTACCAAAGACAGGAGAGGATAATTTGAGGTTTTATAATGTGCAAAAGGTATTAAGTGACCAGTTTTCAGTGACAAATTTGCAAATTTTAAATATATCTAAGTTATTTTACAAAGCAATGTTGCAGGGACTAAATGACGAATTTGGCTCTTTAAAAATGCTTCCATCTTATATGAACAAACCAACAAGACAAGAAAAAGGTGAATATCTAACTATTGATTTTGGCGGCACAAATCTAAGAATTGAAGTGATGGAATTACTTGGGAATGGAGCCTACAAAATAGGCAAATCATTATCAATACCTCTTGATAACCGGAAGAGTGGTAGTAATTTTACATCTGAAAGAAGCACTGCAACAGATTTATTCGGTTTTATAGCTTGTCAAATAAGAGAACTAGCGGAGCCACATAAAAAATATTTTTTGGGTCATACCTTTTCTTTTCCCACAAAGCAAACAGGACCTAATTCAGCTACACTCTTAAAATGGACGAAAGAACTTAAAACTTCGGGAGTTGAGGGTCAAGATATAAATGTTCTTTTGTCAGAAGCCCTAAAAGCAAATGGGATACATAATGTATTCCCAAAAGTGATTATTAACGATACTGTGGGTACTTTATTAACTGCTGCCTATAAAAGCCCTCATGCCAATATTGGTTCTATCTGTGGTACAGGACATAATACGTGTTACTTCGAGCCCTCTCCTCCCACTAGTAATACGCCAATGATAATAAATATAGAATCCGGAAATTTTAATAAATTGCAGTTTAATAAATATGATGATTTACTTGATAGAAAAAGTGAGAAGCCTGGGGAACAACGTTTAGAAAAAATGGTTGGGGGAAAATATTTAGGAGAGCTGGTAAGACTTATTGTCCTTGATTTTGTGGACAATGGTATTCTTTTGTGTAAATGTAATAAAAAATTACAAAAAGAAATCATTACTTCTTGTTCTATTACCTCCAAAGATGTCGCAGAAATACAAAGTGATAATACCTTTCAGCTGGAAATTATTAATTACTTTATTAATAGTAGGTTTCATTACTCTGATTCATTATTGGAGGATAGAAAAATTCTTAAAATAACCGCAGACCTCATAATTAAACGTGCGGCAAAACTTATCGCATCAACATACCTAGGTATTTTGGATAAAATTGATCCCAACCTTAAATCAAAGCAAATCATTTCATTAGATGGTTCACTATATGGGAATATACCCTTATTCCAGAAGTATATAAGAAAATCCTTGGATGATGCGTTAGGAGAAAAAAGCGGATCAGTAATTGTTGAGCTTATAAAGGATGGCTCAGGGGTGGGTGCAGCAATAGCAGCAGCTATGTTTAAATATTTATAACCTTTATAACAAAATTCTTTAACATAGGAGTAAAACTAATGAAACTGATTAGCGTAGTACTTGTATTGTCAGGGAGATATTTTAACCATTCAAGGAGCTATAAATGCACAAATAGGTAAAAATTCAGGTCAATATGCAATGATTTTCGGGGTTTCGCTAATTCAATTACTTTTAGCACTTCTTTTTCATCTATATAAGGTGGAAGTATTTCTCAGCTAATGTCTCCTCTAATAATTGTTGCTGGTGTTATGGGGAGAGTTAGCATGGGAGCGGAGAAACAGATGCACTTTACGGTTTAATGGATTCGAGATCCTCTTCTGGTTTGGTGTAAAAAATGAGCATCGGAACCTTGGGTAGGGGGTACAATACTAATGAAATATCTGAGTCGAAATTAGTTTCCTCAGGCTTTCCGCTAAAAATGCAAATCATGTCTTCAATCAGATCTGGATAGGCATCGGGCAGTTGTTTTAACGGTTTTTCAAACCTTTGTTCAAAAAATGCACTCCAAACTATCCCGTTAGTAAGTTCCCTAAACGGAACCCATTTTCCGGACAGATCCTTTCCTGCACTAGAAATGATATAGTTGAGTAAAGGTACCATCACCCATACATTATTATGACAGGCAGACATCATATTCCCCTCGGAATCAACCGTGAAGTCCTTTCCGAGAATCTTAAGGGTTAACTTATCGCCAGCAAGCGTGGCCCCCAATCGTTGCTCGGATGCCGAAAAATCAATTGCAGCTATCTCTTGTTTCAACGGCACTAGTATTTGCTTCAGTTGCTCTTCAGGTGTCGTTTGTCGGATAATTTTCTTATCAAGTTTCTCAATTATATGACTATCTAGATGAGGGCATTCATCGAGACGTTTTTGTCCCTTTATAGTGCGAGCTTGTTAGTATAAATGTTAAGAACATCAAAATTTTTCTCAAACAAATTTTATTCCATAACGAAGGAGCGCTGTGGGACTAGGAATGTCGAAAGACGAATTGATTGGATTGGAATACGTTAAAGTCCTTAATATTGCGATGGGGGCCTTTTAGATCTCATTAAGTTCACATATTCTTCATACAAAGGTCACGTTACGGCAACAAATTTGTTCTAAGATAAGAATATCAGATGATTATTCGCTACTATTGCGGTTGACATAAAGCTAGCATTTTTCATTTTTCTTATCCTCCTTCTACTACCCCTCCTATTGGAGGGGCTTTTTTTGTTGTATATCCCTTTAGATTACATGTCCAATATTACTACACAAGAGCAAGTAGATTCTATCTACAACCGATTGTGACTAATCAAGCGACTTGTGATGGCACCACATGACAACCGGTCACTTACTTTCTTTAAATCTAAGTATTAATAATCCTAATCTTATTTTTCTTGGCCAAAGAATTAATGTAGGTACTTGTTTATTAAGTAGGTTATGTATGTCATGAAATCATTGTCTTACTTATTTGAATTTCGAAGAAATATATAATGATGATTCGACAAGTACCTGTTTCTTTCCGAACGACCACTTTATACGCCTTTCAAAAATTGATTTGTTCTCCCCATTTTATAGGCAAGTTTAATCATCTCTTGTTCTTCTTCGGTTATTTTTCGGGCATACATTTTTTCAAATTGCTGAAGAAGTTTATCGAAGTCTATCACTCTTATTTGGTGTTTTGGTCTAATAGCCCTGTGAGACGGGTCAAAGGGTTTTGGTTGAATCGATGAATTATATAATTTTTTAAATATTTCAGCCGTATAAAAAGCATCATGAAGTGCATTGTGAAATGCATATGTTATTGGAATATGGAGTAACTCAACAGCATGTTGAAGACGTAATAAGTTTTTTTGAGATAGATCGAAATGCCTGGAAACATAGGGTTGTAAGTTGATTACTCTTTTCGGTAAAAACCTGTGGCTTAACTGATGGTCTTCAACATTTCTGAATAGTTCTGTAATATCAGACATGCCCCAAGTACAAAATATAGAATCGCTCTCATTGATAAATGTTGTATACACTTTATAAATCTCAGGAAAGGGTTCTTCAGTTAGAAGCTGCTCTAAGGTAATACCGGTCAATTCTGTGACAAATGGATTAATTCGTGTGTAGAAGGTTGGCTTTACGTAACGGTTAAAAGTGCCTACGGTGTTAAATTCCAAATCTAATTTGATGGCACCAATTTGAATGATTTCAAAGGGATAGGGAGATCGTTTTCTATCAAAATTCTGTAAAGAAGCACCGTCATGATTAAATTCCAAATCAAATATTATGAAAGACATATTAGAACTCCTTAAATCACTTGATTTCCTTTATTCTTGGCTGGATATAAGGATGCTATCCGCATCTGATTAATGGTATTCCGGAAAGTGATCAAATGAGAAAAACCAGTAGTCATGGAATGCTTTTCATCCCAAAGGCTGCTGGTTATTCTTAAATTGTGTAGTATTCAAACTTGATTTAGCAAATGGGTTACCTTCCGACCTTTAATATTAGGTTAGCTACCTTTAACACGATGGTAGATAATGGAATACACTATGGCGGGTTAACAATTGTTTATGGGAGGGTTATTATTATGGATGAAGAAAAAAGTGCATGTAAGTGTAAATGTGACTCAAAGGATGCCCCAGTTACGGGAAATATTATTGTGTATGAACTAGCTGTTATTATAATTCTGTTGATATTCATTTTACTGGACCTTGATAAACTCAGCGAACAACCAACTAATGATCTTGAGCAATCAAGAGAAGAAAATTAAATTGCAAGAGATAGAATTTATTTAAGCCAGTCAATATCTTAAATTTCACCTCACTAACCAGCAGTCACGCTTGTTTAAGTGGATTTTGAATCTATATATCAGTTTGATGTTAGGTGATACTGCAGCTTTAAATGGAGCGATAGGGATGGGAGACTTTCAGTTTATACGGGTATCTCCTTCTAGATGATAGCCGTATAAACTTTTTATTTTATTGAATTGCTATCCGTTGCTTATAATCCAAATCTCGCAACTGGTAGGTTCAAATAGAATCTTATCTAGGACGAATTCGAATTGAAGCTACAGATGTACTGGTGAGGGGATTTGAACGAGAGTTGCCTGAGAAAGTCCCAACTGATTATAGTCAGTATATAAATAATATATATATTTGAGTTAAAGATATTAATATTTTAATTGAACTTAGTAAATTTTTTTAAGTATGACTAACTTTAAACAAGGGCGTTGGAATTGGACAGGGCAGAATAAATAACTGAGAAAATTCAAAAATGTAAAGGAGGAAATGAAGAGCTTGAAAAAGGGTAATTCATAATTATGTAGAATATTTAGCATTATCGTAGATAATAGAAATATCATCAAAAATAATCAGAAACAATAGAACTTATTACGGGAAAAGGAGAGATACAATGATGATTCGCGAACTTATTGAAAAGAACCGGACCTATCGCCGATTTTATCAGGACGTAGATATAAGCCAGGAGACCTTAAGAGAACTAATCGATCTTGCAAGGCTTTCTTCAACAGGTGCGAACCTCCAGTCTTTAAAGTATGTTTTGTCACGGAGGCTCGAAACAAATAAGCAGATTTTCAAGACATTAAAATGGGCTGGTTACTTAAAAGATTGGGATGGGCCAGAAGAAGGGGAGAGGCCTAGTGCCTACGTAGTAATACTCCACGATCAAAAGATCAGTAAAGGTTTCTTTTGGGACCATGGGATTGCCGTTCAAAGTATCTTGTTGGGTGCAACCGAAAAAGGGTTAGGAGGTTGCCAATTTCATGCCATTGATCGTGTCGCCCTAGCTCAAGAATTACGCTTACCGGATCATTTTGAAATCGCGACAGTGATTGCATTGGGGAAACCAAAAGAGGTGGTGGTCATAGAGAAATTAGGTGATTCTGGGAACGTAAAATATTGGAGAGATGAGCAAGGAATTCATCATGTGCCTAAACGTGCTCTGGATGATTTAATATTTAACAAATGATGTTCAGTTGAGATTTTCATTTAATGAATAAGAAAAAGCGAAGGATTTTACCCTTCGCCTTTTCTAATGAGTTTTAAGTCATGTTGTTCCCAGGAAGATTGCGTTCGGCTAATTCAATAGCCATTTTCACCATGTTGCCACAGTCTCTTGAAGAAACTCCTCCAAATCCTTCTTGTTGAAGGGTCCCCGCAAAACCTAACTCTTGAGCGATCTGCTCTTTTAACTGGTAAGACATGATACTATTACGACGTTTTGACATGAGGATTCCCCCTTTCATTGGACAGTTTCTTTCAACAACACTGTTGATGAAAGTACTATTAGTATAACTTTTTGTTATAGACAGTATGTAACATGAATTTGAATTCTCTTGGTAATTGAGGAATCAATAACCGCTTTTAAATGAATATAATGTATTACGTAAAAAAACACTTGACTTCAATGTGCGTACATTTTATAATCCAAATCAGGAACATATTAGTAAGGCGATGATGGGAAAGTCCGATGTGCAGATTCTAAAGAGAACCGACGGTTGGTGCGAGTCGGTGAATCAAACTTGGGATTCCATTCCGGAGTGTCCGATGATGAATCGTGACGGGTACCGCCCGATACAGCGGGTTATAGAGTTGGCTATTTACAACATGGGTGGCAACGAGGGAACACCTCTCGTCCTTTTGGGATGAGAGGTTTTTTATTTCTAGTGTAACTTGAGGTTGTATTGGTCTGAACTGGGTGGTACCGCGGAATTTCCCGCCCCAAAAGATTGGGGTGGGTTTTGTATTTTTTTAAAATTAAAGAGGAGTGGTGATGTTAAAAAGGGATGTTTCAGAACTTGTAGGTCAGCAATGAGATTAGAAAAACAAGATTTTAATTCGGGCACGGGGATGAATCGATATTAATATTTTAAGTGACCTTGGCGACATTTGAAATGACTCGTGCTGTGGATGTTTCGGTTTAAACTGAGTGTTGTAGTGGGAAGCAAAGGGACGGTTCCATTGCTTCCTCACTGATGGAAAGCCTATTAAACAGGAAGCACGGAACCGTCCCCTTGCTTCCTGAAGTGGGGCTCAGGAAAAATGGATATTAGGGAGGGGAAGTAATGGAAATTCTAAACGATGATGAGAAGAAATCATTAAAGACTCGGTTTATATTAGTACGTCACGGTGAAACTAGCTGGAACCTCGAAGGGCGATACCAAGGACAGATCGATACGCCACTTAGCCCTGTAGGACTAAAGCAGGGGCAACTTGTCGCTGAAGCTCTAAAAAATGTTCATTTTGATGTAGTCTATGCCAGTCCTTTATCACGGTCCTATGAAACTGCCATGATGTGTGCGGACTTGCATGGATTAAAAGTTGATAAAGATGAACGTCTGCTGGAAATCAATCACGGGAAATGGGAGGGGCTTCATTCAACCGAAATTGAAGGCCAGTACCCAGATCTCTTAGCACGTTGGCGTACTACAGTGGTTGATGTTCAGATGCCTGATGGTGAAAACATCGAAGATGTTCGCCGGCGAGCCATGGCGGCTTTTTATGACTACGTTGAAAAAAATAAAGGGCAAACTATCTTGGTTGTTGCGCATGATGCGGTTAATAAAGCCGTTCTTTGCGATATTCTGGAGATGGAACAGACCCATTTTTGGCAGATGAAACAAGATAACACGTGCATCAATGTTTTTGAATATGAGAATGGTAAATGGCGATTAGTCCTTATGAATTCGACAGCTCATTTGGGTTTTCTTTTTAGTGGCGTTGAGCAAAAGGGGTTATAATATAACAATAGAAGTCCCTCATCCAAGTCGGGTGAGGGACTTCTATTGCATTGGCTTTATTTATGGAAAGAGGATATAATGTGAGGAAAAACAGTTATGGAGTGAACATTTTTGCCATTATTATTTGGAACCGCCGGAGTCCCACTATCCTCTACGGATCGATCCAGTGAAGGTGGAGTGCGACGTATACGGGAGTTGAAGCTCGGTGCTTTAGAAATAGAATTTGTCCAAGGGGTGCGTATGGGCGAAGAGAAGGCGAGAAAAGTTGGCGCCGTAGCGTTCGAAGAGAATGTTGCTTTGTCTTGCCATGCCCCTTACTATATTAATCTTAATTCTCGTGAACCAGAGAAAATTACGGCAAGCAGAGATCGTATTATTCATACCGCACGTATTTCGCAAATCCTTGGAGTGCGGAGCGCTATTTTCCATCCGGCGTTCAATCATGATGATTCGTCGGAGGTGGTTCTTGCGCGGGTAGTCCGTGAACTTAACCTAGTACGAGAAACACTTGATGCGGAGGGAAATGACGTAATTCTTCGCCCCGAAACGACGGGAAAAGGGAGTCAATTTGGGGATCTGGCGGAAACTATTCGGATTACCCAAGAGGTTCCAGGGGTATTGCCCTGTATTGACTTTAGTCATCTTCATGCACGGACTAATGGAAGGTACAACTCTTATGACGAGTTTTGTGAGATTCTGAATGAACTTGCCGAGGGGTTAGGTGATCGCTGGGTAAAAAATGTACACTTCCACATTTCGGGTATTGAATACGGATTAAAAGGCGAGAAACGGCACCTTGTCTTAAAGGAATCTGACTTGCGTTTTGAAGAATTGATGAAAGCCTGTCTGACATTTGGGGTAGAAGGGTTGGCTATTTGTGAAAGCCCGAACCTAGAAGTAGATGCCCTGCTTTTACAACAGACGTATCTTGGCTTTAGTTAATGAATCCGTCTTGATAAAGCTGAACATCGATATTTCCGATGGAGTATATGTGAAGCCAAATATGATGGAGTATATGTGAAGCCAAATATTTTGAAGGATAAGTAGAGCCCCTGTGCAAGGGAAAGTTGATTAAGGGGGAGTGAAAAGAGATGAATTATACTCCAGCACATGAGGTAGCGCTTAATAAATTCCGAGCTTGTTCATTAGAGGATATGGCGCGTTGCTCAGGCTATTCTATTGAGGGAAATGCCCTCTTTATTGAATTTTTAGGTCATAATTTTAAGGTGGACTATCCCAGAGGGAATTTTGTTCCTGTACATGCGGTAGACGGAGAATTGCCGCTTGCTACTCAAGTATTGATTCTTCATTACATAACAAGCCTTACGGAACCATTAGAAGTAGGGAAGCTTATTTCGTATAAGGAATTTCCGGGTGGGGCTATTTATATTAAGCCGTTTACCGGTAGGGCCATTGACCCAATGGTAAGAATTTTCGGTGCTAATCCGGATAGACTTCTTGAAGTAGCAACAAGTTTAGGGGGACAGTCCAATGGACTTGGAGATGTAGGCGTTACTATTAAGGTTTTTCCACGGATTCCTGTGACCTTGATTCTTTGGAGAGCGGATGATGAATTCCCAGCGTCCGGGAATATCCTCTTCGATGCGTCTGCCCCTGCAATCCTACCGACGGAGGATTATGCTGTCCTTGCAAGTCTGGTTGTTTTTAGTTTGAAGCGAATTAGAGAGTCAGTGTCTTAGCCTTGGTGACACTATTGAGAATAACGTGAATAATAACACGACAGTTTAGAGCATTGTCGTGTTTTTTGCATTAATTACTCTATTGATGTTCACACTAAGCTAAGGAGGAATGTCAAATGCATACACTTTGGAAAGGATCCATTAGTTTTGGGTTAGTGAATGTTCCGGTAAAAATGCATGCGGCCACAGAATCTCAGGAGTTTAAGTTTAACTTTCTTCATAAAGAATGCCAGAATCGGATTCGGTCAATTAAAAAATGCCCCACCTGCGACCTGGAGGTTGATGCGGCTGATTTAGTCAAGGGATATGAATATGAAAAGGATCGCTTTGTTGTACTAAATGATGAAGACCTTGCATCTCTGGAACAACCGATGAGTCGATCGATTGATATCCTTGATTTTATTAATTTGCAAGAAATCGATCCGATATATTATCAAAAGTCTTATTATCTGTCTCCTGAAGAAACTGCCCAGAAGGCTTATCGTTTACTTTGTCAGGCGATGGAAGAGAGTGGAAAAGTTGCTTTGGCACGTATTACTATGCGTTCAAAACAGCATTTGGCTTGTCTACGTGTTTTCGAACAAGGCCTTGTCATGGAAACAATGCATTATCCGAAGGAAATTCGCCATATGGATTTTGTTTGGGATCGTGTTGTTCTGACGGAAGTGGAAATGACCATGGCTCGTCAACTAATTGATAATTTAGCCCGTCCGTTTGAACCCGAGAAATATCGCGATGAGTTACATGAAAAAATGGCCTTGTTAATTGAAAGCAGAGTAACAGGGGAGACCTTTAAAGTTGAAGCTCCGACAAAGGGTGGGAAAGTGGTCGATTTGATGGAAGCATTGCGGGCAAGTATTGCACAGACAGAAAAAGAAAAAGGTCAATTAAAAGATAAGGGTAAGGATCAAGATAGAACTAAAGATAGAACTAAAGATAGAACTAAAGATAGAACTAAAGTAAAGGCTAACGAAGCTTCCGATGAGGGCAATGATATAGGATCGGACTTGGAGCAAGTAAACACTGAAAAACAGGAATCTACATTGACTCCTCGAAAACGAACAACACGACGTGCGAAAGGTGCATAGGGTTTGCTGAATCAAAAGAATGGTTTTTCATCAATCCTACATTATTTTACCTAAAACATGGATATTCGTCAATAATCTGCGCAGGAGAAGTGTCTATTTGTCCAGAAAAGGAGGACAAAGGAGGTAAGGCGCATTGGGGATGGAACAGGAAAAGTTAGTTCGAGCGGCATTACGAACGATTAAGGGCGTTGGAAGTCAACATTTACGTCTGCTTATTGCTTATTTCGGAAGCGCAGTAAAAGCTTGGGAGGCTCCTCAGAGTAAATATCTTCAAGTCGCAAATCAAGGAAAATGGCTTGGAGAAATTTTAAAGGGGAGAAATAATATTGACCCTAGAGAGATAGGAGAGACTTTGTACAAACGGGGGATTAAGTTGATCATACCGGATGAACCTGATTATCCCGCTTTATTAGCTGAGCTGGCAGACGCTCCTCCACTTCTATATTATCGTGGGCATCTAGGAGGAGAAGCAGAGGTGTTAGCTATAGTAGGTTCACGCCAAGCGACTACCTATGGAAAATCTGCTGCACGAATGTTAGCTCGTGACGCTGCGGCAAAAGGAATTGTCATTGTCAGCGGTCTAGCTCGAGGGATTGATACTGCTGTTCATCAAGGGGTACTGGATAGCGGGGGAAGGACATGGGCTTTCCTGGGATGCGGTCTTGACCGGGTTTATCCCTTGGAAAACCAGCGCCTTGCCGATGGCATTTTGGCTAAAGGCGCATTATTAAGTGAATTTACACCCGGCACACCACCAAATGGTGTTAATTTCCCAGCGCGAAATCGATTAATCAGCGGGTCTTCTCGTGGGGTTCTGGTAGTGGAGGCAGCAGAAAAAAGCGGCGCTCTGATTACGGTAGATTTCGCTTTGGAACAAGGACGAGAAGTTTTTGCTGTACCTGGACCGATTTTTAGTCCGCAGAGCCGGGGGACTCATCATTTACTGCGTCAGGGAGCAAAAATCGTGGAGGGGGTCGAAGACATCTGGAATGAGGTACCTGCATGGTCGAAACATGTTTGCCATGTTTCGCTTAACTCTGAATCTTTGCATGAGAAAAAGGACCCTCCAGCTGAAATGGATCTGGGGTCAATTCTTCAGCAGTTAAGTGACGTTCCCTTGCATATTGATCAGATTACGATTCACTCTACACTTCCCGTATCCAGCATTTCGTTGGCCTTATTGGAACTGCAATTAGGCGGGAAAGTCATACAATTACCTGGGCAACATTATGTATTAGCTCGAGAGTGCTAGACATACTATGAAAAAGGCGTTAATATAGGGCATAAGTTTACCAACGTTACCCGTGTACTTAGAATAACCCGATTCGGATATAAGTGTAGTAGAGGAATGAAATAGAAATTTCCTTAACTATTGTTTTCTGTAAGAAAACAATACGAGTTCGAACCTCGCGCATCGCGCCTCGAACATCGAGAAAAGGGTATTTTAGAGTTTTCTTTAAGTTTATTTGAGGTGAAATTATGTCTAAAACGCTTGTTATTGTAGAGTCCCCTGCCAAGGCAAAGTCAATCAGCAAATTTTTGGGAAGCCGATATACGGTAAAAGCCTCAATGGGACATTTACGAGACTTACCAAAGAGTCAATTAGGTGTGGACGTGGAGCACTACTTTGAACCCAAATATATTGCCATTCGCGGACGAGGAGATTTGATTAAAGATTTACGTCTAGCAGCTAAAGGGGCAGATAAAGTGTTATTGGCTTCTGACCCTGACCGTGAGGGGGAAGCGATTTCTTGGCATCTTTCTCATTTATTAGGGCTTGACTTGAACAACAAGAATCGAATTGAATTTCACGAAATTACTAAGAATGCTATAATGACTGCACTTAAGCATCCCCGTCAAATTGATCTTAATCGAGTAGATGCCCAGCAAGCCCGCCGAGTATTGGATCGCTTAGTCGGCTATCAGTTAAGTCCTTTGCTCTGGCGGAAAATTAAGAAAGGCCTAAGTGCAGGTCGAGTCCAATCCGTAGCAGTACGGTTAGTTGATGACCGAGAAGAGCAAATTAGGGCTTTTGTATCAGAAGAGTATTGGAGTCTAACTGCAGAGCTCCAAGCTGCTGGAGGAAAGTTTCTTGCTAAGCTTTTAAAAAAATCAGGGCAAAAAGTTGCAATCGCCTCGAGAACAGAAATGGAAGCTGTCTTGGACGATTTAGCGGGTGGTGACTTTCAAGTATCTGATGTTCGTACGAAAGAAAAGAAAAAGCAACCTGCTCCTCCTTTTATAACGAGCAGTTTGCAACAAGAAGCCCATCGTAAATTGGGCTTTTCGCCTAAGCGAACCATGATGTTAGCTCAGCAGTTGTATGAGGGTCTTGACCTAGGAAAAGAAGGAACCGTAGGTTTAATTACGTATATGCGTACAGATTCTGTCAAGATTGCCGAAACTGCTCAAGCGGAGGCAAAGGAATGGATTTTATCACACTATGGTATTAATTATTATCCCCCTGAACCACGCCAGTTCACTAATAAAGGCCGAGCTCAAGAAGCGCATGAAGCGATCCGTCCGACAGTTGCTTTGCGGACTCCAGATTTACTGAAGGGGATTTTAACTCGAGATCAGTTGAGGTTATACCGCTTGTTATGGGAACGTTTTATTGCCAGTCAGATGAGTGTGGCAATCATGGATACGTTGACAGTCGATGTGCAAGTAGGGAATTATTTATTTCGTGCGAATGCGTCGACAGTTCGTTTTCCCGGATTTTTGGCTGTTTATGAAGAAGGAAAAGACGAAGCTGATCTAGTCGATGAAGAACAAAGCTCATTGACACTAGCAGTCTCTTCTGGAGAAAAACTAAAACTTGTTAAACTCCAGGACAAACAACACTTTACAGAACCACCGCCGCGCTATACAGAGGCATCTCTAGTTCGCAAGATGGAAGAGGAAGGAATCGGAAGACCAAGCACTTATGCACCAACTATTGAAACGATTCAAACACGGGGGTATGTCCTCAAAGAGGAAAAACAACTTCTTCCTACGGAACTTGGGGAAATCGTAATTACTTTACTAAAAGAATATTTCCCAGATATTTTAAATTTAGAGTTTACGGCTAATTTGGAGGAGAAGCTCGATCTTATTGAAGAAGGAAGGGCTCCTTGGAAGTCGGTAGTTAATGACTATTATGTGCCATTTGCCGTGACCTTGGCTCAGGCTGAAGAGAAGATCGGAAAAGTCAAAATAGAAGATCAAGTTTCCGAAGAACTTTGTGATCTGTGTGGTCGAAATATGGTGATTAAGATGGGGCGCTACGGTAAATTTTTGGCCTGTCCAGGTTTTCCAGAGTGTCGAAATACCAAACCCCTCTTTGAAGAGGTGGGCTCAAATTGTCCGAAATGCACTAAACCCCTTGTGGTTCGACGCTCTAAGAAAGGTCGGAAGTTTTACGGCTGTAGTGGCTATCCAGAATGTGATTTTGTGTCATGGGAAATGCCAGCCCCAGAACCTTGCCCAGAGTGTCAACAGATAATGGTGATTAAATCTTCAAAACGACAAAAGAAACAGGTATGCACAAATCCGGAATGCCGTTATACTTTGGTGATTGAAGAAACCTAGATGATAAGAAGGCATAAGTCTTGATATACTGCTTTACTGGAAGCGTTAACTGGAATAAGGAGAATGGATACATGGTGCAGCCTATAACTGTCATCGGAGCAGGTCTTGCAGGTGCCGAGGCCGCTTGGCAACTTGCCGAACGCGGTGTGAGGGTTGATTTATATGAAATGCGTCCGGTCAAATATACCCCGGCACACCATACAGACCAATTTGCAGAACTAGTTTGCAGCAACTCGCTGCGTGGAGCAGGTTTAGAGAATGCGGTGGGATTATTAAAAGAAGAAATGCGTCGCTTAGGGTCTCTTATCATGAGTGCTGCTGATCATAATGCTGTTCCCGCCGGCGGCGCTTTAGCAGTTGATCGGGAACTTTTTTCGAGTGAGGTTACTAAACGGTTGGTTGAGCATCCGAATGTATATATTCATCGAGGAGAAGTACATAGTATCCCGATGAAGGGGATTACAATTGTCGCTAGCGGTCCATTGACCTCCGATGATTTAGCTGAAGATATCGTAAGGGTAACTGGAGAAGAAGCTCTTTCCTTTTACGACGCAGCAGCCCCGATCGTGACGCTAGAATCCATAGATTTAAGCAAGGCCTTTTGGGCTTCGCGTTATGACAAGGGAGAAGCGGACTATTTGAACTGTCCGATGACTAGGGAAGAGTACGACCTGTTCTATGAGGCTTTAGTTCAAGCGGAGACAGCAGAAGTTCAAGGATTTGAAGAAGGGAGAGTTTTCGAAGGCTGCCTGCCTGTCGAAGTGATGGCCAAACGTGGCCTCCAGACTCTGATGTTTGGTCCATTAAAGCCTGTTGGCTTACAGGATCCAAGAACTGGAGTAAACTCTTATGCAGTTGTACAGCTTCGTAAAGAAAATCAGGCAGGGACACTCTTTAATCTTGTGGGTTTTCAAACACATTTGAAATGGAGGGAACAAAAACGAGTTTTTTCGTTAATTCCCGGTTTAGAAAATGCCGAATTTGTGCGTTATGGTGTGATGCATCGCAATACTTTTCTCAATGCTCCAAAAGTCCTCAAAGCAGATTTTAGTTTAAAGCTTAAACCCGAGGTTTTCTTTGCCGGTCAAATGACGGGAGTCGAAGGATATGTTGAATCTGCTGCCAGCGGGCTTCTGGCGGGCCTTAATGCATGGCGAAACCTTAGTCAGATGAGACCGCTTGTCTTCCCTGCAGTAACGGCGTTAGGCGGACTGGCGCGTCATTTAGAAGGATCGCCCAGTGAAAATTTTCAACCGATGAATATTAACTTCGGTTTGCTTCCAGCCTTAACGATGCGGATACGGAATAAACGTGAAAAGAACGCCAGGATTTCGGAACGGGCTTTGGAGTCTTTAAGTGAGTTTTGTGCTTGGGAGGATTTAGGGAGGTAAACTTACTATTGAAAATGGATGAGGCGTTAAGTTTATTTTCAGGTCATCAATATTCTCAAAACCGATCCGAACTCACAGTCGCTGCGTATCAAACTGATCTAGTTCAGTTTTTTAGGTTTGCAGCACTCGAACTGGGTCTCGAGCCTGAAACGCTCACTGTGGATCTGATTGATGTCTATATCGTCCGTGGTTTTCTGGGGGTCATGGCAGAACATGGGTTGACGAGAAAAAGTATGGCTCGTAAGCTTGCCGCTCTACGATCTTTTTTTAAGTTCTTATGCCGAAAAGAAATACTCCAAATCAATCCGGTTCAGCGGGTAGCGAGTCCAAAACTAGGGCGAAAATTACCTCATTTTCTATATTTAGACCAGATGGATGGGCTACTCCATGCTTCGGATTGTACAAGTCTACTGGGTTCGCGCAATCAAGTCATTATCGAGTTGCTCTATGGGTCTGGGCTAAGGGTCAGTGAACTAGTAAGCTTAGATCGTGAGAATCTTGATTTAGAGATCGGACTGATTCGAGTCCTCGGGAAGGGGAGCAAGGAGCGGGTGGTCCCTGTCACAGATTATGCGATTAAGGCCATCGGGGAGTATCTCGGGATGCGGAAAGATCACCATAAAATCCTTTTACTAAATTACAAAGGGACGCGGTTATCGGCCAGGTCAGTCAGACGGGTTTTGGACAAACTGGTCGCTCAGATTAGTCTGGAACAACATGTAAATCCACATATGCTTCGCCATTCTTTTGCAACTCATATGTTGGATGGGGGAGCGGATCTAAGAAGTGTTCAAGAGTTATTGGGACATCTTAAGCTTTCATCAACTCAAATATATACGCACCTAACTCGCGAACGGCTTAAAAAGGTTTATGCTCAGGCTCATCCCCGAGCGAAAGGACCAATAGGCCAGTAACAGGGTTAATTTTCACAAAAAGTTGTAAATTGCCTACAATTTACTTGACACACTGAAAATGGCCTATTAAACTTTATTGAAGGGGGTGATTGCATGTTTCATGCAACGACCATTGTCGCAGTAAAAAAAGAGGAACACGTAGCCATAGCGGGTGACGGCCAAGTAACCTTCGGGCAGGCCACCGTGATGAAACATAAAGCCCGGAAAGTACGGCGTTTGTTTCATGGAAAAGTGATTGCTGGGTTTGCGGGATCCGTAGCGGATGCGTTTACACTATTCGATAAGTTTGAACAAAAACTGGAAGAGTATCATGGGAATCTTCAGCGTGCAGCCGTAGAGCTGGCCAAAGAATGGCGAACAAACAAAATGCTGCGTAACCTTGAAGCACTGCTGATAGTGGCGGATAACCAAAATCTCCTGATTGTATCCGGTTCGGGGGAAGTGATTGAACCGGACGATGGAATTGCTGCCATTGGATCTGGTGGGAACTATGCTTTAGCCGCTGCTCGTGCTTTGGCGAAACATACTGATTTGCCAACGAAGGAGATTGTACGAGAAGCGATGTTGGTTGCTGCTTCGATTTGTGTTTATACTAATGAACAAATAAATGTGGAAGAGTTATAGGGGGTGAGACTATGGACAGCTTGACACCTCGAGAAATTGTCCGTGAATTGGACCGATTTATCGTAGGACAAGATGCAGCAAAACGAGCTGTTGCGGTTGCATTACGTAATCGCTATCGTCGTTCTTGTTTGCCAGAGCAATTACAAGAAGAAATTATACCGAAAAATATTTTGATGATTGGCCCGACAGGCGTTGGAAAGACTGAAATTGCCCGGCGGCTAGCAAAGCTTGTTCGCGCCCCATTCATTAAGATCGAAGCCACGAAATTCACTGAGGTTGGATATGTAGGCCGAGATGTGGAAGCCATTATTCGTGACTTAGTCGAGATAGCCTTACGTATGGTGAAGGTTGAGCGCGCAGATAAGGTGCAAATTCAGGCGGCAATCAAGGCCGAGGAACGCTTGATCGAGCTGTTAGTTCCGGAAAAACGCTCTGAGAGTACCGCTAGCAACCCCTTTCAGATGCTATTCGGTCAAACTCCCGATCCAGAAAAAGGTGTTAATTTGACTCCCGAAATTGAGAAAGAACGCAAGATAGTGGCTGAGCGCTTGCAGCGAGGGGACCTTGAAGAGCAGATTATTGAGATTTCAGTAGAAGAAACTACGCCACTTTCCGATATGTTAGGCAATAATAACATGATGGAAATGGGCTTGAATATTCAGGATATGATGTCGGGGATGCTCCCTAAACGGCACAAGAAGAGAAACGTAACCGTTCGCGAAGCGCGAAAGATCTTGATACATGAAGAGACACAAAATTTGATTGATCATGATGAAGCGGTTCAAGATGCCATTTGGAGAACTGAACATGAGGGAATAGTTTTCTTAGATGAAATCGATAAAATTGCTGGTCGCGATGGTGCTGGTGGGCCGGACGTTTCCAGGGGAGGAGTACAACGTGACATTCTCCCGATTGTGGAAGGGTCCACTGTCGTAACAAAGTATGGCCCAGTTAAAACTGATCACATCCTGTTTATTGCTGCAGGTGCCTTCCATCTCAGCAAGCCGTCTGATTTGATTCCGGAACTTCAGGGAAGATTCCCAATTCGTGTGGAACTAGAATCGTTAAGCGTGGCCGATTTCAAACGTATTCTTAGGGAACCCCAATCGTCGTTGATTAAACAATACAGCGCATTATTGGGAGCGGAAGGGATAAAGGTTGATTTTACGGAGAATGCTATTGACGAATTAGCAGAGGTTGCCTATAAAGTAAATTCTAGCACTGAAAATATTGGGGCTAGGCGTCTCCACACAATTGTAGAAAAAGTACTCGAGGAATTGTCTTTCGAAGCTTCCGAACTGCCTGAAGACTACACTGTGACAATTAATCAAGAATATGTTCAAAATCGTTTGGGTAATGTGGTACAAAATCAAGATTTAGCTCGCTATATTCTTTAGATACAATGATCCATTCGCCAATCATTCGCTATGTAAGCAACTTTAAGGAGGATTTTAATTATGAACACGACGTTATTAGAAAAAACCAGAACCATTAATAAATTAATTCAACGCGCTGCAGGGAATCCAGTTGATTTTGAGGAAATGGCTACAGTTCTTAGTAAAGCAGTGGTCGCCAACATATATATTGTTGGCCGACGAGGAAAGATTCTTGGCTATAGTTTTATGAAGAATTTTGTTTGTGGAACAATGGAGGACATTGTCATTCATTCCGAACGTTTCCCTGAAAGTTATAATGAAGGTCTGATGAAAATCAGCGAGACAAAAACCAACACTGCGCAGGTTGCAAATGGCTGTGTATTTAATTGTAATGAACCGTGTCATTTTACGAATAAGATTACAACAGTTGTTCCAATATTAGGTGGAGGCGAACGGGTTGGGACGCTCGTACTAGCGAAATATGACGAAGAGTTTGAAGAGCAAGATCTAGTGCTTGCTGAGTACGGTGCTACAGTTGTAGGTATGGAAATTTTACGTGTTAAGGCTGAACGAGCAGAAGAAGAAGCTCGTAAAAAGGCGGCAGTCCAAATCGCCGTAGAAACACTGTCTTATTCTGAACTTGAAGCGGTGGAACACATCTTTTCCGAATTGGGTAGTGGAGAAGGACTTTTAGTTGCCAGCAAAATTGCCGATCGAGTGGGGATAACGCGTTCCGTTATTGTCAATGCCCTGCGCAAATTTGAATCAGCAGGTGTAATTGAGTCGAAGTCATTAGGCATGAAAGGCACCTATATTCGAGTTCTTAACGATTACTTACTGGATGAATTAAATAAGCATATCAATCACACGAAGTAAGTATTATTTATTCAGGAGGGTAATTTTATGGATGAACATGATGATGAACATGATTATGTTTACCAACTTAGACCTCTTATTGTTCCTGCCGTTATGTTTCTAATCCTTTATCCACTTGTTATAGGCGGTTTGCATTTCTTTAGGAAGCTACCAAGCCTAGAACTTAGGCTTCTCATAGGGATATATATCACGGCAGCGCTTGGAATCTTATTCCTATGGGTTATAGGAAAGAGTAAACATGTGCAGATCAAAGATCGGCAAATTGTCTTTCGTTCGTTACTTGGTAAACACATCTTAGAACCGCAGGATATTCGTAGGGTTGCCTTTTATTTTGATGGAAAAGGGCAGGAGGTTGCTCAGATCAGTACGAAAGGTGATTTTTATTACGTAAGCGAATTCTATTTTCCCTTTCCCGAGCTCATGAGTGACTTGGAGATTTTCATACAGAAGTATGATTTGCGTTCAAATCTTGAGAGCTATGCGGGTTTGATTGATTAGAAACTTCTATTTTATGGGCATTTCATTGCAATGCCCTCAAGAATGTGCTAATCTATTGACAGTATGATTTAATGAAGCACGCAGAGGGATTAAAGCGTTAGTTCCTGTCATAAGGCAAGGGGCGTTTTGAGATGAACCTGCGGAGGAAAAAACAAAAGAAAGTTGGTTTAACACAATGGCAGTAATTTCCATGAAACAATTATTGGAAGCGGGTGTCCACTTTGGACATCAAACTCGTCGCTGGAACCCAAAAATGGCTCGTTTTATCTTTACGGAACGCAATGGGATCTATATTATTGATCTGCAAAAAACCGTTAAAAAAGTGGATGAGGCTTATAACTTCGTTCGGAACCTCGCTACTGAGGGTGGTACCATGTTGTTCGTGGGTACTAAGAAACAAGCTCAAGAGTCGGTCAAAGATGAAGCAGAACGCTGCGGTATGTATTTTGTGAACGAGCGTTGGCTAGGTGGAATGCTCACAAATTTCCAAACCATTCAAAAACGTGTTGATCGTTTGCGCGTTTTGGAACGGATGGAAGCTGAAGGCGTATTCGATGTGCTTACGAAGAAGGAAGTTTCTGCATTACGTCATGAGATGGAGAAATTAGAACGCTTTTTGGGTGGCATCAAAAATATGAAAAAACTTCCAGATGCTTTGTTTATTGTAGATCCTCGTAAAGAGCGGATTGCGGTCGCTGAAGCACGTCGTTTAAAAATTCCGATTGTTGCAATTGTGGATACAAACTGCGATCCGGATGAAATCGATGTTGTTATTCCGGCTAACGATGATGCAATCCGTGCTGTTAAGCTACTCACTTCGAAGATGGCTGATGCGATTATCGAAGGACAACATAGCAATGATGGCGAAGAAGAAGCTGGAGAAGTAGCCGAAGGGTAAAATCGAAGTTCGAGGTTCGTGGTTCGAAATTCGAATGCAGAGTTTTGGACATCGAGCAGCGTGCTCCGTAAATAGTACTGTGAAGGTTCGAGGTACGAATAGCATACCTCGAACCTGTACATCGTCAAATCAAGCGTGAAACATAAAGCATATATCATAACACATAAATATTAAAATCGTGCATCGTGCATCGAGCATCGAGCATCGAACATCGAGCATCGAACTTGGAGGTATATAACCATGGCAGACGTAAGCGCAGCTCAAGTAAAAGAGCTTCGGGAACGTACCGGGGCAGGTATGATGGATTGTAAGAAGGCACTTATACAGTGTAATTGTGAGGTTGAAAAAGCCTGTGATTTTTTACGTGAGAAAGGACTTGCAGCCGCTGCAAAAAAAGAGGGGCGTGTTGCAGCTGAAGGGACCGTCGAGGCCTATATTCATGGCGGTGGGCGCATTGGTGTGCTGCTTGAAGTGAACTGTGAAACAGACTTTGTATCTCGTGGGGATGAATTTAGAACATTAGTTCGCGATCTCGGCTTGCATATTGCAGCAGCCAACCCTCAATATTTGAATAAAGAAGATGTGCCTTCAGACGTACTCCAACATGAGAGAGATATATTAAAAGCCCAAGCTCTTAATGAAGGAAAGCCTGAAAAGATTATCGAAAAAATGGTCGAAGGGCGGATTGAAAAGTTCTATAAAGAAGTCTGTTTAATGGAGCAAGCCTTCGTCAAAGATCCTGATAAAAGCGTGCGCGACTTGGTGATAGATAAGATTGCCAAAATCGGGGAGCGCATTGTTATTCGTCGTTTTACTCGTTACGAGCTAGGAGCAGGCATTGAAAAACGACAAGATGATTTTGCAGCAGAGGTTATGAAAGAAATGAATCGCTAACACAACCTAGACAATCTATCTAGAGAACACCCTGGTGTTCTCTTTTTTTAGAATACGAGAGGATTTCCCACTCTAGGCGTAGAATTAGATTGATGGAGGTTAATCCATGGAAAAACTACGGTATAATCGACTGGTCCTTAAGATTAGCGGGGAGGCGCTGGCAGGCACACAAGGCTTTGGACTTCAACATGATATGTTAGTTTCCGTTGCGGCTCAGGTGGCAGAAATCCGAGGTATGGGTGTTGAACTTTGCTTGGTTGTTGGTGGCGGAAACTTATGGCGTGGCATTGCTGGAAGTGCTCAAGGGATGGACCGTGCCACGGCCGATTATATGGGCATGTTGGCAACGGTGATGAATGCCTTAGCTTTACAGGATGCCTTGGAAAAGGCCGGATCAGATACCCGTGTCTTGTCGGCTATCGAAATGCGACAGGTTGCTGAGCCATATATTCGGCGTCGTGCGATTCGACATATGGAAAAAGGGCGTATTGTGATTTTTGCAGCTGGAACAGGTAATCCCTACTTCTCGACGGATACAACGGCTGCTTTAAGGGCCGCCGAAATCGAAGCTGATGTCATTTTGATGGCGAAACGGGTGGATGGGGTTTACGACTCTGATCCGCTGAAGAATACACAGGCAAAGAAGTTTGACCGTTTAAGTTACCTTGATGTCCTCAGCAAAGGACTTGGGGTGATGGATTCCACTGCCACCTCACTTTGTATGGACAATAATATTCCCGTAATAGTTTTTGACCTTACGACACCGGGTAATATTCGAAGAGTAATTATGGGCGAAGCCATTGGAACTTATGTGGGGAGGGATAGTTAATGATTTCTGAGGTGATTAGTGACGCAGCAGAGCGTATGCATAAAGGGGTTGACGTCTTACGTAGAGAGTATGCTACAATTCGAGCAGGCCGCGCAAATCCGAGTGTTCTGGACAAGGTTATGGTTGATTACTATGGGGCGCCTACTCCTATTAACCAGCTTGCAAATATCTCTGCCCCTGAGCCAAGAATGCTAGTTATTCAGGCTTGGGACAAATCCGTTCTTCCTACTATTGAAAAGGCAATCATGAAATCAGATCTAGGGCTGAATCCATCAAGTGATGGTACTGTGATTCGCTTGATCATTCCCCAACTTACGGCTGAGCGACGATTGGAATTGGTCAAAAAGGTTAAAAAAGAAGCTGAAGAAGCGCGTGTAGCAGTCCGTAATGTCCGCCGAGATGTCAATGACAAGCTCAAAAAACTTGAAAAGGATCATGAGGCCTCAGAAGACGAAATCAAGAGGGCCCAAGAAGACGTTCAGAAGATGACTGACAAGATCATTAAAGAAATTGAACATGTAATGGAAACTAAGGAAAGTGAAATCACTGAAGTATGATAAACGGTTTACTTGGCCGAAATTGGAACGAGGTGAAACCTGAGCTTGAACGCATGGGTAAACCTTACGCTTTTCAAATCTCGCGTCCGCATGGTAAAATGGAAGCATGGGGAAGCTGTCGTGTTATCAGAGTTAGAGAATTCGACGATCGGGTGGAGGTAGTCTTAGCGTATGAAAAGTTTTCGCCAAGGCAGCCAAAGACCCCTTAATCGAGGTTCGAGGTTCGAGGTTCGAGGTTCGATCAAAGAACCACGAAAGCGCGAACTACGAACTTCGAATAGGGGGTCTATTCGACATTCGAGGATCGAGGATCGTGGTTCGATATTTAGAATAACAACCACGATAGCATATACCACGAACTTTAGAGTTTTTTACCAGGATATTCGATGTTCGAAGGCCAAGTTTAGTAGTTCTATGTTTTAAGTTCTAAGTTCGAACCTCGAATATCGAACCTCGAACATCGAGATGGGGGTGGGAATGATGTGGTTCAAACCATGGAAACAAAATACGGAATCAACAGACCAGGTTGCGATGGACCGCCTCCCTCGTCATATTGCCATTATCATGGATGGAAACGGGCGATGGGCTCAGAAACGAGCGCTTCCTCGTTCAATGGGGCATCGGTCGGGTGTTGAGGCCTTGCGTAAGGTTGTTAAGGCGTGTTCCAAACTTGGAATTGAGGTCTTAACGGTTTATGCATTTTCTACGGAAAACTGGAAGAGGCCCAAAGATGAAGTGGGTGTACTCATGACACTGCTCACGGAGTACCTGAGAAAGGAACTTCAAGAGCTGCATCAAAACAATGTAATCATTCGTACCATGGGGAAAATTAATGACCTCCCACTGGAAGCACAACGCGAATTAGCACACTCTATCAAGAGTACTCGTGATAACACGGGCCTTGTTCTTAACCTTGCTCTGAACTATGGCGGGCGATCTGAGATTATCGATGCCGTCAGGAAATTAAGCAAAGAGGTCCTAAATGGAAAGCAACGAATTGAAGAGATTGACGAACACTGCTTTAGTGAAACACTCTACACCCAGGGGTTACCGGATCCTGATTTGCTGATTCGAACCTCGGGGGAAATGAGGTTAAGCAACTTCCTACTCTGGCAGTTGGCCTATACAGAGATTGTTATAGTAGAAGAGCTTTGGCCAGATTTTGGTCAGAAAGCTTTACTTGAAGCGATCAAAGCGTACCAGAAGCGTGATCGTCGTTTCGGAGGAATACATACAAGTTGAGGAGAGCACATGGTTAAAAGAATAATTAGTGCCTTAATTGGTGCCCCACTTTTCTTGGGACTTATATATTTGGGAGGGCCATATACTGCATTTTTGGTTGTTGTATTAACGTTATTGGCGTTGCGGGAATTCATGCAAATTGGTGAGCAGATGGGTATACGCGCTTGGACTAAACTTACGACCATTGTTACAGTTGTTTGGTTTATATGTCTGTTGATTGCCGGAGTAGAATGGATGTTACAGATGTTAGTCTTCTGGCTTCTAATCGGACTTGGGCGGCTTGCCTTAACTTATCCGAGGACGTCTCTGTCAGAGACAAGTTTTAATTTACTGTCGGTCCTTTATTCGGTTGTCTTATTATCTCATCTTTATTTGCTTCGTCAGCTTCCGAATGGAGTGGAATGGACCTTTCTTGCGATTTTTTTGGTATGGGCTACAGATATAGGCGCATACCTTATAGGAAGACAATTTGGTAGCCATCTTTTAGCCCCACAGGTTAGCCCGAAGAAAACTGTGGAAGGTTCGCTTGGAGGATTATTATTCAGCATTGCAGTGGCTTTAGTGTTCTGGCGCTTTGTCGGCGGAGCCAATTGGATTATGTATATCCTCATGAGTGTTATTATCGGAATCAGCTCCCAAATCGGTGATTTGTTTGAATCAGCCTTAAAGAGAAGCGCAGGGGTTAAAGATTCCGGAAAGCTTATTCCAGGGCACGGTGGGATCTTGGACCGGTTCGATAGTCTCATTTTTGCACTCCCCCTGGTGTATTATGGGATAAGATTACTTTCGTGAGGTGAAAGCTTTTGAGCATCAAGAAACACCCTCTATGGACAAGTGTAAACAGGCTTGCGGTGGTAACTACTGGTCTTGTCCTTTTGAAAGTCTTTACATACTTTTTTGAAGATTTTCTGCCCGTTTTCGGTCAAGTCGTTTCCAAAACGTTAAGCGCCTTTTTACCATTTATTATCGCACTTCTTTTTGCTTTCTTACTTGAACCGCTCGTTGTGCGGCTGATGCGGAGCATTCGGATTCGTAGAACGTATGCATCTGTACTTACTCTCATTTTGGCTCTTGCTGGATTGGGCATTTTTATTTTTTTAATTGTTGCTCGTCTTTATACTGAATTATCCGAGTTAGCAGTTTCCTTACCTAATTATGGTTATTTAGTGGATCTAGTGACCAAGCAAGTTGATACAGTTGAAAAGTTTGTAAAAGTAAATCCTCAGGTTCAAAATACTCTGTTTGCATCGACGGAAAGCCTAGCAAGGACGCTTCAGGAATGGGCTAAATCGGGGAGTGTCTTGTTACTTGGTTTTCTCACCGCGTTACCCCGTGTTTTTATTGTCCTGGTGGTGTCCCTTGTCGCTACCTTGCTCATGAGTTCAACTTATCCAAATGTTAAACAGTTTATTTCTGACTTGTTTCCCAACCGTTGGCACGTAAGTGCTCAAGCGATCAGCGAAGATTTGGGAGCTGCCATTGTGGGATATTTGCGGGCACAAGCGATTTTGGTTGCTGTCACAGCTTTTTCAACCATCGGTGGTTTGCTGCTGATGGGAAATCGTTATGCTGTCACGTTGGGAGTACTGGCAGGGCTTCTGGATATAGTGCCCATTGTGGGCACAGGCATTCTGTTTGTGCCTTGGATCGTCGGCCTGTTTATCATGGGATCACTAGGAGAAGGTTTAAAATTGTTGTTGATGTGGCTCGTTACTGTTACAGTACGGCAGTTTTTGGAGCCCAAAGTTTTGTCTACTGGAATTGGGATACACCCGCTTCCGACTCTCATTTCGATGTACGTAGGACTTCATATACTAGGCGGTATAGGCCTTATTGTGGGGCCTGCGTTGGTTATTTGTTATGAAGCTTTACGAAAAGCAGGAATTTTTGGAACACGAAAGTAAAGTATATTTTTATATTTCATTTACTATAGTTTATCGTAGGATTAAGTAATTCAAAAGGAAGAGATGATTCACTTGAAAACGCTGACTTTATTGGGGTCGACAGGTTCTATCGGGTGCCAAACCCTGGATGTCGTCCGCCATGCGAGAGAGCACCTCAAGATTCATGCTTTGGTGGCAGATAAAAGTATTGAACTTATAGAACAACAGGCGCGGTTTTTTCATCCTGAAACCGTTGTGATGATGGATGAGGGTGCTGCCCGTGAACTGCGTGGCCGGCTCAAGGATTTGCCAATTAAGGTAGATCAGGGTATGGCCGGGATTATCGACTCCGTTATCGCCTCACAAGTGGATACGGTAGTCACGGCACTTTCCGGAAGGATTGGTTTAGAACCTACACTTGCCGCAATAGAAGCGGGCAAAGCTATTGCCCTAGCTAATAAAGAAACGTTAGTCGCTGGCGGGGACTTGGTCATGTCTACGGCAAAGAAGATGAAGTGCCCGATCCTCCCAGTGGATAGTGAACATTCGGCAATTTTTCAATGTATGGAGGAAAATCCTGATACCGTTGAGAAGATCATTTTGACGGCATCGGGTGGCCCTTTTTTCGGATGGTCTAAGGAACAGTTAGCAACTGTCACGTTAGAGAAAGCTCTTTGCCATCCCAATTGGGATATGGGTGCCAAAATTACCATAGACTCGGCAACAATGATGAATAAGGGACTCGAAGTAATCGAGGCGCATTATTTATTTAATATGGAGTATGATCAGATAGAGGTTCTTATTCATCCACAGAGTGTGATCCACTCCATGGTCCAGTATCGAGATGGCTCGATACTAGCCCAGTTAGGAAGGCCAGATATGCGACTACCAATCCAGTATGCTCTGAGTTATCCAACTCGCTGGAAAAATCCCTTTGAACGACTAGACTTCCGTGGGAAAACATTGACCTTCCATGAACCAGATTTGAAAGCTTTTCCTGCACTTGGTATGGCTTACCGAGTAGGACTTCGCGGTGGAACCTTACCGGCCGTGATGAATGCAGCTAACGAAGTTGTGGTTATGGCATTTCTTCAAAAGCAGATCACTTATCTTGAGATTCAAGACATTGTTGAGAAAGTATGTTCTATGCACTACGTTTTAGACAACATGGATTTGGGAAGCATACTTGATGCGGACACTTGGGCACGTCGTCGTGCCGCGGAACTTTTATCGTAGTTCGTGGTTCGATATTCGTGGTTCGAACCACATACTCATAGTTCGATATTTGATGTTCGCTGCTTGAACTACGTGATTGAAATTCGAACCACGAACCACGATCATCGAACCACGAAAAGGGGGGGTTAAAGTGTTAACGACACTCGCCATCGTTTTTGTTTTTGGAAGTATGGTCATGATTCATGAACTCGGGCATTTTATGATCGCAAAATGGATTGGGGTTAAGGTTATTGAATTTAGTTTTGGCTTTGGTCCGAAAATTGTTGGTTATCAGGGTAAGGAAACGCTTTATGCTCTGCGGATCATTCCTTTAGGGGGGTTTGTCAAACTTCATGGTATGGACGCGGAAGTTGATGCCAATGGCCAAGCAGTGATTGCACCTACCCATGATGCGCGGAGTTTTATGAATAAGCCGGTTTGGCAACGCATGGCGGTGATTGTGGCTGGACCGATCATGAACTTTGTTTTGGCCATAATCCTATTTGTGAGCGTTTTTGCTTATCTCGGAATTCCAACGGCAGGAAAAACAAATATGATTGGATCACTTGTTCCGGGAAAACCGGCGGCCGCTTCTGGGATTCAACCGGGAGATAGAATCCTGGCAGTGAACGAAGAGTCTACGCTAGATTGGACTCGTTTGACAGAAGTTATTCATGCCAAACCGGACCAAGTGTTAAGCTTAACGGTTGAACGTGACAATGGAAAGCAACATCAAATAGTCTCAGTAAAGACGGAGAAGGATGTTCAAACTGGGCAGGGTATGATTGGAATTGCGCCAGAAATCACTTATACTCATGCTTCTATTCTCCAGTCGACCCTTTTTGGCTTAGAACGCACGGTGGATTTTACAAAGTTTATTGTAGTGACTTTGGTACAGATGATCACAGGGAAGATTCCGGCCGAAGTAGGCGGTCCAGTCATGATTGCTCAGGCAATCGGGGAAGGGGCTCAGCAGGGTTTAGCCAACTTACTGGGTTTAACTGGAGTGTTAAGTATTCAATTAGGACTCATTAACTTGTTTCCCATCCCTGCACTCGATGGGAGCCGGCTGGTCTTCTTATTGATCGAAGGTGTAAGGGGGAAACCGTTAAAACCAGAAAAGGAAAATATGATTCACTTGGTGGGTTTTGTTTTGCTTATGGCGCTAATGATCGCAGTTACTTATAAAGATGTCCTGCGCTTATTCGATAAAGCGGGGTAGTAAACTCGCTTACGTTAAAGCTGAACATCGGGGCTGCAGACCGGTGGAACGCCCACTTCTAGAAGTGGGCGTCTCAACGTTGAATAACTAGGGACCTGGAGTAGGAGGAGACCTGTTGCAAAGAAAAACAACAAAATCGGTTTCGGTAGGACCTGTGATGATCGGTGGTGGCGCCCCGATTGTTGTTCAATCGATGACAAATTCTGATACTCGCGATGTAGGGGCAACCTTGGCTCAGATTCACGCTTTGGCTGATGCTGGATGTGAAATCGTCCGTTTGGCAGTCTTGGATGAGGAGGCAGCGTCCGCTTTAAAGGAGATTACTGTTGACAGCCCACTCCCTGTGATCGCAGACATTCATTTTGACTATCGTTTGGCAATTAGTGCTGTAGAACAGGGGATTCATGGCTTGAGACTGAATCCCGGCAATATAGGGGCTCGCTGGAAGGTCCAAGAAGTTGTTCGTGCAGTTAAGGAACAGCAAATCCCCATTCGTATCGGTGTTAACGCTGGATCATTGGAAAAGGAACTTTTAGAAAAATATAGAGGTCCAACTGCCGCAGGGATGATCGAGAGTGCCTTAGGACATATCCACTTACTTGAAAAAGAAGGGTATAATAAAATAAAGGTCTCGCTCAAAGCATCATCTGTTCCTCTGATGCTTGAGGCTTATCGTAAAATATCTGAGATGATTGATTACCCATTGCATTTAGGGGTGACTGAGGCAGGTACGGTACGTTCGGGCGTGGTAAAATCGGCAGTAGGGATTGGGACGCTGCTTTCCGAAGGGATCGGAGATACGATTCGAGTGTCGCTTACTGGTGACCCAGTTCGAGAAATTCCTGTGGCGCTTGAGATCCTGCGTGTTCTCGGCCTAAGACAGCGAAGCGTGGAGTTAATCAGTTGTCCAACGTGTGGCCGCACGCAAGTTGACCTAGCCTTATTGGCAGAAAATGTAGAAGAGCGGTTATTACACCTTCCTGTACTGGACAAGCCTTTAAAAGTTGCGGTAATGGGCTGCGCAGTCAATGGACCGGGCGAAGCCCGCGAAGCTGATTTCGGAATCGCTGGCGGAAAAGGGATGGGACTTTTGTTCCGAAAGGGAGAGATTGTTGCTCGTCTTCCGGAAAACGAATTGCTACCGGCTCTACTCCGCGAAATTGAAGAATATGTACGTGTTCATGGTAGAGGATAAAGGGTGGGCAATTCGATGATGCCCCTCAGAATGTCGATACATGAAATAAACATAGGGGCAATTCATGAATTCCCCGTGCAAAGGAAAGGAATGTTTCATATGCGTGTCAGCCAACTCTTAAATCCTACACTCCGCGAGGTTCCTGCCGAGGCAGAAGTTATTAGCCATCAACTGATGGTTCGGGCAGGTCTAATTCGAAAGTCTGCGTCTGGACTATACACCTATTTGCCTTTAGGATTACGAGTTTTAAGGAAGATTGAAACCATTGTACGCGAAGAAATGGACGCCAAAGGTGGGCAAGAACTTCTTATGCCGATTATGCAACCGGCCGAATTATGGAAAGAGAGTGGGCGTTGGGACGTATACGGTGATGAGCTGTTTCGTTTAAAAGATCGTCATAATCGAGAGTTTTGCCTAGGTCCGACGCACGAAGAGATTATTACTGACCTTATTCGCGGTGAAGTTCGTTCATACAAGCAGCTTCCACTTCTTCTTTATCAGATTCAGAATAAATATCGCGATGAGCGACGTCCGCGTTTTGGCCTGATGCGTGGCCGGGAGTTCATTATGAAAGACCTTTATTCTTTTGATCGGGATGAAGCAGGACTTGCTGAAAGTTATCAAAAAATGTATGATGCCTATTGCCGAATCTTTGCACGTTGTGGTTTAGCTTACCGACCGGTTGAAGCTGACGCCGGGGCCATCGGTGGAACGGGTGGGACCCATGAATTTATGGTTTTGGCTGATTCGGGAGAAAATGCTGTAGTATATTGTCCTGAGTGCAGTTACGCGGCCAATGTGGAAAAAGCGGAGTGCCGTCCCCAAGTAATTGAGGTTGCTTCGCCTGAAGGTCAACGGAAGTTAGTGTTTACTCCGAACGTGAGGACCATTGATGAACTATCGGGGTTTTTGGCTGTACCGAAGACTTCCCTCGTAAAGTCTTTGCTTTATCAAGGGGATGAAAAATTATTTTTGGTGCTAATTCGTGGGGACCGTGAATTGAATGAAATAAAATTAAATAACGCTTTAGGCGGTTTCGTTTCCCTCGAACTTGCCTCTCCTGAGGATGTTAAGAAAATTTTGGGGTGTGAACCGGGCTCAGTGGGCCCAGTTGAAGTGCCTAATGAGCTTATGGTTGTAGCCGATGAAGAAGTTCCTCTGATGAAAAAGGCTGTGTGCGGAGCGAACAAGGCGAACCATCACTTTGTAGATGCCGTTCCGAGTATAGAGTTTCGTATAGATCAAGTCCTCGATTTACGAATGATGGAACAAGGTGAAGCTTGTTTGAAATGTGGAGCTCCTCTAAAAGAAGCCAGGGGAATTGAAGTAGGGCAAGTTTTTAAGCTGGGAACAAAGTATAGTAAAGCACTCGGGGCAACCTTTTTAGACCCGGACGGAGAAGAGAAGGCCTGTGTCATGGGTTGTTATGGGGTTGGCGTTAGTCGTTCAATTGCTGCTGCCATAGAACAAAATCATGACGACTATGGGATTATCTGGCCGATGCCGATAGCTCCATACCAATGTATAATTGTACCAGTCAGCACAAAGGATTCCCTCGTCGTTGAGACAGCAGACAAGCTCTATCTGGAGTTTCAGCGCCTTGGAGTGGAAGTAGTCCTTGACGACCGAGATGAACGTGCGGGCGTAAAATTTAAGGATGCAGATCTGGTCGGATATCCTTTACGGGTGACTATAGGGAGTAAAACCCTGGCGAATGGCCAGGTCGAACTTCGAGAACGGAAAACGGGCGAAACTCATTTAGTGACTGTTGAAGAGGTTGCCGGGCAGGTTAAGACCATTATAGAGAAAGAAATCTCTTTCTAAATTCGGAAGGGAAGCAAGGGGACGGTTCCAGTGCTTCCTATTTAGTAGACTTTCTGCTAGTGAAGGAAGCAAGAGAACCGTCCTCTTGCTTCCCCTTGCTTCCAGGGGCTTCCGGAGGAAAATCAGTTTAGCCTGTTTTTGGGAGGAAGTTTCTTGGCCCATTCGCACATCCTACGCCGGTAGGCATTCCTTTCGGGATCACGGTTTCGGCGATACTAATCCTACAGCGCTTAGTATTCGTTAAGGGTTGTGCGCTTTCGGCGATAATCTATCCTACGCCGATAAGTACTCCTTTCGGGATCACGGCTTCGGCGATACTCTCCACTGGAGACTATCGTACTGGAGACTTACGTCACTGGAGACTATCGTGATCGACACTCAGAAATTAATGGAGGCTACGATGAAAGAGAATCAGCACCCTAACACCCATGGAAGGACTAACTATACTGGGCGTAATGCTCCCAAAACGGATACCACAAAAGAAAACTTTCCCATTGTTGGCATTGGTGCTTCTGCAGGAGGGTTGGAGGCGCTGTTAGCTTTCTTGGGTAACGTGCCGGAAAATAGTGGCTTGGCTTTTGTTATCATTCAGCACATGAAGCAGATACATAAGGGCATTTTGGCGGAATTACTTCAGAGTGCTACTACTATGAAAGTCGTACAAGTCAATGAGAACACATCTGTTCAGCCGGACTGTGTCTATGTAATTCCGCCAAACAAGGAAATGTCTATCCGACACAGAGTGCTGCACCTTTTCGATTTTTTGCTGCCACACTCTCTCCATCTGCCCATAGATTTCTTTTTTCGGTCCCTAGCAGATGACCAACGGGAGAGAAGTATCGGCGTCATCCTCTCTGGAATGGGTACCGACGGAACATCGGGACTCAGAGCGATCAAGGAAAAAGGAGGGGTTGTCTTTATACAGGAACCATCCTCGGCTAAATTTGATGGCATGCCTCGCAGCGCCATTGAGGCAGGTCTGGCTGACGTTGTATCTTCGGTGACGACGTTACCGTCAAAGATTCTTTCCTATCTTGAATTCAAGCCTTTGATAGACAGGGATGACCAGGACCAGGCGGACAAACGCCTGAGTTCCTTCGATAATATTATGATTCTGTTACGCTCACAGACTGGGCATGATTTTTCTTCCTATAAAAAGAACACTGTCTACCGTCGGATTGAGAGGCGTATGGGCATCCATCAAATTGACAAGATCGCCACCTACGTTCGTTTTTTACAGGAGAATCCTCAGGAACTGGAATTGTTATTCAAGGAATTTTTAATTGGAGTTACCAGTTTCTTTCGCGAACCGATGGAGTGGGAATTGTTAAAGGACAAAGTTATACCAGCACTCTTGGCTGAACGAGCACCCAGTAATACGATTCGGGTTTGGGTATCCGGCTGCGCCACCGGCGAAGAGGCTTACTCCGTAGCTATTGTCTTCAATGAGGTGCTGGACCAGTTAAAGCCTTCTCAAGCCTTTTCCATGCAGATTTTTGCCACCGATTTGGACCGTGATGCTATTGATAAAGCTCGAGAGGGGATTTTCCCAGCAAATATCGCGGAAGATATGTCAACAGAGCGGCTAAACCGGTATTTCGTCAAGGTGGAGCGTGGCTATCAGGTTGTCAAGACCATTCGAGATATGGTCATCTTTGCTCAGCAAAGTATGATTAAGGATCCGCCCTTTACCAAGATCGATATTTTGACCTGCCGCAATTTGCTTATCTACTTGACACCAGAAATGCAAAAAAGGCTTATGCCGCTTTTTCACTATAGTCTAAATCCTGGTGGCTTTTTGTTTTTAGGAAGTGCAGAGGCAGTCGGGAGCTTTACCAATCTTTTTAAATCATTGGATCACAAATCGCGAATCTACCAGCGGCTTCAACCTCTCCTTCAGACAGAACCTGTGGAATTTCCCACCTCCTTTGTTCCCGATCAGCCCTCAGTGATTCAGCCCTCGGCAACGGTTCAGAACATTCAGGTACTGACTGATAAACTGATTATTCAATGTTATGCACCGCCGACGGTGTTAGTCAATGGTAAAGGTGATATCCTCTACATAACCGGGCGAACAGGAAAGTACCTCGAACCAGCTGCCGGAAAGGTCAACTGGAATATTTTTGCCATGGCTCGTGAAGGGCTAAACTATAAATTGAGTAACACCTTCTACAAAGCACTTCGACAAAATGAAGCGGTTACTTTTAAGAACGCCGTTGTGAAATACGAAGGCGGGTCACAGATAGTAGACATCACTGTCAATCCGCTCAAAGAGCCAGAAGCGCTCCGGGGGATGGTGATAATTGTTTTCTCCGATGTGGTCACCACTAATGTCATTAAAACAACCGATACAACCGATACAACCGATACAACCGGACGAATCCCTGCCAATAGCCGGCGAGAGGCGGAATTGGAGCGAGAACTGATGCAAGCTCGTCAGGTGTGGCAAGATGCCAGTACAGAAATGCAGATATCCCAAGAAGAACTCAAATCTAGCAATGAGGAATTGCAGTCCAGTAACGAAGAACTCCAGTCGACCAACGAGGAGCTGACCACAACCAAGGAAGAAGTACAGTCCTTAAATGAAGAGCTAAAGACGGTCAATTACGAACTGCAGGCCAAGTTAGACGAGCTGTCGCTAGCTACAAACGACATGAAGAATCTACTGGACAGCACGAAAATTGCCACCTTATTTTTGGATAACTCTTTGTGCGTGAAGCGCTTCACAAACCAAATGTCAGTTGTATCTAAGCTGATTTCGAGTGACGTGGGTCGACCCATTACCGATATCGCTTCCGATCTTTTTTATCCTGAGCTGACTAAGGATGTTGGGGAAGTACTGCGGACTCTGAATACGGTTGAAAAACACGTTATGTCTTATAATGGGTGCTGCTTTAACGCACGCATTCTGCCCTACCGTACATTAGAGGATAAAATAGACGGTGTGGTTATCACTTTTGTAAATATCACTGAATCCAAAGTGTTAAAGCCGGAGCTGCCCAAAACCAAATCGGCTTTAGAACAAGGCATTAAAAATCAGAGCCAAGAGCCGATCCAAGACAGACTGCTGAATGAAGTACAACAAGGTCACAGGGAAGTCGCTACCTGTCAAGATTCGAAGATTAGTGATAAACCTAGATAATTATCCATAAGTTAAGACTATAAAAAACCTCTATTGAGGTTTTTTTATTTTCCTTATAATAATCGTTATTTCGACATAAATTTAGGGAGGATTATCTTTGTATATATTGAATATAAAAATATTAGAACTAGAAGGGTAGACGTTAGGAGACTCGTAGTAATATTTGTCGAGGGGGTGACGAGCTTTGATCATGGATTTAAATGCTCAAGTACAAAAAGCATTCAGTCGTCTGGAGAACTTGACTCACTGTGATTTACCATCCCATGAACTGACATCTAGACTAGTATCTGAGCTCAATGCTGCTCTTCACGAATTACAAACAACGGCTGCTGAATTGCTTGAACAAAATGAGGAAATGGCGTCAAGCCGCCAGACGCTGGAGGAAGAGCGACGTCGTTATCAGGAATTGTTTGATTTTGCCCCAGATGGCTATCTAGTCACTGATATGGAAGGCATAATACTTGATGCCAATAGCGCTGCTATCAACCTATTTAATCTCAGCAGATCCTTGCTTATTGGCAAGCCGTTAGCAATATTTGTCCGTAGCGAAGAACACCTTACTTTCCGAACACGGTTGGCAGAGATGAAAAAAGTGACCTTTATACGAAACGATGACTGGGAGTTGATCATGTTGTCCGGAAAACGAACATCGTTTCCCGTTTCTATAACGGTGGGGAAGGTAAATGCCTACAAAGGGGGGACGGCGGAGTTACGTTGGTTACTGCGAGATATCACAAAGCGCAGACAAATGGAAGAAGAGTTGCAGAAAGCGGATAAATTGGAATCGGTTGGTGTTTTAGCGGGTGGCATTGCTCATGACCTGAACAATTTCCTGACAGTTATCCTTGGCAATCTCTCGCTTGTGAAGAGGTGCACTAAGAAAGACGCCAAAGCTTCTAAGTATCTTCAGTATATGGAAGAAGCTATTCAGCAGACGTGGAACTTGACCCGGCAATTACTCACCTTCGCTAGTGGAGGTAATCCGTTGACCAAAGCAGTCTCACTCTGTAGATTAATTGAGGAAGATAGCGCGTTTGCCCTGAGCGGGTCTAAAACACGCTGTGAATTTTCGCTTACAGAAGATCTGCCGTCGGTTGAGATAGACCGGGGGCAAATAACCCAAGTCATTACCAACTTGCTAATCAATGCCGACCAAGCTATGCAAGAGAGCGGAACGATTAAGATCTCCGCGAAAAAACTCGCCGATACTGGCTTAAACGGTTCTTTGCCGCTTCAGCCCGGTAATTATGTGGCCCTAACCATTACAGATGAAGGGGCTGGTATTCCTAGCGAAAACCTGCCAAAAATATTTGACCCCTATTTTAGTACCAAAGAACATGGCAGTGGTCTTGGGCTGACAATATGCTACTCAATTGTAAAAAAACATGGTGGGCATATTTCAGTACAAACTGAGGAGGGAAAAGGGACAAGCTTTACAATTTATCTACCTGTCTCCAGTAATCAAGCAGAAAAGGAACTGTACGAAGATGTTCTGATCTTGGGTGAGGGAAAAGTTTTATTGATGGAAGATGAAGCGAGTGTGCGAGAAACGGCTCACGAGATGTTGACTTTTCTAGGTTATGACGTGGAGTTAGCCAAGGATGGTGCCGAAGCGGTCAGTCTTTATAGAGAGGCGTTTCTCACTGACCGGCCTTTTGATGTTGTGATAACCGACCTGACGGTTCGTGGTGGTATGGGTGGAAAAATGGCAGTTAGTGAGTTAATTAAAATTGACTCTAAGGTTAAAGCTATTGTTTCCAGTGGTTACTCCTCCGATGCACTATCCGACTATAAAACATACGGCTTCTGTGACATAATTGCAAAACCATACAGGCTTCAAGAACTGGGCAAAGTCTTGTCCGATGTTATCCGAGGAAGCCAGAAATAATATGATACCAATAAGTCTTCGCTCAGTACAAGGGCATATCTAGAGAGCTGGAAGAAGTACTAACGAGAAGCGCGGGTTGTGAATAGCATTTGCTTCATTCGACTTTCCTTGAGTAATTTCCTCTGTAGATTGTATACTTAGCATAAGGAGTTGCAAAATGGCCAACTAATAAATATAATTTGTAACATGTAAAGTGGTATAAATAAAGGAGCTTGAATATGGCACAAGTAAATGAGAACTATCTGAAGTTACCAGGGAGTTATCTTTTTTCTGAAATTGCCCGCAGAGTAAATCAATTTAAAGTAAACAATCCAGAGGCAGATCTTATTCGATTGGGAATTGGTGATGTAACGCGCCCGCTGCCACCCGCAGTCATTGAGGCGATGCAAAAGGGTGTCGCAGAGATGGGGAGATCGGAAACTTTTCGAGGGTACGGCCCAGAGCAAGGCTATCAGTTTCTTATTGAAAAGATTATCGAAAATGATTTTACCCCTCGTGGAGTGGAACTCTCTGTGGATGAAGTCTTTGTTAGCGATGGAGCGAAAAGTGATACGGCAAATTTCCAGGAGCTTTTTGGAGTTGATAACATCATGGCGGTTACAGATCCAGTTTATCCTGTTTATGTTGATAGCAATGTGATGGCAGGGCGGACAGGGGATTTCAACAGTGAAAAAAGAAAGTATGAAAATATTGTGTATCTCCCGTGCACAGAAGAAAATGGCATGAAGCCTTCTCTTCCTAAGACAAGCGTGGATATGATCTATCTCTGCTTTCCGAATAATCCGACCGGGATGACTCTTACTAAAGAGGAACTCAAACAATGGGTGGACTATGCTCGAGAAAACCACTCAATCCTTTTGTTCGATGCAGCTTATGAAGCATTTATCCAAGAAGAGGATGTTCCGCATAGTATTTTTGAGATTGAAGGAGCCCGAGAGGTCGCTGTAGAGTTCAGAAGTTTCTCCAAGACCGCAGGCTTTACCGGAACTCGTTGTGCGTATACGATTGTTCCGAAGGAAGTCAAGGTATATGATTCTAAGGGCGAAGCACATAGTCTCAACCAGCTATGGCTAAGAAGACAAACCACTAAGTTCAATGGAGCGTCTTATCCGGTTCAAGCAGGGGCAGTCGCTGTATTCTCGGAAGAAGGAAAACAGCAGATCATGGAAAATATCAATTACTATATGGAAAATGCTCGTGTCATTCGAGAAGGCTTACTAGACGCCGGTTATACCGTATTTGGTGGAGTCAATGCGCCCTATATCTGGATGAAAACTTCGAACGAAATGGGCTCATGGGAGTTTTTCGATAAACTGATGAAGGATGCACATGTCGTAGGAACACCGGGAGCTGGCTTTGGGGCGAATGGAGAGGGATACTTTCGTTTAACAGCTTTTGGCACTCGGGAAAATACTCTTCAAGCAATTGAAAGGATTAAGACCAGGATGTAATCGAGAAGCGACCCATACTGTAATTTGTCGCAATTAGAATCACAGCTAAAACCCGCTAGAGTATTATTAATACTAAAAGCGGGTCTTCTTAATTATTGAAGGCATATCAAGAACTGTGTCGTGTGCAAGTGTATCAATCTTAATAAAATCTTAAGGTGCTTATCACATTCTTATTATATTTTAGTTGTATTCTAAGTGGGCTGAAAGGAAGTGAGCACATAAATCACTCAGGATATCTATCAACAGGTTTTAGACTCTTTATAGTAATGTGAATAAGCCAAGCTTCCCTATGGGTTGAGTACAATCAAGGAAGGGGTCTCGCAAATATACTGCGAGACCCTTTGCTCTATATGGCGATCTGGGGATCAACGATGACCAAAAGAGATGTTCTTGTCTTCTAGAAGAGCCTGATGATACCCTGTAATATGGTTAATTAATCGTATTTGATTATTTACAATTACTATGTTAGCACATATAATGAGCATATGCTCTATTTGAGCTAGGAGCCACTGATTATAAGATATTTGAGTGGGGGATGTTAAAGTGCTTTATCAGTTTGATGATAAACAACCTGAATATGGACAAGATACATATATAAGCGAAACAGCTTTGGTAATTGGGGACGTAAAAATTGGCGACAATTGTTATATTGGGCATAATGCAATTTTACGTGGTGATTATGGCAGAATCGAAATAGGCTCAGGAACTGCGGTAGAGGAGGGGGTTATTATCCATGTACCCCCAAACTGTATTAGCAAAATCGGCAAGCAAGTTACAATCGGTCATGGTGCGATAATTCATAGTGAGGAAATAGGGGATTTAGCTGTCATAGGCATGGGCGCGATTGTTAGTATTAGAGCAAAGATCGGGTCGTGGTCGATTGTAGCCGAAGGTGCAGTCGTTAAAATGAACCAGGTAATTCCAGACAGTGTTGTCGTTGCAGGAAATCCATCAAGAATCGTACGTAATGTGGAAGAAAGAGATATAAAACAGTGGACCTATGGTAAACAACTTTATATAGATCTGGCCAAAAAGTATCTTAAAATTGGCATGCAACGTTTGAGTTAGCTATTTAAGAGTTAGCTATTTAAAAAATAGTTTGGGGGCAGAAAATAGGTAGGGAGCAATCTCTGCCTTTTTTAGTCCTTTGAACTTTTAGAGTTATTTTTTGGAAGTAAATTACAAATTAGTTAAAGGTTCGCTTGTTGTAGCACGAACCAAATAATTATTATGGGAAATGAGACTGAGCGTTGTTGATTATTTGAAGTGGTTTATGTATAATTTGCATTGTTGTAAAAGTGATTGGAGGGTGCTCAATGGGAAAAGCTTTGATTATCGGCGCTGGCGGAGTTGCCAGTGTTGCAATTCATAAATGTTGCCAGAATCCCGATGTATTTGAAGAAATTTGTATAGCCAGCAGAACTATAGAAAAATGTGAAGCTATCAAAACCAAATTGGCTGGAAGTCGCACAAAAATTCAAACGGCTCAGCTTGATGCTGATAATACCGACATGGTAATTGACTTGATAAAGAACTTTAAGCCAGATATTGTCATTAACCTTGCCCTCCCTTATCAGGACTTGACCATTATGGATGCCTGCTTGGCTACCAGCGTTGATTATCTTGATACTGCGAATTATGAACCGCCTGATCTCGCCAAATTTGAATACAAATGGCAGTGGGCGTATCGGGAAAAATTTAGGCAGGCGGGGTTAACTGCCTTGTTAGGAAGCGGTTTTGACCCCGGTGTTACTGGCGTCTTTTGCGCCTATGCGCAGAAACATTATTTTGATGAAATTCATTCTATTGATATAGTGGATGCCAATGCCGGCGATCATGGCTATCCCTTCGCTACAAATTTTAACCCTGAAATTAATATTCGCGAAATTACCGCAAACGGAAGGTACTATGAAAATGGTTCGTGGGTCGAGACTGACCCGCTTGCTTTGAAAACAGTTTATGACCTTCCTGAGATAGGACCCAAAAACATCTATCTAATGTACCATGAAGAACTAGAATCCCTAGCTATTCATATTAAGGGAATAAAACGAATTAGATTTTGGATGACTTTCTCTGAAAATTATCTGAATCATTTACATGTCCTTGAAAATGTCGGCATGACTTCGATTGAACCGATTGATTTTGAAGGGCAACAGATAATCCCTTTACAATTTTTAAAGGCTGTGCTTCCTGATCCAGCCTCCCTTGGGCCGAGAACAAAAGGAAAAACGAATATTGGTTGCATTATGCAAGGGATTAAAGACGGAAAGCCCAAAATCTATTATGTTTACAACATTTGCGATCATCAAGAATGTTATTCTGAGGTGGGGTCGCAGGCCATTTCGTATACAACAGGGGTTCCAGCTATGATTGGCGCTATGTTAATGCTCAAAGGTATTTGGAAAAAACCGGGTGTATTTAACGTTGAAGAATTTGATCCCGATCCGTTCATGGAAGCTTTAAATAAATGTGGTCTACCGTGGCAGGAAAATTTTTCTCCAACGCTCCTTGATTGAGGTGTATAATGGATATTGACATCAGTGCCCTGCCATCACCTTGCTATGTTGTTGATGAAAGGCTTTTATTAAGAAATTTGGAAATATTGCATTCCATACAACAACGTACAGGGTGCAAAATTCTGCTCGCTTTAAAGGGATTTTCTATGTATTCGGCATTTCCTCTAGTGGGCAAATATCTTAAGGGTGTAACTGCCAGCTCATTGTTTGAGGCTAGACTAGGTTATGAAGAAATGGGAAAAGAAGTTCATATTTATGCACCGGCTTACATTGAGGAGGAATTTGATGAAATCCTCGCCAATTGTGACCATGTTACCTTCAATTCTTTTGACCAATGGAATCGATTCAAAGGCAAAGTAAAAAGTATTAAAACAAAAACCATAAGCTGTGGTATTCGGATCAATCCGGAATATTCGGAGATAGAGACGCCTATTTATGATCCCTGCTTTCAGTATTCAAGACTAGGTGTGACGTTGGTCAATTTCCGACCTGAAGAGTTGGAAGGCCTTGAAGGTCTACATTTTCATACCATGTGCGAGCAAAATTCGGATACCTTGGAACGTACGATTCAAGTGGTCGATCAAAAGTTTGGGAAATATATTAAAACAATGAAATGGCTCAATTTAGGTGGAGGGCATCATATTACCAGAGCTGATTATGAACTTGAAACTTTGATTCGTTCAATAACGTTTTTGCAGGACAAATATGGAGTGGATATCTATCTAGAACCGGGTGAGGCTGTGGCTTTGAACACTGGATTTTTGGTTGCCAGGGTTCTTGACATTGTGGATAATGGTATGAAAATTGCTATTTTGGATACTTCTGCAGCTTGTCATATGCCTGATGTGCTTGAAATGCCTTACAGACCAAATATAATCCAGGCAGGAATACTTGGAGAATATCCTAATAACTATAGACTGGGTGGTCAAACTTGTCTTGCCGGAGATATAATCGGTGACTATTCTTTCAGACAGCCATTAAAACCGGGTGACAGGCTTGTATTTTGTGACATGGCCCACTATACTATGGTGAAGAACAATATGTTCAATGGTGTGAATCTCCCTTCCATTGCACTTTTCAACGAAAAAGAAGGCATTAAGATCATCAGACAATTCGGTTATGGAGATTTTAAAAACCGTCTATCATGAGAAATTGGTTGCTACGATTAAAATACAACCAATTGGTGAGGAATTTTATGAATGATTTAGCTAATTATAAACGAAAACGTCATAAAAACAATTATGTTCAGGATTTTCCAGAAGGCATTTTGGATGTGATTGAGGCGGATTATCCTAGTCAATATTTTTTATTATTAGGGGACCGAACCCAGATGACAACCTTGTTTTCTAACGAAGAATGGATAGATATCTTGACAAAATCGAGAAATTCCTATAGCTGTCACATTCAACGAATGAATTTAACAAGAAAAAATTCGGCTCAAGGAATTTGAACCGAATTTGTAAATTGATGAGCTGTATGCCTTTATACTTTTATACCTCGGCAATCATTTTAGAAAGAGCCTTCCACCGCTATTGGTGTAAGGCTCTTTTTATACTTATCAGACCTCCATGCCGCTGCGCGGCGCCACTGATAAAAGTTTTTCTACCAACTTTTACGTGAACGCCAGAACTCCGGTTGGAGCACAACCAATAGCGTAAAAAGTTCCAAGCGGCCAAGTAGCATACAGAAGATCAAGACCACCTCTCCAAAAGCATTGATTGAGGAATAAGTGGTTGTCGGTCCGACCACCCCAAATCCTGGACCGACATTACCAAGGGTAGCCGCAGCGGCACTCATTGCGTCAAAGGGCTCTAAACCAGTGGCAGAAAGTAAAATAGCTGCTAAAGCAAAAATGGTCATAAAGAGGAAGAAAAAGACCGCCACAGTATTAAGCCTGAGCGAATCGACATGCTTTCCACCATAATTAATACTTGTTACAGCGCGGGGGTGAACGGCCCGCCTTAGTTCGGCCCAACCCAGTTTCATCAACAAGATCATCCGTGCTACTTTAATGCCGCCAGCAGTTGATCCGGCGCTCCCGCCAATAAACATTAATAATATCAGGACAATTTTTGCCAGTGAAGGCCACTTGTTAAAATCGTCTGAAGCAAACCCTGTAGTTGTCATAATTGAGGCCACCTGAAACAGAGCTAGTCGTAACGAGGAAACGATCTCCTTATTCTCGACAAGCCATAAACTCAGCGAGATGGCTAGGGTGGCGATTGCAATAATTGACAGGTATATGCGAAATTCCGTATCCCGCCAGATATGTTTCAAGCCTCGGCTCCAAGCTAGGAAATATAGCCCAAAGTTTCCTCCGGCGATAATCATAAAGACTATAATAATTAATTCAATTAGGGAATTGTTGTAATACATAATACTTGAATTCTTAGTGGAGAATCCGCCTGTCGCCATTGTGGCGAAGGAATGATTAACGGAATCAAACCATGACATTCCTGCAAGCATTAACAAGACTATTTCTAATACGGTTAATCCGACATAAATCTGCCAAAGCCTTGTGGCGTTATCCCTAATCCGTGGTAATACTCTTTCCGCCATTGGACCAGGGACTTCGGCATTGAAGAGATGTACAGCACCTGCCCCGATTTTGGGCAAAAAAACGATAAACAGAACAATGATGCCCATGCCTCCAAGCCAATGGGTTAAACTGCGCCATAGCAATATGCTCTTGGAGAGGACTTCGACATTGTCTATGACACTTGCGCCTGTGGTGGTCAGGCCGGAAACGGTTTCGAATACCCCGTCTAGATAAGAAGGGACGGCAGTGGAGAGGTAAAAAGGAAGCGCACCGGAAAGCGAAGTCAAAATCCAAGCCCCAGATACAATAGCAAAACCTTCTCGAATCCCCATCCGGCCTTCTTTATGTCCATGCTTGGTAAGAACAAAACCGACAACACCTGTAAGAGCAATCGTTATAAGAAAAGGCACACTGCTGGACTCTTTTTCTAGAAGTGCGCAAAAGAAAGGAATACCCATTATTGCCGCGTAAACCAATAACAGCCAGCCTAATACGCTCTCTATCAACCGAAAGTTCATTTTCAGATCCTACTTTCAAAGTATTTTCCGACTTTCTTGACAATGTCTGGGAGCGTAAAGACGACGACCCTGTCGCCTCCATGGAGGCTGGTTTCGCCATTAGGAACACAGACCTCTTCTCCATGAATTAAGGCGCCAACCAAGGAGTTACGAGGAAATTTTAGGTTCTTAAGTTTTTTACCGGCAATTTGGCAGTTCGCAGAAACAAGAATTTCCATGGCCTCCGCTTTAGCACCTTCCAGAAGAGTGACCGCCACAATGTTACCGCGGCGCACTTGGCGCAAAATGACGCCTGCGGTTAAGAGTCTTGGAGATAAGACGACATCAACCCCGACTTTGCCCATTAAAGACATATAGTCTGAGCGTCCCACTCGGACAATTGTTTTCTGAGCACCTAGATTCTTGGCTAAAAGGGCCAAGAGCAAATTGAGTTTATCATCATCAGTGAGACAGACAACGGCATCTGCCTCTCCTACTCCTTCTTCAACTAAAAGATCAATATCAGTACCTTCGCCGCAGAGGACCAGACCCTTACCCAAACGGTCGGCTAAATCCCGACAACGTTCTCGGTTCTTGTCAATGACTTTTACAGACAAGCCCGCATTAACCAGAATTTTGGCCAGATGACGTCCTATTCGGCCAGCTCCGATGATCATGACCCGCTCTATTTTGGATTTCTTATCGGCGAATTGTTTACCGAATTTTTCTATGGCGACAGCCCCACCAACGAAGAACACATTATCCAAGGGGAGCAGAAAATCTTCGCCGTGAGGAATGATCATTATGTTTTGGCGTAAAATACCAGCGACCAAAATATGAGGCGGGAGGGTCAGTTTTTGTAAAGGAATGTTTACAAGCTCTGATTCCGGATTAATCTTTACCTCCAATAAGCGAACCTTTCCATCGGCAAAGTCCTCTACAGCTAAAGCAGCCGGTGTGAGAAGGATTCGGCTGATTTCAATAGCAGTTGTCATTTCCGGATTAATCGCCAAATCGATACCCAAGGATTCATTAAAGTTAAATTGATCCGCGACGGCAGCATATTCCTGGTTTCGCACCCTCGCAATTGTCTGAGGTATTCCAATTTTTTTGGCAGCCATGCAAGCAATCATGTTAACTTCATCGCTATCAGTTACTGCGACTAGTAGATCGGCATCTTTGGCCACAGAGTTGGTTAGAAATTGTGGGTTTGTCCCATTTCCGCCTATAGCCAGGACATCTAAACCATTTTGCACGATCAAACGGCGTTCTTCATCTTGTTCGATTACGATCACTTCGTGCTCCTCTTTGGCTAAGCGCTCAGCGAGGCTAAAACCTAATTTGCCTGCTCCCACAATAACGACGCGCATAATAAATGCACCCCCATTGAAATATCATATAATCATTCTGTCGCATTTTCTCATAAAACAAGCCGAGTGAACTAATAATCGTCTTTTGATTGACTCGATGTATGTCACTATATGCCTTCCGCCTAAATCCGTCAATAATTATTTTTGTAATTCTAAAACTTCATTTATCCAATCGTAAACTCCCACTTCTTCAAGTGGGAGTGGTACCCCGTACTCTGCTTAGGTGGGGGTAGACTCCCCCACCGAAGACTCGATGTTCAACTTTAGTTGAACGAGTTCACTTGATATTTTCTTGCCTAGTTGTACGTAATGACGAAAGGTCTTCATAATTTGTAGGATTTTATAGGAAGTGTAATTGATCCGTCGAAATATTAGCTTGAAGGTCATAATAACATCACATATAATGGTATTAGTCGAATAATCATGATTTAGGAGCACGTTTCAATTCCTTAGCATATTTATGATGATGACCCCTCATTTTAATAGACTTCATCCCCAAAGATATCTGTACTAAGAATATTATAAGGAAGCTTGTGATCTTAGTGAATGATGAATATCTTCTGGAAATTGGAGCTAAACAATTAAAAACAGGAACCCTAATTGTGATCATATTTTCTATATTAGTTTTTAGTAGTCAATTAAGCTTTCCTCCTCTAACTTCTGGCAAAGACGGATATAAGAAATATATTAAAACCACTTCAGAAATCAGAGCGGAATGCTCATATTCTGATTATGAAATCTGGGCTCATGAAGATAACTTTCTTGATACTTTAGCTGCTGCCCCATTAGCACAATTAATCAACTCTAAGATTTTACTGAAGTTGGTAGTGTTACCTAGTGGAGAATATGATAAGGATGCTGCTAGTAGGATGATCAATAATTTATCTAAAATTCCGGATTGTATTTTAGATAAATTATTGATTTCCGGTGAGAAAATCAAACTGATTAAAGGGATACTTACCGATGAGCCGGAATACGCTTATTTGAAAGGAGTTATACCTAGAGGGTATGAAGGTACGGGTATGACGTGGGATGATCTATCTGGGCTTGGAGGATATCCAAATGTGGTAGTCAAGATAGGCTATAGCGAGCAAACAGAGGGAACCATTAATTTAGAATTACATGAAACGGGTCATGCGGTAGATTGTGTATTTAATTACATGTCAAAGAATGATTCTTTCCATAAAATATGGAGGGAGGAAGTATTCAATTTATTCTCTGATGCCAGTATCTTTGATTATGTGAATAAATACGCAGACGAGTATTTTGCTGAATCGTTTGTTATGTACTTTTATAATTGTGAATTAAAAGAGAAATTAAAAGAAAAAGCACCCTCGACTTACGAACTCATTAGTGAACTAGCATCATCATTTGCACCTTTCCCACAAGGCTGGAAGTATTAACTTCTAGCCTTGTTCCTTAATGAAACAGCAATTAGAAATTATTTGCTATTTACATATAACACAAATAGTGTAATATTACCCTAAAGGGGTGATTTCCTATGACGAGACTTGATTTCATAAACATAGCCTCTCAAAAGTTAAAACTTATTCGCATTGAAAGCGGATATACCCAGGATAAAATGGCCGAAATACTAGGTATATCCAAAAAAACCCTGGTTCAGATTGAAAAAGGCCGTTCCTCTCTTAGCTGGTCTGGTGCAATATCCTTGTGTACCATTTTTAGAAATAGTGAAGTTTTGGAGATGACCTTTGGGGGGGATACTCAAGATGTTATTCTTTCTTTAGCCTTCACTGGTTATGAAAGTAACAAAAAAACTCTGGGGGGAAAAGTATGGTGGGTTAATATTAAGTTAACTGATGAATTCCGAATCCAGCAAAATATAATTTCCGAGCACTATAGAATTTTAGATAGTCAGGAACGAAGAATTTGTTCTTCCTTTGATTATGAGTATATCAAAAAGAGGCTACAGGAGATTTCAGAGAATTGTGGGGTTTGATGAAAGTGTTGAAATTTCTCAGGGCTTATATCAAATCAATGAGGCTATATTACGCTTTTGTGACCGGGATAACGGGTTGGATTGGGATGGCTTTTTACGAATATATCGCCCAATCTCCTTTTCAGACAGTTGAACTGGTTCCGACAACAGAAAAGAAGGCGGTAGTGCTGATCATGCTTTTTCTAAGTTGGGGCATTAACCAGATAATCAATGACTACCTGGGCTTAAAAGAAGATAGGGTCAATGCGCCGCACCGTCCCATGGTCACAGGTGAACTGGATCCTGGAAAAGCACTAGCTTTAACGGGAGCTCTGCTGACCTCGACTTTATTAATTACATACACTTATTTGGAACCAATTGCCCTTATTCCTGCAATTTTGGGAATAGTATTAAACGTAGTTTATGAATACGCTAAGGGTCACGGTATTTTCGGTAATATTGTCTTTGGCTTGATGATTTCCACGTGTACAGCCTTTGGGTTTCTGTCAGCTGGTCCAACTGCGTCTCCCTATTTTACATCCAGCCGAGTTTCCGTGCTGATCCTGGTAGCAGTAATGAACGGTTTGATGACCTTTTATACCTATTTCAAAGATTATGAAGGGGATAAGGCCGCAGATAAACGGACAATAATCGTATTGTTGGGAATCGAAAAGTCCAGGTATCTTGCCGCAATCTCTGCTTTTCTTCCTGCAGGTATCTTTACATTATTCTATTTTAATCATTTTATCGAAGCCAGGGTCAATAATATGTTTATCGTTCTGGCTGGATTAACGCTTTTTCTGGAACTGTGGACCGGATATCTTTATTTTAAAAATCCAGAGGGTGATAGAACTTATTATTCTCTGGTGGCTAATTTTCGGGCTTGTATCTGCGGCCAGGCAACCCTCATTGCTTTATTCAATACCGAACTGGCCATGCTCCTTTTTTTAGTTTCATATATGTTTGTAGGCTTCTTATTTGACTTACACACCGATCCTAAATCATAAAGGAAACCTACTTCAAATATCGTGCAACTCTATCTGAAGTTTAGAGGAACTTAACCAGGGTCTAATTCGGTTTTCGATATCCGAACCACGAACACCGATTCGGGGGGATGTTATGAATTTATTTGAATCAGCAACGCTTGGTGCCTACCAATTAAAAAACAGGATTATCCGTTCGGGGACCTTTGAAGGAATGGCTGATTACCAGGGCCATCCGCTACCGGAATACCGTCAATTATATTCAAAATTGGCTTCTGGAGGTGTGGGAGGGATAATTACGGGCTTTGCGTATATCTCGCCCGAAGGAAAAGCGATGCAGCCGGGTCAGGTCGGAATAGATCGTCAGGAAATGGTTGAATACTTTTTGCCAATTACTGATGAGGTACACCAATTCGACTGTAAAATCTTTATGCAGTTGGCCCACACTGGAAGACAGACCAGGAAACAGGAAACCGGACTTGATGTCTGGGGAGCATCCAATAAAAAGTCTTTATATTTTAGGGGTTTTCCTCGGGAGTTGTCGACACGACAGGTGTATTTACTGGTCAAACGGTTTGGAGAAGCAGCGGAGTATGCTAAAGCCGCCGGATTTGACGGTGTCCAGATTCATGCTGCCCATGGCTACCTTATTCACCAGTTTCTGTTGCCTACTATTAACAATAGAAACGATGAATTTGGTATTGATGCTCAAAGCAGCATAGGTACGAAGTTCCTGAGTATGGTTATCGAGGAGATCAGGAAGAAGTGTGGTGATGATTTTGCCTTGTTAGTCAAAGTAAGCGGGAGTGATGACTTTTTTACCAGATTTACCTCCGCGCAGTTTGTTAGCCTCATACAATTCCTTGATGACCAAAAAGTGGACGGCATAGAGATCAGTTATGGGACAATGGATAATGCTCTGAATATTTTTCGCGGAGCTGTACCCCTTAAAGTGGTTTTAAAGTATAACCCTATCTTCAAAACCAACCACGGGATTGGAGAAATGCTCCATAATGCTCTTGTTTACAGCTTGATGAGGATAAAACTAAAGCCTTTTCTCCCTACTTATAATCTTGAGTATGCCAAAATTGCCAAAGCATTAACGGGTATTCCTATCATAAGTGTAGGTGGTTTCCGGAAGGGAGCGGAAATGAGGGGGTGTTTAGAAAATGGCTTAGTTGATTTTATCAGCCTGTGCAGACCCTTTATTTGTGAACCAAATCTAGTACAAAAGCTGGAGCAAGACGGGAACTATTCTGCCAAATGCGTCAATTGTAATATTTGTGCTATTATGTGTGATTCAGGGCAACCAACACGGTGTTACAAAAGATGATTTTATTTTAAAGAAGGAAGGTGTAGTGAAAATGGAAGACAGGGTAATATTTACAATAAAGCATCTTTTAAAAAGAGGATCTACGATAACCCTAGAAAGCCGTTTGATTGAAGACTTGAAGCTAGATTCATTAGACTTGTTGATGATTCTTTCGGACCTGGAGGATGAATTCAATATAACCATTGCTGAAGACGATTTTTTAAATGTGGTTACCGTCAATGATATTGTCGTTAAACTGAGAGCTAGGGGTTTATGAGGAGAGAAACATGTACCTGAGAGATTATTATAACCGGTTTAGTCTGGATAAGAGCCTTGCCGAGGTCGTGGGCCATAACCCTTATTACCTGAGAATCGACTCCGGATTGGATGAAAAAATACTGGTGAACGGACAGGAGATGATTGATCTTGCCTCTAACAACTATCTGGGCCTAGCTACAGACGCCAGGGTCAAACAAGCTGCTGTGGAGGCTATCCAAAAGTACGGGGTGTCTCTTTGCGGCACGCCCATCGCCACAGGCTACATCGATTTGTACCAAAGATTGGAAGAAAGGTTATCAAGCTTTGTTGGGTTGGAGGAGACACTCATCCTCCCTTCGTGTTACCAAGCTAATAATGGCTTATTTAGTTGCATTACCAGCTCGCAAGACCTGATTGTAGTTGACCGATTTGCCCATTCTTCCTTGATCCAGGGGATTAAATCCGCCGGATGTAAAATCAGGCCCTTTCTGCATAATAATCTGGAGCATCTGGAAGGGATCTTGCAGCGTTCCACAGGGTACCGACAGGTCTTTGTCGTGACAGAGTCAGTGTTTTCTACTGAGGGAAGTATAGCTCCTTTTAAGGAAATCGTACAATTGTGTGAGAACTATCACGCCATGCCGGTGATCGATGATTCTCACGGAATAGGAGTGTTAGGGAAATCGGGCCAAGGAATCCTTGAGGAGCAGGGAATCGAAGGATACCAAGGGGTTTATACGGCGTCCTTAGGAAAATCATTGGCTAACTCAGGTGGAATAATCAGTGGTAAAAAGAAATTGATAGACCACCTTAAATATTACTGCCCTCACCTGGTTTATTCTACTGCTCTGACGCCTGCAGTTCTGGCGGGTACCGAGGCAGTTCTGGACATTATTCGATCTGAATTCGGGGTGATCAAGAATAGGATGGTAACCTATCAGCAGAAGATATATGAAAGCCTTGTTGAGGGGGGATTTGCAGTGCTGCAGGGAAAGGCTCCTCTGAACTCGATTCAATCAGGAAGCAAAGAGGCTACGCTAATCCTTGCCAAAAAGCTTTATGAGAGGGGGATTATTTCCACACCTTTTATCGAGCCCTCTGTCCCAATCAATGAAGGAAGGGTTAGGTTGATTGCCGGTGCAAATCTCACCCGAGATACAATAGCAGAAGCCACGGGAATTATCAGAAGGATAGGAGATCTATGAAATATTTCTTAATAATCAATCCAGGTTCCGGAGGGGGAAGTAGGGAAAAGGTTGAGAAAATCCTGGCTAGCTTTTATAAAAACGGGCTTAGGTTTGACTACAAGTTAACAGACACCCTGGAAGATGCCTATACCCTATCCGTCGAGGGGAATAAAAAGGACTTTGATATCATTGTTGCAGTAGGGGGAGACGGAACGATTAACAGGGTCATTAACGGCTTTTATGATCTTGTGGGCAGAAGAATTTCCGGTTCCAAGCTGGCCGTAATCCATACCGGCAGCAGCCCTGATTTTTGCAAAAGCTATAATATACCGCTGGAAATTGAACAGGCCCTTAACACGGCCTTTGAGGGGAAGAGTAAGCAAATTTCCTTAGGTAAAATAACCTATACCTCTGTTTACGCCAAGGAGATGGAGGGGCTGCCTCTAAGTAAGGAAAACGAACATGTACAAACTAACTATTTTGCTTGCTGTGCCAATATCGGCCTAGGGGCTTCCGTAGCCAGAGGTGCTAATAGCGGGATCAGAAACTATATTGGGGATTTCGCGGGGACGTTTGTCTCCCTGATTAAAACCCTGTTTAAGTATCAACCCGTTAACTTCTCAGTTAGTTTTGACGGAAATATTCAGGTTCTCGAAAATGTTTATAATATCGCAGTGGGAAAGACAACTTACATAGCTTCGGGAATTAAGGTGAAAAACCAGTTAACCAACAAAGACCGCCGCTTTTATACCCTAATTATCAGGGATATTGGGTTTGCTGATTGGATCAGTGTCCTTAGAAAAATATACAGCGGGAAGAAGTTTGCTAATAATAATACGATGTCCTTGCAATACGCCTCATCAATAGAAGTCTACGGCAACAGTAGAAATCCGGAATTAGAGTTTGACGGTGATCCCAGAGGGTTTCTGCCTTGTGTGATTGAAACTGCCCCTGACCTCTTAGACCTGATTTGTGAGGTTCGTGATGAGTAAAGAAAAAGATATGATAGAAGTTATAGATAGGCATATGCCCAGAAGTATCAGTCAGCTTAATAAGCTCTTTGAGGCCGACTCGGAAATAGTCGATTTTCATGGCAAGAATCTTCTCTACAATATTGACGAGTTTTCGGGAGAAGACCTATTTCGGGAGGAGGACCCCTATGTGCTAGGCTGGAATATGGCCATAGGCAGTATTAGCGATATCTTGGCCTCAGGGGGAAGACCTAGGTATTATGCCCACAGCCTAGTTATTCAAAATTCCTGGTCCAAAGACTATGTCAGCAAATTATCACAGGGAATTGCAGCGGTACTAAAGGAAGTGGGGGCAGCTTTTATCGGTGGGGATTTTGGGATTTCTAAAACCTGGCGCTATACAGGTTCGGTCATTGGGGAGCTGGTGGGTCCGCCCCTGTTAAGGAGCGGGGCAAAGGTTGGAGATGGGATTTTTATTACCGGCCCAATCGGCAGAGGCAATGTTGAAGCAGCCCTAGTCCTATACGCCGAAAACCAATTACTTAAACATTTGACGGGAAGCTGGAAAAACTCTTTCCGGCTGAGAAACAAAGAGGCAGAGGTGATAAAGCAATATAGCCGCTGCTGTATAGATACCAGCGATGGAGTCTTTAATGCTCTCAACACTATTTCAGAGATGAGCAGGACAGGCTTTGGCGTGGGTAATTTGCCCTATGTGAAAAGCGGGTTATTACTGGCCAAAGCCCAAAACGTACCTAAAGAAATGCTGTTTTTAGGCGAATGCGGGGAGTATGAATTGCTTTTCACCCTGAGTAAAGAGGCCGAAAAAGGGTTTCAAAACGAAGCCCAGGAGAAGAAAATGAAGTTTTATAAACTAGGTGAAGTGAGAGAAGAGGGAAGTAAATCGCTTCAGGAGAGAGGCAGGGAACTTGATTTAACAGTCTACGATTTAAGTGCTAGGAACTACTCAACCCCCAAAGACTATTTGAGAGCCGTAGCGAATTTTTTAAATCAGAGATCCATGCCGCTTTAACGGCTCAAACAGTGATGAAATGACCTGTATTGGAGGCTTTCGTCACCGAACATCGATGTTCAGTTTTTAGCCTGAACGAGTTTACCGGAGGCCAGAGAGACTTCATTCACTCGTACTTCGAATCTCGAACTTCGAACCTCGATTAAGGGGAGGGCAATGTGAAACGAAGAGTTGTTATTACCGGGATAGGACCGGCCACGGCCATAGGAATTGGTAAAAAGGATTTCTCCGCAGGCATTTATGGTTTAAAGACATGCATAACGGAGATACCGAGCAGTTATGAACGGAACTATACGTTCAAATCCCGCTATTTCGTCCCTAAGCCGGAATTTGCTATGACCGACTTAGGAATCCATAAATCAGTTGAAGGGATGATGGAAGAAGCCTCGAGACTCTCGGTGCTATGCACTAAGCTTGCTTTGGAGGACGCGGGATTTCAGATTAGTGAGGCTGAAAAACACATGCAGGTTGAAGGTCTTGAAAACTGCGGCATCATAATCGGTACTGGCATGAGTAGCCTCCAGACAGCTTTAGAATCCTACTCAGCCCATATTGCTGGGACGGACGAGTCTGAGTCTGAGTCTGGATCAGGATCAGGTTCTGGATCTAATCCTAACAAACCTCGTTTTAACAGAATGGTAATTCCCATGCTGATGACAAATTCGCCTGCTGCCTGGATATCGATACTCTTTGGCCTTAAAGGGTTCAGTTATACTCTCAATGCTGCCTGTGCCTCGGGAAGTTATGCCCTTGGTGAGGCCTACAGAACAATATTATCTGGCAGATGTGATACGATCCTAGCGGGTGGTGTTGAAGCCCTGGCAGAAAAGAGTGGCGCTATTATGAGAGGGTTTGACATGCTGTCAACTCTTACCAGAGCTAAGGATGGAAGACCCCAGCCCTTCTCTCAGCTGAGAAGTGGGTTTTTATTTAATGAAGGGGCTGGCTGTGTGTTAGTCCTGGAGGAGCTGGAAAGGGCTTGGAAAAGAGGGGCTGACATTTATGCAGAAATTGTTGATTATGAATCCTGCAGTGACGCTTACAGCATTGTCCAGATGGATCCCACTGGGGACAGCATCACCAAGCTTTTTGAGAAGATTACCAGGGGAGTAAAGGTTGACTATCTAAATGCCCATGGTACGGCTACCTTGGCAAATGATGACATTGAGGCCAAAGTCATCCAAAGGATCTTTGGAGCTAAAAGCTCTCAACCACATATTAATTCCACCAAAGGCGTCCTTGGCCACAGCATCGGAGCCTGCGGAGCCCTCGAGGTGGCAATATCTGCCCTATCCATCAAAGAGTCCAGAATCCATGGGAACCTAACCTCAAACCCTATAGATAATCTAAATCTTGCCATGAAGACCTTTGCAACCCCAATTGACTATGCTTTATCCACTTCCTATGGCTTTGGGGGGCATAATGCCCTAATCCTTCTCAAGAGGTATGATAATAATGAATAAGGTCATGATTACGGGAGCGACAGGATTTATTGGCAGTCACATTACCAAGGCTTTCTGCGAAAAACAGGTCAGGGTTAGTTGTCTTGTCCGAGAAGGTAGCAATGTTTCCAACCTTGAAGGTCTGTCGGTAGAGTTCAGGACCGGTGATATTAGGAACACCGAGGATTTAACCGGGGCTTTTACGGGAAATGACTGGGTTATTCATAATGCTGCCAAAGTATCCGATTGGGGGGATTATGAAGAGTTTTATCAAACGAATGTAACAGGCACTGTCAATGTCCTGACTGCCTGTGTTCAGGCTGGGATAAAAAATATCTTGATCACAGGGTCGAATTCCGTTTACGGAGAAGAGCATAGCACGGTCATAAAGGATGAGGATTCTCCCTATAATTCTCATTACCAGTACTTCGGGGATAGACTTTTACCTTGCAAGTTGAATTACTATCGTGATACCAAAGCCCTGGCCAAAAGAGAGGCCCTGACTTTTGCAGCAACCCATGATTTGAACTTGACCATATTAGAGCCTGTTTGGGTCTATGGAGAGAGGGAATTGAATGGGGTATTTTATGAATATCTTAAGACAACTAAAGCGGGAATTCCCTTTATGCCGGGAGCAAAGCATAACAAATTCCATGTTATTTATGCCGGAGACTTGGCTAGGGCTTATTTCTTAGCCTATACAAAACAGCTGGTAGGCCTAAATTGTATCCTTGTCGGTAATCAACAGGCTGAAAACATGGCGAGGATTTATGGGCTATTTTGTTCGGAGGCAGGATTTAAAAAGCCGAGGGATCTCCCCAAGGCCCTGACCTATCCTGCTGCTTTGCTCATGGAGTTTTTTTACACTCTGGCAAATTCTCAGAGCCCTCCGCTTCTGACCAGGGGAAGGGTGAACATGTTCTATGACAATCTGGAATTTTCCGTGGAGAAGGCTAGGCGGATTCTCGGGTTCAAAAACTCCCTCAGCCTAGAGGCGGGTATTAAAAGAACAGTCTTATGGTATAAAGAGCAAGGTCTGATTTGAAAGAGGGTGACCTTAATTAAGGTAAGTAATCTTACTGGTAGACAAAAAACAATTTTTAATCTGAAACTGAAGATAAGCATCTTTTTTCAGTATATCCCAGTTCTTTGGAAAGGGGATATTTCCTTTAAGCGGTTTATTCTACTCTTACAAAGACTGTTACTTTTTGTTTCCAGGATGCAGCATAATAAATTTGTCAAAATCAACGGTAAGACCAGGTTAGGATTGTATGTACCGGGCTTTCCATCTCAGGCTTTTCACACTGCCTGTCAGAAATTTAGTCAATTCTCAGAAAAGATGCCCTCTACCACAGTCTTGTTATCGATTACGTCCACATGCCCCTATAAGTGCAATTACTGTTACCAGAAACTTGATAAGGGTAAGGATGTGGATATAGAGACTCTGATCAAGATTGTAAAAAAGCTGCAAGAGATGGGGATTGCCTTTTTTAATATTGAGGGTGGAGAGCCCTTTTTAGTCTATGGCCGGTTGAAGAGAGTTTGCTCAGTTATTGACGCTAGGTCGGAAATCTGGATAAATACTACAGGAGCTGGTATGACAAGGGAAAGGCTTGTTGAACTTAAAGAAATGAATGTTACAGCCATTATGTTTTCCCTGCATAGCCCCGATGCCGATGCTTTCAACCGGTTTATGGGGAATAATTTGGCCTGGGATACTATGGTGGCCGGGGTTAAGCTGTGTCATGATGTAGGACTGGCTGTAGCTTTTAATACCTGTTTGATGAAAGACGACTTTTATAACAGTACTTTCGAACGAATTATGGAGCTGGTCAGGGACTTCAAGGCCTGTTTGATCCAGATAATTAAGCCTAAACCAGCTGGAGGCTGGCTGGAAAAGAGTGATATTGAATTTACCCTAGAAGACCTTGCTAATATAAAGGCCAAGGTTAACCAATACAATTTACAGGAAGAGTTCTCTAGGTATCCAGCAATCTCGGCTCAAATTATTGAAGAAGACAAAACTGTTTTCGGCTGTACGGCTGGTGGAACAGACCGATTCTATATTAATGCCAATGGCGATTTACAGCCCTGTGAGTTTCTAAATATTTCTTTTGGCAATATCGCGGTGGATAACTTCGAGAATATTTATCAAAAAATGCGCGGCTTCTTCCCCTGGGGTGGAGACTGTCATCTCTGCGAAAGCTGCTCAAAAAAGATTCATAAGCTTTATCTGGAAAATAATTTAAAATCCCTTCCACTTCCCCCCGAACTTTCATCTAAAATATATAGTTCTTGGAATCGGGGCAAAAGAACGGATTTATACGAGCGGTTGGAGAAGTTGAAGTAGATTTGAGTAAGCTTCTTGGTAAAGTTAAAGTTTGTTAGCCAAATCATTAAGATGTTGGGAAACTTCCAACAGTGAGGAGATTGAAGCCCCAATTTCCTCGATCGATGCAGATACTTCTTGAGTATGACCGCTAAATTTGCCTAATTCATTGACCATTCCACTGATTAAATTGCGAATTCCAAGAATGATTGTGCGAATATCCTTTGCCGAACCTGCGCTGGAAACCGCCATCTTTTGAATTTCATTAGCAACCACACCAAAACCACGTCCGGCTTCCCCGGCCCGGGCTGCTTCGATAGATGCATTAAGTCCTAAGAGTTTGGTATTTGTAGCTACTGAATCAATATACTGAACAACCTTCTCGGTTTCTTCGGCTTTCTGATGAACATTCTGGGAAGATTCCGCTACTGTTTGTCCAGCATTAGCCAGAATCTGGGCAGAGGCGGCAATGTGTTGAATTGCAGATGAAATTTGCTCTAAAGAACTGGTTAGTGTACTGGAGGTATCTCGCAGCTCGTTGCTAATCTGGTTCATTTCCGTTGGAACCGCAATAATCATACCACCAATAACTTCACCATCAATAATGATGGGAAAGGTAGCAACAAAATAAGGAATACCCAAAATTTTAGACATTACCTCTCCGGTAATCGATTTACCAGACTGAATCACTTTGGAGGAACTACTCTGTGGCCCTAATTTGTCACCGGCTTTAACGGGCATAGCTATCTTTGTTCCTTGTAATACATATAGATATTTTTCTCGGTCAAATAGTGATGTTGTTCCTTTTCCAAATGCAGTAGCGTGAAGTAAAGGAACTACTTGTTCAAAATATTTTATCACAGGAAATTCCCCTTTCAATGTTCTTAGATTGTTAGGTAAAGTTATAATTGTGCGTAGAAGTTCTCAGAATATTATAACATTCTTATCTAGAACTAGATATATATATGCTTCATAGAATATTCCAATAGTCGGGGAAACTGGATAGAGTAGCCATCAACGCTAAGAATCAAGTGGAGTGAAAGTAATCATTTGCGTGGTTTACTTAAAATCATTTGACAAGATATTACAGAACTAGTATCATAATTTTATATAATGGCAGTGAATGATTACTCACCAAACTAAAGAATAAGACAAGACTATAGCCCTAAGTTTATAGAGGTGTAAGTTAAATCATGCTATTGAATGCGAAATAGAAGTTAGTCTAAACCATTTAAGAAGAATTTAGGCAATATAAAGAGGACTCCAAGTCAGAAGGTATAAATGAGAGGTGAAATAGAATAATGCTAACGATATCTGATAAAGAGTTCAAACAATTGACTGATTATATTAAAGTAAATTATGGAATCTATCTCAAAGATGAAAAAAAGGCCTTGCTAACTGGAAGATTACATAATGTATTAACTGAAAAGAATTTTATGAGTTTTACTGATTACTTTAACTATATTATTACAGATAAAACAGGGGATGCAGTCATAACTCTAATTGATAAAATAACCACAAATCATACTTTCTTTATGCGAGAAGCGGATCATTTTAACTTCTTTAGAGATAAAGTACTTCCCTATCTAGCAACCACATCGAAGGATAAAGACCTGCGAATCTGGAGTGCCGGGTGTTCGAGTGGGGAAGAACCTTATACTTTGGCAATGATTATCGATGAATTTCTCGGTTTGGATAAAAAATGGTGGGATGCCAAAATTTTGGCTACAGATATTTCAAGCAAAGTTCTAGACATTGCTCTCAAAGGAGTTTATAACAATGAGGGGATAGCCATTATACCTGCTTCATGGAAAGTCAATTATTTTGAGAAATTAAATGATGGAAAATCCGTCCTAACTAATAAGATTAGGAATGAAGTAATATTCAGGAAGTTCAATCTAATGATGGAGGCCTTTCCCTTTAAAAGGAAGTTCCATACGATTTTTTGTAGGAATGTCATGATATATTTTGATAATGAGACAAAAATGAAGTTGGTAAAAAAGTTCTATGCTTTAACTGAGCCTGGAGGATACCTGTTTATTGGACACTCAGAATCCCTCAATCGCAACGATACTGAGTTTAAATACATCATGCCAGCCGTTTATCGAAAGGAAACCTAATTATGAGAAAAATAAAGGTACTTATTGTTGATGACTCGCTGATATTTAGGGAAGTGCTATCGCGAGGGATCTCCACAGATCCTTTGATTGAAGTTATAGCCAAAGCGATTGACCCCTTTGATGCTCGAGATAAAATTTTAGAATATTACCCTGATGTGATGACTTGTGATATAGAAATGCCTAAAATGAATGGCATTGAATTTATACGGAGGCTTATACCCCAGTATCCTTTGCCCGTCGTTGTGGTCAGCTCAGTAAGTGACGCGGTTTTTGATGCGTTAAATGCTGGAGCAGTCGATTTTGTAATCAAGCCTAATGTCCAATCTGCTAGAGATGTTGAAGCTTTTATCAATGAATTGATCGCTAAAATTAAGATAGCTTCTAAAGCGAAGGTTCCTAATCTAATTGGTCAAAGCTCGACAAACGTTGTTGATAAAGGAACTCTTATTGAAGGTAAGATCATTGCCATCGGGGCTTCTACTGGAGGAACGGAGGCAATTTTCAATATACTTAAAACACTGCATCCTCAAATCCCGGGTATTGTAGTTGCTCAACACATTCCACCGATATTTTCCAAGATGTTTGCTGATCGACTAAACGATACAACACAGTTGCGAGCTAAAGAAGCTCAGAATGGAGACTTCGTAGAACAAGGAAGTGTACTGATTGCCCCAGGTGGACAGCATATGCGGATTAAGAAGGTCGGGGAACGATTTAGAGTGGAATGCTATGAGGGGGAGAAGGTGAATGGACACTGCCCGTCAATTGATATCCTCTTTGAGTCTGTGGCTAAAGAAGTAGGTGAGGGTGCGATAGGGGTGATACTTACGGGGATGGGGTATGATGGGGCAAAAGGGCTACTCGCTATGAGAAGAAAGGGCGCTCGAACTTTAGGACAGGATGAGAAATCGTCTATCGTTTATGGCATGCCCAAAGTTGCTTTTGAAATCGGTGCGGTGGAAAAACAGATTCCCCTTGAAATTATAGCTCAAACCCTTGTAACCTTATTAAGGAGAGGAACTTCCTATTAATTTCAAGGTAGGTGCTTGATATGACTATGGGCAAACGAGATCATGAAGAATGTAATTTAGATATATTATTCAACACCACTCCGATAGGTATGTTCGTCTTGAATGATGATGCTTTGATCGAGAAGATTAATGATGAAGCTTTGGAACTTTTTCAAATTGACCGAGAGGATGCTTTAGGAAAGCGTATTGGTAACGGACTTCATTGTCAAGGGAGCACTGAAGATAGTCGCGGATGTGGATTCGGTAGGCAATGTAAATCCTGTAAGCTTAGATTGGCCACAGGGGTTACCTTAGAAACAGGGCAAGCTATAACTGGGTTGGAATATAGCAAAATAATACTGTATAGCGATAAGAGTAAAAAATATTGGTTTAGGGCAAGCCTAACGCCTTTGTCGATTAACGGAAAAAATAATATAGTCCTAGCGTTAGACAATATTACGGATAGTAAATTAGTGGAGGATTCGGCAAAAAAGTATCAGGTTCTTATGGAACAAAATGAGGAACAGCAAAGACGTATGTATGAACGATATCTCTCGTTGATTACAAATATGCCGGATAGCTTTGCTTACAATAAAGTCATCTATGATGAAGCAGGAATCCCAGTAGATTATGAAATCCTTGAGGTTAATGGTGTCTTTGAAAAAATATTCGACGTGTCTCGTGAAGAAATTATTGGTAAAAAATATTCAGATCTATTTTTCGGCAAAGCTCCCCAAATCTGCAAACAAGGAATCGCTGAATACGGAGAGATGGTGCCGACAAGTGTTGAGCTCGTTTTGCCTATCTACTATTCGGAATGGAGTGAGCGCTGGTTTTCAGTTAAACTCTATTGTCCCGAGTTCGGTTATTTCGTCTCAATTATTACGGATGTGACTGAGCGCATACATGTGGAGGATGAACTCAATCTTGCTAAGGATAAGGCAGAGGCTGCAAATCGAGCAAAAAGTGAATTTCTAGCGAATATGAGTCATGAAATCCGAACCCCTCTTAATGGAATGGTTGGGATGATTGATTTAACTCTTTTAACGGATATAAGCCGAGAACAGCGGGGAAACTTAGAAATTGCTAAAGCTTGCGCGGATTCCTTGCTGAAAATCATCAATGATATTTTAGATTTTTCAAAAATAGAAGCTGGAAAATTAGTGATCGAAACAATAGGGTTTAACCTTCGGAAACTTTTAGATTTAACTATCAAAGCACATTTACCTTTAGCAATGAAAAAGAACTTGAAATTGAATTGCGACTGTTCCACTTCCATACCTCAAGCCTTGAAAGGGGATCCCAACAGGTTAAAGCAGATTCTAAATAATCTGTTAAATAACGCTCTAAAATTCACGGAACATGGGGGGGTTACTCTTTCGGCACAGGAACTGGTTAGGACAGACGAAACAGTTGAGGTGAAGTTCACGATTACTGATATGGGTATTGGTATATCGGAACGAGAACAAGCTACACTTTTTAGAAACTTTAGTCAAGTAGATGGTTCAATCACGAGAAAATACGGTGGAACGGGTTTGGGGTTGGTGATTTCCAAGCAATTGGTTGAGATGATGGGTGGGGGTATAACGGTGGAAAGCCAAAAGGGAAAAGGGAGTACGTTTAGCTTTAGTCTCAAGTTCAGGCTAGCTGGAGAATTGAACTCTCCAACTCCAGATCCCTTCACCCCTATCCATACTATAAAACCCTTAAGAATTCTCATTGTCGAAGATGATAAGATCAATTTAAAGGTCTTAGCCTTAATGCTCAAAGAAAAAGGTCATTTTATCGAATCGGCTTCGAACGGCTTTGAAGCTTTGTTATTACATGCGGAAAAACAGTACGATGTAATTTTTATGGATATTCAGATGCCGATTATGGACGGGATTGAAGCAACCCTCAAAATTCGTGAGCGAGAGGGTGATAGTCGTCATACGCCAATCATAGCCTTAACAGCTTATGCGCTTGTTGGAGATCGAGAGAAATTCCTGTCTTATGGCTTGGATGAGTATATACCCAAACCAATCAAGATGGATGAATTATTCCGGATCTTAGAAGAAGTAATGAACCGAAGTAGCTCAGAAGATAAACGTAGCGCTGAGTCTGAGTTTGAGGTCAGGATTAGTGAAACGGGGAAAGTATTAAATATCAAGCTTGAGGTGCCGCTGGGACGTGATAAACACTCCATTCTTCAAGAGATTTCCCGAGATATTAAGGAACTCAGACTTGCGTTGATCAATGGGGATATGAACCTTATTGAAGGAATTGCTCATAAAACCAAAAATAACTGTAGCTTTATTGAAGCGGATGAACTAAAAGCTTTAGCATTTAAAATTGAACTAGCTGCTAGACGGGAAAGCCAAGAGGAAGTAACCAGGAATTTCCATAATCTTGAACAAGGGTTTGAAATTTATATGCATCTATAATCCCGAGATGATTGGTTCCACCGATTTACTGATTCTATTGGAAAGGGCTTGATATCCTGCAGAATTGGGGTGCATGCCGTCCTTGGCGATATAGCGGCCTAGATTGAATTTCAGAAGGTCGTGGGTTGGGATGAAGATCCCCTTCCCATCTTGTTCAACGAGCAGCTGGGTATTGTAGTTCCATGTATTCAGAAGCTTGGTATCTTCGGCACTACTTACTTTTTCATAAGGATTATAAAGCCCTAGAATAATGACGATGGAATTCGGGTTAGTGGTTCTTAGCACTTTCATCGTTTGTTTTAGATTGCCGAGATAGCTGGCCATTCTTACTTTGAATTGATCTTCTTTAGCGAGATCGTTTAAAGATAGGATGCTTCTGATATCATTTCCACCAATAGAGACTAAGATAATATCCGATTCTGAGATTGTCTTATCTAGACTTTTGTTTTGAAGCTGTTCTAGAAGGCCTAAACTTTCCAGTCCGTCGATTCCAGCGTTATTTACGATGATCTCTTTAGATGTGACGTTTTTGAAAGACTCTGTTAGATAGCCTGAAAACCCCTTGCCCTTTTCATCGCCTGTTCCTTTGGCAATAGAGTCTCCCAGGATGAGCAATTTAAACGAATTGGCATTCTGGGAAGAAAGCTTTGTTGAAACCGGTGAAGTTTGTGGAGTTTCGGCTTTAGCCGATGGCTGAGGATTGGCCGCTGTCGTGATAATGATCGCCTGATAGAAACCAATTGCTAAAACGATAAAGCCCACGCAGGCAATCGTAAGAATAGAGTACCACATGCTTTTTTTTAACACGTTCATTTCTCCTTAGACCAAGATATCTTGTCTTGTAAAATAGACAAAGCTAATAATGATTGAAGCAATAGCCCATCCTAAAAGAACAGTGATTGAGAAAAGCATATTCATCCCTTCGATCGGTTGGAACGAGCCTGATAAATAATCCGTGAGGCGTAGGTTAACCATGAACATGTAGCGTGTGATCTTCCAATCTGTGAGAAAGAAGCTGATGAAATTACCCGCTACTAGGGTGGACATAATAATGCCAATCGAAGCGGCCGTGCTTTTTACGAGGATAGAGATCATAAAGGAGATACTGCCTACTACAACGGCAACAAAAAAAGCCAAAGAATAAACCATGAGAGAATATCGCCACTGGGGGACGTTAAGGACACTAGTGGAGTCTAATTTTCCCGCTAGAACTTTGAAACCTGTCGCTACCGGGGCTAACCATCCTCCGTAACCAAAGAAAGCTCCTGAAATAATCGCTGAGAGCACAAAAGCAAAGAAGACAACCAGAACCTCCAAGATTACTAGTGTTAAATATTTACTGAGCAGAATCTTCCATCGAGGAACGTTCCTCACGAGAAGCAGTTTGATCGTTCCGCTCGAGGATTCCCCTGACACCATATCGGCTGACAACATAATAATCAAAAGAGGTAAGAACAAGAAAATAGCTTGTTCCATAAATTTGGTCGTAAATTTCGCGGCAGACTGTTCCAGCGGGTTGATATTATTATCAACGTTGTATTGTAGTTGTTCCATTCTTACCCGAGTTGACGATTTATTTTTCTCGTCCATATAAGGGCTGTCAAGCCTGTTCTTCAGATCGATTAACTGCTGCCCAGCCAGCTTGCGCCAGTCATCAGTGGCTGTAATTCCCATTCGTTGAGAGAGTTGGGCCTTGGTTCTAGCGAGGGTTTGGTTTTGACCATAAGCAAAGACCGAGATCAGTACAACCAGAATTGCCAAAACAAACATGAGTCGTTTCTTGGAAATCATTTTTATGACTTCATTTTTAATCAGGCTATACAATTTCATCACCTTCAGTCAGGTCTAGAAATAAATCTTCTAAAGTGTTTTGCTTTGTCGAGCAATAGGTAAGTGCTAGGCCTTCTCTAATAAATAATTCATTAATTCTATCAAGTGGCTGCTGGCTTATGTCAGCGCTAATGGTATTCTTTTTCAACTGAACAGCTTCAATATTCCAATGTTCTCTGAGAATCGCGATTGCTTTCTCAGGGTTATTTAATTGCCATTCTATCTGATCATTATGGATGATCTCTTGGACATTGGCGGTTTTAATGACACTCCCTTGTTTGATGATGGAGACGACATCACACATTTGCTGAATTTCCACCAGTAAATGGCTCGATACGAAGACCGTCATACCTTCCTCATAGGCCAGCTTTCTAATCAGGTTCCTGAACTCTGTTATCCCAGCAGGGTCGAGGCCATTTGTTGGTTCGTCAAGAATTAAAAGCTTGGGTCGAGACATGATGGCTTGGGCGATTCCTAAGCGTTGACGCATGCCCAAAGAATAGGTGCTTACTTTGTCATTGACCCGATGCTGGAGACCAACCATGTCCACGACGTCTTTGATTCGTTGCTGACTTATCTGCTTATCCATGGCAGCAAATTGTAACAAGTTTTCCATCCCGGTCAAGTATTTGTACATATCGGGGCTCTCAATAATGCAGCCGACATTCGACAGGGCTTTCCCAAAATCATGGGCTACGGAATAGCCACAGATGCTAACTGACCCTTTTGACGGTTTTATTAATCCGACAATCATGCGAATCGTCGTAGTTTTGCCCGCACCATTAGGGCCTAAAAAACCAAAAATCTGAGATGAATAAAGAGTTAGGTCTATTCCCTTGATAATTTCTTTGCCTTTAATGGTTTTTCTTAAGTTGTTGAGTTCCAAGACTGCGCTTTGCTGCATATAATCTCCTCTATTAGAACATTTATCAGATGATAACCTATACAAAGCTCCCAAATTACACTAGTTAGAAAGTAAACAGACTGGTACCAGTCAGAAATGATAAACTAAACTAAACCTCAAAAGAAGTAGTACACACATATGTTCATTATAAATATAATCCACATAAATTGACAGCTGAATTATTCGAATAAACTAGGGGGAAAGATTAAGAGACTACATCTTTCATCAAAACGTATGAGCCTTAATCCATGAACAAGTTATGATTCAGGAGTGAAAATATTAGTGGAAGTACGCCATACTAAGTATCCATGACAGATAGGATAAAGGATTAACAAACCTAATAACCAGATTGCAACTCCAAATGTTAGAGAATAGCCATTAAAATTTGAGAGTAGTGCAGGTACCGCAGCGTAAAGCCAAAGATGAGTATTATAAAAGAGAAGTGGAACTCGACCAAAGTTTTCTAATATTTTAGCTACTCTCGAAGTTTGTGGAAGCTCGTAAAATATGAATAGCAGTATAAAGACAAGACCTAGATAAAACAAAAAATAGTCTGGGCTTGGGGGGTATTTAGAAAGATCGAAAAAGCCCGGAAACGTGCCATCTGGATGAAGGTAATCCCCAATTCCAGCGAAACGGAAGATAAAAAAAAGGGCTAAACTACTAAAACCTGAGACAGCAAACCTTCTGGCTTCGTAGGCAATTCCCCGTTTTTCTACATAAGTGTGTCCGTACAACCAACCTAGGGCCATCGGTAAAAGCCAAGGGATGATGGGAAAATTATTATTCACTAAGGATGTCGGTGAAAAGGGGACAGGTAGAATTAGAATGGCTTGCCAGGCCTGTTCTAGGGCTATATTGAATGGAAAGCTCCAGGTGAAACCGGGAAGAAACAATTGGCTATATAAATAGAGGAGCCCAGATATTCGGAAAAGCTTCCAAGGAGAAATATGGCGTCCAAGCGAAAGGAAAAAGAAACCAGTCCCTATCGTAGATAGTACGCTCAACGAAAAAAAAGTCCCCCATGTAACGATGGAAAGTGATTTAGCCTGAATAACCAGAGGGAGATTAAAGGCGGGAGAAGCAATAAACACTTGAAACGCCATAAGGAGCATTCCTCTGCGCCAGATATGATGGTTGATGCTGGAACTCGAATAACCTTTTGATTCACGCTTTTTTATGGATAAGGCTAATACATAACTGGCAATAAAAAGAAAACCTGGTGCGCAGATACTAGACAAAAACATAACAGTTAATGCTAACGCACTTGAGTTGCCAAGTGGATTGAAGGTTACGGTACCGTTAATCAAAAGAGGTAACCCTTCATTATTAATTCGGCCATTACTCCAAAAAAACAAGGCGTGATCTAACGCCATAAAAATCATAATTAGACCACGGGTTTGGTCTAGAAATGGAAGTCTACTCGAAATACTTTTAGTTGCTTTTTGAATTTCACTTTTATCCAATCGTAAGACTCCCACTTCTATAAGTGGGAGTGGGTCCACGTTCTCCGCTTCGGTGGTAGAGTCCGACTTCGCCGCTAAGAGTCCTTTTTGGGACGTGCGGCTTCGGCGAAACCCTCCACTGGAGACTTTCGTCACCGAAGACTCGATGTTCAGCTTAAGCTGAACGAGTTCACTTGCATCGCCAGCAAAGCTTAGACTCAAATTTAACATCTCCTTCCTTATAATTTGTAGTTAAAATTATACTCTCCAAAAATGTAAAAAAATTACGTAAGTTATTAACGAATCATGAACAAGTAGCTTTGGAGCACCTGCACCCGTTTGAGTAATAAATTATTGGGCCTTGCTGAAAATGGCAATTTAAGAATAATAATATGGAATAAAATAAAATGTTTAAGTGGAAAATACCTATATGTGCAGCTGGATAGTTCACAAAATTGAGGTTCTTGGAGGGTGCTTAAGTGAAAATATATCGTGTCAACATGTCAACGCTTTCGTTTGTTGCAGAGGAAGTACCTGAGGAGTGGAAGTTGCTTGGGGGCCGAGGGCTAACTTCGAGCATAGTAGCCAAAGAGGTTGACCCTACCAGTCACCCACTTGGCAGTAAAAACAAATTAGTTTTTGCGCCGGGGTTGCTTACGGGTACTATGGCGGCTAACGCGGGACGTTTATCGGCGGGTGCTAAGAGTCCCTTAACCGGTGGTATAAAAGAAAGCAACTCCGGAGGAACTGCGGCCCAAAGACTTGCGAAGCTAGGTGTAAAAGCCTTAATTATTGAGGACATTCCAGAAGGAGATAAATGGTATTGTCTCCATGTTCATAAAGATGGCGTGGAAATCAAAGAAGAAACCGAGCTCTTGGGAAAAGGCAATTATGAAGTAATCCATACTTTAACCTCAAGATATGGAGAAAATACAGGAGTAATAACCATCGGACAAGCCGGGGAATTTAAAATGTCCGCAGCCAATATTTCTGTTAAAGACCCCAAAGGCCATATTCGTAGCTTAGGGCGAGGTGGGCTCGGAGCTGTCATGAGTTCTAAACGGATCAAGTTCATAACCTTGGACGATAACGACGGGGATGGAATTGAGATTAACGACAAGGAAAAATTCAAAAAAGCTGCTTCAATCTTTAATAAGGGATTACTTAGTCACCCTGTGAGCGGTAACGCCCTGCCCAAATATGGAACCAACGTCCTAATTAATATTCTCAACGAGGCTGGCGGACTACCTACCAAAAATTTCAGGATGGGTCAATTCGATGGAGCCGAAAAGATTAGCGGCGAGACCATGTATGATACTATCATGAGTAGAAAGGGCGATCCTACCCATGGTTGCCATGTTGGTTGTGTTATTCGTTGCTCCCAAACTTATAACGATAAAGACAGTAAATACCTTACCTCTGGTTTTGAATATGAGACAATTTGGGGGTTCGGGGCAGGCTGCACAGTTGACGATTTAGATATTATCGCTCATATCGACCAGTTATGCGATGACATTGGCATAGATACGATTGAAACTGCCGGGACCATGATGGTGGCAATGGAAGCAGGTATCCTCCCCTGGGGGGATGGTAACGGAATCCTAAAATTATTTAAAGACGAGATTAAAAAAGGTACTTCACTTGGACGTATCCTTGGCAATGGAGCTGATTTCACAGGTAAAGCTTTTGGAGTAACCCGGGTTCCGACGGTTAAATGTCAGAGCATGCCGGCCTATGATCCACGGTCAGTTAAGGGTATCGGCGTAACCTACGCTACGACTACGATGGGTGCCGACCATACTGCTGGGTACTCAGTTACTGCGAATATCTTAAATGTGGGTGGTCATACAGATCCCTTGGCAAAAGAGGGTCAGATTGAACTTTCGAGGAATTTGCAAATTGCCACAGCAGCCATTGACAGTGCAGGTCTATGCATTTTCACTGCCTTTGCGATCCTGGACTCCGATCCAGTCTCTCATGCTCTAATTGCCATGATTAACGCTCAATATGGCACGAACTGGTCCGTGGACGATTGGTTCAATCTCGGACGCCGGGTACTTAAGACGGAAAGGGCTTTCAATGAAGCTGCTGGATTTACAAATAAGGATGACCGTTTGCCGGAATTCTTCAGTGAACCTGTACCTCCCCATAATGCTATTTGGGATTTTTCCGGTGAAGAGCTAGAACAGGTTTATAATTATTAGGTTGTCGCATAAATACAAATGAAAATTAAGCTGGATGGTACAAAGGATGTTATACGAGGAGGCTTATAAATGGAAGTCAAGGTAAAGCTCTTTGGAGACCTTCGTGAAGGTCGGTTTAAAGAAGAAAAGACTCAATTGGAGGAAAACAGCCGTGTAATTGATATCATTAACAAGCACAACCTACCGCTAGAAGAAGTTGCCATCTGTATGGTCAACAGTCGAGTAGTTGAATTTGGTCAAGAGGTGCAGAACCAGGATATCGTTGCTTTCTCTCCTCCGGTCGGTGGTATGTAAATGGTAGCTTATTTATTCAGTGAACTCGTTCAACTAAAGTTGAACATCGAGTCTTCGGTGGGGGACTCTACCCCCACCGAAGCAGAAAAAGGTGTATCACTCCCACTTGTAGAAGTGGGAGTCTTACGATTTGGATAACTGAAATTTATTGAAACGGACTAAAAGTTTAATGCCTTTCGTCCGTTTCTTTGCATTTAATGAACAAGTTTCCCCTGTGAATCGGCAGGTTAAATGAAAAAAAGGGTGGAAAAAATAATTGACAATTTTTTGCTAAACAGATATTATGAGAGGGAAAGTGAATGATTACTCGCCATTGGAGGAAAAAATTTTGTCCAAATTATTGCACACTAAAGAAAGTTTAATTTTATCGACGATCGAGGTTATCAGTGAACATGGTCTGCAGGGGCTAACGACTAGGGAAGTGGCAAAAAGGCAGGGCATCTCCGAATCAACAATTTTTAAGCATTATAAAACCAAGAACGAACTCATTTTGGCGGTACTCGAATATTTCGCTCAATATGATGAAGCAATTATTGAATCATTAGGATTGAAAGAGTTTACACCTATCGAAGCAATTATTTATTTTGTAGAAGCCTATGTCACATATTATGAAAATTACCCAGAAATAACAGCCATTACCCTGTCCTATGAGGGATTAATGCATGAAATAGAGCTCGGTGATGTGGTCCAAAGAATTTTCGCAAAACGGGTCAAGGCTATTCGATCCTTAATTGAGGATGCTAAACGCCAGAAAGAAATCTCCAAGGATGTCGATACTGAAAGTTTGGCTGATCTTATTATAGGCTTAGAAAGAGTTATTATCCTAAGATGGCGTCTTGACAATTATAATTTTTCTTTGAAGAAACATACTTTGACAGCTTTAAAGATGTTGTTAGATGTTTTCAGAATAAGGTGTAAGACAAAAAGTACAAGTTAGTGAGGAGTGGAGTTAGATGAAGAAATTACTTATTGTGGATGATGCCGCTTTCATGCGACTTTCCATTCGAAATATGCTGATGAATTACGAAATAGAAATTATCGGAGAAGCAGCTAATGGGGAGATAGGTGTTTCAATGTATAAAGAATTACGTCCCGATGTTGTGACGATGGATATAACGATGCCAGAGATGACTGGGATTGAAGCTCTCAAAGCTATCAAGGCTTTTGACCCTCAGGCTAAAGTGATCATGGTCTCTGCCATGGGACAGGAGAGCATGGTGAAAGAAGCCATAATTAGTGGAGCAAAAACCTTTATCGTTAAACCATTTAAGGAAGAATTTCTATATAAAACAATTTCTAAAGTGTTAGGTATTTAAAGGGAACTCCAAGTCAGAAGGGGGTGAATGGAATTGTCTAACCAGTATGTCAATGAACCGATGCTGGATCTCTTCATTTTCGAGTCGATGCAACTAATTGAGCAAATGGAGCTCTTGATTATATCTAATGAAAAGTCTAGCTCCTATGCTTCCGAGGCCATCAACGAGATTTTTCGAATTATGCATACGATCAAAGGCTCCTCGGCAATGATGCTTTTTAATAATATTTCAACACTGGCCCATTCAATGGAAGACCTATTTTTTGTTCTACGCGAGGATAAGCCCCAGAAGGTTGACTATTCGCAGTTGTCAGATTTAGTGTTTGAGGGTCTTGATTTTATAAAGGTAGAAATCCATAAGATCAGGAATGGTGATGAAGCAGATGGCGATGCTTCAGCTTTAATTAAGCATTTACGAGACTTCCACGACACTATCAAAGATCAAAATTTAAGTGCTGACAATCTGCACGTAACTGGATCAGTTTGTCATGAAAATCGTGCCCCAGAGAAGCAGCAATATTACATAAGCAAAGTAAGAACGGAAACGTCGTCCATGATGAGTAAATTTCAGGCCACCCTTCGTTTTGAACCAGATTGTGGTATGGAAAACTTGCGCGCCTTTGGGGTAGTAAACGATTTAGGAGAGCTTGTCGAAGAGTTTTACCATATTCCAGAAGATCTCGATCACGAGGATAGTGCTGGGGTTATTGCTGAGCAGGGGTTTACCCTGTTTTTGAAGACAGATCGTTCCTTGGAAGAAATTCACAGAGTTTTGATGCAAACGTTCTCATTAAAGGATCTTCAATTGGCGCAGGTGGAAAATAGTAAACTATTCAATGATCTCCACAAAGAAAGGAGAATTTTGCTAGAGGGTAGCACCATAAAGGTTCCGAGTGCTACGGATCCAGACCATTTAGCCAACAAACATGAAGAAAGAGAAATTCATGCTTCGGCAAATCTGCAAAGCATTATTAGTGTCAGTGTAGCAAAGTTAGACCAGCTTATGGATTTAGTGGGAGAAATGGTGATAGCTGAGGCGATGGTGACCCAAAATCCAGACCTTAAAGGCTTGGAGCTGAATAACTTTGCCAAGGCTGCTCGACAACTCAGAAAAATCACCAGTGAACTCCAAGATACTGTCATGTCCGTACGCATGGTACCCTTAGCGGGTACGTTCCAAAAGATGAACCGGACATTACGTGATATGTGTAAAAAACTCAACAAGGAAGTTCAGCTTCAGTTAATGGGTCAGGAAACTGAGGTTGATAAAAATATCATTGAACATATTTCGGATCCCTTAATGCATCTCATTCGCAATTCGATGGATCATGGCATAGAAATGCCTTCTGAACGAGAAACCAAGGGGAAACCCCGTTTGGGAACAATTACCTTAGAAGCTAAAAATGCAGGTGGAGATGTCTTAATTATTATTCGGGATGATGGTGAAGGTTTTAACAAAGATAGGATCTTAGCCAAAGCTCGTGAAAAAGGATTAATTCAAGGAACAGAAGATGAAATCACGGATAAGGAAATCTATAACATGGTCTTTCTACCTGGGTTTTCGACGAACGAGGAGGTTACGGAATTTTCTGGGCGGGGCGTCGGGATGGATGTCGTTGTGAAAAATATTGAAGCCGTTGGAGGAACAATCACGGCGGATAGTGTACCTGGAAAGGGTACGACCATTACTCTAAAAATTCCTCTAACCCTGGCGATCATAGACGGTATGAACATTAAGGTGGGGGATTCACGCTATACCATACCGACAACCGCAATAAAAGAGTCCTTCAGGCCCAAAATGACAGAGGTGATTGTTGATCCGGATAATAACGAAATGATGATGGTTCGAGGACAATGTTTTCCCGTCCTGCGTTTGCACAATATTTATCATGTTCAGACTGATGTGACTGAGTTTACAGAAGGGATCATTATTATGGTGGAGCAGGACAACAAAACCCTTTGTATCTTTGCAGATGAGTTGATTGGACAGCAGCAGGTCGTCGTAAAAGCGCTTCCAACATATATACGAAACACGAAAAAAGTAAGTGGTCTGGCTGGGTGTACCTTATTGGGGGATGGAAGTATAAGTCTAATACTAGATATTGGGGGGCTTATGATTAGGCAATCAGCGTAAATTTCAGGGAAAGGGGAAATTAGATGGCGGATATCGTTGAGCAAGATACGTCAGACATAATCGAAGATACACAGAAAGGCAAGTTTCTCACCTTTTGCATGGGCAATGAGTTTTATGGGATTGAAATCAAATACGTCACTGAAATCATTGGAATGCAGCCCATTACTGAAATTCCTGAAATGCCCGAATATGTGAAGGGAATCATAAATTTGCGGGGTAAAATTATTCCGGTCATGGATGTACGGTTGCGATTTAGAAAGCCCTTTAGAGAGTACAATGATAGAACGTGCATCGTAGTCATTGATATCAGAGAGGTCTCGATTGGGCTGATAGTCGATAGTGTTTCTGAAGTGATATCTATACCTGATGAAGAAATTGTAGCTCCTCCGAACATGGCGAAGGAAGGAAATAGATACATTAAAGGGATCGGTAAAGTGGGAAGTGAAGTCAAGCTTCTCTTGGATTCGGATAAGCTGCTCAATGAAACGGATTTGGAAAATTTAATGTAATTATTAAGAATAATGTGGAGGTGTTGAGGAATGAGATGGTTTATGGATATGAAAATTGCTGCTAAGTTAATAACCGGGTTTATTCTTGTTGCAATTATTGCGGGTATAGTAGGCGTTGTAGGCATCGTAAATATTAAAGATTTAAACCAAGCAGATACGGTGCTATATGAGAACGTGACGGTACCGATCTCCGATTTAGCGGATTTATCTACTCAATTCCAAAGGATGAGGGTCAATGTACGTGACATAATCTTAGCAAATGATCCACTCGATAAAAAAAAGTCGACGGACAATCTAGCTCAGAGACAAGCTGATATTGACAAGGATTTAGAGGCTTATAATAAAACTATAGTATCAGACAGTATGAGAGGGTTATATACAGATCTGGTTAAGAAAGATACTGCCTTTGATCAGGAGATTGTTAAGGTAACTGAGCTTGCAAAACAAAATAAAACTGCAGAGGCTATAGCACTAATGAGTGAAACGGGTTCCTCTGGCATCGCTTCGAGGGAATTACAAGATGCAATTGCAAATATTATCAAAGTTAACGTAGACAATGGAAAAATTAAGGCCGATGCTAATACCAAGACGGCCGATAGCGCGACAGTAATTATGATTATTGTTATACTTGCAGGTGGAATCATTGCTATAGGTTTAGGCGTGTTCCTCAGCTCAATTATCAGCAAACCGATTAAGCAACTGGTGGGAGTCGCAGGCAGACTTGCAGAAGGCGATCTTGACATACACATTGATATTACTACCAAGGATGAAATAGGAATTTTAATGAATTCGTTAAATAATGTAATTATATCGTTAAATGAAGTAATGGGTGAAATAAATAATGCTTCGGCTCAGGTTGCTGCAGGATCAAGACAGGTCTCCGACTCTGCCCAAGCGCTTTCCCAAGGGTCAACTGAACAAGCGAGTTCAGTTGAACAACTTACCGCCTCGATGGAGGAAATTTCGACGCAGACTAAACTGAATGCTTCTAATGCTACTCAGGCTAATGAGTTGGCCCTGGCAGCCAAAGAAGGCGCTATAAAAGGGAACGAGCATATGCAAGGTATGCTCAAAGCTATGGATGATATTAACGAATCATCCGGAAACATTTTCAAGATCATTAAAGTCATTGACGAAATAGCCTTTCAAACAAACATCTTAGCTTTGAATGCGGCGGTTGAAGCTGCCCGTGCAGGTCAACATGGTAAAGGTTTTGCGGTTGTTGCCGAGGAAGTACGCAATCTAGCGGCCAGAAGTGCCAACGCTGCTAAAGAAACGACTGCTCTGATCGAGGGTTCAATTAAGAAGGTCGAAGGCGGTACGAAAATTGCTAGCGAAACGGCTGTGGCACTCAACCAAATCGTCGATGGAGTTACAAAAGCGACCAATTTAGTCGGGGAAATTGCTACAGCCTCTAATGAGCAAGCTTTAGGTATTAATCAGGTGAATCAAGGCATTTTGCAAGTATCCGATGTTGTTCAGACGAATTCCGCTACTTCAGAAGAAAGCGCTGCAGCAAGTGAGGAATTATCGAGTCAAGCAGAGCTGCTCAGAGAACAAGTTAGTCGGTTTAAGCTGAAGAAAACAACTGGCTCCTCTTATAGAGGGTTTGAGGATATGAATCCAGAGGTTTTACGCATGCTGGAGGATATGTCCAAAAAGAAGAAGCGCGATAACACCCCTTATTCTAACCAAGGGTATGCGGAGGCTTCAGCAACAAGCAGTAAGCCTAAGATTTCTTTAAGTGATCAAGAGTTTGGGAAATATTAGCTAGATACTAGAGGAGAGCCGTTGGGCTCTCCTGAACTCTATAAACTTTTTGTATGAATGTTTTATGCTATTTTGCTAAGTTAGGTGTGAAAAATGGAAAAAATTGTAGGAATTGGAGAATATGCTATATCAGAATTCGAAGGTGATTTGATTAAGACCTTTGCGCTGGCTTCGTGTGTGGCTATAACAGCGTATAATCCATTGCTAAAGGTAGCAGGGATGATCCACATAGCTCTACCGTCTCCTTCAGATAGAGAAGAAGGTCTGCGAAGACCAGGATATTACGCTACTTCAGGGATACCTCTCCTTATCAATAAAATGGGCAAAGAATATGGTAGTAGGGTTGAAGATCTACAAATAAAAATTTTTGGTGGTGCATTGTCAATCAGAAACGCTGATTATTTTACAATAGGGTCAAGAAATTGTTCAGCTGTTAGAGATACTCTAGTAAGTATGAACTTAAGAGTCTTGGAAGCTCAAACAGGCGGGACTGTAATTAGAAACATAGAAATGGATGTGCAGACAGGATTAATTATTATGAAGACTCTTCCGATTAACTTTTAAGGCAGGTTGACGGATCATGGAGATTAATAGTCGTGAAAATGAGATCGATAATTTCGAAATTGTATTCAACTCTAGCCCAATCGGGATGTTTGTACTGAATGAATACTTATTAATAGAGAAAATCAACGATGCTGGGCTAATCTTTTTTGCTAAACAAAGTGATGATGTACTGGGCAAGCGGTTTGGCAACAGTTTTTTGTGTAAATGTAGTTTTGAAGATGAGCGAGGGGGTGGATTCGGATTAGATTGTCATTCTTGTGAGCTTAATATAGCAGCTAATCTAGCGGTCGAAATCGGAAAGTCCACTACTAATATGGAGTTCAATAAGATATTCATTGAGGACGAGAACGAAGTAGAACATTGGTTTAGTGCAAGCGTAAATCCTATCATGCTTGGCAGGAAACGTTGTGTAGTTATAGCCTTGGTCGATATTACCGATTCTAAGGAAAAAGAGCTTGCCATGATCAAGTCTAGAGATGCCGAGACAGCCCTTCGCGCAAGCGAAGAAAAGCATAGAATTTTATATACAAAATACCGGTCTCTTTTCATGAATATGCCGAGTAGCTTTGCTTATAACAAAATTATATATAATGAGGCAGGAAAGCCCATCGACTACGAGATTATTGAGGTCAATGAAACATATGAAAAAATCTTCAACACTTCTAGAAAGGAGATTATCGGTAAGCGGTATTCGGAACTGTTTTCTGGAAATACGGAAAAATATCAACAAAGAATGGCTGAGTATGGTGAAGTTTCCTTATCTGGGAACATTAAGGTTGTCCCATTATATTATTCGGAGTGGCGTGATAGTTGGTTTTCTGTAGGATTATACAGCCCAGAACCAGGCTATTTCGTATTAATCATTACGGATATGACTGAACGTAAACTTGTAGAAAATGAGCTTAAACGCGCCAAAGAAGCAGCGGAGACAGCCAATAGATCCAAAAGTGAGTTTCTGGCAAATATGAGTCATGAAATCCGTACCCCCATGAATGGAATTGTAGGGATGATTGATTTGACTTTACTGACGGATCTAAGCGTTGAACAGAAGGAAAATCTTGATATCGCTAAGACCTGCGCTAACTCGTTACTGAAGATTATTAATGATATTCTGGATTTCTCGAAAATGGAGGCAGGTAAATTAGTTTTCGAAGACATCGCCTTTAGTATCAGGGGCTTGGTGGATGAAGCCACGAAAACACATGCTTCTCACGCTGTGAAAAAAGGGTTGAATCTAAAATGGGAGATATCTTCATCAATCCCAGCAGTCTTGAATGGAGATCCCAATCGGTTAAAGCAAGTATTAAATAACCTCTTGAATAACGCTCTTAAGTTTACGGAACAGGGGAAGGTAACACTTTCAGTTAAGGAAATAGCCAGAAGCGATAAAAAAATCGAATTAAAGTTTTCAGTTGAGGATTCAGGCATAGGAATATCAAAGGAAGAGCAATCCAGACTATTTAGAACGTTTAGCCAAGTCGATGGGTCTATAACCAGGAAATATGGCGGTACAGGTTTGGGTCTTGTAATATCAAAGCAACTCGTTCAAAAAATGGGTGGGAGCCTATGGGTGGATAGTAAAAAAGGAAATGGAAGTTCCTTTAACTTTACAATTAAGTTCACGTTAAATGGAGAGTTGAGAAACAAAATACACATGAACCCCAAGCAGACTAAAACCACGAAACCCTTGAGAATCCTTGTTGCAGAGGATGATAAAGTTAATCTGACTGTAATTACTCTAATGCTTAAGGAAAAAGGCCATCTTGTAGAATCCGCTGCTAATGGTTCTGAGGTAATGTTTCTCCATGGTCAAAAGCAGTATGACGCAATTTTTATGGATATTCAAATGCCCATCATGGATGGTATTGAAGCGACAGTGCGGATCAGAGAAAAGGAGGGATTAAGTAGACATACTCCGATTATTGCGTTAACTGCGTATGCGCTCCAAGGAGATCGGGAAAAATTTCTGGCCTACGGGATGGATGAATATATCCCGAAACCAATCAAAATGGAGGAACTCTACCTGATACTAGATCAGGTCGTGGATAAAAGCGAAAAGGAAAATAATCGAAGAGCTGAATTCGGCCCTGAAATTAGCATTAGTGAAACCGGGAAGATTTTGAACGTTAAGCCCGATACTTGTGCAAATAGTGATAAAACGTCCATTATCCAAGAGATTTCGGAAGATATAGGGGAACTTATGGTTTCGATAGACTACAGAGATGTATGTGTCATTGAGGATATTGCTCATAAGATTAAGAGCAATTGTAACATTCTCGAAGCAGATGATGTAAAGACGCATGCATTCAAAACTGAACTGGCTGCAAGGCGTGGAAACATAGACGAAGCCATAAGAAATGCCCAACTTATCAACCGCGAGTTTGAGATATTCAAAAAGTTAGTATGAACTATTAAGGAGGAAGTAAGGATGAAAATTCTAATAGCTGAAGATGATCTGGCCAGTCGTAGGTTCTTATCAAAATTCCTTTCCCAGTACGGAGAAGTTGATATGGTTGTCGATGGATTAGAAGCACTGGATGCGTACTTAATTTCTATAAAGGAAAACAGCCCTTATGACCTATTTTGTCTGGATATCATGATGCCTAAAGTTGATGGAGTAAAAGTATTAAAGGCTATCAGAGAGTACGAAGCAAAACAAGCAGTAGCCCAGGAACAGCGTGTCAAGGTTATTATGACTACTGCCTTAGCAGAAACCGATTATGTTAATCAGGCATTTGAAATTGGGTGTGAGGCCTATGCCGCTAAGCCAATTGATACTAATAAGATGCTAGAGGTTATGAAAAAATTGGGACTCATTTGAACCAGCCGATACGTATTCAAGAAAGTAAAAGGTGATTCGATATGAATAGAATGTGGGTACTGGTCTCCCAATGTATTATCGGAAGCATTATTGCAGATGACGTCCACGGTACTACTAGATTGTGTAAGACAATCTCTGTTTCGATTCAACTCCATTTTATTCGGGGCCATTGCAAATCCCTCTAGAGTATTCTTTCTATGATCATAAGGCAGCCTGTCTCTCCGGAGGCTGGCTGCCTTATGGTTTAACTAGTGAGATAGTCAATAATACTGCAAAGAGGTAAGATATGGCATTGTTGATAATGTTAACTTAAATATTAAGTATGTTAATAAATAAATTGACATTGTTAATATGTAGACTTATAATCTTAATTATAGGAGTGCTTTAAGCAAAACGTGGAGGTGATGATCTTGGATTATAAGATGCCCCATCAGTGTCCGGTGTGCGATCACGAAATGAAGATTAGTAAGTTAACGTGTACCTACTGTCCGACGAAAATCGAAGGTGAGTTCAGCTCGTGTAAATTTTGTCGCCTACCAGCAGAACAGCTAATCTTCATGGAGGCATTTGTTAAATGTCGTGGGAATATCAAAGAGGTAGAAAAAGAGTTGGGTATCTCTTATCCGACGGTTCGAAGTCGTTTAGATAGTGTCATTGAGGCGCTTGGCTATGGGATGGATAAGGAAAGAGTTCCTGAAAATGAAAAGGTGAATTCTCAGGAAGAAAGTCTGCGCAGACAGGGGATTCTGGAAGCTCTAGAACGTGGGGAAATTTCAGCACAGGAAGCTACATTTCAAATGAGGAAACAGATAGGTAAGGATTGAGTAAAAAGAAAGGGAGTCGAATAAATGAGCAGTGAAAAAATGAAAATTCTTGAGATGATTCAAGAAGGTAAACTGACAGCGGCTGAAGGGATGGACCTGTTGAAGGCGATTGAGGAAGGAAACTCGCCTAAGGAGGGGGTTCAGATTGCTGAAAATGGGTTGGTAAAAAAGGAGAAACTCTCAACTGGGGAGCGCTTCTTGCGAGTTCGTGTGGTCGGTGAAAAAACGTTAAAGGTGAATGTGAATGTTCCTTTGAGTCTAATACGTTCCGCTTCTAAACTGGTAGTTTATGCAATGAGCTTTGTTCCTGCGGATAAGCGTGCGGAGCTAGAGCAAAAGGGTCTTGATTTGCAAGCGTTGGACGTCGAGGGACTCGCCAGAATCCTAGAAGAAACTCTTGATGGCAAGATCGTAGACGTGGAAGTTGCGGACCCTCAAGAGGGAAGAATCAAGGTAGAAGTGTGTGTAGAATAAATCGGCTAGGCTGTTTAATGGTCAAGGTCAAAGTGCAAAAACGTAGGGGATTCGCGTTTCCGGTACCTGTCTGGGTAGTCGATGAATTCCTGGTGGCCCTTTCGGATTTGGCTAGGGTTGCGGAGATGGTCATAAGGCGTGTTCCGCTTCCCCGAGACGAAAAAGCCCGCAAGCAGCTAGGTATAGTTAGAGCAATTTCTCCGAGCGGTATTATTGCCTCAACGCACAGTATCATCAAAGATCTGAGTAGGTATCAAGGGCTGGATGTTGTCGATGTGGTAGTTGGAGAGGTTCAGGTTAAAGTAAGTATAAAGTGAACGGGGGAAGAGGATGAAAAGACAAATCTACCGAGTTTTAGTTAGTACACTTGCATTATTTATTGCGGCTCAATTTTTACCTATTATGTCGGCTACCCCACTTCACTTCTTGTGGGCCGGAATAGTCCTCGGTCTTGTCAATTTGTTAATTCGTCCAGTGTTGATAATTTTGACTATTCCACTTAATCTTATAACATTAGGGGTTTTCACCCTCGTTATCAATACTTGGATGATCCTGCTTACAAGTGGACTATTACCCGGCTTTTACGTGCCAGGGTTTGGAGTCGCCTTTCTTGTATCAATCATAGTTTCCTTGGCAAATTGGGGCTTTAAGGTTTTAATTCAATTGGATAACAGAAAAATGAAATGATGCAGGAAGACGAGTGCATTAATTTATGGAGTTTGGGTGAACATAGAATTAAATATTTTCTAATACTGGAGTTAATTACATGCAAACATTTCTTGAATTTGATGCTCATTTAATGAGCGACGATAAACCTTCAAACTACTTTACCAAATTAAGCAGAACAGGAATATTTGAACAAAAATATCCTTATACATTACTGGGTGACTTAATGAAAGTACCCCAATCTCCAAAACATCACCCGGAAGGTAGTGTTTGGAACCACACAATGTTAGTGATAGATAATGCTGGAGAAAGAAAACACCTTAGCCAAAATCCGAGGGTGCTCATGTGGTCTGCTTTGCTCCATGATTTAGGTAAAGCATCCACAACTAAGTTAACAAAGGGGAGAATAACCTCATATGACCATGATAAATGGGGAGAGAGGCTTTCCGTTAAATTTCTCAAGGAGCTTACTAGTGATGATGAATTGATAAATCAAGTTTCCAAAATGGTAAGATGGCATATGCAAATACTCTTTGTTACAAAGGGATTGCCTTTTGCAGATATTGGAAGGATGTCTTCTGAAATCTCCATTAACGAGGTAGCATTGCTTGGGCTATGTGACAGGTTAGGAAGAGGAGATATGACTCTTGATAAAAAGCGAGAAGAGGAAAAAAGTATAAAGGTTTTTATAGAAAGATGCAACAAATATTTAGATAGGGATTACCCAAGGTCAGTCCAAGAGGAGGGCTTAGAAATCGATAAAGGTGTAGAGGTATAGATTTAGACTGCCATTTAGATAGTAATATAAGAGGGCAAGGGACAACTTAAGCCACATAGAATCGATTTATAGCAATCACTACAAAGGATAAAGGAAGCTGGATATGATCAATGGTTTGAAGAGATGGTTGAGCATTATTCGTGTTCAGTGTGTCATACACTAAACTCTGCTTATGATATAGCATGCAGAAAATGCGGAAATACCCCAAGTTGTTCCTATGTTGAGGTAAACAAGGAAGCAATATTAAACCATATTTCTAAGATCAAGAAGTCCTAGGTCAGACAAAATAATCTCGTTAGGTTCGAATATGAACCAAAAGAAGAAGCTTACAGCTAGAAAATAACTGTAAGCTTCTTTTTAACGAGAAAGAACTAACTGGGGCAATCATCCAGAATTGTAAAATAAGTTGTCTTAACATTCTAAGAGAAGTACCGTATTATATAACAAATAACAAATAGGAGGCGTGCTATATGAAAGAGAAACACCGTGAAGGATTACTGGAGGAAAAACGGTTGTTTTTCCCTCCTACAGGGTTTAGTTCAAAGGCCATAATTCAAAACCCTGAAATTCATGAACT
>Ga0209347_1000631_pt1 | contig 80334 bp, 76 predicted proteins | sample AutmiccommuBRH23_FD_187382 | JGI IMG/M metagenome (GOLD analysis project Ga0209347, IMG submission 187382) | Deep subsurface microbial communities from Mt. Terri, Switzerland - Autotrophic microbial communities BRH/23 (SPAdes) (version 2) | ecosystem: Environmental > Aquatic > Deep subsurface >...
CGGCGGCTCGCCGAGGCACAGATCCGGCTCAGGTGCTGATCGCACAGGACCCACTGGTCGCTCTCGGCGAGATGGCCCGCTCGAACTCTACAACGATGTCCGAGCGCTCCAAGAGTACAGGGACCCATGAAGCGACGTGCTCTTACTGCGGTCGCCACCGAGGCAGCGGGTGGGTCCCGGGTCGTCGCTGCGCGCCGCCCGGGATGACGACAAGGGAGAGGGCGGCGGGATTGGTGGCGAAGCGCGCCTCCGAACGTCCCGCCCTCACCCCACCGGCGCCGGCTCGACCTTCGCGTACCAGTCGGCGATGCCGGAGCCGTCCATGAACACGGTGTCGTCGCGCGCCAGCAGCAGGTCGAGCATCTTCACGAACCAGTTCATGCGGTGCGGCACCCCGACCAGATGCGGGTGCAGCGGCAGCACCAGGACCCGGCAGTTCTCCTTCAGCTCGGGCTCGAAGGTCTCCAGGGTCCAGACCAGCCGGTCGTACTGAACGTCGGAATGCATGCCCCAGCCGGCCCACAGCGGGCCGTCGTTCAGGTCGAGCGAGTAGGGGGCCGCGATCACCGGGCCGTGCTTCGTCGTCATCCAGGTCGGCAGGTCGTCGACCACCCAGTCGCAGATGAAGTCGATGCCGCGCTGCTTCAGGATGTCCGGGGTGTCCATGGTCTCGCTGAGCCCGGCACCGAGCCAGCCGCGCACCGGCTTGCCGGTGAACGACTTGATCCTGGCGAGGCAGCGCTCGATCACCGCGGTCTCGTCGGGCTCGCTCTGCAGCGCCTTCTGGGTCCAGCCGTGGCCCATGAACTCCCACCCCGCCTCCAGCATGACCTCGGCGACCCGGGGATAGACGTCGATGACGCTGGCATTGAGCGTGGTCGAGGCCGGCAGGCCGCGCTCCTTCAAGGCCCGCAGGATGCGCGGGAAGCCGGTGCGCATGCCGTATTCGACCCAGGAGAAGTTCGGCACGTCCGGGATGCGGTCGTTGCCGTGCGGCCCGGGGATCAGCTTGCGCGGCAGCGGCTGGTCGAACGGCCAGTACTCGACGTTGACCACGACATGGACGATCAGCGGCTTGCCGGGCACCGGCGGCGGCAGCCGCGGCCGGTCGGAGGCCATCTGGTAGGGGATCCGGGGATTCGATGACATGGCGCGTTCCTGTTGCTCGGGAGGCAGCGGGTGGGGCGGTCGGGAGGCGGGCGGTCGGGAGGCGGGGCCGGGGCGTCGATACTAGCTGCATTGCTGGGTATGCCGCTATGTTCGGACAAATCCCAACCCGATGGAACCGCCATGCTCCCGACCGACGCCGCCTTCCTGCCGATCTCGCGGCTGTCACCGATGCTGGACGCCGGGGATCTCGCCGCGACGGACCTCGTCCGGCTGGCGCTGCAGCGCGCCGAAGGGCCGGGGCGGGACCTCAACTGCTTCGTCGCCCTGCTCGCCGACGATGCGCTCGCCGCGGCGGCGGAATCGGATCGCCGCGCGGCGTCCGGGAAGCGGCTTGGCCCGCTCGACGGCATTCCGGTCGCCCTCAAGGACAACATCGACGTCGCCGGGGTGCCGACGACCGCCGGCCTCGCCGCCCCAGGGCCGGTCGCCGCCGAGGATGCCGAGGTGGTCCGCCGGCTGCGGGCCGCCGGGGCGGTGATCATCGGCAAGCTGAACATGGAGGAGGCGGCGCTCGGCGCCACCAACGACAACCCGCATCACGGGCGCTGCATCAACCCGCACCGGCCGGGCAACTCGCCCGGCGGGTCGAGCGGCGGGTCGGGTGCTGCGGTCGCCGCCGGGCTGTGCGCCGCGGCGCTGGGCACCGACACCGGCGGCTCGATCCGCATCCCGGCCGCCTATTGCGGGGTGGTCGGCCTGAAGGCGAGCTACGGCCTGGTCAGCACCCGCGGCGTGGTGCCGCTCAGCTACCGCTTCGACCATATCGGGCCGCTGACCCGGTCGGTGGCGGATGCGGCGCTGCTGCTGCGGGTGCTGCAGGGCTTCGACCCGCGCTGCACGGAATCGCGGCGGCGGCCGGGCCTGACCGCGGACCTGCCGGTGCCCGGGCGGCTGGACGGGCTGCGCCTCGGCGTGCCGCGAAGCTTCGAGCAGGAGCCGCCGGAGCCGGCGATCGCTGACGCCTTCCGTGCCGCCCTGGAGCGGCTGGAGAGCCTCGGCGCCACGCTGCGGCCGGTCGAGGTTGAGGGCTACGACATGATCGCCGGGCGCCGCGCCGGCTTCCTGCGGGTCGAGGTCGAGGCGGCGCATGTCTACGCCGCGACGATGCGGGATGCGCCGGAGCGTATCTCGGAGACGCTGCGGCTCTACCTCGACTTCGGGGCGCGGGCGACGGCGCAGCAGCTGATGCGCGCCGACCGCCGGACCGAGGCGGCGGCCTTTGCGTTCATCCGCTGCTTCGAGGAGGTCGACCTGCTGGTCTCGCCGACCACCCCGCAGGCCGGCTTCGCCTTCGGCGGCACGCCGCCGGAGAGCGCCGGCACCTACGACATCCTCGCGAACTTCGCCGGCACCCCGGCGATCAGCGTGCCGATGGGGCGCGACGGCGACGGCCTGCCGATCGGGCTGCAGGTCATGGGGCCGGCCGACGGTGAGGCGGCGGTGCTGCGGGCGGCGGCCGCCTTCGAGGCGGCGGCCGGCCTCGACATGATCCCGCCGGCGTTCAGGCCTTAGGGCCAGGGGTGCCCGCCGCCTCCAGCTCGTCGATCAGGCTCTCGACCAGCTGCAGCCCCTTGTCCCAGAACGCCGGGTCGGAGGCGTCGAGGCCGAAGGGAGCGAGCAGCTCCTTGTGCCGCTTGGTGCCGCCCGAGGCCAGCATCTCCAGGTATTTGTCGGCGAAGCCGGCCTCGGCGTCCTGGAACACCGCGTACAGCGAGTTCACCAGACAGTCGCCGAACGCATAGGCGTAGACGTAGAACGGCGAATGGACGAAATGCGGGATATAGGACCAGTAGGTCTTGTACGCCTCGTCGAAGCGGAACGCCGGGCCGAGGCTCTCGACCTGAACCTCCATCCAGATCTCGCCGAGCCGGTCGGGGGTCAGCTCGCCGCTGCGGCGCTCGTCGTGCACCCGGGTCTCGAAGCAGTGGAAGGCGATCTGCCGGACCACCGTGTTCAGCATGTCCTCGACCTTGGAGGCCAGCATGACGCGGCGGCCGACCGGGTCGGTGCGGCGCTTCAGCAGCGCCTGGAAGGTCAGCATCTCGCCGAACACGCTGGCGGTCTCGGCCAGGGTCAGCGGCGTGTCGCACATCAGCTGGCCATGCCGGCCGGCCAGCACTTGGTGCACGCCGTGACCGAGCTCATGGGCGAGCGTCATCACGTCGCGGGTCTTGCCCTGGTAGTTCAGCAGCAGGTAGGGGTGGGCGCTCGGCACCGTGGGATGCGCGAAGGCGCCGGACGCCTTGCCCGGCCGGGTCGGCGCGTCGATCCAGGGGTTGTCGAAGAATTTCCGGCCCACCTCGGCCAGCCGCGGCGAGAACCCGGCATAGGCGCCGAGCACGGTGTCGCGCGCCTCGCCCCACGGGATCTGCGCGTCGTCGTCCTCGGGCAGCGGCGCGTTGCGGTCCCAGTAGTCGAGCCTGTCGACCCCGAACCAGCGCGCCTTCATGGCGTAGTAGCGGTGCGACAGCCGGCCGTATTTGGCGCGCACGGCGGTGACCAGCGCCTCGACCACCTCGTCCTCGACCTGGTTGGCGAGGTTGCGCGCCGAGATCGGCTTGGCGTAGCGCCGCCACTTGTCGTCGATCGACTTGTCCTTGGCGAGCGTGTTGGTCACCAGGGCGAACAGGCCGACATTCTTGCCCAGCACCTCGCCGACCGTCTGCGCCGCCTTGCGCCGCATGCCGCCGTCGCGATGGCTGAGGCGGTCGAGCACCTGGGCGGTGGTGAGGTCCTCGCCGTCGAGCGGAAAGCGCAGCCGCGCCATCGTCTCGTCGAACAGCCGGGTCCAGGCCGAGCGGCCCGCCACCATCTTCTCGTGCAGCAGCTTCTCCAGCTCGTCCGACAGCTGGTGCTCGCGGAACGCCCTTGTGTCGCGCAGCCAGGGCCGGAAATGCGCCAGCTCCGGGGCCTGCAGCTTGGCCTCAAGCTCGGTCTCGTCGAGGCGGTTGATCTCCAGAACGAAGAACAGCAGCTCGGTGGTGATGCCGTTCACCCGCTCCTGCATCGACTGGTAGAAGCGGCCGACCTGCGGGTCCGACATGTCGCCGGCATACATCAGGTTGGCGTAGGACATCACCCGGCCGAGGGTCTCGTCGATCGCCTCGTAGGCGGCGATGGCGCGGCCGAGGTCGGTGCCGGGCATGGCGGCCACCTTGCCCTCGTGGCGCGCTCGGAACGCCTTCGCCTCGGCTTCGCAGCGATCCAGGTCGCGCGACAGCTCCGGCGAATCCGGGCCGGGGTACAGGTCGGCCAGATCCCAGCGCGGCAGCGGCCCGAGGTCGGCGGCGGTATCGGCCATGGTGCGGATCCCTGTACGGTTGCCGGATAAGGTTGGTGCCGGGGCGGGGTTGCGGTGGCAAGCCTGCTCCGCCGAGCGATATAACCATGCGGGGCGGGCGCGCCAAGCGTCCGGCGACGAAATCCGGCCCACAGGGAAAGGGCGGGGGATCAGGGAGGTTCCATGGACTACGCCGCAGTGCCCAATTTGCCGACCATGTTCTTCGACCAGGCGCGGCAGCTGGGCGACAAGCCCTTCCTGTGGGCCAAGCGCGGCAAGGCGTTCGAGCCGATGAGCTGGTCGGCGGTGGCCGACACCGTTCGGCGGCTGGCACGCGGCCTGTTGGCGCTCGGCATCCAGCCGGGCGATCGGGTGGTTCTGGTGTCCGAGAACCGGCCGGAATGGGCGATCGCCGACCTGGCGATCCTGGCGGTCGGCGCCGTCACGGTGCCGGCCTACACCACCAACACGGTCGACGACCACCTCTACATCCTCGACCATGCCGGTGCCGCCGCGGCGATCGTGTCGACCGGCAAGCTGGCGCGGCGGGTGATCCCGGCGGCCCGCAGCGCCGAGGCCTGCCGCACGGTGATCACCATGGAGCCGCCGAGCGACCCGCACGCCGCCGAGATCGACCTGCACGGCTGGGACGCGGTGTTGGCGATGGGCGACACCGTCGAGCGCGATGTCGAGGCGGAGGCGCGGACGATCGGCCGGGAGGAAACAGCCTGCTTCATCTACACCTCCGGCACCGGCGGCCGGCCGAAGGGGGTGATGCTGACGCACCGCTCGATCCTGGCGAACTGTATGGGCGCCTACTGGCTGCTGAAGACCATCGGCCTCGGCGACGAGGTGTTCCTGTCGCTGCTGCCGCTGTCGCACTCCTACGAGCACACCGCCGGGCTGTTCTTCCCGATCTCGATCGGCGCGCAGATCTATTACGCCGAGGGGCCGGACCAGCTCTCCGCCAACCTGCAGGAGGTGCGGCCGACCATCATGACCGCGGTGCCAAGGCTCTACGAGGTGCTGCACGACCGCATCCTGCGCGGCGTCGAGCGCAAGGGCGGGCGCAGCGCGAAGCTGTTCCACGACGCGGTCCGCCTCGGCCGCAAGCGCTACGAGGACCCGGCCAGCCTGACGCTGGGCGAGCGGCTGTACGATTTCCTGCTCACGCTCCTGGTGCGCCGCAAGGTCGGGCAGCGCTTCGGCGGCCGGCTGAAGGCCTTCGTGTCCGGCGGTGCCGCCCTCAACACCGACATCGGCAAGTTCTTCCTCGCCCTGCACGTCAACCTGCTGCAGGGCTACGGCCAGACCGAGGCGTCGCCGGTGATCGCCTGCAACCCGCCGGGCGCCATCAAGATCCACACCGCCGGCCCGGTGCTGCGCGGCGTCGAGGTGCGGATCGCCGAGGACGGCGAGATCCTGGCGCGGGGCGACATGCTGATGAAGGGCTATTGGCGCGACCCGGAGACCACCGCGCAGACCATCGTCGACGGCTGGCTGCACACCGGCGATGTCGGCGTGGTCCATCCCGACGGCTATATCGAGATCACCGACCGCAAGAAGGACATCATCGTCAACTCCGGCGGCGACAACATCTCGCCGGCTCGCCTGGAGGGCAAGCTGACGCTGGAGTCGGAGCTGCTGCAGGCCATGGTGTACGGGGACAAGCGGCCCTACCTGGTCGCCGTGGTGGTGCCGGACCCGGCCTTCGTCGAGGAGTGGGCGACCCAGAACGGCCGCTCGGCGAACCTGGAGACGCTGTGCGACGACGAGGGGTTCCGCAAGGCGGTCGGCCAGGTGGTCGACCGGGTCAACAAGGACCTGGCGCAGATCGAGAAGATCCGCCGCTTCGTGGTGGCGCGCGAGGCGTTCACCACCGAGAACGGCATGATGACCCCGACCCTGAAGATCCGCCGCCACAAGATCCGCGAGAACTACTGGGAGAAGCTCGACGCGCTGTACGGCCGGGGGTAGGGGCTTGCGGTTCCGTCATTCGACGCCCAGATTGCCGCCACATGACGGAGTGACCAGTGGCGGATGCCATGAGCGCGATCGAGAGCTATGCACAGCCCGACGGGTTGCCGGCCGGTGAGGCCGCGCGCTTCGCCCGCCTGCTGAACCTGCGCGATGCCGCCAGCTTCACCGACGTGAAGCTGGCGCGCCGCGTGGCGAACGGCCTGCCGACGACGGCCCTGACGGCGGTTGCCGGCATGGTCGCGGGGGCTGTTGCCGCCCGCCTGGTCCCGGAAGCGACGGTCCGGCGGGCCCGGGAGGCGGGCAGGCCGCTGTCCCGGTCGCACAGCGAGCGGCTTTACGACGTGGCGCGGATCCTCGATGCCGTCGGGCGCGCCTATCACGGCGACAAGCGCCTGATCGAGGCGTTCCTGAACTGGCCGCATCCGCTCCTCGAAGGCGAGACGCCGCTCGACCTGGCGCTCTCCAGCTCCGCCGGCGTGGGCGCGGTGCTCAACCTGATTCAGCGTGCCGAAGCCGGCATCGCCGCATGACGACGCACCGCCGGCTCGCGGTGTCGATGCGGGCCTATCGGATCGGCGACCCGGCGGGGCAGCACCCGGTCTGGAGCGCCGAGGGTGCGAGACGGGTCGACGGCCGCTGGCACGAGCGTGGCGACGCCGTGATCTACGCCTCGCGTCACTACTCGACGGCGATACTGGAGAAGCTGGCCCACTGGAACGGCCTGCTGCCGCCGAACCAGCACTTCCTGGAGATCACCATTCCCGCCGGGACGAGCTACGAGGTGTTCTCGGCCGACCATCATCCCGACTGGTTCCGCCCCGACGGAAAGGTGGCGCGGCGCTACGGCCACGACTGGTGCAGCCAGGGCCGCAGCGCCGTGCTGGTGGTGCCCTCGGTGGTGGCCCGGATGGAGGAGAACGTGCTGGTCAATCCGGGGCACTCCGACGCCGGCGCCATCCAGGTCGCGCTTGAGCGGCCGGTCTGGTGGGACGGCCGGCTGTTCGGCGCGTAGGCGGCGCCTGCGGCCGGGCAGCGGTCACGCCCGCTCGATGCGGCACTGGTAGCAGTTGTTCGACGCCGAGCGGACGTGCAGGTAGGCGATCCGCTCGTCGTCGAGCATCTCCGACGCCTTGGCCGGGATCGCCGGTGTGTCGACGATCTGCCCGGTGCCGTAGACGATGCGGTCGTCGGCCCCGTAGCCGCGGACGATGTAGCGTGGCGACCCCAGGGCCGGCGGGATCGCGTCACCCTCCGGCCAGCGGTCCTGCGAGTCCGCGTGCAGGAAGATCGGCCCGGCCTCCGCATAGGGCTGTGGTGCGGGGAACGGCCGGTAGGACAGGATCAGGTAGGGCTCGCCCGCCGGCACCGTGCGCAGGGTCAGCCGGCACGGCACGCCGTCGCCGTCGGAGATCCGCCGCTCCGGCAGCTGGCCGTTGAAGTCGGTGCCGCCGGCCTGCAGGGCGCGGACGGTGTCGAGCGGCAGGGCGACGAACTTGACGGCGGGCATGGCGGTCTCCTTGGACGGGATCGGATGCCCGCGACCATGAGGCTGCGACGGCGGCACCTCTATCCGACGCTTGCGTCCGCGTTCAGAATGCCCTCGGGAACCGAGGAGAGGACCGCATGACCTGGATCCGCACCGTCCCCTACGAGGACGCGACCGGCCGCCTGAAGTCGCTGTACGACCGAGTGAAGGGACCCGACGACAACGTCGACAACATCATGATGGCGCACTCGCTGCGGCCGCATTCGATGGAGGGCCACATGACCCTCTACAAATACGTGCTGCACCACTCCGGCAACCGCGTGCCGAAGCACTTCCTCGAGAGCTTGGGCGTGCAGGTGAGCCTTTTGAACGGCTGTTCCTACTGTGTGGAGCATCATTTCCAGGGGCTGCGCCGGCTGCTGGCCGACGACGCGAGGGCCAACGCCATCCGCGCCGCCTTCGAGGCCGGCGATCCGGCGCCGGCGTTCGACGCGAAGCATCTGGCGGCGGTGCGCTACGCCGAGCGGCTGACCCGCGACCCGGCCGGCATGACGCCGGACACCGTCGAGGCGATGCGCGCCGCCGGCTGGGACGACGGCGAGATCCTGGAGATCAACCAGGTGGTCGCCTATTTCGCCTACGCCAACCGCACGGTGCTCGGGCTCGGCGTCAACACCGACGGCGACATCCTCGGCCTGTCGCCGGGCGAGAACGAGGATCCGGAGAACTGGAGCCACGCGTGATGACGCCGGCTCGTGGGTCCCGGATCTCCGCGGCGTTGCCGCTGCGTCCGGGATGAGGGACGTGTTTGAACTACCAGAACCCCTCATCCCGGGCGACGCGAAGCGGCGACCCGGGACCCACCGTGCGACGTGCGATCGCCGCTACCCCAGCACCTCCGCCAGCGCCGCCAGCAGGGCGTCGGTGTCGTCGGCGTTGCCGGTGGTGATGCGGACATAGTCGTCGTAGCCGGGCGCGCCGAGCCGCGAGATCATCACGCCGCGGGCCTCCAGCCCGGCGCAGACCTCGCCGGCCGGTTTCGGGGTCCTGGCGGCGACGAAGTTGCCCACACTCGGGAAGGCCTCGCAGCCGAGCCTGGCGATGCCGGCCATGATCCGCTCGCGCTCGATCCGCGTGCGCTCGAGGATCGAGCGGCTGTGCTCCTGGTCGGCGAGGGCGGCCAGGGCGCCGGCCTGGGCGACCCGGCTGACGTTGAAGGTGCTGCGGACCTTCTGGAAGGCGTCGGCCATACCGTCGGAACTGCACAGGGCGTAGCCGACGCGCAGGCCGGCGAGGCCATACGCCTTCGAGAAGGTGCGGAACGACACCCACGGGACATCGACCTCGGCCAGCGCCGCCAGGTGGTCCTCGCCGCCGGCGTGGCGGCCATACTCGTAATAGGCCTCGTCGACCACCAGCACGGTGGTCTTCGGCAGGCCGCGGGCGAGGCGCACCACCTCCTCGGTCGTCGACAGGCCGCCGGTCGGGTTGTTCGGCGTGCACAGGAACACCACCCGGGTCCGGTCGGTCGCCGCCTCCAGCATGCCGTCGATGTCCGCTGCCCCGTCCTGGCGGACCGGCACCGTCACCATCTTCGCCCCGTTGATCGCCGCCGCCTTGCCGTAGCTCGGGAAGGACGGCGTCGCCGCCAGCACCTCGTCGCCCTCTTCCAGCGCCAGCCGCGTGACCTGCACGATCAGCTCGTCGGAGCCGTTGCCGAGAACGATGCGGCGCTGCGCGATGCCGGTATGGGCGGACAGCGCCTCGGTCGGGTCGCGCCAGCGTGGGTCCGGATAGTAGTTCACCCGGGCGACCGCCTCCTGCATCGCCGCGATCGCCCGTGGCGACGGCGGGAACGGCGACTCGTTCAGGTTCATCCGGCGGATCTTCGCCGGATCGATCCCGGAGGTGGAGTCGCGCTGGGTCGGTGGCAGGCCGGGGGCCGCCATCGTGCGGAACGGGCCTTTCGGAAATGTCGGCGACGGGTTGGCGTCGGCCATGCGCGGGGTCTCCTGCGTTGACGTCGGCGGGCAGATTAATGGGGATTCGGGCGCCGAGTAAGAGGCCGTGCAGGGTCCGCGGTGCCGTCAACACAGTATGTTGGCAATTAAGGGAATCTTTAGATAATATCACTTAAGTCTACGGTCAGCGTCCGTCGTCAACGGAGGATCCCGTGGAAGCTGCAAAGCGGTATGCAATCGTCTTCGTTTCGGTGCTGTCGGCATTCTGTGCCACGGTTCAACCCGTCCGGGCGCAGGCGCCGTCGCCGCAGCTGATCACCCCGCCGTTACTGCAATCGGTGCGGGACTGGTCTTCCACCCCGGTGGTGCGGCTGACGCTTGCCGAGCTCAATCGCCGCCAGACCGGTCTCGACCGCGCCGCCATAGACGCCCTCGACAAGCAGTGGCGCGACGAGACCAAGGCCGACGACCAGCCGCTGATCACCGCGGTGCTGTCGAGCCCGCTGTCCGGCTACCTGCTGCGCATCCAGGCCGCCTCGGCCGGATTGTTCACCGAGCTGTTCGTCATGACCGCCCAGGGCCTGAACGCCGGCCAGAGCAGCGTCACGTCGGATTACTGGCAGGCCGACGAGGCGAAGTTCCAGAAGACCTACGACGTGGCGGCGGACGCCGTGTTCATCGACGCGCCGGAGTTCCACGAGGCGACCGCGACCTGGCGAAGCCAGATCAACATGACCCTGACCGACGCCGCCGGAGCGAAGATCGGCGCGCTGACGGTCGAGGTGAATCTGACCGAGCTGGAGCGGCGCGCCGCCGCCCGCAAGGGTTCCTGAGGGAGATACCGCCATGAACTGGCTGAACAACGTCGCGATCTCCCGCAAGCTGCTCGCCGCCTTCGCGGTCATCATCGCCATCATCGTCACCGGCGGTGCGGTCTCGGTGGTCGAGATCCGGCAGGTCGAGATCGAGGCGGAGCGCACGGTCGACGTCGCCGAGACCAACCGCATCCTCAACGACCTGAGCGTGGCGGTGTCCGACCAGGTGCTGGCGGTGCGCGGCCTGCTGCTGTCGGGCGACCGCGGCAACATCACCCGCTACCAGGAGGCCGGCGGCCGCTTCGACCGCGCCGCCACGGCTGCTGCGGCACGGCTGGCCGGCACGCCGGGAGTCGACAATCTGGGCCGACTGAGGGCGGTTCTGGAGAAATGGCGCGCCGAGGCCGCCGACCGCCAGATCGCGCTGATGCGCAATCCGCTGACGGTCGACGAGGCGCGGGTGATCGAGGCAAACGGTGCCGGGGGCGCTTTGCTGGAAGCGGCGGGGGCGGAGATCCAGGCGCTGCTGCAGCAGGGCACCGCCTCGCTGCGTGCCAGCCAGTCCGCCATGGAGACCGCCTTCGTGGTGACGGTCGGTGCCGCCTTCGCCGGCGCGCTGGTGGCCATCCTGTTCGCGCTCGCCGCATGGCTGGCACTGGGGCGCAGCATCGGGCTGCCGGTCGCCGGGCTGACCGGGATCATGGCCCGGATGACCGAAGGGCATCTCGACGACGCCATCCCCGGCACCGGGCGCGGCGACGAGCTCGGCCGCATGGCCCGGGCGGTGCAGGTGTTCAAGGACGGCATCGTCGAGAACCGCCGCCTGACCGCGGAGCAGCAACGCGCCGCCGAGGAGAAGCTGGCCCGGGCCGCGGAGGTGGCGCGCCTGATCGCCCGCTTCGAGACCGACGCGGCCGACGTGCTGGCGCGGCTGACCGAGCAGGCCGACCGGATGCGCGGCACCGCCGAGCAGATGAGCGCCATCGCCGAGGAGACCGAGCGGCAGTCGACGGCGGTGTCGACCGCCGCGACCGAGGCCGGAGCCAATGTCCAGAACGTGGCGGCCGCGACCGAGGAGCTGACCGCCTCGATCCAGGACATCAGCCGGCAGACCCAGCGGGCCAGCAGCGACGCCGCCCGCGCCGCCCAGTCGGCCGACCGGGCGAGCGCCGTCATGGCGACCTTGTCGGCCTCGGCGGTGACCATCGGCGAGGTCGTCAAGTTGATCACCGACATCGCCGAGCAGACCAACCTGCTGGCGCTGAACGCCACCATCGAGGCGGCGCGGGCGGGCGAGGCCGGCAAGGGCTTCGCGGTGGTCGCCTCGGAAGTCAAAGCGCTGGCGACCCAGACCGCCAAGGCGACCGAGGACATCAGCGCGCAGATCGCCGCCATCCAGCAGGAGACCGGGCATGCGGTGCGCGAGATCGCCGAGGTCGCCCGCATCATCCAGGGTGTGGAGGAGGTGTCGACCGCCATCGCCGCGGCGATGGAGGAGCAGACCGCCGCCACCCAGGACATCTCGCGCAACGTCAACCACGCGGCCCACGGCACCGATGCTGTGGTGTCCAACATCCAGGGCGTGAACACCGCGGCCGAGGAGGCCGGGCGCCAGGCCGGCGAGGTGCTCACCGTCGCCGGCGACATGGCCGGTCAGTCCGGGCGGATGCGCGACGCCGTCCAGACGTTCCTGCAGCGCATCCAGACCGCATAGGCCCCCCACGACGGCCCCACGGCGCAGGTCCCGGCGCCTTAAGGAATCGTTCATGCTTTTGAGCTAATTGTCATATCGGGACGCGGACTGGTCGAGTCCCTCTGCGAGCGCTTCGACAGCGAACGCGGAGGAGGGGGAGCCGGCGGCGGACATCTCTTGGGGGAGAGGTGTCCGCCGTTCCGGTGTTTCCGGAGGCGCTCTCAGGCTATCGTCTGCGCCATGACCGTGACCACCACCGCTCCGACGGCCGAGGCCGGACCCTCCGCGTTCACGCGGGCGATGATCCTGACCACGCTGACGCTGGTCACCACGCTCTATGCGATGACGGTGACGATCGCCAACGTGTCGCTGCCGCAGATGCAGGGCACGCTGTCGGCGACCACCGACCAGATCGCCCTGGTCGTGACCTTCAACATCATCGCCACTGCCATCGCGACACCGATGACCGGCTGGCTGGCTGCGCGTTTCTCGCGCCGCGCCATCCTGATCTGGGGGGTGGTCGGGTTCACCTGCGCGTCGCTGGCCTGCGGCCTCGCCACGTCGCTGGAGGGCCTGGTGCTGTTCCGCGTGCTGCAGGGCGCGTTCGGCGCGCCGCTGGTGCCGCTCAGCCAGGCGATCGTGATGGACAGCTATCCGCGCGAGAAGCAGGCCGCCGCCATGGCGATCTTCGGCATGGGCGTGGTGGTGGGCCCGGTGATGGCGCCGACGCTCGGCGGCTACCTGTCGGAGATGTACAACTGGCGCTGGGTCTTCTTCATGATCGTGCCGTTCGGCCTGGCGGCGCTGGCCGGCGTGCTGCTCTACATCCAGGACCGCAACCGCGCCGGCGTCTCGCATCTCGACTGGACCGGATTTCTCGCGCTGTCGATGTTCATCGCCAGCTTCCAGTTCATGCTCGACCAGGGCGAGCGGCTGGACTGGTTCGGTTCCGGCACCATCCTGATGTGCGCGGCGGTGGCCGGCATGGCGCTGTACGTGTTCGTCGCCCATTCCGCCACCGCCGACCGGCCGTTCCTGAACCCCGCGCTGCTGCGCGACCGCAACTATGCCCTCGGCCTCGCCATCGTGTTCGTGTTCGGCATGCTGAACTTCACGCCGACCACCCTGCTGCCGCCGCTGCTGCAGGGGGTGCGGGGCTACCCGGACTCGGTCATCGGCATGGTCCTCGGCGCCCGCGGCGTCGGCACCCTGCTCGGCTTCTTCCTGATGTTCTGGGCCAACAGGTTCGATCCCCGGGTGCTGCTGGTCACCGGCTTTGCCTGCCAGGCCTATTCCGGCTGGGTGCTGGCGCATGTCAGCGTCGACATGACGACCTGGGGCGTGCTGTGGACCAGCGCCCTGCAGGGTTTCGGGGTCGGCGTCATCTGGGTGCCGTTGACGCTGGTCACCTTCGCCACCCTCGACAAGCGCAGCACCGCCGAAGCGACGGCGATTTTCCACCTGGTGCGCAACTTCGGCAGCTCGATCTTCATCTCGCTCTCGATCACCGTGGCGCTGCGGACGGCGCGGGTCAGCTATTCCGAGCTGTCGGCGAACGCCTCGCCGCTGAACCGGGCGCTGGGCATGCAGGACAGCCTGCTCGGCACATGGTCGCTGGACGACGCCCCGGCGCTGGCCGCGCTGGCCCGCGAGATCGCCCGGCAGTCGACGATGATCGGCTACCTGAACGCCTTTCATATGTTCGAACTGACGGCGCTCGCGGTTATCCCGCTGGTACTGCTGGTGCGGGTGCCGCGGAAGTAGCGGCAGGCGGGGCGGCCGCACATCCCCCGGTTGACCGGACGTCCGTCGGCGCGCAGGCTTGCCGTCGGCCCCATGGCTGACCGGAGGAAGCGATGGCTGTTTCCGTGCAGGCGCAGATCAGGATGCGCCCCCTGACGCCCACCCTCGGCGTCGAACTCGAGGGCCTCGACCTGGCGGATCTCGACGACAGCGAGATCGCCGCGGTACGCGCCGCCTTCGATCGGCACGGCGGCTTCCTGGTGCGGGGCCAGCGCCTCGGCCCCGACGACCTGGTGCGCTTCAGCCGCCGCTTCGGCGAGCTCGACCACGCTCCGGTCATGGAGGGCGGCCGCACCGCGGTGCCGGGATACCCCGAGATCTACGTGGTGTCCAACGTGATCGGTGCCGACGGCAAGCCGATCGGCAGCCTCGGCGCCGGCGAGGCAGTCTGGCACACCGACATGTCCTATCTCGCCGCACCGCCGCGCGCCTCGCTGCTGTACGCGCTGGAGGTGCCGCCGGAGGGCGGCGACACATCGCTGTGCAGCATGGCGGCGGCGCTCGATGCCCTGCCGGCGGAGCTGCGCCGGGCGCTGGAGGGCCGCATGATCAAGCATGACGGCACCTACAATTCCGGCGGCTACGTCAGGGCGGGCGTGCGTGTCGACGACAACCCGGAAACCTGCGAGGGCCAGCCGCATCCGGCGATCTGCCGGCATCCGGCCGGCGGGCCGGACGTGCTGTATCTCGGCCGCCGACGCAACGCCCATGTGGTCGGGCTGCCGCTCGCCGAGTCCGAGGCGCTGCTCGACCTGATATGGGAGCATGCCTGCCGGCCGGAGAACGTCTACACGCACCGTTGGCGGGTCGGCGATGTGCTGATGTGGGACAACCGGGTCACCATGCACCGCCGCGACCCCTTCGACGCGAAGTCCCGGCGCGTCATGCACCGCACCCAGATCAAGGGCGCGTCGCCCCCGCTGCCGGCCCTCGCCTGAAGAACCGGCCCGGCCGGGCACCGCGACAGCTTCCCGATTGACCTCCACCGGCCGGCCGGTACTCTTGTAGTCGACTGCGGTGGTCTTCGCCGGGACTTGGTGGCCCCGACTGTAACGATGCGCTCGACGCATCGAGCATCCGCCCCCACGTCCCGACGTTTTCCGGAGGCGCTCCGGTCCAAGAGAAGTCTCCGCCTCCGCCGGTTTCGGCGGCGCCGCGGCGGCTGCCGGGGGTGCGTTCGACCTCGGCCGTCGCAATAAAAACGAACGAAAACTGGGAGGATAGCGATGAGATTGAAGTCGTGGTGCAAGCTCGTGGCCGGCGCGTTGCTGGCGACGATGGTGGTCGGTGCGGCGTCCGACGCCGACGCCAAGCGTGTGCGCTGGAAGGTGCATTCGGCGTTCGGCAGCAAGCTGTTCGTGATCGGCACCGGGCCGTACAACGTGTCGAACAGCCTGAAGGCGATGTCCAATGGCGAGATCGACCTGAAGATCTTCGAGCCCGGCGCGCTGGTGCCCGGCATCGCCTACTACGACCCGGTGTCGAGCGGCTCGATCGACGCCGCCTGGGGCACCCCGGGCTTCAACGTGAACAAGAACTTCGCCTATGCGTTCTTCTCGTCCGTGCCGTTCGGTCCGAACGGCGGCGAGTACCTCGCCTGGATGCGCTATGGCGGCGGCGTGCAGATGGCCGACGAGATGTATGGCCGCGACGGCATCAAGTTCTACATCTGCAACATCATACCGCCCGAGACCTCCGGCTGGTTCCGCAAGGAGATCAATTCCGTCGCGGACCTCAAGGGCCTGAAGATGCGGTTCTTCGGTCTCGGCGCCAAGGTCATGGAGAAGTTCGGGGTCTCGACCCAGCTCCTGGCGGCCGGCGATATCTATCCCGCCCTCGAGCTCGGCTCGATCGACGCCACCGAGTTCTCGCTGGCGGCGATCGACAAGGATCTCGGATTCTACCAGGTCGCCAAGCACAACTACTTCCCGGGCTGGCACCAGCAGGCGACCATCGGCGAACTGCTGGTCAACAAGGCCAAGCATGACGAGCTCGACGACTCCCAGAAGGCGATGCTGAAGGCGGCGTGCGACCAGCAGACCCTGCAGGGCTTCGTCGAGGGCGAGGCCGGGCAGTTCGAGGCGATGCTGTTCCACAAGGAGAAGGGCGTCCAGATCCATCGCTGGTCGGACGAGATGATCGCCACCTTCGAGAAAGCCTGGCTGGAGGTGATTCAGGCCGAGATCAAGAACAGCGAGGATGCCAAGAAGATCTGGGCGTCGTACTCCAAGTTCCGCGACGACTATGCGATCTGGCGTGAGCACGGCTATCTGCGGTAGCCAACGATGATCGGCTGAAACGAAGACCGGCCGCCGGGCAGGGTGCCCGGCGGCCGGATGTCTCGATGCGACGGCGGTCTTGCGGCTACTTCAGGTAGCCGAGTTCCTTCCAGGGCTTGTACTTCTCGCGGAAGGCCGCATAAGCCTCGTAGATCCGCTTGAAGTCGGGGTTGGTGGCCGCCTGTTCCTTGGCGACCTCTTCCCATGCCGCCTGGAACTTGGAGATGGTGTCGGCCGGCCACTGGTGGACCGTCACGCCCTTGGACTGGTGGAAGGCGATGGCGTCACCCTGGCTGGCCTCGGCCTTGCCCATCGACCAGAGGCTGCCCTCGCCGCAGGCCATCTCGACGATCCGGCGCTGGCCGTCGGTCAGGCTCTTCCACTTGTCGCCGTTGATGATGACCTCCAGCAGCGAGGCCTGCTGGTGCCAGCCCGGGAAGTAGTTGTGCTTGGCGATCTGGTAGAAGCCCAGGCTCTTGTCCAGCGACGGATACGAGAACTCGGTGGCGTCGATCGAGCCGAGCTCCAGGGCCGGATAGATGTCGCCGCCGGCCAGCAGCTGGGTGGAGACGCCGAACTTCTCCATGACCTTGGCGCCGAGGCCGAAGAACCGCATCTTCATGCCGCGGAGCTCGTCGATCGACTTCACTTCCTTGCGGAACCAGCCGGAGGACTCGGCGACCACGATGCCGCAGATATGCGGCACGACGTTGTACTTGGCGTACTCCTCCCGGTAGAGCTCGTAGCCGCCGCCGCCGATCATCCACGCGAAATACTCGTTCACGCCCGGTCCGAACGGCACCGAGGAGAAGAAGATCGCGTGCGGCAGCTTGCCGGCGTGGAACCCGGTGGAGGTGAAGGATGCGTCGACCGACCCGGTCGAGACCGCGTCGAACACCTGCAGCGGCGGCACCAGGGCGCCGGGCTCGAAGAACTGGATCCGCAGGCTGCCGTCCGAGGCGACCTCGATGTTGTCGAGCACGCGCTTGATGGTGGCCCCGAAGACGTCGAGGTTGGAGCCATAGGAACTGGCCAGCTTCCAGCGCTGGCGTTGCGCGTCGGCGTCGGACGCGGCCGCCAGGACCATGCCGCCGGCGAGGGCCGCCAAGCCGGCAGCACGCAACAAGGGTTTCAGGCGCATTAGGTATCCTCCCAATCTTCGGGGTGGCCGATGGCCTGCCCCGGGCCCGTTCGCGGGCATTACCGGTCACCTGCTCCACGGCTTCTGTGTCCGCGGTCCGGCTTCCATACGATATGGTAGAACGGAACGCCCCCGGCCGGTCAACCGCGTCCGCACGGGTGTCTCCTGGACAAGCGGCGGCCGATCCGTAGCCTGGCTCCCGGATGCGGGGAGACGGGCGGAGCGGGATGGGCGCGGCTTGACTGGCGTGGCGAACGAAGGCTGCCCGATCTGCGTCGACGGCACCGGGATGGTTGCCGCTGCCCGTCATGTCGCCGAGTGGCGGGACTTGTCGGCGTCCGAGCAGGGCATGCTGCTGTCGCGGATCGGCGAGGCGCTGGCGCGCGGGGCGCCGGGCTTCTTCGCCTCGTCGGAGCATGGGCATTTCCACCTCCGGGTGACGGCGGGGGCGCCGCCGGCCGCCGCGGATCCGGTGCTCACGGTCGGCGGTAGCGATCCGCTGCTGCCGCTGCTCGCCCGCCGGATCGACGCGGCACTGCAGGTTGACCTGGCGGTGGCGTTTGCGATGGACTCCGGGGTCCGGCTGCTCGACCCCTGGCTTCGCGACCTGTTGGCCCGGCAGGGGCGGCTGCGTGTCGTCGTCGGCGACTACATGGACGTGACCGAGCCCGCGGCGCTGCGCCGGCTCACCGACCTCGCCGCGGGCGGCCGGGCCGAGCTGCGGGTGTTCGAGACCGCCGCGGGCTCCTTTCACCCCAAGGCATGGCTGTTCCGCGCAGCCGACGCCGCAGGGGCGGCCATCGTCGGCAGCTCGAACCTGTCGGCCACCGCGCTGACCGGCGGGGTGGAGTGGAACCTGCACGCCGAGGGCGCCGCCGATACGGTCGGCAAGGCGTTCGAGGCCTTGCTCGCCGATCCGCGGGTGCGCCCGCTCGACGCGTCCTGGATCGACCGCTACGTGGCCCGCCGACGGTTGGCTCCGCCGGCAGATCTGGCGCGCCGCCTGGCTGGGGCCGAGCCTCCGGAGCCGCCGCCCGAGCCGCACGCCGTCCAGCGTGCGGCGCTCGCAGCACTCGGTGCCGCACGCGGGGCGGGACGCCGCGCGGGCCTGGTGGTGCTGGCGACCGGTCTCGGCAAGACCTGGCTCGCCGCCTTCGATAGCGTCTCGTTCGCACGCGTGCTGTTCGTCGCCCATCGCGAGGAGATCCTGACCCAGGCGATGGCCTCATTCCGCCGGATCCGCCCCGAGCTGCGGTTCGGCCGATACGACGGGACGGCCCGGGAAGCCGACGCCGAAATCCTGTTCGCCTCGATCCAGACGCTCGGCCGGTCCGACCATTTGCGCCGCTTCGCGCCCGACGCCTTCGACTACATCGTGGTCGACGAGTTCCACCACGCCGCAGCCGCGACCTACCGCGGCCTGCTCGACCACTTCACGCCAGGGTTCCTGCTCGGCCTTACCGCCACGCCGGACCGCTCGGACGGCGCCGACCTGCTCGCGCTGTGCGGCGATCACCTGGTCTACGAGTGCGACCTCTTCGAAGGGATCGAGGCCGGACTGCTCTCGCCGTTCCGCTACCTCGGTGTGCCCGACGAGGTGGACTACGCGCAGATCCCCTGGCGCTCCACCCGGTTCGACCCCGGCGAATTGGAGGCGGCACTCGCCACCGAGGCGCGCGCGGTGAACGCGCTCGAGCAGTTCGCGCTGCACCGGCAAGGACCGGCGATCGGGTTCTGCGTCTCGACCCGGCACGCCGACTTCATGGCCGCGCGGTTCGCTGCCGCCGGCCTGCGCAGCGCGGCGGTCCACTCCGGTCCGACCTCGGATCCGCGCGCGACCTCCCTCGACCGGCTCGGACGCGGCGAGCTCGACATCCTGTTTGCCGTCGACATGTTCAACGAGGGCGTCGACGTGCCGGCGATCGGCACGGTGATGATGCTGCGTCCGACCGAGAGCGCGATCGTCTGGCTGCAGCAACTCGGGCGCGGCCTGCGGCATCTCCCGGGCAAGGTGCTGCGTGTCGTCGACTACATCGGCAACCACCGCATTTTCCTCACCCAGCTCCGCGCACTGCTCGGTGCCGGCCCGGGCGACCGATCGCTGTCACAGCGGCTGGACCAGGTCGAGGCGGGTACGCTGGCAATGCCGCCCGGCTGCTCGGTGACGTATGACCTGCGAGTGATCGAGACCCTGCGCGGTCTGCTGCGCACGCGCTCCGGCGCCGAGGCGATGGAGGCGCAGTACCGGGATTTCCGGATGCGGAACGGGGTGCGGCCGATGGCGGCCGAGATGGCGCGGATGGGCTTCGAGCCGGCACGAAGCGGCCATGGCGGTTGGTTCAATTTCGTAAGCGATATGGGCGACCGGGTGCCGGCCGGGCCGCTCGCCTCGCATGGTGCGCTCATCCGGCGGGTCGAGACGGACCGGGCGCTGGCGATGCCGGCACTGACGGCGTTGCGCGCGGTGCTGGCCGGCGAGGTCGCCGGGGAAGGCGCCGGCGCGTGGGCGCTGGATCCCGCCTTCCGGGTCGATGGCGCGCGGCTGACGCTGGCGCGGCCCGATCCTTCGGGGGAGCTTGCGGAATTGCTGGCTGAGCTGCTCGACTGGCGGAGCGGTGTCCTCGCGACCACTAGGCAGGAGGCCGCCGAGCCGGCCGCGATCTATCGGGCCGGGCCGACCCTCTGGACGGAGTTCGCGCGGGAGGACATCCCGCCGCTGTTCGGTGCCACCTTCAACACCGGCAGCTGGAACGCCGGGATCGTGCGACTGCAGGGCGATCTCGTCCTGCTCACCACGCTGCACAAGGGCAACCTGAGCGCCGGCGGCCACTACGAGGACCACTTTCTCAGCCCCGGCCGCTTCCAGTGGCAGAGTCAAACGAAGACCCGCCGCGGCGACCGGGTCGGACGCATCCTCGACGGCTCCGAGCCCGGGTACCGGATCCAACTCTTCGTTCGCGCCGGCAAGCTGAGGGCGGGCAAGGCGGCCCCGTTCGTCTATTGCGGTCAGCCGCGCTTCGTCTCATGGGAAGGCGAGCAGCCGATCACCGTGACCTGGGAGCTTCCGGTGCCGGTGCCCGGGCATCTCCGGCGAATGCTGGAGGTGCCGGACGCCCCGCCTTAGCGTGCGGTCGGCGTCCGCGCCGAGGACCATGCGGCGGCCATGCGGCGATTGACCCTCGGCGCCGTAGTCGCCAGTCTCCGCGGATGAGCAGCGACAGACCCTCCAAGATCCGGGCCAGCATCGACCTGGACGCCGACGGCAAGCGCTTCGGGGCGCTGGTCGTCCCGCATTCCCGCAACGACAGCGCCTGGGGCTCGATCCGGATCCCGATCGCGGTGATCCGCAACGGCGACGGCCCGACCGCGCTGCTGGTGGCCGGCAACCACGGCGACGAGTACGAGGGCCAGATCGCGCTGCGCGACCTCGCCCGCAGCCTCGATCCCGACGAGGTGACCGGCACCGTGATCGTGCTGCCGGGGTTGAACTTCCCGGCGGTGCGGGCGGCGGTCCGCTGCTCGCCGGTCGACGGCGGCAACATGAACCGCGCCTTTCCGGGGCGGCCTGACGGCACGGTCACGCCGATGATCGCGCATTATGTGGCGACCGTGCTGGTGCCGCGCGCCGACCTGGTGCTCGACCTGCACTCCGGCGGCCGCACCCTCGACTTCGTGCCGTTCGCCGCCACCCACCGTCTCGCCGACAAGGCGCTCGAGGCCCGCGCCATCGCCGCCGTCGAGGCGTTCGGCGCGCCGGTCGGCGTGGTGATGCTGGAACTCGACGCCGAGGGCATGCTCGACACCTGGGTCGAGGGCCTCGGCAAGCTGTTCGTCACCACCGAACTCGCCGGCGGCGGCAGCTCGACGGTGCGTTCCAACCGGGTGGCGGCGACCGGCGTGCGCAACGTGCTGAAGCACATGGGCATCCTCGCCGGCGCGCCCGACATCGCCACGCCCAGCCGCATGATGGACATGCCCGACGAGCGCTGCTTCGTCGCCGCCGAGCATGCCGGCATCCACGAGCCGCTGGCCGACCTCGGCGACGAGGTGACCGAGGGCCAGCCGATCGCCCGCATCCATTTCATGGAGGACCCGGCGCGCGAGCCGGTGGTCTATGCGGCGCGCCGTGGCGGCCTGCTGATCGGCCGGCATTTTCCGGGCCTGGTGCAGGCCGGTGACTTCCTGGCGAGCGTGGCCGTCGACCTGTGAGTTCCGCTCCCGGCCGCCGAGCGCGTGGTGCGTCACGGCAAGATCGCGTGATCACGGTCGCCGCCGGGCAGTTTTCCTTCGTGCCGCAGCCGCCGGCATGTCATTGGTCAGCCGGGGACTGGTGATGTCGTTTGGCGTGGTGGGGCGATGCGGAAATTGGTCTGTGCTTTGGTCATGACGGCCGTGGTCGTGGTGGGGTTCGTACATTTTTCGCTGACCCATTAGCAGGTTCGGCCGGCGCTCCGGCCGGCTCTGGCGCACCGTCCCGAACGGTCGCATGATCGCGCCGAACCCCGCCGCAGACGGGACGCTCCGGGAGGACACATGCTGAACTTCGCCCTGCTCGGCGCCGGCCGGATCGGCCGGCTGCACGCTGCCAACATCGCCGCGCACCCGAAGGCCCGCCTGCTGCTGGTGGCCGACGCGGTCCCGGCCTCCGCCGCGGATGTCGCGGCAATGCACGGCGCGACGGTGGCGAGCGTCGAGGCCGCGCTGGCGTCGGCCGAGGTCGACGCGGTGCTGATCGCCACCTCGACCGACACCCACGCGCCCCTGATCGAGGCGGCGGCCGCCGCCGGCAAGGCGATCCTGTGCGAGAAGCCGATCGACCTGGACATCGGCCGCGCCACCGCGGCGGTGCGTGCCGCCGCGGCCGCCGGGGTGCCGCTGGCGGTCGGCTTCAACCGCCGCTTCGACGCCAGCTTCGCCAGCCTGAAGGCGCGGCTCGACGCCGGCGCCGTCGGCACCCCGGAGATCGTGTCGATCGCCAGCCGCGATCCGGCCCCGCCGCCGGTGTCCTACATCAAGGTCAGCGGCGGGCTGTTCCGCGACATGATGATCCACGACCTCGACATGGCGCGCTGGCTGCTCGGCGAGGAGCCGGTCGAGGTCTATGCCATGGGCTCGGCCCTGGTCGACCCGGGGATCGCGGCGGCCGGCGACGTCGACACCGCCGTCGTCACCCTGCGCACCGCCTCGGGACGGCTGGCGCAGATCAGCAACTCGCGGCGCGCCGCTTACGGCTACGACCAGCGCATCGAGTGCCACGGCTCGATGGGCATGATCCGTGCCGACAACCTGCGCGCCACCACGGTCGAGGTGGCCACCGCTGACGGCTTCGCGCGGGATCCCGTGCTGCACTTCTTCCTGGAGCGCTACGCACCGGCCTACAGGGCCGAGCTCGACGCCTTCGTCGAGGCGGTGGCGGCCGGCCGGCCGCCGGCGCCCACCGGCGAGGACGGGCTGGCGGCGCTGCGTCTCGCGGACGCGGCGCAGCAGTCCCTGGAGACCGGGGCGCGGGTGCGGCTGGGCTGAGGGCGTCAGCCGCACGGTCTCGCGCTTCGTCGCCCGCATCACCATCTCCACGCTCTGAGCAGGCGACGACGAGGAAGGAACACCGATGGACCGCAACGACCAGAGGGCGATCGAGGATCTGTTCGTGAAGCTCGCCACCGTGGAGCGGCAGTCGACGCCGCGCGACGCCGGGGCCGAGGCCTTCATCCGCGAGCGCATCGCCGCCCAGCCGGGTGCCCCCTACTACATGGCGCAGACCATCGTCGTGCAGGAGCAGGCGCTCCGCGCCGCTCAGGCGCGCATCGAGGAGCTGGAGGCGCAGGCGGGCGAGGCTCGGCGGCTGGCCGGTCCGTTCGGCAGCCTGTTCGGCGACAGCCGGCCGCGGCCACGCGCCGGTTCCGTGCCGAGCGGCGGCCACTCCGGCCGCGGTGACGCAACCGGCCCGGCGTCGCACCGGCCGCTGCCGGACACCCGGCGTGGCGGCGGCTTCCTCGCCGGCGCCGCGCAGACCGCCATGGGCGTCGCCGGCGGCGTGCTGCTCGCCAACGTCATCGGCGGCATGCTGGGCGGCGGCGCGCAAGCCGCCGAGGCGGACCCCGGCGCCGGCGAGCCGCCGGCCGACGAGGTGGGCGCCGATGACGCCGGCTTCGACGACGGCAGCGATCTCGGCGACATGGAGTTCTGATCAGTTCTGGTGCCAGTTCCAGGAGGGCTGCGGCTGCCTGCCCCGGTTCCAGTCCGGTGGATAGACCAGCGCGGCCAGGAAGGCGTCGATGGTGCGACCATCCTCCGACAGCGGCAGCAGGATCGAATCGAACTCCCAAGCCTCGCCGGCGATCCAGCGCTGGCCGGCGGCGCTGAGCGGCTTTGCGAGCCGGATCGCGTGCTCGAACAGCGCCTGGCAGTAGTCCCGGAACTCGGGATCGGGCAGGTCGTCGAAGCTGCTGCCCGTCAGGTCGTAGCCGGCGGCGAAGGTCACGCTGGTTCCGATCAGCCGGTAGCGGAACACCGGCCGCTCGCCCGGCGTGGGGCACTCGACCGCGATGACCATGAGGTTGCCGAGGATCCCGAGCATGGTGGCGGGATCGAGGTCCTGCCGGCGGGGAAAGCGACGCTGCCCGCGCAGCTCGTCCCAATGGGCGTAGAGCTCCAGCAGCACCGGCTGTTCGGTCGCTACCCCGAGATGATCGGAAAATGACGGTACGGATCTGTCCATCGCGGACCAACCAGGAATGCGAGGGTATGCGCACTACAATGGCACGCTCCGGAACGCAACGCGCTCTCTGTCACGGGGCAGCGTAGCGCCCCACCGCTGCGATCGGCCGGTCGCGGACCGGGCCGGGAGCCGGGGCAACCAAACCGCCCCCTCGATGTTGTTCGGGTCAACAGTCGGGGGGCCGGATGACGCGCCGTGCCACGTCATTGCTAGTGCTTGCGGTCGCGGTGGCCGGGCTGCTGCTCGTGGCGCCCGACGTGTTCCTGGTGGTGTTCGCCGGCATCCTGCTGGCGGTTCTGCTGGACGGCGGCGGCCACTGGATCGCCGGGAAGCTCGGGATCGCCGACGGCTGGGGCATCGGGTTGTTCCTGGCCGCGGTCGTGGTTGCGCTCGGCGCCTTCGGCGTGGCGATCGCTCCCGCGGTGTCGGATCAGATCGACGAACTGGCGCGCCGGATCCCGGAGGCCGCTGATAGTCTTCGAGATCGCATCGAGCAGTATTCCTGGGGCTCCTCGATGCTGGACCGCCTGAAGCCGGGCGGGCTGCTGTCCCCCGAGGGGCGGAGCGCCGCGGCGTCGGCGGTGACGTCGACCTTCGGGGCGCTGGGAAATGCCGTCATTATCCTGTTCATCGGCCTGTACGGCGCCTTCGACCCCGGAGTCTACAAGCACGGAACCACGTCGCTGCTCGCCCCGTCGCTGCGGGTGCGCGGCGAGCAGGTGATGCGCGACATCGCCGCCGCGCTGCGGAACTGGCTCGCCGCCCAATTGATTGCCATGACGGTGGTCGGGGTGCTGACGGGGGCAGGGCTGTGGATCGCCGGCATTCCGCTCGCTTTCGCGCTCGGCCTGATCGCCGGCCTGCTCGCCTTCATTCCGAACATCGGCCCGGTCTTGGCCATCGCGCCGGCCCTGCTGCTCGCCTTGCCCGATGGCCAGGCGACGGTGCTGATCGTGCTCGCAATCTATCTCAGCGTGCAGGCGCTCGAGAGCTACGTCGTGACGCCGCTCCTCCAGCAGGAAAAGGTATCGTTGCCGCCAGCGCTGGTGATCGCCGTGCAGTTGCTCCTGGGCGTGCTGTTCGGGCTTCTTGGCCTGGCGCTGGCGACGCCGCTCGCGGCGGTCGCGATGACGCTGCTCCGGGAGGTCTATGTCGGGGACTACCTTGAGCGGGAGGGCGCCGTCGACGGCCGCGGGGACGGTCCGGCGTGAAGCGGTGGATCGGCCGCGGGGCGGCATTCCTGTGCCTGCTCATGGTCGCATTCACGGCACTCCCTCTCGTGGAGACGGATGAATGGTGGATCCGCGTGCTCGACTTTCCGCGGCCGCAGATCGCCGCGGTCCTGGGGGTCGCGCTCGCGGTTCTCTGCCTGACCGGAACGCGTGCCCGGATCCTCGCTCCGATCGCTGCGGTGTCGCTGGCCGCGCTCGCCTGGCAGACCCGGCTGATCCTTCCCTACACGCCGCTGGCGACCGAGCAGATGCTGGCGGCCGGGGAGTGCGAACCCGGCGGGCGCGTCCGCTTCCTGCTCGCCAACGTCCTGCAGGGCAACCGCGACGCCGGGCCGCTGCTGGCGCTCGCCGGGCAGACCGATCCGGACGTCATCCTGCTCACCGAGATCGACGACTGGTGGACGGAACGCCTCGCCGGCTTGAAGAGCAGCCACGCCGCGGCGGTCCTGGAACCGCTCTCGAACACCTATGGGATCGGCTTGTACTCCCGGCTTCCCCTGAAGGACCCGGAAGTCCGGTATCTTCTGGAGGACGACATCCCGTCGATCCGCACCGCGATCGTGCTGGGCGACGGCACCGAGTTCGTGATGTGGGGCGTCCACCCCGCACCGCCGCGGCCGGACGACGACACCGACGAGCGCGATGCCGAGCTTCTGCTGGTGGCCAAGGAGGCGGCGGCCGCCGGTCGTCCCGGCGTGGTCGCCGGCGATCTCAACGATGTCGCGTGGTCGGGGACCACGACGCTGTTCCAGGAGATCAGCGGCCTCCTCGACCCCCGTATCGGACGGGGCCTCTATGCGACGTTCAACGCCGACTGGCCGTTGCTGAAATGGCCGCTCGATCACCTGTTCGCCTCGGAGGAATGGATGCTCGGGGAGTTCCGGCGGCTGCCCGACATCGGCTCCGATCACTTCCCGATCCTGGTCGAGCTGTGCCATCGGCCCGAGGCCGCGGCGCTGCAGGAGGGCGACCGGCCGGAGCCGGGCGACGCGCGGGAGGCCGAGGAGCACATCGAGGAAGGCCGCGAAGCCGCTCCCAAGTGACGAAGCGCCGGCGGCCGGCGGCGAGAGTGTCGATGCCGAGGCTAAGCCTCGGCCGGCACCAGCGCGATGCGGTCGCCGAAGCGGATCGTGACACCGCTGCCGACCGGCCGCGGTGCCTCGACGCGGCGGTCGATCACGAACAGCTCGCCGACCGGCGAGTCCACCGTGTATTCCAGGTGCTTGCCGAGATATGCGGCCTTGACGACGGTGCCGGCCAGCCCGGTGCCGGGCCCTTCGGACTCGATCAGCACCGACTCCGGGCGGATCGCCGCCTGCACCGGGCCAACCGGCAGGCCGCGGCCGTGCACCCGCACCTCGATGCCGCCGATCGACACCCAGGCATGGCCGCCGTCGACCGCCAGGATCTCCGCCGGCACCAGGTTGGCGTCGCCGATGAAGTCGGCGACGAAGCGGTCGGCCGGCTGCTCGTACAGCTCGCGCGGCGAGCCCTCCTGGGCGATGGCGGCGTTGCGCATGACGATCACCTTGTCGGAGACCGCCAGCGCCTCCTCCTGGTCGTGGGTGACGTAGACCACGGTGAGGCCGAGATTGCGCTGGATGTCGCGGATCTCCTCGCGCACCCGGCGGCGCAGCTTGGCGTCGAGGTTCGACAGCGGCTCGTCGAACAGCAGCACCTGCGGCTCCAGCACCAGGGCGCGGGCCACCGCCACGCGCTGCTGCTGTCCGCCCGACAGCTCGCTCGGCAGCCGCGCGCCGTAGCCCTTGAGGCCGACCAGCTCCAGCCCCTGCTCGGCCCGGGCATGCGCCTCGGCCTTCGGCGTGCCGGAGACCACGAAGCCGTAGGCGACGTTCTCGATCACCGTCATGTGCGGGAACAGCGCATAGGACTGGAACACCATCGACACGTCGCGCCGGGTTGCCGGCAGCCGGGTGACGTCCTCGTCGCCGATCAGGATCCGCCCGGAGGTCGCCAGCTCGAGCCCTGCGACCAGGCGCAGCGTGGTGGTCTTGCCGCAGCCGCTCGGCCCCAGCAGGGTGGCCAGCGTGCCGGCAGCGACCTCGAAGGAGACGGCGTCGACCGCCACCACCTCGCCGAACGCCTTGGTCACCTGCTCGAACCGCACGCTGCTGGCGCGGCCGCCGAACGAGACGGTCATGCGGGTTGTCCTCCGATGGCGACGGCGGCCGGCGCGTTGCCGCTGCGGCGGCCGATGCGGCGCTCGCCGACCATGAGCTGCAGCAGCAGGATTGCCCCGAACATGATGAAGATCAGCGCCGAGGAGTAGGCGATGGCGACGCCGTAGTCGTTGTTCTCGACCCGGCCGAGGATATAGGCGGTCGCCATGTCGTATTCGGCGCTGACCAGGAAGATCACCGCGCTGATCGCCGTCATGGCGCGCACGAAGCTGTAAACCAGGGCGGCCAGGATGGCCGGCCGCAGCAGCGGCAGCATGACCCGGCGGATGGTCGCCCAGGTGCCGGCGCCGAGCGTCAGCGACGCCTCGTCGAGGCTGGAATCGAGCTGGCTCATCGAGGCGATGCCGGCGCGCACGCCGACCGGCATGTTCCGGAACACGAAGGAGATCACCAGGATGATGCCGGTGCCGGTGATCTCGATCGGCGGCACGTTGAACGCCAGCACGTAGCTGACGCCGATCACGGTGCCTGGGATCGCGAAGCTGAGCATGGTGCCGAACTCGAAGGCCTGCTTGCCGAGGAAGCGCTGGCGCACCAGCAGGTAGGCGGTCAGCAGCCCGATCCCGGCGGTCAGCGGCGCCGAGATCGTCGAGATCGCGATGGTGGTGAAGAACGAATTCCAGGCGCCGCCGCTCCACACCAGGCCATGGTCGCCGACGGTGATGCCGAAGGCGTCGACGTAGTGGCGCAGTGTGAGGCTGTGGTCGAGGCCCCAGCGGTTGACGAAGCCGCCGAACAGGATGGTGCCGTAGATCGCCGCGGTCATGATCGCCCAGGGCACGGTGGTGCCGAAGATCACCGCGGCGAAGCGGGGTGGCAGCGGCACCGGCAGGCCGGCGTCGCCCTTGCCGGTCACCGAGGTGTAGGACTTGCGGCCGAGCCAGCGGCGCTGGGCGTAGAAGGCCAGCAGCGTGAAGAACAGCAGCACCAGCGCCAGCACGGCGGCGCGGCCCTGGTCGTATTGCGCGCCGACGATGGCGAAGAAGATCTCGGTCGACAGGACGTTGAAGTTGCCGCCGAGCACCATCGGGTTGCCGAAATCGGCCATGCTCTCGATGAAGCCGAGCAGGAAGGCGTTCGCCAGCCCCGGCCGCATCAGCGGCAGCGACACGGTGCGGAAGGTTGTCCAGGCATCGGCCCGCAGGGTCTGCGCCGCCTCCTCGACCGACGGGCTGACGCCCTCGACGACGCCGATCAGCACCAGGAAGGCGATCGGCGTGAACGCCAGCATCTGGGCGAGCCACACCCCGGTGAAGCCGTACAGCCAGCGACTGGCCGGGATGCCGAGCGACCATTCCAGGAAGCTGGTGATCACCCCCGACTGGCCGAACAGCAGGATCAGCGCCAGGCCGATGACGAAGGGCGGGGTGATGATCGGCAGCACCGTCAGGCCGCGGAACAACCGCTTGGCCGGGAAGCCGGTGCGCGTCACCACCAGGGCGAAGGCTAGGCCGAGCAGGGTGGTGCCGGCGCCCACCGCGATCGCCAGCGCCAGCGAGTTCCAGGCGACGCCGCAGGCGCGGTAGCTGTAGACGCAGTCGAGCCCCCAGATGCTGCCGGTCAGCAGCTTGTCGAGAAAGGCCGGGACCGAGAATAGCCCATCGTTGGTCTGCAGCGCGCTGACCAGGATCTTGCTGACCGGGAAGAAGATGAACAGCGCGACGACCATCACGATCAGGCCGATCGAGCCGACCACGAAGCCGTCGCCGTTGACCGCACCGCGGGCGGCACAGCCCAGCGTGAACAGGAAGAACAGGCCCGATGCCGCCAGCAGCGCGCCGTAGCCCATGCCGAACTGTCGGTCGCCGAGCGGCCCGAGCATCGCCTCCAGGAAGCCGAAGTTCCAGCCGCGCAGGCCGATGGCGAAGCCCTGGGCGAGGATGTAGCCGACCCCCAGCCCGCAGCCGAGCAGCAGCACGCGGCGGACCAGCGGATCGCCGCGTGGCCGGCCGAGCGCGAGGAAGGGCAGCAGGAGAAAGCCGGCGACCGGCCACAGCCAGGGCTTCGCACCCTGCAGCAGCAGCACGATCGCCGGCGCGTAGTCGGCGTCGAGCGGATAGCCGTCGAACAGCCATCCGAAATCCCAGAAGCCGTCCTCGACGGCGTACCAGGGCAGCAGCAGGAAGCCCGCCAGGCCCAGGAGTTGCCAGCCGAGGACGTATCGGGTCAGGCCATGCACGACGGCGGCCGGCCGCTCAGCTCACTGCGGCAGCGGCTTCACCTCGGTGTCCCACTTCGAGAGCAGGCGCTTGCGCTCGTCGGACGAGCCGTACTTCACGAAGTCGTAGTCGATCAGCTTGATGGTCGAGAGGTCCGGCGACTCCTTGGCCGGCTTGGCCGCCTTGTTCGACATGACCTGGTAGGACTTGGCCTTCTGGGCCAGTTCCTGGACGTCGGCGCGCAGCGCGAAGTCATAGAATTTCTTGGCATCGTCCATGTTGCGTGCACCCTTGATGATGCTCATCGAGCCGATCTCGTAGCCGGTGCCCTCGCAGGGCGCCACCACCGCCATCGGGAACCCGGACACCGCCATGGTGACGGCGTCGTGCAGGAACACGATGCCGACGGTCGACTCGCCCTGGGCCGCCGCCTTGATCGGGGCGGAGCCCGACTTGGTGTACTGGTTGATGTTCTTGTGCAGGGCTTTCATGTAGTCGAAGCCCTTCTCCTCGCCCATCAGCTGCACCATGGTCGCCAGCGTCGTGTAGGCGGTGCCCGACGAGTTCGGGTTGGCCATCTGGACGTGGCCCTTGAACTCCGGCTTCGTCAGGTCGGCCCAGCACTTCGGCTCCGGCAGCCCGGCCTTGGCGAGCACGTCCTTGTTGTAGCCGTAGCCGAGCGCCCCGGCGTAGATGCCGATGGTCTTGTCGCCGGCGGCCTTGGCCTGGGACAGCGCCCAGTCCTGCAGCTCCTTGCGCATCGGCGACACGTAGGGCTCGGTCAGGCCTTCCTCGGCCGCCTGCAGGTGCGGATCGCCGGTGCCGCCCCACCAGACGTCGCCCTTCGGGTTGCTGGCCTCGGCCTTGATCTGCGCGAAGGTCTCGCCCGAGCTCTTGCGGGTCATCGCCACCTTGATGCCGGTTTCCTTTTCGAAGGTCTCGACCATCAGGTTGCACCACTCGATCTGCGGGCTGCAGTAGAGCGTGAGCTTGCCGGCGGCGGTCGCCGGGCCGGTGCCGGATCCGAGCAGTCCGATGGCGAGTGCGCCGAATCCGGCGACCCTTGCGAGACGCTTCATGATTTCCTCCCTGCGCCCGCGGTCGGTTCGCCGTGGGCAGCGATTGTCGTTGCCGTCGAGCGTAGCGCACGCGCGACATTTCGATAGTGTTCAAAAAATGTCAGCATTCCGCAATGTGTCCCTGAGGGCATCGAAGTCCGGAAGGTTGCCACGGCGGGCATGTCAGCTTCGTGACATTGTCGCCGTGGCTATGCGCGGCGGAGAAGGATCGGCGGTGAGCGGATGACGACGGCAGGGAATGACGACGTGGCCCCGGCGGTGCGCGAGCGCCTGGCCTTCGCGGAGGCGCTGGCGCGAGATGCCGGGACGGTGGCGCTGCGGCATTTCCGGGCGCGCGACGACCTGGTGATCGAGAGCAAGGGACTGCAGGACGTGGTCAGCCGCGCCGACCGCGAGGTCGAGGAGCTGATCCGCGCGGCACTCGCCGACCGCTTCCCCGCCGACGGCTTCCTCGGCGAGGAGTCCGGCGGCGACGGCAATTTCGACCGCGGCCCGGTCTGGGTGGTCGATCCGATCGACGGCACCCAGTGCTTCCTGTCCGGACTGCCGACCTGGTGCGTCTCGATCGGGCTGATGGTCGATGGCCGCATCGCCGCCGGCGTCATCGTCGACCCCTGCGCCGACGAGTGCTTCGCGGGTGCCATCGGCGGCGGTGCCGTCTGCAACGGCCGGCCGATCGCACCGATGGACGTGACCGACTTCCGCTCCGGGCTGACCGAGGTCGGCTTCTCGTTCCGCATCCCCAAGGGGCCGACGCTCGGCTTCCTGGAGCGGCTGATCGACGCCGGCGGCATGTATCACCGCTCCGGCTCCGGGGCGCTCGGGCTCGCCCATGTTGCCGCCGGCCGCTACGTCGCCTATGCCGAGGGCCACATGAATTCCTGGGACTCCTTCGCCGGTGCCGCCCTGGTGCGCGCCGCCGGCGGCTGGGTCAGCGACCTGACCGCCGACGACGGGGTGCGGCGCGGCGCCCTGGTGCTGACGTCGGGCGCCCGGCTGGCGCCGACCCTGCGCCGGATGGCCACCGATGCCGGCTTCGTCCTGGCCGCGGGAGACCGGCCATGATCGCGTGGAACAGCCAGGGCGACCTCGCCGGCGGCGTGTTCGTCGTCACCGGCTCGACCCAGGGCATCGGCGAGGCCATCGCCCGCCGCCTCGCCGATCGCGGTGCGGCGGGGCTGGTGGTGACCGGCCGCAACCGCGGCCGCGGCGAGCGGGTGGCCGCCGCCCTGCGCGAGGCCGGCAGCGAGGCGGTTTTCGTGGCGGCCGACCTCGCCGACGCCGAGGCCTGCCGGACGATCGTCGCCGCCGCTGACCGTCGGTTCGGCCGGCTCGACGGCCTGGTGAACGCCGCCGGCGTCACCGACCGCGGTACCGTCGACGACACCACGCCTGAGCTGTGGGACCGGATCTTCGCCGTCAATGTCAGGGCGCCGTTCTTCCTGATCCAGGACGCGGTGCGGCTGATGCGCCGCGACGCCACGCCCGGCCGCATCGTCAACATCGTGACCATGTCCAGCCATGGCGGGCAGCCGAAGCTGGTGCCGTACAGCGCCTCAAAAGCTGCGCTGGCGGCGCTGACCCGCAACCTGGCGCACGGCCTGCGCCGCGACCGCATCCGCGTCAACGCCATCAACATCGGCTGGGCCGACACCCCGAACGAGGACGCGGTGCAGCGCGCCGAGGGCCGGCCGGCCGACTGGCTGGCGACGGCCGAGGCGGCGCAGCCCTTCGGCCGGCTGATCAAGCCCGACGACGTCGCCCGCCTGACGCTGTTCCTGCTGTCGGCGGATTCCGGGATCATGACGGGCTCGGTGATCGACCACGACCAGACGGTGATGGGCGCCTACGACTGACGAGCCGGTCAACGGCCGCGCCTGCAGGGAGGAACCATGACGACCATCCGATTGACCGCCGCGCAGGCCGTGGTGCGCTGGCTCGCGGCGCAGCGCACGGTGATCGACGGCGCCGAGCTGCCGCTGTTCGCCGGCATGTGGGCGATCTTCGGGCATGGCAACGTCGCCGGCCTCGGCGAGGCGCTGTGGCACGCCCGCGTGACGCTGCCGACCTTCCGCGCACACAACGAGCAGGCGATGGCGCATGCCGCGATCGCCTACGCCAAGGCGACGAACCGGCGGCGGATGATGGCCTGTACCACCTCGATCGGCCCGGGTGCCCTGAACATGGTGACCGCCGCTGCCGTCGCCCATGTCAACCGCCTGCCGGTGCTGCTGCTGCCGGGCGACACCTTCGCCGGGCGGCTGCCCGACCCGGTGCTGCAGCAGGTCGAGGATTTCGGCGACGGCACGGTGACCGCCAACGACTGCTTCCGCCCGGTGTCGCGCTGGTACGACCGCATCACCCGGCCGGAGCAGCTGCTGGCGTCGCTGCCGCGGGCGCTGCAGGTGCTGACCGACCCGGCCGAGTGCGGTCCGGTCACGCTCGCCCTGTCGCAGGACGTGCAGGCCGAGGCCTGGGACTTCCCGGCGGCCCTGTTCGAGCCGCGGCTGCACGCGCCGCGCCGGCAGGCGGCTGATGCCGACGAGCTGGCGCGCGCCGTCGAGCGGCTGCGGGCGGCCGAGCGGCCGTTGATCGTCGCCGGCGGCGGCGTGCTGTATTCCGAGGCGACGGCGACGCTCGCCGGCTTCGCCGCCCGCCACGGCATTCCCGTGGCCGAGACCCAGGCCGGCAAGGGCAGCCTGCCCTGGGACCATCCGCAGAACGCCGGCGCCATCGGCGTCACCGGATCGGCCGCCGCCAACGACCTGGCCCGCGAGGCCGACCTGATCCTCGCCGTCGGCACCCGTCTGCAGGACTTCACCACCGGGTCGCGGGCGCTGATCGAGGGCGGCGGCCGGCTGATCCAGCTCAACGTCGCCGCCTTCGACGCGGGCAAGCACGGTGCGGCGCCGCTGGTCGGCGACGCGCGGCGCACCCTCGACGACCTCGGCGCGGCGCTTGGCGGCCATGCCGCCCCGGGCGCCTGGCAGGAGCGCGCCCGGGCGGCCATTGCAAGCTGGAACGGCGTGGTCGACCGGGTGACGGCGGCAGGCAACGCCGAGCGGCCGTCCGACGCGCAGGTGCTGGGTGCGGTCAACCGCCGGGCCGGGCCGCGCGACGTCGTGGTGTGCGCCGCCGGCGGCCTGCCGGGCGAACTGCACAAGCTGTGGCGCGCGTCCGGGGCGGGCAGCTATCACCTGGAATACGGCTTCTCCTGCATGGGCTACGAGATCGCCGGAGGCCTCGGGGTGCGGATGGCGCGTCCCGACGGCGAGGTCTTCGTGCTGGTCGGCGACGGCTCCTACCTGATGCTGAACTCCGAGCTGGCGACCTCGGTGATGATGGGCCGCAAGCTGGTGGTGGTGGTGCTCGACAACGGCGGCTTCGGCTGCATCAACCGCCTGCAGCGGGCCTGCGGCGGCGAGTCGTTCAACAACCTGCTCGAACATGTCGACCACCGGGTCGAGACCGCTGGAGTCGACTTCGCGGCGCACGCCCGCAGCCTGGGGGCCACCGCCGAGACCGTCGACGGCATCGCTGGCCTGGAGGCCGCCCTCGACCGTGCCCGCGCCGCCGCCGGCACCTATGTCGTGGTCATCGCCACCGACCCGCTGGCGGCCACGTCGGAGGGTGGCGCCTGGTGGGACGTCGCGGTGCCTGAGGTGTCCGACCGCGCCGAGGTGCGCCGGGCCCACGACCAGTATCGAGGCGCCGTCGCGCGCCGGAAGGAGAGCGCATGACCGTCCGTCTCGGCACCAACCCGATCGCCTGGAGCAACGACGACCTGCCGGAGCTGGGCGGTGCGACGCCGCTGGAGACCTGCCTCGCAGAGGCGCGGCTGGCCGGGTTCGCCGGCATCGAGCTCGGCAACAAGTTTCCGCGGGAGCCGGCGGCACTGCGGCAGGTGCTGGCGCCGCATGGCCTTGATCTGGTGTCCGGCTGGTACGGGGCACAGCTGCGGCTGCGCTCGGTCGATGACGAGATCCAGGCGATGCAGCCGCATCTCGACCTGCTGGCAGCGATGGGCTGCAAGGTGATGGTGTTCGCCGAAGTCGGCGGCAGCGTGCAGGGCGAGCAGGGTACGGCGGTTGCCGACCGGCCGGTGATGGACGACGCCGAGTGGCGCGACTATCCGGCCAAGATCACCGCGGTCGCCGAGCACATGGCGGCGCGCGGCGTCCGCCTCGCCTACCACCACCACATGGGCACGGTGATCGAGAAGGCGCACGAGATCGACCGGCTGCTGGCGGCGACGCCGGCCTCGGTCGGGCTGCTCTACGACACCGGCCACCTGACCTTCGCCGGCGACGACCCGGCGGCGGTGGCTGAACGCTGGGCCGGCCGCATCGTCCACGTCCACGCCAAGGACGTCCGCGCGGATGTCATGCAGCGCGCGCTGGCCGAGCGCTGGAGCTTCCTGCGCTCGGTGATCGAGGGGGTGTTCACCGTGCCGGGCGACGGCTGTGTCGATTTCCGCGCCGCCCTGGAGCCGGTGGCCAGGGCCGGCTACGCCGGCTGGTGGATCGTGGAGGCCGAGCAGGACCCTGCGAAGGCCGAGCCGCTGAAATATGCGCGCCTCGGGCACAGCCACCTGACAGGGACCGCCGCGGCGCTTGGAGTGACACTGGCGGGCTGAGATCCGCCGCGGATCTCAACGCTCGCGCGGGGCGTGGCTGCGCATCTGCCACTCCATCGAGTCGACATGGCCGATCCGCAGCGCGAAGCGGCCGTGCAGGCGCTCCAGCGTCTTCTCGGAGACCCGGGGCAGCGGGATGCTGCGATCAATGCAATAGGCGACCAGCGCCTCCAGCACCTCGGCAGCACTGAACGGGACGATGGCGGGGGTGCCGCTGCCATCGTCGACGGTCAGCCGGCCGTTGATGGTCTTCTCCCCCACCGGCTCGGCGACGAGCACCCGGCCCTGTGGAAGCTGCCGCCGGATGGCGCGCGCATATGCCGAGAGCGCGTCCGCCGACTCCGCGGTGGAGAAAACCAGGAACCTGTACTCGTCCGGCATAGCGATTGTTCCGTTATCGTCGGACGGGAAGCCTTCATTCCATCTTACAATTCTGCCGATAGCCTGTCTGCCCGCCGAGCGCGTGTGTGCCCGACCGGCATGGCTCCCCCGCGCGGTTTGCACAACCGTTGCCTGGGCAATCATGTATGGTCGCGCATCAGGTTGCGGCGGCGGGCCGCGGCCGTTTACGGACCGTGGTCATGGCCGCCGCCACCGCCGAATCCTCCTCGACCGCCGGCTACGGCCGTGGCATCGCCATGCAGGTCATAGCGGTCGCGATGTTCACCTGCATGGGCTTGGTCATCAAGCTGCTGGACGGTCGCTACCCGATCTCGCAGATCATCCTGTTCCGCTGCGCGCCGGCGCTGCTGCCGCTGATCCTGTACCTGCCGATGCAGGGCGGATGGTCGGCGCTGAAGACCCGCCGCCCCGGCTGGCACCTGATCCGGACGGTGGCGGGTCTCGGCTCGATGTATGTCGGTTTCTATGCGATCGCCCGCATGGCCTTCGCCGACTACGTGGCGATCTCGTTCACGGCACCGCTGTTCGGCACGCTGCTGTCGATCCCGTTCCTCGGCGAGCGCGTCGGGATCTGGCGGTTCGGCGCCGTCGGCCTGGGCTTCGCCGGCGCCCTGCTGACCGCCGGGCCGATCGCCGGCCATGCCGACCCGATCGCGCTGTTCGCGCTCGGCTCCGCGCTGGGCTACGGCATCGCCATGGTGGCCATGCGCAAGCTCGGCTCCACCGACAAATCGGCGGCGACGGTGTTCTATTTCACCGTGGCCGGGGCGCTGTCGGGGCTGGTGATGCTGCCGTGGCAGTGGGTGGCGCCGACGCCGGAGGACCTGGCCCTGCTGGTGACCATCGGGCTGGTCGGCGGTGTGGCGCAGATCTTCATGACCGAGGCGTTCCGGCTCGCGCCGCCATCGGTGGTCGCCCCATTCGACTACACCGCCATGCTGTGGGCGTTGATGTTCGGATTCTTCGTGTTCGGCACCTTCCCGGATGTGCATGTGCTGGCGGGCGCAGCGCTGATCTGCGCCTCGGGCCTGTTCATCATCCACCGTGAGACGGTGCGGGGCGTGAAGCGGGCGAAGCTGAAGAGCTCGAGCCTGTAGTTCTGCAACCGGCGGCGTCGTCGACCGGGTGCCGCCGCAGGAACCCGTCGATGTCGTCGAGCGCCGGGCTCAGGCCCTGCAGCGGGCTGGCGAGCGATGCCGCCAGGGCGATGTGGCCGATGCGGGCGTAGTCGCGCCGATCCACCCGGCCGCCGGCAGCGGCGATCCGCGCCGCCAGCCTTTCGCTGTTGCGCGGCAGCACCGTGGTGTCGTCTGAGCCGGTGACCAGCAGCATCGGCGGCTCGTCGCCGTCGACGTGGTGGACCGGCTGGCTGGCCGGGCGGCTCGGTTCGGGGCCAAAGATCGCCTTCAGGGTGGCGCTGCGCAGTGGCAGGAAGTCATAGGGGCCGGCCAGCCCGACGGTGGCGGCGACCGCCGCGCAAGGTCGCTGCCCCGCGGCCGCCAGCCATCGGTCGTCGAGCGTCAGCATCGCCGCGATATAGGCTCCGGCGGAATGTCCGACGAGGTAGACCTTGCGGCCGGTCCCGCCGTCCGGGGCGCTGGCGCGCACCCACGCCACCGCCGCCGCCGCGTCCTCCAGGAACGCCGGGTAGCGCACCTCCGGGTACAGCCGGTAGTCGGGGATCGCCACCGCATAGCCGCGCGTGGCCAGTGCCTGGCCGACGAAGCGATAGTCACCCTTCGATCCGGACTCCCAGCCGCCGCCGTAGAAGTACAGCACGAGCGGGGCCGGCCCGGCGTCCCGCGAGCTCTCGGGAATGTACAGGTCGAGCCGGCGGCGCGGGCCCTCGCCATAGGCGATGTCCCGGGTCACCCGGTAGCCGGTATCCGGCACCAGCGAGTTCAACAGGTCGGCACCGGAGCAGGCCGGCAGGAGCAGCCCGATGACGGCGAGAGCGAGGGTTCGGCAGATTCGCATTCGGCCTCCTGGTCGGTCCCGCCCTCCCTGTCGACCGTTGTACGGCCGTCGCGGCGCAGCGGATGGAGGCGGGCGTTGAGGCCGCGCGACCGGCGGCTGCTGCAGGCGGCCGTGGCGCTGCTGGCGCTGGTGCCGATCACCGCGGGTGCCGCCGGCGTGGTGCTCGGGCCGGTGCTGGTCGGCGGCGCCACCTCGGGCGACCTCGACAGCCATTTCCGCTATCTGTCCGGCCTGCTGCTGGCGATCGGGCTGGGGTTTCTCGCGATGGTGCCGGCGATCGAGCGCCGGACCGTGCTGTTCCGCATCCTGGCGGCGATGGTCGCGGTCGGCGGTGCCGGCCGGCTGCTGTCGCTGCTGGCTGCCGGCGCACCCTCCGCACCGCATCTGGCCGCCCTGGTGCTGGAACTCGCGGTGGTGCCGGCGCTGGCTGTCTGGCAGGGCAGCGTGGCGCGGCGGTCCGTCAGCCGCCCTGGGCCTCGGCCACCAGCCAGTCGCGGAACGCCCTGACCGCGGTGCGGCCGCGGTTGCGCTCCAGGCACACCAGCCAGTTCGCCTCCAGCGCCGGCACCTCGAGCTCGGAGAGCCGCAGCAGCCTGCCGCTCGCCAGGTCGTCGCGAATCAACGCACTGCGGCCCAGCATCACGCCCTGGCCGCCGAGCACCGCCTGCATGGCGACGGCGGTGTCGTCGTAGGTGGCGACCGGCGGCATCTCTTCGGCCGGCAGGCCGGCGGCCGCGCGCCAGCGCCGCCAGTTGGCGTCGTCGTTGTGATGCGAGTGGATCGACCAGCGCAGCAGCCCGTCCGGCTCGACCCCCGGATGCAGGCCGGCCATCGCCGGCGCATAGACCGGCGTCAGGGTCTCCTGCAGGAAGCGCTCGGCGTGCACGCCCTTCCAGTCGCCGCGGCCGTAGCGGATCGCCACGTCGACATCCTCGCGGGTCAGGTCGACGATGCGGCGGGTGGTGAAGAACCGCACGTCGATCTGCGGATGCAGGTCGAGGAAGCGCGGCAGCCGGTGGATCAGCCAGTGCGCGGCGAAGGACGGCAGCACGCTGATGGTGAGCGTCGCCGGCCCGGCGCCGCGCCTCACCCGGCGCACGCCGTCGGCCATGGCGTCGATTGCCTGCGCCACGATCGGCGCCAGCAGGGCGCCGGCCTCGGTCGGGATCAGGCCACGAGCGGTGCGCTCGAAGACCGGGGTGCCGAGGAACGCCTCCAGGGTGGCGATCTGCTTGCTGACGGCGCCATGGGTGACGTGCAGCGCCTCGGCCGCCTTGGTCAGGTTGCCATGGCGGGCCGCCGCATCGAAGGCACGCAGGCTGTTGAGGGGCGGCAGTTGGGTCACGCGGCATCCTGTGAGGTTTGCTCACGGAGATCGGAGAAAGGATCGCTTTTTCAAGTGCCCGGCCGCGGGTAGATCTCCGCGACCCTGTCCCGCGAGGCGCCCATGCCCGAATACCGAATGCTGATCGGCAACCGCAATCACTCCTCCTGGTCGCTGCGCGGCTGGCTGGCGGTCCGCCAGGCCGGGCTCGACGTCGCGGTCGAGGTGGTGCCGCTGTTCCGCGCCGACACCGCGGCGGCGATGGCGGCGTTCTCCGACGCACCGCACCTGGTGCCGGTGCTGCGGCGCGATGACCTGGTGATCTGGGACTCGTTGGCGATCCTGGAGCATGCGGCGGAGCGCGCGCCCGCGGCCGGGCTGTGGCCGGCGGACGCGGACCACCGGGCCGAGGCGTGGTCGGTGGTGGCGGAGATGCATTCGGGATTCACCGCGCTGCGCACGCACATGCCGATGGCGATCCGCGAGCGGGTCGACGGCCGCCAGGGCCGCCCCGGCGTCGCCGCCGACGTCGAGCGGGTGGTCGCGTTGTGGCGCCGCTGCCTGTCCCGGCACGGCGGGCCGTTCCTGTTCGGCGGCTGGTCGGCGGCCGACATTTTCTTCGCGCCGGTGGCGACACGGTTCCGGACCTATGGCGTCGTTGTCCCGGACGATCTGCGGCCCTATACGGACGCGGTGCTGTCGCACCCGCATGTGCGCGAGTGGGAGGCCGAGGCGGTCCGGGAACCCTGGACCTGTGCGATCTGAAGGGGGACCATGAGCGACAGCCACCAGCGGCTACTGGCCCTGCTGGACGCGGCGGGTGCCGCCTACCGCGTCGTCGAGCATGCGGCCGAGGGCCGCTCCGAGGAGATCAGCGTGATCCGGGGGAACCATCCGTCGCAGGCGCTCAAGGCGATGGTGGTGGCGCTGAAGGGCGGTACCTGCGCCTTCGGACTGGCCGTCCTGCCGGGCGACCGGCGGGTCGACTTCGCAGCACTGGCGGCGGCATACGGCGCGAAGAAGGCGCGGTTCGCGGCACCCGAGGACGCCCAGCGCCTGACCGGCTGCGTCATGGGCTCGGTGCCGCCGTTCACGTTCGACGCGGCCGCTTTGCCGCTGGTCGCCGATCCGGCGATCCGGGGCAACGACGAGGTCTGCTTCAACGCCGCCCGCCTCGACCGCTCGATCTTCATGCCGCTCGACGACTACCTGGCCGCGGCATCGCCGAGGTTGGCGGCGTTCGCCGGGTAGTTCCCGAGTAGTGCCGCCACCCGCCGGCGCAACTCCGGAATCAGTTCGTCGCGTAGCCAGGGGTTCCTGCGCTCGATGTTCATGGAGCGCCAGGAGGGGTGCGGCAGCGGCAGGTAGCGCGGACCATACTCCCGCCATGCCGCCACGGTCTCGGTGAGGGTGCGTTTGCGGGCCTTTCCCAGGTAGCGGGCCTGGGCATACATGCCGGCCAGCAGCACCAGTTCGACCCGCGGCAGGTGCGCCAGCACCGCGTCATGCCAGAGCGGCGCGCATTCCCGCCGCGGCGGCGCGTCGCCGCCATTTGCCAGCACGCCGGGATAGCAGAAGCCCATCGGCACGATGGCGATGCGGTCGGCGTCGTAGAAGGTGTCGCGGTCGACGCCCATCCAGTCGCGCAGCCGGTCGCCGGAGCGGTCATTCCATGGGATGCCGCTCTCGTGCACCCTGGTCCCCGGCGCCTGGCCGACGATCAGGATGCGCGCGCTCGGGCGCACCACCAGCACCGGCCGGGGCCCGAGCGGCAGGTCGGCCGCGCAGGCGCGGCAGGCGCGGATCTTCACGAGAAGATCGTCGAGTGACATCGGGCTTTGTCGTTGGCCGTCTCGGGGGCCGTCAGGGAGATCGTCGCGAACGCATGTAGCGCTGACGGCCCGTCGAGCAAGGATTCGCGGCGCGTCCGGGGTCCGACGCCGTTCGCTGAAGAGGCGATATCTGTTCACGTTTCACAAGAACAGGTGATTTTCCCCTGACGGATTCCGTGCATCATGGTCGATGCAGGGGGGACCTCTGATGGATTGCGATCATTGCTGCCGCGCTCCGCGCCTTGCCCGCGTCGTGCTCCTGATGATGTGCATCGGGACGCTCCCGGGGTGTTCGGGCAGCTTCCTGGATGCGAACGGCATGCGCCATGTGTTCGGACCCGTCCTCGTCGGCCAGACGGTCGACAGGTCGCCGGTGACGCTGGCGTCGGCAGTGGAGCTGCGATCCTTCGGCATCTCCGTGCACGAGATGCGACAAGGATTCGCGCTGTCCTTCGGCTACGCCGAACTGCGTGCCGCCGGTCTGCAAAGCACACCGGTCGGGTCGCCGGCGGCGGCCGCAGCACCGGGGAGCGCAGCGGCGGCGAGCGTGCGCTACCGGCTGGCGCTCTATGCCGCGTTGCCTGCCGCGGCAACGCCGGCCGGCCAGCTCGAGTCGGTCGAGGCCACGGGCCTCTCCGTCATCTCGCTGACCGCGGGAGAGGCGGTGGCGGTCGGATATCAACGGGAGCGTTCGCTCGTCCTCGGGGACGACGTGCATCTGGCGGGCAACCCGATCGTGGCCCTCGATCGGATCTTTGATCGAGCGGTCGCGCCGGGCCATGCGGGGGAAGGGGGATAGAGGATGCGGGAAATCTTCGCGGTGCTGGTCGGCACCGCTCTGCTGGCCGGGTGTAGCAAGGGCGAGGAGAACGTCGTCTTCATCACCGCGACCCAGCTCGACATCGGCTATGACGCCTCGATCGGCAACCTGAACGTCGGCTACGACCGCAACGAGCTGATGATCGGTCCCGCCTATGTGGAGACCGGCGGCCTGCCGCCGGTGGCGGCCGCTCTCAGGTCCAACCTGTCGATCATGGAGCCGAAGGTCAGCCAGGTGTACGCGACCGGCAACGCGGCGATCATCGCCACGGCGCAGCAGGTCCCGCCCGAGTCCGACGTCGCCGGCAGCTGCGCCACGCCACCGGCTCCTCCCGGCCACTGGGTCGGCTGTTCGAACGATCTGAGGGGCAAGCGAGCGGTTGCGGTGTTCGGCACGAGCTCGAACTTCGGCCTCAAGGTCGGCTTCGACGCGACCGGCGCCACCTCGGTCAGCCTCGGCTACAAGCGCCGCGAGGTGTCGGTCATTCCCCTGGCCCCCGGGAACGACCGCGACGAAACCAGACCCGACGACTATCCGTCGGTTCTGGGTTCGATCGAGATCGACAACACCGTCAGCAATCCGCAGGGCACGAAGTCGGAGCTGGCGCAGTTCTTCGCGACCGGACGGGCGGCCGAGCAGCTGGCAATGCGGGGCGAGGTCCGCTCCGCCTTCGGCGACATCGCCGATCAGGCCGCGAAGGCGGAGCAGCTGAACGCCTACAACCTCCTTGGCGAACAGAACCGGACGACTGCCGAAAGCGAGGCGGCGGCGGTCGCGCGCTGTGTCGACGCATCCGGTGGGACGTTCGATGCCGATGCCCGGGGCCGGGTGGCGGCGCTGGTCGCCGCCGCCGGCATCACGGATCCGAATGCAAAGGCCGCCTTTCTGGGCGCGGACAGTGCCGCCGCCCTCGAGACGGCGCTTACCGATCTGTACGGCAACCAGCGGCCGGCGATGGTCGCCGCGGTCAAGGGCGGCTCCGTCACCTGCGCTCGATGAGGGGAGGGAAATACGATGGTCATCATCAGGATCGAATCGTGTGCGACCGAGGCAATCGCCCGGCAGCGGGCCGGGTTCTGGAAGCAGGGCGGCTTCACGGTCGAGGTCTTTCCATCCTGCACCGCGATGTCGGCCGTCGGTACGCCGGACGGCGGCGAGACCGGGAACGCGCCGGTCTTCGGCAACGCTGCTTTCGTCGTGCTGGCGCGCAAGCCGGCGCAGGCGCGACCCGACCTGCTCGGCTGACCGGGAGGATCGCCATGAACGCCCGCACCATCAGGACGCTGCAGCGGGTCCTCGCGGCCGGCGGCGTCTATAGCGGACCGATCAGCGGCATGCGCGACCCGGCCACCGTCGCCGCCGTCGATCTCGTCGTCCTGCCACGGGCAGGCGAACTGACGCAGGACCCGGGGACCTGGCCGGCGGCCAGACGCGCGGTCGCCTGCCTCCAACTCGCCTGCAGGGACCGCGGCATTCCGGCCGGACCGGCGGACGGATTGTGGGGGCAGCAGACCGACTCCGGCCATGAGGAACTGGTGGTGTTCCTGGAAACCGGCTCCCGGCCGCAGCCCTGGCGGGACCGGGAGCCGTCGGCCGGCAATCCGAACGCCTGGCCGAGTCAGGCCGAGGCCGACCTGCGGGCGTTCTATGGTCCGCCGCTGACCAAAGATCAGCTGGTACCGGTACCCTGTCCATGGCGGCTGGCGATCGCCTGGGATCAGCGCCAATCGACCCGGACCATCAGCTGTCATCCCAAGGTCGCCGCCAGCCTGCAGCGTGTCCTCGGTCGAATCCATGCCCACTACGGGGAGACCCGCCTGCAGGAGCTGCGCCTCCACCTCTACGGAGGCTGCCACGACGACCGCGCGATGCGGGGCGGGACGCGCCGGTCCACCCATGCCTGGGGGATCGCTCTAGATTGGGACCCGGATCACAACCGGCTCGACTGGGGCCGCGACCGCGCCGCTCTCGCGGGGCCGGCCTATGAGCCGTGGTGGCGGGTCTGGGAGGATGAGGGCTGGGTCAGCCTCGGCCGGCATCGAAACTTCGACTGGATGCACGTTCAGGCGGCCCGGCTGTAGCGCCCCGGCGCCCATGGCCGGCATGGTCGGGGTGCACCCCAGCCCTCGAACGGTCGCTTGACACCTGCCCGCGGCGGGTGTTCCCTCGGCTTACCGCGCCGATTTGAGCCTCCAGCTTGCGGGCGCGTTACAAATGCAGCTAAAGCGGCCGGTCGTTTCGGGACCCGCCGCAGGCATGTGGCGGGTTTTTCGTTGCCCGCCGCCGGCCATGGGGTCCCGGGTCGTCCGCGCGGATGCTGCGTTTGGTCCCTTTGCCGCTAAAACGGAGCGACCGATGTCCACGCAGTCGAAGCATCCCGAGACCCTGGCCCTGCATGCCGGTTACCGCGCCGATCCCGCCACCGGGGCCGTTGCCGTGCCGATCTACCAGACCACCTCCTACCAGTTCCGCGACACCGAGCACGCCGCCAACCTGTTCGCGTTGAAGGAACTCGGCAACATCTACACCCGCATCATGAACCCGACCTGCGACGTGCTGGAGCAGCGCATCGCGGCGATCGAGGGCGGCGTCGGCGCGCTCGCGGTCGCCTCGGGGCAGGCTGCCAGCGCTTTCGCCGTCCAGAACCTGGCCAAGGTGGGCGACAACATCGTCAGCTCGACCGACCTGTATGGCGGCACCTGGAACCTGTTCGCCAACACGTTGAAGGACCAGGGCATCGAGGTCCGCTTCGTCGACCCGGCGGATCCCGAGAACTTCGCCCGCGCCACCGACGCACGCACCCGGGCCTACTACGCCGAGACGCTGCCGAACCCGAAGCTGCAGGTGTTCCCGATCAGGGAGGTGGCCGACCTCGGCCGCGGCTTCGGGGTGCCGCTGATCATCGACAACACCGCGGCACCGCTGCTGTGCCGGCCCTTCGACCATGGTGCGGCGATCATCGTGTACTCGACCACCAAGTATATCGGCGGCCACGGCACTTCGATCGGCGGGCTGATCGTCGACGGCGGCAATTTCCCGTGGGAGCAGTTCAAGGAACGGCAGCCGGCGCTGAACACCCCGGACCCGAGCTATCACGGCGCGATCTGGACCGAGGCGGTGAAGCCGCTCGGTCCGGTGGCCTACATCATCAAGGCGCGCACCACGCTGCTGCGCGACCTCGGCTCGGCGCAGAGTCCGTTCAACGCCTTCCAGACCATCCAGGGCCTGGAGACGCTGGCGCTGCGGATGAAGGCGCATTGCGAGAACGCCGCCAAGGTGGCCGACTTCCTGAAGGGCCAGCCGTCGGTCGCGCGGGTGATCTATCCCGGCCTGCAGGACGGTGAGAACCGGCGGCGCGCCGATACCTACCTGAAGGGCGGCTATGGCGGACTGGTCGGCTTCGAGATCAAGGGCGGTAAGGACGCCGGCCGCGGCTTCATCGACCGGCTGAAGCTGTTCTATCACGTGGCCAACATCGGCGACGCCCGCTCCCTGGCGATCCACCCGGCCACCACCACCCACAGCCAGCTATCGCCCGAGGACCAACTGGCGACCGGGGTGTCGGACGGCTATGTGCGGCTGTCGGTCGGGATCGAGAACATCGACGACATCGTCGCCGATCTCGCCCAGGCCCTCGGCGCAGGGGCGGACGCCGCGAAGGCGGCGGCAGAGTAGAGCCGAGGCCTCGCGACCGCCGGGGCGAGGGCGCGTGGGCGTCCTCGCCCTGCGGCGGCTTTCAGGCGACCTCGGGCGTGGCCTCGTCCATCTCGGCGTCGATCAGCGTCATCCGGTAGTAGCGGTCGCCGAGCCGCTTGCGCACCGATTCCTCGTGGCGGCGGACCAGCCCGGGGAACAGGTCGTCCTCCTGGGCGTCGGCATGATCGGCGATCACCCGGGCGATGTGCTGCGCGGCGGCGGCAACCGCCACCGCGTCGATTCCCGGCTGCGACGCCAACGCGAGGTCGAAGGAGGTGCTCAGGCCGACGCTGGGCACCGGCGCCCCGAGGCGCTGCAGCACGTCGCGCTCCATCCGGTCGTGCCGGACCAGCAGGCGCCGGAAGGTGTAGAGGTCGCCCGGCCAGGTATCGCGCCGGGCGGCGGCCGTCCGGGCCAGGGCATGCGCGCTGTCGAGCAGTTGCGAATGCTGACTCTTGAGAAGCAGGATAACGCAGGGCATGCCAAGCCTCCTGTCGCAGCCCAGGTGCGGCACGGCGCCGATCGCACCGGTTCCCCACCCGTCAACAGGACAACCATGCGTTCGTCCAATCGTTCCCTCGGTTCCCGCCGATTGTGACTTTCGTGTGGTCGCGGCGGCCCGAAGGCCCTCAGAGAGCGACGCTCTCCACCAGCCTGACCCCGGCGGCCGACATGTCGTTCAGCGCCGTCGCCAGCGAGCCGTTCAAATCGATTCCGCGGCAGCCATCGATGACGACGGTGGTGTCGAATCCGTGACGCCGGGCATCGATGGCCGAGTAGGCGACGCAGTAGTCGGTTGCCAGGCCGACCAGGACGACCCGGTCGAAGCCGCGCTCGCGCAGATAGCCGGCGAGGCCGGTCGGGGTGGTGCGGTCGTTCTCGTAGAATGCCGAGTAGGAATCGATAGCGGTCCGAAATCCCTTGCGGACGATCATCTCCGCACCGTCGAGCGCCAGGCCCGGGTGAAAAGCGGCGCCGCGGCTGCCCTGGACGCAATGCACCGGCCAGAGCACCTGCGTGCCGTAAGGCATCTCCACGGTCTCGAAAGGCGACTTGCCCGGATGCATGGCCGCGAACGAGGTGTGGTCGGCGGGGTGCCAGTCCTGGGTCAGGATGCGGTGCGCGAACCGCCCCGACAGGCGGTTGATGACCTCCACCACCGCGTCGCCGTCGGGCACCGCCAGGGCGCCGCCGGGGCAGAAATCGTTCTGCACGTCGACGACGATCAGCAGTTCGGTATGACGGACGGCCATGACTGCCCTCTTCTGCGTTTGCCGTTGTGACGCCGGTTTCGCGAGTTTATCGTTTTCATTAATCATCCGTTACCGGCCGTGAAAGCGGAAATCAGCGAGGCGAGCCCGAGGGCGGCCGGCGCAACAGGGGAAGACGGGGCTCATGCCGATGCTCACACGACGCCATGTACTAACAGCCGGTGCGGCCGGCGCGATCGCCGCGGCGCTGCCGGCACCGGCGCTGCTGGCCGCCGAGCCGATCCGGATTGGTGCGCTGCTGCCGTTCTCCGGCGGGCTCGAGCTGTTCGGCAACCAGGCCAAGCTCGGCCTCGACCTGGCGCTGAAGGAGATCAACGACAGCGGCGGGATCCTCGGCCGGCCCGTCGAACTGCTCTACGAGGACAACAAGACCGACCCGAAAACGTCGGTGGAACGCGCCACCTCGCTGATCCGGCGCGACCAGGTGACGGCCATCGTTGGGCCGATCACCTCGAACGCCCGCGACGCCATGATGCCGACCATGAGCCGGTCGAAGACGCCGCTGCTTTACGCCACGAACTACGAGGGCGGCGGCTGCGACCGGTATCTGTTCGCGTTCAACACCGTGCCGAACCAGGAGCTGGAGCGGCTGCTGCCGGTGATGAAGCGGCAGTTCGGCGCCAGCTTCTACATGTTCGGCGCCGACTATGTGTGGCCGCAGAAGATGTTCGCCACCGCCAGGACGCTGATTGAGGGCATGGGCGGCAGCGTCGCCGGCACCGAGTTCACGCCCTGGGGGGTGAAGGAGTTCGCCCCGGTGATCCGGCGCATCAAGGAGTCCGGCGCCAAGGTCCTGGTGTTCGCGTTGCCCGGCGCCGACGGCATCACCTTCGTCAAGCAGGCCGAGGAACTTGGGCTGCTCAAGGATGTTACCGTTGCCTTCCTCGGCTTCGCCGAGACCTATCTCGGGGCGTTCGGCGCCGGCAAGGGGCAGAACATGTGGGTCACGGTACCCTTCGCGGCCAGCATCGACACGCCGGCCGTGCACGACTTCGTGCAGCGCGCGGTGGCCGCCGCCGGTGGCCCGGTTCCGGTTTCGCATTACGCCTTCACCCACCACAACGCACTGAAATGCATCAAGGAAGGGCTGGAGAAGATCGGGCGTCCGGATCGCGAGGCACTGGTCGACGGCCTGGAGGGATTGGGCTTCGGAACCTCCACCGGGCCTCTGACGATCGGCGCCAAGGACCATCACGTCACGCTTCCGATGTTCCTCGCGAAGACCGAGGGCGACGCCCTGACGGTCGTCGATCAGCTCGGGCCGATCGCACCGAACGCAGGTTGCGCCTGACGGGGGGCAGTGCCGGGCGGCATGCGGCCACGGGCCTGCCGGGGGACGAGGCTGCCTTTCTGCGGGTGAGCGGCCTGGTCCGTGAATTCGGCGGCGTGCGCGCCGTCGACGGTCTCGACCTCGCCCTGGACGCCGGCTCGGTGCTGTCGATCATCGGCCCGAACGGTTGCGGCAAGACCACGCTGTTCAACCTGTTGACCGGGCAGCTCGGGCCGACCGCCGGCAGCATACGGTTCCAGGGCCGGGAGATCGTCGGCTTGCCGCCGCACCGCATCGCCGAGGCGGGTATCGTGCGGAAGTTCCAGGTGCCGTCGGTGTTCCCGGCGCTGACGGTGGTGGAGAACCTGCGTACGGCGCTGGCCGCGCCGGCCGCGCGCCGGCATCGCTGGCGCTCGCCGGCCGCGCTGCTGGAACTGGTGGGAATGGCCGGCCAGGGTGACCTGCCGGCGGGCGCCCTGGCGCATGGCGAGAAGCAGTGGCTCGAACTGGCGATGGTCGTCGCCACCGGTCCGCGGCTGCTGCTGCTCGATGAGCCGACCGCCGGGATGACCCGCGCCGAGAGCGAGGCGACCGTGGTGCTGATCCGGCGGGTGCAGGAGGAGACCGGGGCGGCCGTGGTGGTCATCGAGCACGATATGGCGGTGATCGAGACCCTGGCGGCGCCGGTCGCGGTGATGATGACCGGGCGGATCGTGGCGCTCGGCGGCTACGCCGAGGTGCGCCGCGACCCGACGGTCCGGGCTGCCTATTTCGGGGCGGTCCGGTCGGAGGCGGCGAAGCCGCCGGCCGAACATGGCTGAGGCGCCGCTGCTCGAGCTGTCCGGGGTGGTCGCCGGCTATGGCGGCGGCACCGTGCTGCACGGACTCGACCTCGCGGTGGCGCCGGGCGAGGCGGTCTCGGTGCTGGGGCGCAACGGCGTCGGCAAGACCACGCTGATGCGGGTGGTGATGGGGCTGCTGCGGCCGCGCGCCGGCACCATCCGGCTCGCCGGGGCCCGCATCGACGGCCGGCCACCCTTCGCGGTGGCGCGCGCCGGGGTCGCCTATGTCCCGCAGGGCCGCGAGGTGTTCGCCGACCTGACGGTCGAGGAGAACCTGATCCTGGGCGACCTGCGGGCGCCGACAGCCGAGCGTGCCTACACATTGTTTCCCGCGCTCGCCGAGCGTCGCCGCGAGGTCGCCGGCCGCCTGTCGGGCGGCCAGCAGCAGCAGCTCGCCATCGGCCGTGCGCTGATGGCCCGGCCGCGGCTGCTGCTGCTGGACGAGCCCTCGGAGGGCCTGCAGCCCTCGGCGGTCCTGGAGATCGCCGAGGCGCTGGCCGGGGTCGCGGCGGCGGAGCAGATCGCCCTGCTGCTGGTTGAGCAGAACATCGACCTCGCGGTCAGCCTGTCGAGCCGGGCGGTGTTCATGGACCGCGGTCGGATCGTTGCCGAGGAGGCCGTGGCCGACCTGCGGGCCGACCCGGCGCGGCTCGACGTCCACCTGGTGCTCTAGGAGAGACCCCGATGCACGCCGCCACGGTGTTTCTCGACGGTGCCAACGCGGTGCTGATCCTCATGCTGGTGGCTCTCGGCCTGGCGATCGTGTTCGGACTGATGAATGTCATCAACCTGGCGCATGGCGAATTCCTGATGCTCGGCGCCTATGTGGTGCTGGCCGCCGGTCAGGCGGGGCTGCCGTTCTGGGCCGGGGTGCTGCTCGCCCCGGTGGCAGTCGGCGCGGTCGGGCTGCTGGCCGAGGAGGTGGTGATCCGGCACACCTATTCGCGGCTCCTGGACACCATCCTGGCGACATGGGGACTGTCGATGGTGCTGCGGCAGGCGGTGGCGATCCTCTACGGTCCCGGCTCCTATTCGGTGGCGGCCCCGGACCTGGGGGCGGTGATGCTCGCCGGCAGCCCATACCCGGTTTACCGGCTGGTGGTGATGGCGATCAGCCTGTCGGCGATCGCCGGCACCTTCGCGCTGTTCTTCCGCACCCGCTTCGGGCTGGCGGCGCGGGCGGTCATCGCGAACCGCGGGATGGCCTCCTGTCTCGGCATCGACACCCGGCGGCTCGACCGCTGGACGTTCAGCGTCGGCGCCGGTCTGGCTGGCCTCGCCGGCGCCACCGTTTCGCCGTTGATCGCCATCGACCCGCAGGCCGGGCTCGGCTGGCTGGTGCCGGCGTTCCTGGCGATCCTGGTCGGCGGCCTCGGGTCGATCGCGGGGCCGCTGGCCGGCGCGGCCGGGGTCGGCGGGCTCGACAGCCTGACCGCGGCCGTGGCCTCGCCGGTATGGGCGCAGCTGGTGGTGTTCGTCGCCGCGATCCTGGTGATCCGCCTGCGGCCGGCCGGACTGCTGGCGCGCCGGCGCAGGGAGTCGTGAGCTCATGATCCCGCCGCGAACCGTCGACCGGGTGGCGCTGCTCGCCCTGCTGGGCTTCCTGGGCCTGCCGCTGGTCGCGGCCCCCTGGCTGATCGGCGACCTGGCGATCTATTTCGCATACGGGCTGCTGGCGGTCGCACTGGCCTTCGTCTGGGGGCATTGCGGGCTGCTCAGCCTCGGTCACGCAGTGTTCTTCGGGATCGGCGCCTACGCCATGGGCGTGCTCACCCTGGGCATGCTGCCGGGGCTGGAGGCGGTGCGGTCGACCTGGCTCGGCCTCGTCCTGGCGGTCGCGCTGGCCTGGGCGGCGGCTTGGCTCGTCGGCTGGTTCACCTTCGCCGGGCGCGGTCTGCACGGGGCATTCTTCGGAATCGTCACCCTGGCGCTGGCAGTGGTGTTCGAGCGGCTGGCGACGAACTGGGACTGGCTGGGTGGGCTGAACGGCCTGATGAACGTGCCGCCGGTCACGCTTGGTCTCAACGGCGGCGGGACGGAGCTCTGGGAGCCGCTGCCGCTTTACTACGTGATGCTCGCCGTCCTCGCCGCCGTGGTGGCAGGGCTGACGGCATACCAGCGCTCGGACGGCGGTCTGGCACTGGCGGCGATCCGTGAGAACGAGCCCAGGGCACGGGCGCTTGGCTACGACACCGGTGCGCTGAAGCGACGGGCGTTTGCGCTGTCGGGTGCCGCCGCCGGGCTCGCCGGGGCGCTGTTCGTCGTGCAGTTCGGTTTCGCATCTCCGACGCTGATCGGCTTCGCGCTGTCGGCCGAGGCACTGATCTGGGTGGCGCTGGGCGGTCGGGGCGAGCTGATTGCAGCGGCGTTCGGAGTGATCGCGCTGCGGCTCCTGGAGAGCCAGGTGTCGAGCCGGTTGGAGGCGTGGTGGCCGCTGGTCCTGGGCCTGATCTTCATGGTCGTCGTGGTGCTGCTGCCGCGTGGCGTGTTCGGTGAGCTGCTGCATCGCATCGCCCGTCGGCGGGGTCGTTGAGCCGCAATGGCATCTCTGTGATCGCAGGGTCACGGGAATAGCCGCGTGATCGCAGCTTGGTCACGGCTGGTGCCGTGGCCAGTGCGGGAATTCGCCGAAAATTGCCGAAATCCCGAGTCCGGGCGCGAATAATCGGCGTCCGCAGCGACTCTATTCAGATGACGGCCGGAGCTGCGTGGCGCTGGCCGTTTGCCTCACCCCCATGCCCGAGTCGGGCGAAGGAAACCGCATGTCGGACCAGCGGAAGCACGCTCATCGAGAGCCAGCATCGAGCCGATCCAACCAGGTCCTGCATGGACCGGCCGGGCAACTCGTCCTCGACGGCCGCCCGGTCGACCTGCCGACGGATCAGGCGGCGGCGACACGCGCGGACCCGGAGGGGCAGCCTGCATCGGCGCGGTCACGGCTCAAGCGTGCGGTCCGTGCGGTGCTGCCGCGGGAGGTAGCCGACGGCCTCGGCGTCACCCTGGTGCGGGCCCAGATAAAGTCGGGCTCGCTGGTTTCCGACCCTATGCAGTTCCGCCGCCGGGCATACCAGCGCGAATGCCCGATCTGTGGCTTCTCCGGACGGTTCTGGAGCCATGGCACGCCGCCGCGCGGCGAAGCCATGTGTCCGCGTTGCCTCAGCCTGGAGCGCCATCGACTTCTGCACCTGCTGATCGATCGCCATGGCGCCGAGCTGCTGGCGGGCCGGAAGGTCCTGCATTTCGCGCCTGAGACCTGCGTGCGCGACCGGCTGGGGCGGATGTCGGACTATGTCACCGCCGACATCAGCGGCCGCGGCGTCGACTACGGCTGCCCGATGGAGCAGATCCCGTTCCCCGACGCCTCGATCGACGCGGTGATCGCCAATCATGTCCTCGAGCACGTCGACGACGACATCGTCGCGATGCGCGAGGTGCACCGGGTGCTGCGGCCGGGTGGCGTGGCTATCCTGTCGGTGCCGTTGATCGCCGGCTGGGAGCAGACCTACGAGGACCCCGGCATCGTCGCCCCGGAGCTGCGCCGCACCCATTTCGGCCAGGAGGACCACAAGCGGCTGTACGGCGCCGACTTCAGTGGCCGGCTGCAGCGGGCCGGCTTCGCGGTCGAGGTGTTCCGTGCCGACCCCGAGAGCGAGGTGCGCTACGGGTTGCGGCGCGGCGACCGCTTCTTCCTGGCACGGCCGGTCGCGGCCCAGGTCGCCGAGGCGGCCGACTAGCCGGAGCGCGGCTCCCGGCGCTCGGCGAAGAAGCCGTTCAGCTCGGCACCGGGTGCCGCCCGCCCGAACGCCTCGAACGAGCCTTCGCCGGCGATCTGCCGGGCGGCCCGCAGGAACTCGCCGTAGGCGGCGCGGGCGAGAGAGCCGCCGACACTGATCCGCCGCACCCCGAGTTCGGCCAGCTTCGCAACCGGCATGCCGAAGCTCAGCACGTTCACCGGCTTCGGTGCGACCGCCTGGACCACGGCGGTGATCTGCGCCTCGTCGCGGATACCGGGGGCGTAGAGGCAGTCGGCACCGGCCTCCGAGTAGGCCCGCAGGCGGCGGATGGTTTCCTCCAGGTCGGGCCGGCCGGCGATGAAGCCCTCCGAGCGGCCGGTCAGCAGCACGCCGCCGCCGGCGGCGTCGATCGCGGCGCGCGCTGCGGCGATGCGTTCCACCGCCAGCCCGAAGTCGTATAGCGGGGCGTCGCGGTCGCCGGTGGAATCCTCGATCGACAGCCCGGCCACCCCGGCCTCCGCGGCCAGACGTACGCTCTCCGCCACCCCCTCCGGGGCGTCGGCGAAGCCGTTCTCGTAGTCGGCATTGACCGGCAGGTCGACCGCCGTCACCAGCTGTGCCAGATGCGCGAGCACGTCACCGCGGTTCACGCCAGTATCCGGCCGGCCCATCGCCCAGGCCATGCCGGCGCTGGTCGAGGCGATCGCCTTGAAGCCGAGGCTCTGCAGCATGATCGCCGAGCCGACGTCCCACGGGTTCGGGATCACGAAGCAGCCGCTGTCGTGCAGCTGGCGGAAGGTGGCGCGCTTGTCGGCGATGCTCGGGCGCATGGCGGACTCTCCGGTCGGTGGATGCGGGGCGGCAGGATGCCATCGGCGGCAGCGCCTCGTAGAGCCACCTGTGGCGAAGCTCATGGGACCAGTCGGGCGGATGGGTCCGGTGGAATCCGATCGCCCTATCGGTCGAACTCGATCGCTGCCCAGAGAGCGTATTGCTCGAGATGCTCCAGCATCGTCCTGGCTTCATCCAGGGAGATGTAGCGTGCGCTGTACTGCGCGGTGTCCTTCTGAGCCAGAATGCGGCGCAGATGAGTTTCCTGCGCCTTCGGAAACCGGTTGCCGAGGATGGACCTGAGAAGGCCGTGGGCGCCTGAATGGTCCTGCTGATTGATGCGCCCGCCGTGCTTAGCGGTCAGCGCGTCCGTGAACGCGATGGCCGAACTCACGATCAATGAGACTGCCGGGTTGCCGATGTCGCCGTCATCGGCGAGATCGATCCGCTCGCGCGCCGACCTCAGAAACCCCCTGGCAATGCGCAGCCTGGCTGCCGCGGTCGCCGCATCGGCCTTCTTGCTGGTCCCGGTCTTGCTCAGTGCTTCCCCTCTCGCACGCGGCGTTCCGCGGTCGGTCCCGGCAAGACCAGATCCGACGGTCCGGGGCCGAGGAGAATTTTGGCCTGCCCGGTCACATTGGTCCACCAGTGGTCCCCGGCGTCGCGGAGACGCCCTACGTCCTGCAAGGTGATCACCACCAGCGAGGCGCGAAACTGCCAAGTCTCCTCGGCCGTTTGCAGCCGGGTCTGCATGGCCCCGGCGAACCTCGCCGGGTCGTTGTTGACCACCACGACGACATCGACATCGCTGCCCGGGCGATCGGCACCGCGGGCGACGCTGCCATATAGCCAGACCGCCAGGACACCTGGGCCCTGATCCTCGGCCGCGCTCTTGAACTCGTCGAGAATCGCGCCGTACCGGCGCTCTTCCTCGCCAAACAGAGTCTCGATCATCGCGTTGAGGGCGAAGCGGCGCTGCAGCCGATAGACGCGGGATCTCGTGGAGCCGACGCCCTCCACCACGCCGATGCCCTCGAGGGCCAGCAACGCCGAATGCACGCTCGATGCTGCGAGCTTCGTACGCATCACCAACTCGGGCGCTGCCAACTCGCCGCCATGGCGCGACAGTTCACGAAGCACGCGGACGTTCGATTCGGATCCCAGGGCGATCGTCAAGGGATAGCGCAAGGCACTCTGGGGCGCAGATCGAGCCATGCTACCTGCAAATTGGCAACTCAGCGGCGGTGGACGCCGGATAACTGAATATACGTTCGTTTAGCCGAATGAAAAGATCGATATTCGAATTTCACTGCCGTTAACCGAACAACCAGCCGACCGGCCATCGAACCGGACGGCATCGGCGTACGATCTTCAGTCCGGAGATCTCGTGCTGTACGGCACCGGATCTTCCCGGCTTCACCACGCTCAGGGGATGCGCTCGACCCGCAGCACGTTGGTGGAGCCCGGCGTCCCCATCGGCACGCCGGCGGTGATCACCACCTTGTCGCCGCTGTTGCCGTACTCCTCGCGCCGGGCGATCTCGGTGGCGCGCTGCACGACCGCGGAGAACCGCTGCTCCTCGGCCATGTGCACGGCGTGCACGCCCCAGGCCATGGCGAGGCGCCGGGCGGTCGACAGGCTGGAGGTGATGCACAGGATCGGCACCTTGGGCCGCTCGCGCGAGGCCCGGATCGTGGTCGACCCCGAGGTGGTGTAGGTGATGATGCAGCGGGCCTTGATGCTCTCCGCCACCTCGCGCGCGGCCAGGGTGATGGCGTCCGACACCGTGCCCTCGGGGGTGGCGTGCTCGGCGTGGGCGTGCGCGAGGTAGTAGGAGTCGCTCTCCACGTTCTTGATGATCCGGTCCATCATCGTCACCGCCTCGACCGGGTATTGCCCGGCGGCGGTCTCGGCCGACAGCATGACGGCGTCGGCGGAATCGTAGACCGCGGTCGCGACATCGGAGGCCTCGGCCCGGGTCGGTGCCGGCGAGGCGACCATCGAATCGAGCATCTGGGTGGCGACGATCACCGGCTTGCCGAGGCTGCGGCACAGTCGGACGATGCGCTTCTGCAGCGGCGGCACCCGCTCCGGCGGCAGCTCGACGCCGAGGTCGCCGCGCGCCACCATGACCGCGTCGGAGATCTCGACGATGGCCTCCAGCTGCTCGATCGCCGCCGGCTTCTCCAGCTTCACCAGCACCGCGGCGCGGCCGGCGATCAGCCGCCGCGCCTCGGCGACGTCCTCGGGGCGCTGCACGAAGCTCAGCGCGATCCAGTCGGCGCCCATGTCGAGGGCGAAGCGCAGGTCCTTGCGGTCCTTGTCGGTGAGCGCCGACAGCGGCAGAACGGCGTTGGGGACGTTGACGCCCTTGCGGTCGGACAGCGGCCCGCCATTCATCACCTCGGTGTCGGCGAAGTCCTTGCCGCTCTTCACCACCCGCAACCGGATCTTGCCGTCGTCCAGCAGCAGGTCGGTGCCGGGGCCGATCGCCGCGAAGATCTCCGGATGCGGCAGGGTGGCACGCTCGGCGTTGCCCGGCGCCTGCTTCAGCTCGAGCCGGAAGGCGGCTCCCTTCTCCAGCCGGATCGGGCCGTCGGGGAAGGTGCCGACGCGCAGCTTCGGCCCCTGCAGGTCGGCCATCACCGAGATCGGCCGGCCGGACTCGGCCTCCAGGCGGCGCACGATGTCGAAGCGCTCCTGGTGGTCGGCATGGGCACCGTGGCTGAAGTTGAAGCGGAACACGTCCACGCCGGCCTCGAACAGGGCACGGATGCTCGCCTCGGTGGTGCTGGCCGGCCCGAGGGTGGCCACGATCTTGGTGCAACGATATCGTCTCATGGTCCTGATCCTAAACGCTGTTCGCCTCCGGTGTAAGCGACGATCGCGTGACCGTGCCGGCTCCCGCGTTCGGCCTCCCTTGCGCCGTTCCGCCGGCGGGATAGTCTGCTAGGCAACGAATCCGGGAGATGGTCGATGCGCAGCCCCGAGGCCTCCGCGAAGCCCGGCCCGAGCCCGACCTTGGCCTGGCTGGCCTATCTCGCGGCATTCGCCGGCGTGTGCGGCCACGCTTCCAGTGAATTCGTGGTCAAGCTGACGGGATTGGCCGGGGCCGAGGTCTCGGTGTGGCGATTCACCCTCGGCGGTCTCGCGCTGGTGCTGGTCGCCCTGTCGCAGAAGGGCAGCCGCGACCTGCTGACGCCGCTGCGCGACGATCCGGTGCCGGTCATCGGCCTGTCGATCTTCGGCATGACGCTGGGCCAGTTCCTGTTCCACTGGGCGCTCGATTACGCCACCGTCGTACAGGTGGCGACAATGGTGACCACGATGCCGATCTTCGTGGTGTTCGTCGCCCGGGCGGTCGAGGGCACGCCGGTCACGGCGCCGAAGGTCGTGTCCGGGGTCGGAGCGTTCCTCGGCTGCCTGTTCCTGCTGACCGACGGCCTGGTGCACCGCCTGGAGACCGGGACGAGTTCACTGCCGGGGGTGTTCCTGGCGCTCGGCTGCGCCTTCGTCGGCGCCTTCTACCTGGTGCTGGTGCGGCCCTACATCCGCAAATACGGCGCCATCCGCATGACCACCTACACCTTCGCGCTCGGCGCGCCGGTGCTGTGGGTGGTGGCCGGGGCGGCATGGGGGATCTGGGTCGATCCGCTCACCCTGTTCGACCGGCCGTCGGGGCAGGCCTGGGCGCTGATCACGCTGGGCATCTGGAACACCTGCATCGGCTTCATCCTGTGGCTCTGGGGCCTCGGCCACGTCCCCGACCCGGCGCGCGGCAACTACCTATTCTTCTTGAAGCCGGTGATCGCCGCGTTGCTGGCGTATTTCATCCTCGGGACGCACGTCACCGTGACCCAGATCCTGGCGATCGTGGCGATCACCGGCTTCGTGCTCGGCGAGATCTTCTACGACGAGATCCGGGCCGCCCTTGCCAGGAGCCGCGCCAGGGGGTGAGCGTCAGGGGGGTGAGCGGTGAGCGTCAGGCTTTGCGGCCGCGTTCGGCCAGCCAGATGCCGCCGAGCACGAAGGCCAGCGCCAGCCCATGATGCAGCTCGAAGCGCTCGCCCAGCAGCGCCACGCCCAGCGCGGCGGCGAAGATCGGCACCAGGTTGACGAACAGTCCGGCCCGGCCGGGACCGACCAGGTCGACCGCGCGCAGGAAGCAGATCTGCGCCACGAAGGACGGGAACAGCACCACGTAGCCGAGCACCGCCCATCCGGTCGGCGTCGGCAGCATCAGCCGGCCGGCCCAGGCCTCGATTGCCAGCAGCGGTAGCGAGCTCAGCATCGCCGCCATCGCCAGCACCGAGAACATGGCGATCCCCGAGACCGGCGGCCGCCGCCGCAGCGCCACCGTGTATCCCGCGTACAGCGCGCAGGCGGCGACCATCAGCAGGTCGCCGTCGGCGAAGGCGAGGCTGGCGAGCGTCGCCAGGTCGCCATGCGCCGCCACCAGGGCGACGCCGACCATGGTGACGGCGACGCCGGCGATCTGCACCGCCGACACCGGCGTGCGGTAGACGGCGTAGGCACCGAGCAGGACGAAGACCGGGATCGCCCCCTGGATGATGCCGATGTTGATCGCCACCGTGGTCTCGGCGGCGAGGTAGAACAGCGCGTTGAAGGCGGTGAAGCCGATCGCCCCCATCGCGCCCAGGAACGGCAGGTGGCGACGCATCACCGGCCAGTCGGTCAGCACCCGGCGCCGCGCGAACAGCACGATCAGCACGGCCACGCCAATCCAGCGGAAGGTGGTCAGCACCATCGGCGAGATCTCGCCGACCGCGATCCGCCCGGCGATGGCGTTGCCGCCCCAGCACAGGGTGGTGAACACCAGCAGGGCATAGGCGTTGCCGAACAGGCCGCCGGCGCGGCCTTCGGACGTCGAGGCGTTCACGTGTTCCTCCCCCGGCGGCGTTGTCGGCGGCCGCCGTTGCGGATGCCCGATGCGGGCGCGATCGGAACTCTTACCCGATCGCCGCCCGCGCGGCACCCGCTTCCGCGCGCCCGGGGAAGGGCGGCGATCAGCTCATGCGTCGCAGCCGGAACTCCGCCTCGGCGTGCCATGCGCCGGCGGCGTCCTGCCGTTCGCCGAGCCAGGTGAAGCTGTCGGCCGAGATGTCGTTGAAGCTCCAGCGGATCGTCCCGGCGTCGTCCTCGCCGAGCAGCAGGATGCGGTCGCCCTCGCGCCGCCCGGCGAGATGGTTGGTGGCGCCGCTGACCGGGTTGATCCAGGTGATCCGCCATGCGCCGTCGTGCTTGCCGAGGTGGCGGATCGTGGTGCCGTAGCGGTCGCCGGCCATCGTCGGCCGGCGCGGCAGTGCGCGGTCGGCCCGCGGTGGCGAAATCCACACATCCTGCATGGCCCGGCCCTCCAGAACCCAGGCGAACCACCACTCGCCCGTTCCCTTGCGGACCTGCCCGTCCGGCTCGAAATCGCGGATCTCGGCACTCCAGCCGCCGACCAGCCAGCCGAGATCGCCGGCCGCGTCGCCGAGCTCGCGGGACGGGCCGGCGGCAAGCAGCGCCCCGGCGAAGCCTTGGCCGCCCGGATCGCCCGGCGCCACCGTGCCGTCGGCGACCCGCCGCCAGATGCCGGCGTAGTCGACCGGAAGCCCGTCGTCGTCGACCTCGACCTCGGCCTCGAAGCCGCTGGTCAGGCTGCGATAGCGGTAGCGCTGCTCCTCGATGTGCTCGTAGGTCTGCTCGGCCGGCACCACCTCCAGGCCGGGAAAACGCACCCAGGCGGCCCGGATCGCCCCGACCCGGCCGGGCTCCAGGCGCAGCCGGTTGATCGGCAGGGCGTTGGTGCTCGGGCTGATGCCGAGATCGACGTCGCTGCAGCCGTCAAGGGTCTCGGCCGGCTGGCCGTCGCGCAGCCAGCCGCCGGCCCCGTCGTGGTCGAGGCGCAACGTCCGGCACTGGCCGGCGTGAAGCTGGGTCAGCTCGACGCTGCGGGTCCGCCAGGCTTGGTCGCAGGCGACCCGGTATTCGACCCGCAGCGGCGAGCCGCCCTCGGCGGCGATCACCGTTCCCGAGATCGTCGGGCCGGTCGGGCCATGGGCGAGCCTCGCCAGCTCGAAGCTCAGGTCGTCCATCACCCGGCGCCACATGATCTCACGGACTGTCGGCACGTCCGGTCCTCCTCGGTTGGTGTTGCCCGGGCGGCTCGATACCGCGGGCATCGCGTCGCCCGCTTGGGGATTGTTGCTGTCAGACCATGGCCGCGCCGAGCGACTGCTCGACCCTTACCCGCACGGCCACGAAGGCCGGGTCGGTCCGGACGCGGGCCTGGGGCAGGTCCACCGCCAGGTCGGCGACGATGCGCCCGGGCCGGGGCGACAGCACGACCACGCGGTCGGCGAGGTAGACCGCCTCCTCGACATCGTGGGTCACCAGCAGCACCGTCGCCGGCGTCGCCGCGCGGACCCGCCGCAGCAGGTCCTGCATGCCGTTGCGGGTGATGCGATCGAGCGCCCCGAAGGGTTCGTCCAACAGCAGCGTGCCCGGCGCGGTGGCCAGCGCCCGGGCAAGGGCGGCGCGCTGCGCCATGCCGCCCGACAGCTGGGCGGGCAGGGCGCGCTCGAAGCCGGCGAGGCCGACGGCGTCGATCCAGCCGGCGGTCCGCCGCTCGGCCTCGTCCCGCTTCATCCCGGCTTCGTCGAGGCCGAAGCGGATGTTGCCGGCAACGTCGAGCCAGGGGAACAGCGCCGGCTGCTGGAACACCACGCCGCGCTCCGGCCCTGGTCCATCCACCGGGCGGCCGTCGGCGGTGACGCTGCCGGCGGTCGGCCGGTCGAGGCCGGCGACCAGCCGCAGCAGGGTCGATTTGCCGCAGCCGGATGGCCCGACCAGTGCGGTGAACGAGCCGTCCTCGACCGTCAGGTCGACCGCGGCGAGGGCTGTGGTGGTGGCGAAGCGGCGCGTCACGCCGCGAAGCACGATGGTGGCCATGAGCCGCTTATGCCACCGCGCCGAGGTCGGCGGAAGGGCATCGGCTTGTATATACAGGTCTTGTATATACAAGCAAATCGCTGGTAGTCTCGCGACGGTCCCGAGGAAACGGTGCGATGTCCGAGCCGAGCGTCCCGCGTTACCAGCAGGTCAAGGACTGGGTGGTCGGGCGCATCGAGTCCGGCGACCTGCGGCCCGATGACCGCACGCCGTCCGAGAACGAGCTGGTCGGCACCCTGGGGGTCAGCCGGATGACGGTGAACCGGGCGCTGCGCGAACTGACCGCCGAGGGCAGGCTGCGACGGGTGCAGGGGCTCGGCACCTTCGTCGCCGACGCCAGGCCGCAGTCCGAACTGGTCGAACTGCGAAACATCGCCGACGAGATCCGCGACCGCGGCCATCGCCACAGTGCGGCGGTCCGGTCGCTGGCACGCGCGCGCGCCGGTGCGGCAGTGGCGGCGGCACTCGGCGTGCCGGCCAGGGCCGCGGTGTTTCATTCCGTCATCGTGCATTTCGAGGATGGCGTCGCCGTGCAGCTCGAGGACCGCTTCGTCAATCCAGCCGCCGCCCCCGGCTACCTGGCCCAGGACTTCACGCGGATCACCCCCAACGAGTATCTGCTTCGGGTGGCGCCGGCGCCGCATGTCGAGCATGTGGTCGAGGCTGCCGTGCCGCCCGACGCGGTCCGCGCCGCACTCGCGATGGCGGCTGGGGAGCCCTGCCTGCTGCTGCATCGCCGCACGGCGCTGACGACCTGCGTGGTCTCGCGCGCGTGGCTCTGGCATCCCGCCGGCCGCTACCGGCTTGGCGCCGCTTTCGACGTCGCCCCCAACCCCGCGCCCGCCACCCCAGTCAGGGAGCACCGCTCATGACCGCCTCGACCCGACCCGGCACCGGCCGCCTCGACAATGCCCGCAGGATCCGCGCGCCCCGCGGCCTCGAGATCACCGCCCGCAGCTGGCAGACCGAGGCCGCCATGCGCATGCTGATGAACAACCTGGATGCCGAGGTGGCCGAGAAGCCGGAAGGCCTGGTGGTCTACGGCGGCATCGGCCGGGCGGCGCGCGACTGGGACAGCTACGACCGCATCGTCGCGGCGCTGAAGCGGCTGGAGGACGACCAGACCCTGCTGGTGCAGTCCGGCAAGCCGGTCGGGGTGTTCCGCACCCATCCCGACGCGCCGCGGGTGCTGATCGCCAACTCCAATCTGGTCGGCAAGTGGGCGACCTGGGAGCATTTCCACGAGCTCGACCGCAAGGGCCTGATGATGTACGGCCAGATGACGGCCGGCTCGTGGATCTACATCGGCAGCCAGGGCATCGTGCAGGGCACCTACGAGACCTTCGTCGAGGTCGGGCGCCGGCATTTCGGCGGCAGCCTGAAGGGCAAGTGGATCCTGACCGCCGGGCTCGGCGGCATGGGCGGGGCGCAGCCGCTGGCCGCCACCATGGCCGGCGCCTCGATGCTGGCCGTCGAATGCCAGCCGAGCCGGATCGAGCGGCGGCTGGAGACCCGCTACCTCGACCGCAAGGCCGACAGCCTGGACGAGGCGCTGGCGATCATCGCCGAGGCCTGTGCCAAGGGCGAGGCGGTGTCGGTCGGGCTGCTCGGCAACGCCGCCGAGGTGTATCCCGAGCTGGTGCGCCGTGGCGTGCGCCCCGACGTGGTCACCGACCAGACCAGCGCCCACGACCCGATCAACGGCTACCTGCCGGCCGGCTGGACGCTGGACCAGGCGGAGCGGGCGCGCGAGACCGATCCCGACAGCATCGCCAAGGCCGCCAAGGCGTCGATGGCGGTGCACGTGAAGGCGATGCTCGACTTCTGGCACGCCGGCATCCCGACCCTCGACTACGGCAACAATCTGCGGCAGGTGGCACTCGACGAGGGTGTGGCCGACGCCTTCGACTTCCCGGGCTTCGTGCCGGCCTACATCCGGCCGCTGTTCTGCCGCGGCGTGGGGCCGTTCCGCTGGGCGGCACTGTCCGGCAATCCGGAGGACATCTATCGCACCGACGCCAAGGTGAAGGAGCTGATCCCCGACGACCCGCACCTGCACAACTGGCTCGACATGGCGCGCGAGCGCATCAGCTTCCAGGGCCTCCCCGCCCGGATCTGCTGGGTCGGCCTCGGCCAGCGCCACCGTCTCGGCATGGCGTTCAACGAGATGGTCGCCCGCGGCGAGATCGGCCCGCTGGTGATCGGCCGCGACCACCTGGATTCCGGCTCGGTCGCCAGCCCGAACCGCGAGACCGAGGCGATGCAGGACGGTTCCGACGCTGTCGCCGACTGGCCGCTGCTGAACGCGCTGCTGAACTGCGCCTCGGGAGCCACCTGGGTGTCGATCCATCACGGCGGTGGTGTCGGCATCGGCTACTCGCAGCACGCCGGCATGGTGATCGTGTGCGACGGCAGCGAGGCGGCCACGCGGCGACTGGAGCGGGTGCTGTGGAACGACCCGGCGACCGGCGTCATGCGCCATGCCGACGCGGGCTACGACGAGGCGGTCGACTGTGCCCGAGAGCATGGCCTCGACCTGCCGTTCCTGGGAGGTGCGTGATGGCCGCCCGGCTCCGCATCACCCCCGGCGCCCTGACGCTCGCCGATCTGCGCGGCCTCTACCGCGGCCGCCCGGTGCTCGAGCTCGACCCGGCGGCGCGCGAGGCGATCGCCGATTCCGCGGCGACCGTCGCCCGCGTCATCGCCTCGGGCGAGGTGGTCTATGGCATCAACACCGGCTTCGGCAAGCTGGCGCAGAAGACCATCCCGACCGAGCGGCTGGCGGAGTTGCAGCGCGCGCTGGTGCGCTCGCACTGCGCCGGCGTCGGCGACCCGCTGGCTGACGACGTCGTGTTCCTGATCCTGGCGCTCAAGGCCAACGGCCTCGGGCGCGGGCATTCCGGCATCCGCGGCGAGGTCATCGACGCGCTGCTGACCCTGGCCAACACCGGCGTGCTGCCGGTGATCCCGAGCCAAGGCTCGGTCGGGGCGTCGGGCGACCTGGCACCGCTCGCCCACATGTCGGCGGTGCTGATCGGCGAGGGCGAGGCGGTGCGCGGCGGTGAACGGCTTCGCGGTGCCGCGGCGCTGGCCGCCGCCGGCCTGGCGGCGGTCGAGCTGGCGCCGAAGGAGGGCCTCGCCCTGCTGAACGGCACCCAGGTTTCGACGGCACTGGCGCTGGCCGGGTTGTTCGAGATCGAGCGCGTGTTCAACGCGGCGATGGTGGCGGGTGCGATGACCGTCGACGCCGCCATGGGCTCGGACACCCCGTTCGACGCCCGCATCCACGCGCTGCGGGCGCATCCGGGCCAGGCCGAGACCGCCGGGGTCTACCGCCGGCTGCTGCACGGCTCGGCGATCCGCGCCTCGCACCTGGAATGCGACCGGGTTCAGGACCCGTACTCGCTGCGCTGCCAGCCGCAGGTCATGGGTGCGGTACTCGACCATCTGCGCTTCGCCGCCGGGCGTCTCGCGGCCGAGGCCAACGCGGTGTCCGACAATCCGCTGGTGTTCGCCGACACCGGCGAGATCATGTCGGGGGGCAATTTCCACGCCGAGCCGGTGGCCTTCGCCGCCGACCAGATCGCCATCGCCGCCTCGGAGATCGGGGCGTTGTCGGAGCGCCGCACGGCGATGCTGATGGACGCCAACATCTCCTCGCTGCCGCCGTTCCTGGTGGCCGAGCCCGGCATCAACTCCGGCTTCATGATCGCCCAGGTGACGGCCGCCGCCCTGCAGTCGGAGACCAAGCTGCTGACCGCGCCGGCCAGCGTCGACAGCCTGCCGACCTCGGCGAACCAGGAGGACCACGTCTCGATGGCGACGCATGGGGCGCGCCGGCTGCTGGCGATGGCGGCGAACCTGCGCCGCATCGTGGCGGTCGAGCTGCTGTGTGCCGCCCAGGGCATCGACCTGCGCCGGCCGTTGCCGACCTCGCCGGCGTTGGCCGAGGCGGTCGCCGAGGTGCGCAGCGTCGCGGACTTCTTCGAGAACGACCGCCAGGTGGCGCCGGACATCGAGGCGGTGGCGGCGCGGATCGGCGCCGGGGCGTTCGACCGGATCGCCGGGGTGTCGGTGGAGGGCGGGTAGGTGGCTCAGCCGGCGTCGGGATCGGGCGGCAGGTGACGGCGCAGGTCCATGGCGTCGTGAAGCACGCGCAGGACCTCGATTGCTTCACCGTCCGCACCTTGGTCGACGCGGAACACGACAATGTGCCGACCGCCTCGGCGGGATCGACGGACGTGCAGCGCGGAGATGCCGGAACGGATGTCGTCTCGCCGTCTTGTGCCCGGGCCTCCAGGGCCGCCTTCCGCCAGGTCCTGCAACGCCGCTTCCACGACGGCTTTGTAGACCTCGGCCTGTCGCGACCCGAAACGCTGCTCGGTCCACCGGCCAATCTGCTCCAGGTCGGCCACGGCAGCGCTGGTCAGTCGTACGCGCCATGGACCCCGCTGGTCGCTCAATCCGCCGCGGGCTCCTGGCCTGTGGCCCTGTCCATCACGCTCCTGACGTATCGGCGGAGCTCTGCCGGATCGTCGAACTCGCGGTACCGACCGGCCTCGATATCATCGATGCCGACTTGCACCGCTTCCCGCAGCGCCGCAAGCCGCGTCTCGTCATCCGCTTCCTGCGCCTCGACGAGGCGCAAACCCTCGCGCAGAACCTCGCTGGCGTTCGGGTAGCGGCCGGAGTCGACCAACCGCTCGACGAGGTCAGCCTGATGCTGGGTCAGGACGACATTTTGTGTGGGCATGCTCAAACCGTGATGCAGCCGTGACCGAATGGCATTTTACGACACTCGCCGTCACAGGCAAAGGCGTCGAGCCGGAGCTTCCCGTGCGTGGCCCGATGCGCGAGCGACCCTAAGGCAGCTTCGGCGCCTGCTTCTCCAGCGCCCGGATCCGGTCCAGCCCCGGCACCATCTCGGCCATCAGCCAGTCGGTGCGCTTGTTCGGGCTGCCGGCGCCGTTCGGGAAGTCTTCGTGCCAGCGCTCCATCTTCACCGACAGCCCGCACAGGATGCCGCCGACCACGCGGTGGTGGCTCTGGATGACGCTGCGCAGCAGGCCGTAGCGCTCGCGCGAGAGGTCCGTCCAGAACTCCCGGCTGATCTCGTCGAAGGCCTGGAAGCGGCTGAGCACGAAGCGGATGGCGGCGTCGACGTTGGCGCCGACCACCTCGCAGGCCCGCACCGCCTCCTTGTTGTGGCGCAGATGCGAATCGGTGACACCCTCGCGCATCCAGGTCTTCATGGTCTCGAAGTCCGGGCGGATCTGGTCCAGGTAGCGCTTGAAGTAGCTGAGCGACAGGAAGATGTCGCCATAGTCCTCCAGGAACCCCGGTATCTGGTCGACCGACAGCCTCAGCGCGTCGGAGATCGCCCTGATGCGGCGCAGCGCCTCGTCGCGGTCGACGTCGCGGAACATGTCGATGATCTGCGACGCCGAGGAGATGTCACGGGTGTCGTCGCCGAACACCTTCTGCACCAGCGGCCGGGTGAACACCCGCATATACTCGGTCAGCTTCTCCTGCATCTGCGGCGACAGCCGCAGATGCGATGCCTCGTCGACCTTGATGTTGTGCGAGCGCAGCGTCAGCCGCAGCGAGTACACGTCGAAGCTCGCCGCCTCGGCCAGCGATTCGATGATGACCTTGTCGTCGAGGAAGGTCGGCGCGGTGGCGTCGAAGAAGTGGTCGAGGCCGGAGATGTCGATCTGCCCCGAGCCGGAGCGCGCATCCTTGAACAGCTCGACCACGGTTTCGAACCGGGCGTTCTTGATCAGCCGGTGCCGGCGCATCCCCGGCGTCTTCAAGGGAATGATGGCGAGCGGAAGGATGTGGAGCGCATCCTTCTCCTGGTCCGAGTAGAACTCGGACTCCATCGCTTCCGCCGGCATGGACGCCCCCTACCACCGCCGACGGGGCGGTATCGGCCCGCTGATCATTCCGCTTCATTATCAGACGCAGCCGTCAGCGAAAAGCACGACGGCTCGCCTACCGGTTCGGATGCGCCTAAACTACGAACGAAAAGCCGGCCAAGGGATGAAATGCGGTCAAGGAGCGTGGCTTGAACTGGTTCAGACGCATCTTCTCCGGACCCGATCGCGGCGCGGAGCGGCGTCGCTATCCGCGCTACCCGGTGTCGGCCCCGCTCGAGGTCGAGGTCGCAGGGGAGACGCTCGGCTGCCGCCTGGACAACGTCTCGGCCGGCGGGGTCCGGCTGACGCCGCCGATGGCGACGGCGCTGGGCACGGCGGTGACGGTGAGGCACGCGGCGTCGGGCCTGGCCCTGCGCGGCCGCGTGGTCGGCCAGGACGACGGCGGAACCCGGGTGCAGTTCGACTCCGAGGAGGCCGGGATCGTGGTGTCGTCCTGGCTGCGGATGGCGCAGGACGCCGACGACGGGAGCGATCCGGAAAAATCCGGATAGCCCCCGTCGCATGCGTGGTTCAGGGCACGTCGACCAGGACGATCTCGGCATCCTCCACGGCCCGGATCTCGATGCTGTCCTCGCCGGACACCACCACCCCATCTCGGGCGGCGGCGGGTGCGCCGTTGACGGTGATCGAGCCGGTCGAGGCCACCAGATAGGCCTTGCGGCCGGCACCGAGCTGGTGCGTCACGCTCTGCCCGGCTTTCACGGTGGCTCCGAGCACGGCGGCGTCCTGGTTGATCCGCAGCGCGTCATCGTCGCCGGGGCGGCCCGAGGCCAGCACCACCAGCTCGCCGGCGCGGTCGTCCTTCGGGAATTGCCGGGCCTCCCAGCGCGGCTCGAAGCCGGTCGCCGACGGGATGATCCAGATCTGGAAGATCTGGGTCGCGTCGTCCTCCAGGTTGTACTCGGCGTGCACGATGCCGGTGCCGGCCGACATCACCTGGACGTCGCCGGCCTCGGTCCGGCCCTCGTTGCCGAGCCGGTCGCGGTGGGTGATCGCGCCCTTCCGGACGTAGGTGATGATCTCCATGTCGCGGTGCGGGTGCGGGTCGAAGCCGGTGCCGGGCTGGATGGTGTCGTCGTTCCAGACCCGCAGTGCGCCGACCCCCATGCGCTTCGGATCGTTGTAGTGGCCGAAGCTGAAGTGATGACGGGCGGCCAGCCAGTCGATGTCGAACCGGCCGAGACTGGCGAACGGGCGTACGTCGATCATTGTCGTTCTCCTCGTGCAGTGGCCCGCCGCCCTCAGGCGGCCAGCTTCGCGGCGATGCGCGCCACGTGCGCGCCCTGGAATTCCGCCAGGGCCAGTTCGGTCTCCGAGGGACGGCGGCTGCCGTCGCTGCCGGCGATGGTGCCGGCACCATAGGGCGAGCCGCCCTTCAGCTCGCTGATGTCGGCCAGCTGCGGTGCTGCATAGGGCAGGCCGACGATCACCATGCCGTGGTGGATGAGGGTGTGGTGGAACGAGGTGATGGTGGTCTCGTTGCCGCCGCCGGTGCCGGTGGAGGTGAACACGCTGCCGACCTTGCCGATCAGCGCGCCCTTGGCCCACAGCCCGCCGGTCTGGTCGAGGAAGTTGCGCATCTGCGCCGCCATGTTGCCGAACCGGGTCGGCGTCCCGAAGATCACCGCGTCATACTCCGCCAGTTCCTGCGGGCTGGCGATCGGCGCCGCCTGGTCGAGCTTGGCGCCATACTGCTTCGCCACGTCCTCCGGCATCAGCTCGGGAACCCGCTTCACCGTGACCTCGGTGCCCGGCACGCCCGCGGCACCCTTGGCGACGGCCTGCGCCATCGTCTCAACATGGCCCCAGGTCGAATAGTACAGAACCAGGATCTTGCTCATGGTCGCCTCTCGTTGGGCACGGTGCCGTGCCAGGGTTCGCGTCGAGCGCCTCACCCGGCGCATCGTGACCGGCGTTATCTAATCGTTGCCCTGCGTCATCAGAAGGCCGATCCTGGCGACAGCTTGTTTCTGTGGAGAAACAATGATGCTCGATAACCTGACTGGCATGGTCAGCTTCGCCCGGGTGGTGGACGAGGGCAGCTTCTCGCGCGCGGCCGAGCGCCTGGGCGTCTCGAAGTCGGCGGTCTCCAAGCAGATCGCGCGGCTGGAGGACCGGCTCGGCACCCGGCTGCTGAACCGCAGCACGCGGCGGCTGGCGCTGACCGAGGCCGGCACCAGGCTGTACGAGCGTTGCCAGCGGATCATCGCGGAGGCAGAGGCGGCCGAGGCCGAGGCCGGTTCGATGCAGACCGAGCCGTCGGGGCTGCTGCGGGTCAGCACCGGCGTCTCGTTCGGTCAACTGCATCTGGCGCGATGCCTGCCGCGCCTGCTGGAGCGGCATCCGGGGCTGTCGGTCGAGCTGGTGCTGAACGACCGGGTCGTCGACCTCGTGGAGGAGGGCTACGACATCGCCCTGCGGATCGCCGATCTCGCCGATTCGTCACTGATCGCGCGCCGGCTGGCACCGGTTCGCCGCGTGCTCGCCGCCGCACCGTCCTATCTGGCGCGGCAGGGCACGCCACGGGTGCCGCGCGACCTCGTCACCCAGGAGCACGCCTGCCTCGGCTACAGCTACAGCGCCGGCGGCTGCGAGTGGACCTTGCATGGACCGGACGGCGTGCACCGCCACCGCTTCAAGCCGCGGGTGCTGGCCAACAACGGTGATTCGCTGGCGGCGATGGCGGCGGCCGGGCTCGGCATCGTGCAGATGCCGACCTTCATCCTCGACCACGGCCTGCGCAGCGGCGCCCTGGCCGTGGTCCTGCCGGATTTCGAGCCGCCGCCGATCTCGCTGTATGCGGTCTACCCGCCGGGCCGGCCGCTGGCGGCCAAGGTCCGCGCCTTCATCGACTTCGCGGTCGCGAGCTTCACCGACCGGCCGTACTGGGACGTGGCCCGATAGGGACGCGGTTCGGCCGCGAAGCCGAGCCCGTCGCGGCGCTGCTTGCCTTGGCGCGCGCCATCCTCTCTTGTCGTCATCCCGGACCGGCCCGCACTTGGCGGGACGGAGCCGGGACCCACGACGCGACGTACGCTTGCTGCAGCCTCCGCCGCGGCGGGTGGGTCCCGGGTCGCCGCTGCGCGCCGCCCGGGATGACGACAAGGGAGAGAATGCCCGGGGTGCGACGGGCATTGTGCGCAGGATCGACCAAAACCGACCTCAGTCGCCCTCGCGCCGCCAGGTGACCATCAGTGCACCGATCAGCGCCAGCAGCGCCAGGGCCGCCGGCAGGGCGGGGATCGTCAGCACGCCGGTGACGACATAGTCGCCGTTGCTGCGCAGGCCGAACCAGCCGCGCCCCGACGCGGCGCGGTTGGCGGAGACCCGCCGCAGCGTCGGCACGCCGTCCTCGGCGAGCCATTGCATGCCGCCCCCGGTCGCCTTGACGATCGGCGCCAGCCGGTCCTCGGTGGCGGCGACGTCGGTCAGCTCGATCGGGTTGAGGGCGCCGACCGCCACCAGGGCGGTGCGCACGCCGTCGGTCAGCCGGTACAGGCCGGGCCGGTCGAGCTGCAACTCGGCCCGGCCATGGCCGGGACCGGCCTCGGCCAGCGGCACGTCGCGACTGAAGCCCTCGGGGCCGGTGACGCGGACCGGCGCCAATTCGCCCTCCAGGGTGCGGCGGTCGATCTCCAGGCGGTCGCCGCGGGCGAAGGCGTGCAAAACGTCCTCCTCGAGGTCGGGCTCGCGCATCAGCCAGTGCGCGGTCCGGCGCAGCAGCTCGGCCTGCGGGCCGCCGCCCTCGTAGCCGCGGCTCCACAGCCAGAGATGATCGGACAGCAGATGCGCCACCCGGCCTTCGCCGACCCGGTCGAGGATCAGCAGCGGCCGTTCGGCATCGCCGGCCATGACGACGTTGCCGCGCACGTCGCGGGCCTCGATCTGGCGGAACCAGCGGCCCCAGCTCGGCTCGGCGCCGTCGGTCCCGGCGCCCGTCAGCCCGGCGGTGACCGGGTGGCGGGCGCCGAGGTCGGTCACCCTCGGACGAAAGCCCTGTTCGAAAATGCCGCCTGTCGGCTGCGCCGGCAGCACTTCGCCGATCGGGGTGCGCGCCAGGCTGAGCCGTCCGGCATAGGCCGGGCCGGACGCCTCCAGCAGTGCGCCGCCATTGCGCACGTAGTCGGCGATGTTCTGCATGTACATCCGCGGCAGCACGCCGCGGCGCTTGTAGCGGTCGAAGATGATCAGGTCGAACTCCGACAGCTTCAGCTCGAACAGCTCGCGGATCGGGAAGGCGATCAGCGACAGCTCGCGGATCGGCGTGCCGTCCTGCTTCTCCGGCGGCCGCAGGATGGTGAAGTGCACGAGGTCGACCGAGGGATCGGACTTCAGGATGTCGCGCCAGGTGCGCTCGCCGGCATGCGGCTCGCCCGACACCAGCAGCACCCGCAGCCGGTCGCGCACGCCGTTGACGGCGACCACGGCGCGGTTGTTGTCGAGCAGCAGTTCGCGGCTGCCGGGCTCGGCGGCGAATTCCAGGATGGTCTGGCCGCCGTGCTCGATCGGCACCTCCAGCGAATGCTCCTGGTTCACCGGCACCGATAGCGGGATCGGCTCGGCGCCGTCGATGCCCAGGGTGATCGTCGTCGGGGTGCCGCGGGCGGCCGCCGGGTCGACGACCTCCAGGGTGACGGTGACGGTCTTGTCGACCATGCCGAAGCTCGGTGCCCGCACGATGCGCAGGCGGCGGTCCTGCTCGCCGCGGTCGCCGGTCAGCAGCACATGGAACGGTCCGGGCAACCCGGCCGCGGCGGCGGCGGCCGTCGCGTCGTGGACCTGGCCGTCGGTGACCGCGATCACTCCGGCCAGCCGGTGCTCCGGGATGTCGACCAGCGCCTCCCGCACGGCGGCCATCAGCCGGGTGCCGTCCTCGGCCCCGGACAGGCCGCCGCCGGCGACCACCACGCGCTCGACCGCGAGGTCGGGCAGCCTCGCCAGCCGGGCGTCGAGTTCGGCGAGAGCCGCGTCGGTGCGCGCCGGACGCTCGCCGATCGCCTGGCTGGCGCTGCGGTCGACCGCCACCACCACCACATCCGGCCGCGGCTCGCGGCGCTCGGCGACCAGCGACGGGTTGGCCAGCGCCAGCACCAGCAGGGCGAGTGCGAGGCTGCGCCACCAGCCGCCGCGGGCGCGCCGCGCCAGGGCGAGGCCGGCGACGGCCAGGGCCAGGACCCCCAGCGCCGCGACCGCCGGCCACGGAACCAGCGGCCCGAAGGTCAGGTCGACCGCGTCGGGGATCATTGGCCGAGCCTTTCGAGGATCGACGGAATGTGCACCTGGTCGGCCTTGTAGTTGCCGGTCAGCGCGTACATCACCAGGTTGACTCCGAACCGGAACGCCATCTCGCGCTGGATCTCGCCGCCCGGGACCACCGGGAAGCGGTACCTGCCGGCACCGTCCCTGGCCCAGGCCGACGCCCAGTCATGGCTGCCCAGCAGCACCGGGCTGACCTCGCTGTTCGGATTGCCGGTACCATCCTCCAGCCATAGCGTGCCGCCGGCGTAGCGGCCGGGGAAGTCCTGCATCAGGTAGAAGGTGCGGGTCAGCACGTGGTCGGGCGGGATCGGCGCCAGCGGCGGGATCTCCAGGTCGCGGCTGATCTCGATCAGACGCTGCAGGCCGGGGCCGCCGCGCGCGCCCGGCGAGACCACCTGGTAGCGGTCGCGGGTGTCGAACAGGATCACCCCGCCGTTGCGCATGTAGGTGTTGATGCGCGCCACCGCCGCCTCCGAAAGCCGCGGCTGGGTTTCGGTGATCGGCCAGTACAGCAGCGGGAAGAACGTCAGTTCGTCGCGCTCGACATCGAGCCCGTAGGGGGCGGCCGGCTCGACGGCGGTGCGGCGGTTGAGCGTGTCCGACAGGCCGGCGAGGCCGTCGCGGCTGACGCCGTCGACCCAGGCATCACCGGTGATGATGTAGGCCAGCCGGGTCTCCAGCGAGGCCTCGAGCGCGAACCGCTCGGGATCGGCGGGAGCGCCGTCGAGACCCTGCGCCCGCGCGCCGCCCGCGGCAGGCGCCAGCAGCACCGCCGCCAGCAGTGCCGCCGCTGTGGTCCGGGCCGCTGTGGTCCGGCTGGCGGGGCGCGGCAGCAGGCCCCGCAGCGCCAGGGCCACCAGGGTGTCGGCGAGCGCCAGCAGCAGGGCCGCGGCGAGCAGCCAGCCCTGCAGCTCCACGTCGCGTCCTGCCTCCAGCGCCTGCACCTCGGCGCTCGGCGGAGCGGCACTGCGCGGCCCGGTGTCGGCGAGGCCGGGGCCGAGGTTGAGCGCCTCGCGGTCGCCTTCGATGCCGTAGAGCCCGGCTGGATGCCGCGGCCCGGCACGCAATGCGGCGGTGCGGCCGGCGGTCGGCGGCAGGGGTTCGGCGCCGGCCAGCACCGGTCCCAGGCGCCCGAATCCGTCGAGGCTGGAGACCGGCGGCATCGGCCGCTCCGATACCCCGCCGACGCCCTGGCTGAGGGCGACCACGCGGCGCAGCATGTCGACGAACAGCCCGCTCAGGGGCAGGTTGGTCCAGTCGGCGTTGGCGGTGGTGTGCACCAGCACGAGCCAGCCGTTGCCGCGCCGCTCGGCGGTGACGATCGGCGTGCCGTCGGCGAGCCGCGCCCAGGTCCGCTCGCCGAGGTCGATCGCCGGCTCGGCCAGGACCTGCCGCGATACCGAGATCTCGGCGGGCACCGCCAGGCCGTGAAACGGGCTGTCCTCGGCGAACGGCGCCACCTCGGCCGGTCGCGACCACGACAGCGCGCCGCCCAGCGTGCGGTCGCCGCGGCGCAGCCGGACCGGCACAAGGTCGTCCGGCCCGAGCCCCCCGGTTTCGACCCCGGCCGCGGCGAGGCGAGGGCCGGCGAAGCGAAGGGCGACGCCGCCGGCGCGGATCCAGTCGTCGATGGCCTCGCGCCGTCCGGCCGGCACGGCGCCGACATCGGCCATCACCAGCACCGCCAGCTCGCGGTCCAGCAGCGTCCCGAGGTCGCCGCGGCGGATCTCGGTGAACGGCGCCAGAGCCCGATCGAGATAGTAGAGTTCGTCGAGCAGCGGCTGCGCACCCTCGAACTCGCGCGCCGACAGCAGGCCGACCGGCCGGCGCCGGAACCGCTCGTCGACCAGGAACGTCGCGGCGGCGGTCGACTCGCCCTCCACCTCGATGCGCGCCACCTCGTTGCGCAGCTCGGTCGGCAGCTCGATCGCCACAGGCGCGCGGACCGCGTCGGCGGCGAACTTGCCGGCGACCCGGGCCAGCACCCGGTCGTCCTCGGTGACGGCGCGCAGCGCCACCGGATGCTCGACACCGGCGGTCAGTCGCCGCACCTCGGCGGTCAAGGCGCCGGCGCCCGCATCGATGCTGCCGAGCCAGAGCGGTCCGGCGTCGGCGGCATCGATCACCACCAGCGCACCGATGCGCCGCAGGCGGTCGGCCAGCCGGCGGCTGTCGGCGGCTGCCTCGGCGCTGCGCAGCCACACCGCCACGCCGCCGTCCGGCAGCGGCAGGCGGTCCACGGCCTCGGTGGCGGCGACCATGTCCAGGCCCCAGGGGCGCGGCGTCAGCGCCCCGACCACGGCCTTGACGCGGGGGGCGGGCGCCAGCTCCAGCTCGCGCGTCTCGCCGGGGCGGCGGGCGGCGGTGGTCAGCAGCGCCACCGGCCGGTTCTGGCGCTCGGCCTGATCGAGGATCCGTATGGCGCGCTGGCGGCGCGCCTCGAAATCGCGTCCCGCCGCCCAGCCGTCGTCGATCACCAGCAGGATCGGCCCGCCTTCGGGGACCACGGTGCCGGAAGGGATCAGCGGCCGGCCGATCGCCAGGATCACCAGGGCCGCGATCACCAGCCGCAGCAGCAGCAGCCACCACGGCGTGGTGTGCGGCGTGTCCTCGCGCGGCCTCAGGCCCTCCAGCAGGCGAATTGCCGGGAACGAAACGCGCTGCGGCGCCGGCGGGATGATCCGCAGCAGCCACCATAGCACCGGCAGCGCCGCCAGCGCGGTCAACGCCCACGGAACCGCGAAGGCGAGGGGGCCGAGCGTCAGCATCGTCTCACCCTCTCATGTGACCCGGCTCTCATGTGAACCGGGCGCCGATCACCGCGAACAGCGCGAGCAATGCGCTCTCCGCCGAGCGGTCCGTGATGTGGTGTCCGAAGGTCCAGCCGGCCTGCCGGGCCAGCTCGCCCAGGCCGTCGCGGTGCCGTGCCAGGCGCTGGTGGTAGTCGGTCGCGATGGCCTCGGCCCGCCCGAGCAGGTGCGGCGCCTCGGCCTCCAGGCCTTCGAAGCGCACCCGGCCACGGTAGGGAAAGCCCTCCTCGGCGGGGTCGGTGACCTGCAGCATGTGCCCGGTGACGCCTTCCGCCGACCAGCGCCGGACCACGGCGGCGAGGTCGGCGAGCGGGTCGAGCAGGTCGCCGATCAGCACCACCGTGGCGTGCCGGGGCAGCGGCTCGTAGACCGGCAGCGCGCCGCCGCCGTCGCGGGTGGTCGCCAGCAGGCCGGCGATCGGCTCGATGGCTGTCTGGCCGTTGCGCGGGCGCAGCGGCTCGCCGAGCAGGGCCACCCGCTCGCCGGCCTCGACCAGCAGGATCGTCAGGGCGAGGGTCAGCAGGTCGCCGCGCTCACGCTTCTCCGGGAGCCGCCGGTCGGAGCGCCATCGCATCGACGGCGAGGCGTCGCGCCACAGGTACACGGTCTGGGCGGTCTCCAGCTCGCGCTCGCGCACGAAGGTCGTCGAGCCGCGGGCGGATCGACGCCAGTCGATCATGCGGGCGGCGTCGAAGGGCTGGTAGGCGCGGAACTGCCAGAAGGCGTCGCCCGGGCCGGCCCGGCGCCGGCCATGGGCGCCCGGCGCGACCGTCGCGGCGACGCGCCGGGCGGCCACCAGCAGCGGCGGCAGCGTCGCGGCGAGGTCCTGGGCCCGTTGGCGCATCAGGTGCTCGCGACGCTAGCGGTGCGGATCGCAGAGGCGGTCGATCACTGTATCCAGCGTTACACCTTCGGCCCGCGCCGCGAAATTCAGTGCCATCCGGTGACGGAGCACCGGATGCGCCAGCGCCAGCACGTCGTCGATCGACGGCGCCAGCCGGCCGTCGAGCACCGCCCTGGCGCGCGCCGCCAGCATCAGCGCCTGGCTGGCGCGCGGCCCCGGCCCCCAGGCGACGTGGCGACGGACCTCGTCGATCGTGGTGCTGTCGGGGCGGCCGCTGCGCACGATCGCCAGGATCGCCTCGACCACGCTCTCGCCGACCGGGATGCGGCGCAGCAGCCGCTGCGCGCGCATCAGCTCGGCGCCGGAGAACACCCGCTCGGCGCGGACATCGTCGCTGCCGGTGGTGGCCAGCAGCATCATGCGCTCGGCATCGACGTCGGGGTAGCCGACCGAGACCTGCAGCAGGAAACGGTCGAGCTGCGCCTCCGGCAGCGGGTAGGTGCCCTCCTGCTCCAGCGGGTTCTGGGTCGCCAGGACGTGGAACGGCTCCGGAAGCCGGTAGGTGTGGCCGGCGACCGACACCGTGTGCTCCTGCATGGCCTGCAGCAGCGCCGACTGGGTGCGCGGGCTGGCGCGATTGATCTCGTCGGCCATCAGCAGCTGCGCGAACACCGGGCCGTGGATGAAGCGGAAGCTGCGTCGGCCGTCGGCGTCCTCCTCCAGCACCTCGGAGCCGAGGATGTCCGCCGGCATCAGGTCCGGCGTGCACTGGATGCGCTTGTCGTCGAGGCCGAGAATGATGCCGAGCGTCTCGACCAGCCGCGTCTTGGCGAGGCCGGGGACGCCGATCAGCAGGGCGTGGCCGCCGGCGAGCACCGTGACCAGGGTCTGGTCGACGACTTCCTCCTGGCCGAAGATCAGCCGGCCGACGCCCTCGCGAACGCGGGCGAGACTGCGGCCAAGCTGCTCGACCTCCCTGACGAAGGCGAGGCCGTCGCCGGTGTCCGGGGTTACGGCGTCCAGGATGGTGGTCTCGGTCATGGCGGGTATACTCACTCCCAGTGGGTGCCCGGCCGGGCGGAACCCGGGTGGGGACGAAACCGCCGAAGGGCAGGACAACGCCTCATGAGCGACGAGACCATCCGTCCTGATTCAGATCTAGAGCGTATCGCAGCAGCGGCGCGCGGCAAGGGCCGCCCTGAGCGCCACGATCATGATCGCGTGAAGGATGAACCCCCGACGCCGGGTGAAAGTTGCGGCGACTTCGACATCCGGATCGGCCGCGACGGCACCTGGTACTACAAGGGGACACCGATCAACCGCCTTCCGCTGGTCAAGCTGTTCGCCTCGGTCCTGAAGCGGGAGCCGGACGGCTCCCATTGGCTGGTGACGCCGGTCGAGCGCGGCAGCATCCTGGTCGAAGACGCCGCGTTCGTGGCCGTCGACGTCGACCGCAGCCCGCCGGGCGCACCGGCCGACGCCGAGGACGTCGAACTCATCTTCCGGACCAATCTTGACGAAACGGTGGTGGCCGACGCCGGGCATCCGATCCGCGTTGAGATCGATGCGGACAGCGGCGAACCGGCTCCCTATATCGAGGTCCGGGGCGGGTTGGAGGCGCTGATCAACCGCGCCACCTTCTACCGTCTGGTCGAGATGGCGGTCGCGGGCGCCTCCGAGGACGGCGAACGGGTGTTGGGGGTATGGAGCAAGGGCCGATTCTTTCCGCTGGGGCCGGCCGACGCCGGCGGGATGGTTACTTGACGCTGGAGGATTTCCGCGCCGCCTTCGGGAGCGTGGCCGAGATCCGCAGCGACGGGCTGCTGCCGGTGGCGCGCCGGCGCGGCGACCACGACCTCAACCCGGGAATGGCGGAGCCCGACAAGACCCGGGCAGCGGCCGTGCTGGTGCCGATCGTCGGGCGCGCCGACGGCCTGACGATCCTGCTGACCCGCCGCTCCGAGACCCTGCCGGTGCACAAGGGCCAGATCAGTTTCCCCGGCGGCCGGGTCGAGGACGACGACGTCGACGACGTCGAGACGGCGCTGCGCGAGACCGAGGAGGAGATCGGGCTGGGCCGTGATCGCATCGAGGTGATCGGCCGGCTCGACACCTACACCACCCGGACCGGCTTCGAGGTCACCCCGGTGGTCGGGCTGGTCCGCCCGCCCTTCGAACTCGTGCCCGACCCGGTGGAGGTCGCCGAGGTGTTCGAGGTACCGCTGTCCTTCGTGCTCGATAGCGCCAACCACCAGCGCCACAGCCGGGAATGGCAGGAGACCGTCCGGCATTTCTGGGTGCTTCCCTATCAGGGCTATTACATCTGGGGGGCGACCGCCGGCATGCTGGTGAACCTGGCCGATGTCATGCTCGGCGCGTTCAGGCGCTGATCATGCGGCCGGCCGACCGCATCACGGTGCAGCCCTGGATGATCGCACCGGCGCCGGCCGCGGTGTTCGCGGCGCTGGCGGCCGGCGGCGTAACGGCGCGCTTCGTCGGCGGCTGCGTGCGTGACGCCGTGCTCGGCCACGCCATCAACGACCTCGACGTCTGTACCCCGGCGGCGCCCGGGCGGGTGCTGGAGCTGGTGCGGGCGGCCGGGCTGAAGGCGATTCCGACCGGCATCGAGCATGGTACCGTGACGGTGGTGGCCGACCACACGCCGGTCGAGGTGACGACGCTGCGGCGCGACGTCGAGACCGACGGCCGGCGCGCCGTGGTGGCCTTCACCGACGACTGGGCCGAGGACGCCGCCCGCCGCGACCTGACGCTGAACGCGCTCTACCTCGATCCCGACGGCACCGTGTACGACCCGATCGGCGCGGGGCTGGCCGACGCGCGGGCCGGGCGCATCCGCTTCGTCGGCGACCCGGTGACGCGGATCCGCGAGGACGTGCTGCGGATCCTGCGGTTCTTCCGGTTCTGGGCGCGGTTCGGGCGGCAGCCGCTGGACCCCGCCGGCGTGGCGGCCTGCGCCGCCCTGGCGGACCGCCTCCCCGGGCTGTCCGGCGAGCGGGTGTGGAGCGAGCTGTCGCGGCTGCTGGTGGCGCCGTGCGCCGCGGCGGCGCTGCGGGCGATGACCGCGGCCGGTGTGAGCGGATGGCTGTGGCCGGGGGCCGGCGGCGACGATCGGGCGCTGGCGATGATCGCGCTGGAGAACGCGCTGGGGCTGGAGCCGGACCCGGTGCGAAGGCTCGCCGCCCTGGTCGAAGTTCCGGAACACGCGGAGACGGCGGTCGAGCGGCTCAAGCTGTCGCGGGCCGAGGCAGGGCGGGTGCGACGGGCGCTGCGCGTCGACGGCCGCCCGCCCGCCGGCGATCGCGAGCGCCGGGCGCGGATCTACCGCGAAGGGGGCGGCGCCTTCCTCGACGCCCGGCTGCTGCACGCGGCCGCTGCCGGCGAGCCCGCCGGTGCGCTGGCCCGCGACCGCGACCTCGCCGCCGCCTGGACGCCGCCGGGCTTTCCCATCGGCGGCGAGGACGTCGCCGCCTTCGGGATTGCGCCGGGGCCGACGACCGGCCGCCTGCTCAAGGCCGTCGAGGAGGCCTGGATCGCCGACGATTTCAGCGGCGACGCCGCCACCTGTCGTGCCAAGCTCGCCGCACTCGTCGATCAAGGGAGGCAACAGCAATGACGACCGGCTTTACCGACGCGATGGTGGCGGCCCGGCGATCCCGCCGGCGCGTGCCGACGCCGGCCGCGATCCCGGAAGACCGGGCCGCCGCATACGCGGCGCAGATGGCGACCTTCGAGGCCCTCGGGATCGGGATCGCCGGCTTCAAGGTCGGGGCCAGCGGCCGCACCGGCGAGCCGTCGGCGGCACCGCTGGCGGCCGGGACCATCCACCGCGATCGCACGCAGATCACCGTGACCGAGGCGCATCCGCTGTGGCTGGAGGCGGAACTGGCCTTCGTGCTGGGCAAGGATCTGCCGGTCCGTGACGCCCCCTATGCCGCCGCCGAGGTGCTGGCCGCCATGGAAGGTGCAGCGGCGGCGATCGAGATCGTCGACCCGCGGCTGGCCGACTGGCCCGGCATTCCGCCGATGGCGGCATTCGCGGATTTCCAGGCCAACGGCGCCACCGTTGTCTCGGCGGTCGGCCGTCCGGCCGAGGGGCTGAGGGTCGAGGACCTGACGGTGGACTTCCGGATGGGCGATCTGGCGAAGACCGTACCCGGCGGCAGCTACCCCGGAGAGGACGCGGTCCGGCTGCTGGTCTGGCTGGCCGGCAACCTGCGGCTCTGGGGACCGGCGATGACCGCGCGCGGCCTGCGGGCCGGCGACGTGATCATCACCGGGTCGTGGACCAGCGTCGACCGCGCCCAACCGGGAACCACCGCCACCAACCGCATCGCCGGGATCGGGTCGGTCGCGGTCGAGATCGTGGGCGGCTGACCGGACGAGCGGCTGACCGGACGAGCGGCTGGCCGGAGGAGCGGCTGGCCGGACGAGCGGCTGACCGGACGGACAGAACCGCCGGTCAGCGCAGCCGCTCGAGTTCCTCGCGGACGAAGCCGGCGTCGCGCAGAAGGTGATCGTCGAGCTCCAGCAGCAGCCGGATGCCTTCGCGATGGCGGCGCCAGGACAGGAATGCCTCGATGCCGCGCACCGGCAGGCCGGCGAGGGTGTGCAGGAGCGCGGAGAACCCGCGCGGTTCGACGGTGGTGTCGAGGGTGGACATGGCGGATCTCCAGGCTGGGCCGGCTGGCCGGATCAATTGCTCGGCCGGTCCCATCGGGAGCGCGTCCGTTTCCGACGCACAAATGGTCGACCGTGAAGAATGGCCCTGCTGACTGGATTGGGAGCAGTGAGCCCTCTGACGGCCGAGCGATTGACGGTGGTGTTGACGTCAGGCGGCGGCAGCGTGGCGCGGCGTCTGTAGGAGCAGCTGGA
>Ga0209347_1000632_pt1 | contig 80246 bp, 70 predicted proteins | sample AutmiccommuBRH23_FD_187382 | JGI IMG/M metagenome (GOLD analysis project Ga0209347, IMG submission 187382) | Deep subsurface microbial communities from Mt. Terri, Switzerland - Autotrophic microbial communities BRH/23 (SPAdes) (version 2) | ecosystem: Environmental > Aquatic > Deep subsurface >...
CTTGTGCAGAGGTTCCCCAGGGCCAGTCTTTCCAGAGGAATGGCGACTCGCGGGGGGCGTGTTGGGCGGGTCATGCGGATCCGATCCCTCCTCACCATCCTGCTGATTACGTCCGTCGCCGAAGCCGGGGTTGAGTCCGGACGTCCCCTTCCGGGCTCTGGAGAGCCCGGCCACATTTCGGAGATTTCCGCCCGGGTGGAGTCTCTCCGGGGCCTTTCGTTCGAGCGGCCGGTCGAGGTCGTCGAGGTCCCGCGGGGGGATCTCCGCAAGGTCCTTCTCGACCAGATCGAGCGCGACACGACCCTTCCCGTCGGCGAGGCGATGGCGGTTCTGGAGGCCCTGCTGCTGATCCCCGACTCCTCGGTAGCTCTCGAGAACCTCCTCACGGTCTACGAGGCCCAGGTGCTCGCCTATTACGATCCCACCAGCCGGAAGTACTACACCTTCGACGCCGGTCCGGACGGCGAGCCCGTGCCGGCGATGCTCGAGGAGGCCATCGCCATTCATGAGCTGACCCATGCGCTGCAGGACCAGCGGTTCGACGCGGGAAAACGCCTCCGGGCCCTGGAAAGCGACTGGGACCGCCAGATGGCCTACCACGCCGTTCTGGAGGGAGAGGCCACTCTGTTGATGCTCGCCGCCCTGATCGAGCCGATGGGCATCACGCTGGAAGACCTTGCGGCAAGCGACGAGCTGGTGTCCTCCATGGCCGAGATGGCCGCAACGAGTCCGGGCATGCCCGCAGGCGCGGAACCCTACTTCGTCGAGAGTCTGAAGTTCCCCTACATCCAGGGGCTGGGGCTGGTGCTCGAAGCGTTTCGAAGAGAGGGGTGGAAAGGGGTCGACCGGCTGCACGACCGCCCGCCGCTGACGACCGAGGAAGTTCTCCGGCCCGAGATCTACTTCCGTTCAGGGAACGAAAGAGCCGCCCGCCCCGGATGCAGCGACTCGAAAGCGGTCGTGAGCACTTCGCTCGGCCGTTTCCACTGGGGATTCCTTCTGGGAGATCCCGCGGCCGACGGCCTGATCCACGATTGCGTCCGGGTGACGAGGAAGGGCGCGGAGCTCGTCGTGCGGGGGACCAGCGCGTGGATCAACGAAGCGGAAGCAGCGGAGTTCGCGCTCAAACTGAGAAAGGAGCTCGCCCGGCGCGACGTCCGGGCGACGGTCGTGCAGAACGAGGCGATGGTCGACTTTCAATGGGCCGGCGAACCCGACGCTCAACCCTCCGAGAGCGGATTGAACGGCGGAGCGACTTCCTCTCCCAGCACCTCGGCGCGCGCCTCTTCGCAGGCGGACAGCGCCTCCTGGTAAAGGTAGTAGGAGAACTCCTTCTCCAACGGCACCGGCGCACCGGCGTGGATGACCTCCACGATCTTGGTGGCGTAGTAAGAGGGCGGAGGAAGCCGTTCGCCTTCCGACTGGAGCTTCTCGAATCCCGCGGTCAGCTCCGAGCGGAGCCGGTTGCGGAAGAGCCCGCTCTCCATGTCGTCGGCCAGGGTTCGGTAATCGATGTCCATCGGCTCCGATAACACGAGGTGATCGGGGGGATTCCTTCGGGCGATCACCCTGGTACGGGATCGGATACGATGGCCCCGCATGAAGGCGAAAATCCAAAGGCATCCGCCGCTTTCCTCGTTCGCCACCACCGGTGGGTGAGCGTGCAAGCTGGGTCAGGATGACCTGCAAACGATTCTGTCGCACCTTCCGCCCCATCTGGGCGGCGATCTCCTGGTGGACGAAAGCACGAGCGACGATGCGGCCGTTTTCCGCATCGACGGAGAACGTGTGCTCGTTCAGACCGTAGATTTCTTTACTCCGATCGTGGACGACCCCTATCTCTTCGGCGCCATCGCCGCGGCGAACTCCGTGTCCGACGTTTATGCCATGGGGGCCGAGCCGATTCTGGGGCTGGCCATCGCCGGATTCCCCTCGAAAAAGCTGCCGCTCCAGATGCTGGAGAGCATCTTCCGGGGAGGAGTCGACAAGGCTGCGGAAGCCGGTTTTCCGATCGCCGGAGGCCACACGATCATCGATGATGTGCCGAAGTATGGCGTGGCGGTCACGGGCATAGCCCCGATCGCCCAGATCGTTCGAAACTCCACCGGAAATGCCGGCGATCGCCTGTATCTCACGAAGCCGATCGGAAACGGGATCCTCGTGGCGGCCTGGCGGGCGCGCGGCGGCCGCCTCGCCCGGATGTTGCGTCGAGAGCGGCCCAATATCGACGAAGCGACCCGCTGGATGACGACGCTCAACCGCGACGCCAGCCGGGCGATGGTCGAGGCGGGCGCTTCGGCTGCCACCGACATCACCGGTTACGGGGTGATCGGCCACCTGCGGGAGATGTGTCGCGACGGCGAGCTCGGAGCATCGATCCGCCGGGGTGCCGTTCCGGTCCTGACCGGCGCCCGGGAGTGGCTTGCGCAGGGCCTCATTCCGGAGGGCTCGCGAAGAAACCTCGCTGCGTACCGCAGCGCGATCGTTGGAGGAATGTCGGAGGAGGAGCTCCTTCTGCTGTGCGACGCTCAGACGAGCGGCGGGCTCCTCATCGCGATCCCGCCGGGCCGGGCGGAGGCTCTGGAGGGTGGTTTCAGGAGCCGGGGGGTGGCTTTCTGGGAGATCGGGGAGCTGACCGCGCGGGGTGGAATCATCGAGCTGACCGGGTAGGGGAGGCTCGCCCCGGATGAGCTCCCGGCGATCTGGACCGGAATTTGGATAAGATCGGTTGTCCGAGGTCGCTGAGATCGGAACTGCTAAGGAGACGAATCCGTATGCCGTACTGCCCAGTCTGCAAGCACCAATACGACGAGCCGGCGACCGAGTGTCCGAAGGACAAAGTGGCGCTGGTCGATGAACTGCCGTTCCAGACGGTGGACGCCGGGGACGAGACGTGGGTCGAGATCGCCAGCGTCGGCACCGAGGATGAAGCGCGGATTCTCGAGGGATACCTCGAGGCCGAAGGGATTCCGGCGCAGGTGGAGTCGCTCAAGTTCAGCATGGAGCCGGTGAACCTGGGGACCATGAGCGAGATCCGCATCTATGTCTCCGCCGAGAACGAAGCGCGGGCAATGAGGCTCGTGGAAGAACGGCGCGAGGAATTCGCGAACCGGGGCGACGAGGAGGAGAGCGTCTCCGACGAGCCGTCGTCCGTGATCGATGAAGGTGACGACGAAAGACCATGAGCGAAGAACCATCGAGCGGCAATCCTGAGGAACCGGTCGCCGCGGGCGGCGGAATGCCCGGATGGGTTCCGATCGTCATCGGGCTCGTGCTCGTCGCAATGGGCGTGCTCGCGGTGATGACGGGACTCAGGTACCGGGGTGGCGGGACCCTCGGGCGGGCTTTCGAGCGCGCCGCGTCGGTCGCGATCCCGAGTGAAGGGGGCGCGCCGGGTGAGCCGCAGCCGGGAGCGTCGCGCGTGGTGCACGGTGCGTCGGGAGACTACAGTCCTGAGGCGCTTCCGCTCAGCGGGGACGGCTCGCAGTCGACCGTGGTGATCCGCGGTGGCGAGGGAGGCGTGATTCCCTCGATCCGTCTGAGCGCGCAGCGAGCGATGAGGGTTCAGGTGGAGCCGTCCGACACGATGATCTACATCAACGATCGGGCGATCGGCACGGCCGACCAGTTCCAGGAGCCGGACCTCTACGAGTTTCCGAGTGAGGGGCAGTACACGATCCGGCTCGCGGCGACGGGCTACGATGAGATCGAGTACGTGGTCGAGGTCGATCCCTCCGCGCCGAATGAGATCGCCGTAATCGGAACCCGCCTCCGCCGGAATCCGACCAGCACGCCGACACCCGACTAAGCCCTGGGCTTGTCGCGCATTGAAACGTGAAAGGACGCCGTCTGGCGTCCTTTCATCGTTTCTGCATCGGTGGAAAAGGTCAGGCGTGCTCTTCCTGCCCCTTCTTCGCCTCGGCGATCACCTTGTCCTGGATGTGCCGCGGGACTTCCTCGTAATGAGAGAACTCCATGTGGAATGATCCCCGCCCCTGAGTGATCGAGCGGAGGGTCGATCCGTAGGTCAGCATCTCGGCCATGGGAGCCTGCGCACGGATGACCTGCGTCTCATTGTCCGAGTCGATTCCTTCCATCTTTCCGCGCCGCGAAGTGAGATCGCCCATCAGATCGCCGACGTACTCGGTGGGGGCGAAGATCTCCACGTGCATGACCGGTTCGAGCAGGGTGGCGCGCGCGGCCGCCATCCCTTCCTTGAACGCCAGTGAGGCGGCGGTCTTGAAGGCCATCTCGGACGAGTCGACCGCGTGAAACTGGCCGTCGAGCAGCCGGACGCGGAAGTCGACGACCGGGAAACCCGCGAGGTAGCCCTTGACCCGGGCCTCCTGAATCCCCTTCTCGACCGCCGGAATGTACTGGCGCGGAATCGATCCGCCGAAGATCTCGTCGACGAACTCGAAGTCGGACCCGCGCGGAAGCGGCTCCATCTTGATCTTGCAGTCGGCGAACTGGCCGTGCCCGCCGCTCTGCTTCTTGTGTCTGCCGTGGGCGTCCGCCGAGCGCGTGATCGTCTCCCGATAAGGCACCTTCGGGGGATGGAGAATCACTTCCACGCCATATTTTTTGTGAAGCTTGCCGACGACCACCTCGACGTGAAGCTGGCCCTGGCCGGAAATGAGCGGCTCCTTCGTCTGCTCGTCGCGCCCGTACTGGATAGTGGGGTCCTCTTCCATGATGCGCGACAGAGCGGTCGAGATCTTGTCCTCGTCACCTTTCGACTTCGGCTCGATGGCGAAGGAGATGACGGGCTCTGGATAGGTGATGTGGCGCAGGACCAGCGGCGTGTCCTTCGAGGCGATCGTGTCGCCGGTGTGAGTGTCTTTGAGCTTGGCCACTCCGCCGATGTCGCCAGCGTGAAGCTCGCCGACCGCCGTCTGCTGCTTGCCCTGGAGGATCTGGAGCTTCCCGATGCGCTCCTCGTGATCGCGCGAGGTGTTCACGTACGAAGTGTCCGAGCGCAGAACCCCGCTGTAGACACGGAAGAGAGAGACCCGTCCGGCGAAAGGATCCGACATGGTCTTGAAGACGAGCGCCGAGAGCGGCGCGCCATCTTCCCGGGGAAGTGTCTTTTCCTCTTCTCCCGCCTTTCCGGTGACGGGCTGGCCCTGGTCAGCGGAAGGCATCAGCTGGATGATCGTGTCGAGAATCGCGTGGCCGCCGACGTTCTGCGTCGAGGAACAGTAGACGAGAGGAAAGATCTCCCGGGCGAGAATCTCGCGTCGAAGGCCACTGATCACCTCCTCAGTCGAAAGGCCTCCCTGGTCGAAGAAGCGCTCCATCAGAGTGTCGTCACCCTCCGCGACCTTCTCGATGAGCTCCTCGTGCGCTTTTTCGGCGGCTTCCTTCAGGTCGGCGGGAATCTCTTCGACCGTGAATTTCCCCGACGCGTTCGTCTCATATCGGAGAGCCTTCATCGTGATCAGGTCGATCACGCCGTGAAAATCCTTCTCCTCGCCCAGCGGCATCTGGATAGGGACGACGCCGCGGCCGAACTTCGCCTGGATCGAATCGAGCGTCCGGCTGGCCGAAGCGCGTTCGCGGTCCATCTTGTTGGCGATGAAGAACGCCGGAAGCGAGAGCTCCTCGGCGAACTTCCAGACCTTTTCGGTGCTGACCTCCGAGCCGGTCACGGCGCTGACCACGATCGCAGCGGCGTCGGCGACGCGAAGGGCGCCCTTCGCTTCGGTCAGGAAAATCCCGAATCCCGGAGTGTCGATCAGGTTGATCTTGTGATCCTTCCACTCGAGCCAGGCCAGAGCGGCGGAGATCGAGTGCTTCCGGTCGATCTCATCCGGGTCGAAGTCGGTCACGGTCGTACCGTCGAGCACACTGCCGAGCCGGGTCACCGCCCCGGCGTTGAACAGCAGCTGGGAGACCAGCGTGGTCTTGCCGGTGTCGTTGTGCCCGACGATGGCGAGGTTGCGGATTTCGGATCCGGAATACGCTTTCATGTGGGGGATTCCTCCGGAGGGTCGATTTTTTGAGACCTGGGCCCGGCGTCATCATAATTTAAAATCGGAGGGGCGATTCAAGCGGAGTCCGCACACCTGTAGCGTATGGTTCGCACGGCGGGGGTGTGGGACGATATGATGGATCCGCCGGAGCGGGCCCGGCCCGATGGGGCCCGCCGCAATCGCGAAGGAGAGACAGCAAGGTGAACCTCGGCCGTTACGAGGTCGTTCGGGAACTGGGAAAGGGAGCCATGGGAGTCGTTTACCTGGCTCGCGACCCCCTGATCGGCCGCATGGTCGCTCTCAAGACCATCCGCCTCTCCGATTCCGGAGATGAGGAGGAGGTCCGCGAGTTTCAGCAGCGATTCATGCGTGAGGCTCAGGCTGCTGGCATCCTCAGCCATCCCGCCATCGTCACCGTTCACGACATCGGTCAGGACGCCGAAAAGGGCGTCTCCTTCATCGCCATGGAGTATGTCGAGGGTCCGACGCTCAAGGAGATCATTCAGCAGCCCGACCCCATCTCCCATGCCGAGCTCTCCAACCTGCTCGCCCAGGTCGCCGACGCGCTCGATTACGCCCACGCTCGCGGGATCGTGCACCGCGACGTCAAGCCCGCGAACATCATTCTCCCCCCAGGCTCCGGCGTGAAGATTACCGATTTCGGCATCGCGAAGATCGCTGCTGAATCGGCGAACCTCACGACCACCGGCCAGTTTCTCGGCACTCCGAACTACATGGCTCCCGAGCAGGTGAAGGGAGCACCCGTCGACGGGCGCACCGACATTTTCTCCCTCGGAATCGTCATCTACGAAGGCCTCACTCGAAGGAAACCGTTCGGTGGCGATTCGCTCACCACCATCTCCTACCGGATCGTTCACGAGCCGTTCGAGCCGCCGACGCAGGTGGATCCGGCGATTCCTGCGCAGTTTGACGAAGTTGTCCGCCGGTGCCTGGCGAAGGAGCCCAAGGACCGCTATGCGCGCGCGAGAGACGTGGCGGCGGACCTGAGGGCGATCGCGGCGGGCAAGCCGCTGATCGAGCATTCCCTCGACACCAGCGCCGAGCCCACTCTGATCGGCGCCTCTCCGGCGGCTACGGTCGAGTTCCCCTCCCCGGCGCTCGACCGGTCGTCATCCAGGACGTCACCGAAGATCCCCGCACCGTTGAGCCGGAAAGTTCCGGCGGCGCTCTTTTTCGGCGTCATCGCGCTTCTTCTCGTGGCTACCGCTGCCGTTTCGGGATGGCTCTGGAGCCTTCAGGTTCCGGTGCCGAAGGTGGATGAGCGGCGCGAAGCTGCGGTCATGCGGCAGAGAGAGCTTCGTACCGGAGCGATGCTGATGCTCGAGCAGGGCAACGTCGAAGGGGCCTATCAGAACTACCAGGAGCTGAAGAAGCTGGCCCCTCGCTCGCCCGGCGTGGATGAAATGATCGCCCGGCTCGAGCAGATTCGTGGAGAGCAGCAGTCGACCGCCGAACGGCTCGAGGAGGCGGCCGCAAAACTCGCCGAGGGAAAAGACCTCTTCGAGAAGCGTCAGTACGAGCGGGCGATACCCCTTTTCGAGGAGGCGTTCAACCTCGATTCCACCTCGACCGAGGCCGTGAACTATCTGACCATGAGCCGCGAGCAGATGACGCTGCGGCAGATGCGTGAGGCCGAAAAGATGGCCTCGCAGCAGCTCAAAGCCAACGCCGCAGCCGCGCAGAATCCGGGCGCCGCCAGCACCCTCGCCGTCGACTATCAGAGCTCTCTCGACGAGGGCTACGTGATGATTCAGATCGACGGGGAGAAGGTCCTTCACGAGAACGCCTACGAAGAGACGCGCCGCGGACTTTTCCGTCGCCGGTCGCCCAAGCCGATCCGCCAGTCTCTGGACATCAGCGCCGGGCGTCACGAGATCGTGGTCTGGGTCATCATCCCCGGCATGAGGATCAGCGAGCGCAAGGTGTTCGAGACCGAGGTGGAACCCGGCGCTCAGAAACGGATCTCGATCGTTTGGAACGGATCGTCGAAAACCTTCGACATCCAGCTCATCTGAGCCCGTCGCCGACGCTCTCCACCTCGACGTTTCGCGCGATCAGCGTTTCGCCCCAGGCTCCCGCTCCCACCGGAAACCACCGGATGGTATCGTCGGCCCTCGCCAGTTGTGCGAGGCTCGACAGCGGGATTCGCAGGTGCGCGAAGAACGATCCGCCGCCTCCCTCCATGAGTGTCTCGATTTCCACGGCAGCACCGCGGGACCGGACACCGCCGAGCGGTTCCACCGCCCTCAGCTCCGGCCGCGCAGCGTCACTCGCTATGCTGGCCAGGCGGGCGTGAAGGATGGCGGGGCGAGGGGGAACGCGATAACTCGGGCGATCGACGTTCGGCCACTCCGCCCTCCTCGAGCCGGCAGCGTCGAAGCGGTCGATCCGCTCCCCGTTCCCGTCGAGCGGAAACGAGGGGTGGGGCTCCTGCAGAAGGGGCACCTCCGGCGGAATGCTTCCCGCCGCGGCGAAGTGGGCCGCAAGGACCGCGGTGACCGGACCGCCGAGCTCCACTTCCTCGCTCACTCTCGGCTCGCCATGCTGATGCCACGATCGGAGAGATGCGGCCATCCCGCGGAGATCGAGCTCGGCCGGAGTGGCTCCTCCGCGCAGAATCTCGACTCTCGATCGCGTGCGCGCATCGAAGCACGCGAGAAACACGCGTGAGTGCGCCTCCGACCACTCCCTCTCTCCGAGCACGTGATGGCTCGTGCCGAGGAGAATCTCGAGCCGCTCGACCTGGGCTCCGCGCGGAATCATCGCTCGGATCGCGTCCTCGATCGCCTCGACCGGCTCGACCGGGAGAGTCCAGGGAAGGTCGGGAGCGAGAGAAGCCGAGAAGAATCGCCCCTCTCGCGTTCCGGCGGCTCCCCGTTCGAGAGTCGAGGCGATAGTTCGGAGGCCGCGTGAGAAGTTCAGCCGGACCGACTCTCCTCGCTTCAGATAGACGAGGCTCACCTCGGCCTCCTGGTCAGAATGTCGGGAGAAGCGGAGCCGACCGGGACGCGCTGCCCTTCGTCGCGGCAGAGAACACCGGGATACGCTCTTACCGGGCCGGCGGCCCCTACCAGCGAGCTCGGAACGTCGCCGCGCCGCGCGCTCCATACGAAGGGGTGAAGAGGTCGCCGGCGCCCTTCTCGGACGCGGATGGCGGAGGTCACTCGGATGGACACGCGGTCGGTGACGGGGTCCCACTCGCCGCCTCCGAGATGCTGGACTTCGATCCGATCCGAGGGTGGCTCGACTTCCGGTCCGCTGCGCTCGACGCGCAGTGAAGTCATGCGGCGCAGCGGAGAATCGCGATATCCCTCGCGGCGGAATGCAGTGGGGATCTCGCCTGCAGTGAGATCCGCGGGCCGAACGGCGAGGCCGATATCGTCACTCTCCATCGCTCCAAGCCCATCCCCCGAGGGATCGTCGATGACGCGAAGCCACTCCGGCCAGCGCAGCGTGGGTGCGCCGACCTCTGCGGGATGGCCGAGCGATTCGTGAAAAAGAATCGAGCCTGTGCCGGCGGTCCAGAGAATGGGAACTTCCGGATCGAAGATCTCGGTCCCCTCCGCGTCGGAGGTCAGCCGGTCGAGCTGGCGATCGATCTCGAGGTCGATGGTGTCGCTGAACGGCACGACGATCCCGAGGCCTCGGTCGGAGCGGAGAGAGACGTAGTGCTCCTCCCGCGCGAACGATTCGTCTTCGATCGTGACCTTACGGAGGGAACGTACACGGCGGAGACGCCACAGGTGCGGGCCCGGGAGCAGATCGAACACCCGGGCCAGCAGGCGCTCGGCGGTCCCGCCGTAATCCGAGCTCTTCGGGACGCTCTCCAGCGATGACGCGGTGATGAACAGTCCCGCCGTGGTCCGTTCCAGTGTCGATTCACCTCGTTCGCTACGAAGCTCGACCAGGCGCGGCTCGCCCGGCCCGATCTCCCATCTCTCCTCGATCCGCTCCACCTCGAACTCGTGCGCGTGCTGGTCGGAGCCGTTCAGCGTGATCGCGGACATGGGGTCATTCTATGGCCCGGGCGGCGGAATCGCGCGAGGACGGTTCGGAATTTCGGAGGGTTCGACATAAGATTCGGGCCCCGGCCCGGCCGGTCATGACCATGGATGAACGAGGGAATCGATGAGCGACGACCGACCGAACGACGTCTCGACGTGGCAGGCCGAGAGCACGAACCGCAGTCTCGAGGAGCTCGAACGGCGCAAGCGGCAGAGTGAGCTCGGCGGCGGAGAGGACCGCATCGAGCGGCAGCATCGCGAGGGGAAGCTCACCGCGCGGGAGCGGATCGCCCTGCTCTTCGATCCCGGTTCCTTCCAGGAAATGGATCAGCTGGTCGTCCATCGCTCGAAGGATTTCGGCATGGATCGCCAGCAGATCGCCGGCGACGGAGTGGTGACGGGGTGGGGCACCATTCACGGCCGACCGGTCTACGCGTTCGCGCAGGATTTCACGGTGTTCGGCGGCTCGCTGAGCGAGGCGCACGCGGGGAAGGTCGTCAAGCTGATGGATCTGGCCATGAGAAACGGGGCGCCGATCGTCGGCCTCAACGACTCGGGCGGCGCGCGGATTCAGGAGGGTGTCGCCTCTCTCGGCGGATACGCCGATATTTTTCTCCGTAACACCCTCGCATCGGGCGTGGTCCCGCAGATCTCCGCGGTCATGGGGCCGTGCGCCGGGGGCGCGGTTTACTCGCCGGCGATCACCGACTTCATCGTCATGGTCAAGGAGACGAGCTATATGTTCGTCACGGGGCCGGAGGTCATCAAGACGGTGACTCATGAGGATGTGACCAAGGAGAAGCTCGGCGGAGCGATGACCCACAATCAAGTCTCCGGTGTCGCGCATTTCGCGGCGGACTCCGACGAGGACTGCCTTTCCCTCATCCGCGAACTGCTCTCGTTCGTTCCCTCGAACAACCTCGAAGATCCGCCCCGCCAGAAAAGCACTGATGACCCCAACCGCGTGGACGAGAAGCTCGACTCGTTCGTGCCCGAGAACCCGAACCAGCCGTATGACATCCGCGAGATTCTCCGAAGCGTCGCGGACGATGGGCACTTCTTCGAGATCCACGAGCACTTCGCGCCGAACCTGATCGTCGGGTTTCTCCGGCTCGATGGTCGGTCGGTGGGCGTGGTCGCGAACCAGCCGGCATTCCTGGCGGGAGTTCTCGATATCAACGCTTCCCGCAAAGGGGCGCGGTTCGTCCGCTTCTGCGATTCCTTCAACATCCCGCTTGCGGTCTTCGAGGACGTCCCGGGATTCCTCCCCGGGGTTGCCCAGGAGCACGCGGGCATCATCGTTCACGGAGCCAAGCTGCTCTACGCGCTCGCGGAGGCGACCGTCCCGAAAGTCACGGTGATCACGCGGAAGGCTTATGGCGGAGCGTACTGCGTGATGAACTCCAAACACATCCGGGCGGATATGAACTACGCCTTCCCGACGGCGGAGATCGCGGTCATGGGGGCTGAGGGAGCGGTGAACATCCTCTACCGGCGGGAGGTCCAGGAGGCCGAGGATCCCGTGGAAAAGAGGAAGGAAAAGGTGGCGGAGTACAAAGAGAAGTTCGCCAACCCGTACATCGCCGCCGAGCGGGGGTACATCGACGAGATCATCGAGCCCCGTTTCACGAGGCGGAAGCTGATTACCGCCTTCGCCATGCTCCAGAACAAGCGGGACTCGAATCCGCCGCGGAAGCACGGCAATATACCGTTGTAGGGGCTAGGGGCTAGGGGCTAGGGAAAGGCAAAAGCAACCAACAGCTCTGTCGTGGTTGCCGTTCTTCTGGCCCCTCTCCCCGCCGGCCGAAGCGCAAACGCGCAATCGATCGCGACTTTGACTTTTCTTCTGCCTTCTGGCTTTCGACTTCTGCCTTCGCCTTTTTTTTGCCTTCTGGCTTCTGGCTTCTGGCTTGTGGCTTATCCGCGCCCCTGGCCCCTGGGGGCGGAATATCCCCGAGACCGCTCTGCGTTTGCCGTTAAGCTTCGCGTTTCGAGGCCGGAGAACCTCCGTGCCCCGAGTTTCGCGTCATTTGACTCGCCCCGGGCCCCATGCTAAAAGGCGAGGTTCCAAATTTGGAGGTTCACCGTGTACGCAGTCATCCGCACCGGCGGAAAGCAGTATCGAGTTGAAAAGGGTTCGACGATTCGCGTCGAGCGCGATGTGCTTGCCGGGATCGATGGCAAGACGGTCAAGCTGGGCGAGGTTCTGATGGTGGGTGGCGATCAGCCGAAGATTGGCGCGCCCCTCGTCGAAGGCGCCTCGGTCGACGGGACCGTTCTCCGCGAGCTTCGGGGAGACAAAATCATCATCTTCCACAAGAAGCGCCGGAAGAACCACACGAAGACCAAGAACGGACACCGCCAGGACCTGGTGGAAGTTCGTATCGACGGAATCAACGTCTGATCGGGTCGCTGGCGACCCTTCTTTTCAGGAACGAGGTTTAACGATGGCTCATAAAAAAGGACAGGGCTCTTCGCGCAACGGCCGCGACTCGCAGCCCAAAATGCTCGGTGTCAAGCGGGGCGACGGACAGTTCGTCACCGGTGGATCGATTCTGGTTCGGCAGCGCGGGACGCGGTTCAATCCGGGCGCCAACGTCGGAATCGGGCGTGATCACACGCTTTTCGCCAAGATCGACGGTGTGGTGAAGTTTCTGGACAAAGGCCGCCACGGCCGGTTCATCACGATCACCCCGCGGGAATCCTGATCTCAATCCAGACGACCCGAGCAGCGGCCTTCGGCAGCGAACCCCGTTGAACCCGATTCACGGGGGGCGTTTCCGGAGGCCGTTCTGTTTTTCTGGCTCGCGACCCGCGTAAGGCCCGGTCGGGTATGCTGTTGGCACTCCGACCCGGGCAGGAAAGTCACGGACGACAACGATGTTCATCGACCAGGCCTCGATCACGGTGAAGGCCGGAGACGGCGGGAACGGATGCATTGCCTTCCGCCGCGAGAAGTTCGTTCCGCGCGGAGGTCCCTCCGGCGGTGATGGGGGAAGCGGCGGCAGCATCTACGTCGAAGCGACCTCCCGGCTGAACACCCTCTATCACCTGCAGTTCCGGCGCGAATGGCGCGCCGGGCGGGGAGAGCACGGCCTCGGCTCGAACTGCTCGGGCAAGAACGGCGACGATGTCGTGATCGAGTTGCCGGTGGGGTCGATCGTTCGCGATGGCGACACCGGCGAGGTGATTGCCGATCTCGTGGACGAGGGAACTCGGATCCTCGTGGTCAAGGGTGGCCGTGGAGGGCTCGGTAACCAGAACTTCGCGACCGCGACCCGTCAGGCCCCCCGGTTCGCCCAGCCCGGCGAGGCCGGAGAGGAGCGCACCCTCCGCATCGAGCTCAAGCTCATCGCGGACGTCGGAATCGTCGGCCTGCCCAACGCGGGCAAGTCGACGCTCATTTCGGTCATCAGCGCCGCGCGGCCGAAGATCGCGGATTACCCTTTCACCACTCTCGTTCCGAATCTCGGCGTCGTGACGGCCGACGACGACGAAACGTTCGTGGTGGCCGACATCCCCGGCCTGATCGAGGGAGCCCATGAGGGACACGGTCTCGGCGATCGCTTTCTGCGGCACGTCGAGCGGTGCTCGATTCTGGTTCATCTGGTCGATCTGGCGAGCAGCGCGGCGACGGACGCCGATGCCGCGGTCGTGGAGGGCGAGCTCGCGTCGTACTCCGACACCCTCGGTGCGAAGCCGCGGATTGTCGTCGGATCGAAGGTGGATTCGGCCCATGAAGGAGCGTCCGAGAACCTTCGGAAATGGGCCGCGGACGCAGGTTACGACTACCACGAGATATCCGCCGTGACGGGAACCGGCGTACGGGAGCTGACGCGGCGTCTAGCCGCGGCCGTTCGTGAAGGGCGCGCTGCGCAGAGCGCGGCGGGAGTCCATGACTGAACGGCGAATCGGCCTGCTGGGCGGTACCTTCGACCCGATTCATCGCGGGCATTTGCAGCCGCTCGCAGGTGCGGCGGTCCTCCTCGGCTGGGAGCGAGTCCTGCTGATCCTGGCCGCGCGGCAGCCGTTCAAGGCCGACCGCAGCTCGGCAGCGCCGGTCCATCGCTGGGCGATGGCAGCGATCGCCACCGCCGGAGATCAGAAGGTCTTTCTATCTGACGTCGAGCTGGAAAGAGGCGCGATCTCATACACGGTCGACACGCTCGAGACGCTTGCGGCGGAAAATCCGGGCGTAGCGCTCGACTGGGTGATCGGAGACGACAACCTTCCGATGCTGCCCGAGTGGCGGAGCATCGACCGGATTTTCGAGCTGGCGAACTTCGTCGTCCTCCGGCGTTCCGAGGCGGAGCTGCCGGACGCGATGAAGCAGAGGGTCGTGCGGGCCGGCGAAGCGATGCCGCGAGCCGGAGCCATCATCATGCTGGACAATCCCGAAGTGCCGGTCAGCGCGACTGCCATTCGTCAGCGCGTGAGGGACCGGCAGCCGATCAGCGACCTGGTGGATCCGGGAGTTGCGGCCTATATCACCAAGTACGGACTCTATGGAGAAGAGGAGCTTCGTGAGCGATTCGATTGAAGTGCGGGTCAAGGATGCGGTCGAGGCGGCGCTCGACAGGAAAGCGTTCGATCTCGACGTTCTTTCCGTCGGCAGGCTGACGTCGATCGCCGATTACTTCATTCTCTGCTCGGCGAACAACGAGCGACAGACGCAGGCGATCGCCGACGCCATCGACGGAAAGCTGCGCGAAAAACACGGCTCGAAGCCGCTCTTCACCGAGGGCTCCGGCCTGGGGCGATGGATTCTGATCGACTACGGCGATTTCATCATTCACGTATTCACCGAGGAGTGCCGGAAGTTCTATGCCCTCGAGCGGCTCTGGGGAGATGCGCCCAACGTCACGGGCGACTTCGTCCCGAAGGAAGAGCGTGAGCGCCAGCAGGGAAACCGCTGAGGCGCGCAGACTGCGGAGCCTGTTCCCGACGCGCGATGCGAGAATGCGCGAGCTTCTCGTCGTCGCCGGCAAGGTCCTGGCGACCGACGCCAGTGTCCTGATCCTCGGAGAGTCGGGAGTGGGGAAAGACTTTCTGGCGGAAACGCTTCATGCGCTCGGTCCCCGGTCCAGCCGCGCTCTCGTGCGCATCGACTGCGCGTCCATTCCGGAGGATCTTTTCGAGGCGGAGCTCTTCGGGCACGAGAAGGGCGCCTTCACCGGCGCTCTCCAGCGGCGGGCCGGTCGTTTCGAAGTCGCCAGCGGCGGAACCATCTACCTCGACGCCATCGGAGATCTGCCGTCTCACCTCCAGGCCAAGCTCCTTCGGGTCATTCAGGAGCGTCAGTTCACCCCGCTCGGCTCGAACCGCACCATCCCCACCGACGTGCGGCTCATCAGCTCTTCGAGCCTTCCTCTCGACGAGCTTCAGTCCGGCGATCGAATCCGTCCCGACCTCTACTTCCGGCTCAATGTCGTCAGCCTCACCATCCCGCCCCTTCGCGAGAGGGCCGGGGACATCCCTCCCGTAGCGCGACGTCTTCTCCGCGCCGCGGCGCGCGCGGCCGGAAAGCAGATCACCGGCTTCGAGCCCGAAGCGCTCGAAATCATCCGGCAGTACCGTTGGCCGGGCAACGTGAGGGAGCTGCGCCATGCGATCGAGCGCGCGGTCCTCCTCGAGGACGGCTCCCGAATCACCGCCGGATCGCTTCCGAAGGAGAGGTTTCTCGGAGGGGGCGATCTGGTCGCCGAAGCCTCGAGTGAGGGGTGGACCCTGGCCCGGCTCGAGCGGAGGTACGTCGAGGAGGTGCTGAGGCGGACGGGGGGCAACCATACCCGGGCTGCGGCGGTGCTGGGGATCAGCCGCAAAGCGTTGATCGACAAGAAAAAGCGCTGGAGCGGGTGAGGGGTTGCATGCGACGAAAACCGACCCTTTCGACCCCCCGAAAAGAGCAGAACTGCGGCCCCGAAAAGGAGTCGTTTTCGTGAAATTTCGCCTGATCTGGATTCGTTCCACGTCTGATACCGAATTCCGGGATGCGATCGAGCGGTACGTGGGGCGGATTCGCCACTACTTTCCGCTCGAGATCATCGAAGTCGCCCCGGACAAGGGCAGGAAATCGAAGTCAGGGCCGGACGTGATCAGGGCCGAGTCGAATCGGCTGCTGGAAGCGATACCGGCGCAGGGATTCACGGTCGTGCTCGACGAGCGCGGCGAGTTAATCGATTCTTTGAAGTTTGCGCGTTGGCTCGAGCGGATGACGGTGGACCAGCCTCACGGGGTGAATTTCATCGTGGGTGGTGATCTCGGTCTGAGCCAGCAGGTGCGGGAGAGAGGCGACCGGGTGATTGCGCTCTCGCCAATGACGTTTCCGCATCAGCTCGCGAGGGTCGTCCTTCTCGAGCAGATCTATCGCGCATGCACCTTGATCCGGAACGTGTCATATCACAAGTAAGGAGATCGACCCGAACATGGCGAGGACGAAGACAAAAGCAGATCCGCACGCTCCGCATCGCGAAGCGCTCGAGAAGAAGCAGAAGGAAATGCTCGCATCGTACAACCGCGAGCGCGCTCTGAGCGCAGAGCAGAGCGACGACGGAATTCAGGATCTTGCCGACAAGGCTGCGAATGCCTACTCGAAAGAGCTGAACTTCTCGCTCTCCGATACTGACCGCGAGATCCTCGTCGCAATCGAAGAAGCGCTGAATCGCATGAATGCCGGCGCCTACGGCGTCTGCACGAACTGCCAGGCCGTCATCGGTGAGAAGCGGCTTGCCGCCGTTCCCTGGACGCGATTCTGTATCGACTGCCAGGAGCTCCAGGAAAAGGGCCTCCTCTGATTCCACGAATCCAGCGCGATATAGTTGAAGAGCTTCGAGCGATCGAGGCTCTTTTTTAATTCTGCCGATGGCCACTGAAAACGACCTTCTCAAACGCATCGGCTCCGGCGAGCCACCCCCGATCATCCTCGTCGGAGGCGACAGCGAGTTTCTGGTCGACTCCTCTTTTCACGCGATCCGGGATGCCCTGACCGCCACCGGGCTGCAGGTGGAAACCTTCGCCGCGGGCACCGACCTGGGACAGGTTCTCGATTCTTTCCGCACCCATTCGCTCTTCGGCGGGAAGCGGCTTCTCATCCTTCCCGAAGTGAACGCCTTCGTCACCCGCAAAGAGATCTCCAGCCTTCTGGAGAAGTCCATCGGCGACTGGAAAACCGCGAAGACGGATCGCAAGCGCTCCTCCGCCGTGGCCAAGCTCCTCCACGTCCTCGGTCTTGCGGGCATCGACCTGGACGAGTCCGACGCGGCCATCGCCGAGAGTCTGGGCCTGAAGAAGGCCGACTCGGCGTTTGGCGCGCTGCTTCAATCGGCTCGCGACTCGGGCAAACGCCCTTCCCGCGGCGAGAACGACGCGGCGATGCTGGCCGAGGCGGCAAACGAGGGCGGAGCTCCGGGCTCGATTCTGCTGATGCGGACCGGCGAGGTCCCGGTCGATTCAGCGACCGTCGCTGCGATCGCTCGTGGAGGGGCCGTCGTCGTTCGGAACCTGACTCGCGAGGACTTCGACACGGCGCTCTCGGTCGCGGTAAACCAGATCTCCGAGAGCGCGGGCGTGCGGTTCGATCCCCAGGCGATCCGCGAGCTGCGCGTTCGACTCGGCGTCGAGCGCATCCTCGTGGACAAATTCGGCAAGGACGTCCCCGACCTCCGGCAGGCGGTGAACGAAGCCGACCGGCTGGCGACGTTCGTCGGAGAAGGGGGGCGGATTACCCTCGAGATCGTCCGGCAGCAGGTCGCGGAGATCGGTGGCGGGATGCGGTGGGAGCTCGGGTCGCTGTTCGCCGAAGGAAAAAGTCTCGAGGCGGTATCGAAGCTGCGGGATCTCGTCGCGCAGGCCGCGCGTGACGAGGGCAAAGCCGCCGATGATATCCATTACGGCCGCTTCCTCTTCGCCTTCGCCGACGAGATTCGCCAGCTCATCGGCATTCATTCGTGGGCCCGCATGAACGGAATCGACGTCCGGCGCGGCATTCCTTACAACCGCTTCAAGGACGCCGTCGCGGAGCCGTTGAGCGAGTACCTGAAATCTCACCAGCTCGTGAAGCAGAAGCCGCATCCCTTCGCCCTTCACAAGAGATTCGAGTCGGCCCGCCTTCACGACGAGGCGGCGCTTCTCGCAGCCCTGGATCAGGTCACCGAGATCGAGGTCGGAAGGAAATCGGGCGGCCCTCCCGTGGACGTCGTGCTGGAAACCTTCGTGCTCGGAAGAGGGTAGAGAGACAAGGCAGAGGGCAGAAGGCAGAAAGCAGAAGTAAAAACAACGGCAAGACGCAATGTCATCCTGAGAGAGCGCCGCAAAATGAATCATTTCGCGCAGCCGGTGGGCGCGATCGAAGGATCTCGAAATTGCAGGATCCTGCCACCTGCGAGGCCCCCCGCACCGGCCAACGCGATTCCGCATTCGGAGATCCTTCGTCGGCTTCGCCTCCTCAGGATGACGCGTGGGGCCTTCCTGGCCCCTGGCCCCCAGCCCCTTTCAAACCAACACGGCTACCGGGAACGCGTTCAACGCGTCGGCAACCCGGATCGTGCCGCGCGGGCTCGATACGCGCTCTCCGGTGAAGATGTTGGTGAGAGGGTTGCGCGCGCCGGTCTTCAGGGTGAGGTCGCCCCAGATAGCGGGTCCGACGGGCCATACGCCGGGTCGCACCAGAGAGGCGGGAAGGCGCGGGACGATCACCACCACCCGGCGGTTGCCCTCGTGCCTGGCGAAGGCGACCAGGTGGGGCGCCAGATCACCTTCCGCTGCGAGGGGCCGGTAGTCACCCTTCTCGAACAGCACTCGATGTCCGCGCCTGAGATGAAGAAGCGCCGAGGTGGCGTAGAGCTTCACCGCGCCGTCTTTCCAGTTGCGCAGCAGGCCGCGGCACATCTCTTCCAGCCCGAATCGCTGTTCCCGGCTCCGGATGGATTCGAGGATCTCTCGCCGGCGGTCATAGTCGACGGGCCTCCGGTTGTCGGGGTCGACGAGCGAGAGGTCCCAGAGCTCCGTTCCCTGGTAGAAGTCGGGAACGCCGGGCGCGGTCGACTTGAGAACCAGCTGGGAAAGCGAATTGATCGCGCCCCAGAACGAAACGTCTCGATGGAGGCGGGAAAAGGAGCGATGGAACTCCGGAGCCCCGCTTCCTGAGGCGAGTTTTCGCGCGAAGGATACGAGCGCGTTCTCCCACCGCTCGTCGGGCTCGAGCCAGCTGGTGTGCATCTTCGCTTCCCTGGCCGCCTTGATGACGTAAGCGGCGATGCGATCGGGATAGCTCTCCAGCTCATTTCTGTCGACCGGCCACGAGCCGAGGAGGGTCTGATAGAGAAGCCATTCGTCGTTGGGTCCCGGGACGGAGCGCTCTCCCAGAGAGATCCGGTGCGGCGCATTGATTTGCCGCCACTGGTGGACATTGCGGACCCAGCGCACCGGAATCTCCGACAGAACGTTGATCCGCGCGCGGACGTCCTCGCTGCGCTTCGTATCGTGGGTGGTGCTGGCGTTCAAGGTGGCCGGCATCCGGGCGAGGCGGCTCTCGGCCTCTCGATGAAACGCCTGAGTTCCGATGCGGTGCGGCTCGGGGTCGGGCTCCGAGCCGACGTCGTTGAGGGAGATGAGACGGTTGGCGCGGTAAAGGGCGGTGTCTTCGAATCCCTTGGCCATCGCGGGGCCGGTGAACTGCTGCCATCGCATGATCACGTCGAGCCACTGTTCGCGGAATGGCTCGCTCTCGGCCGAGAGATCGAGAACGAAGCTCCGGGCGACGAAGTCGATGGCGGGATGAAGGTTTCGCGGACTCGCGGCGTGCGCCCCCGACGCAGCCTGCTCGATCAGCTCACGGTCCCGTGGATCGACCTCGCTCGACCGGATGTACGTTCGATAGACGGGGAGTGCGGTGGAGATCTCGATGATGGCGCGGCGCAGATCGGAGAAGGGGATGTCGCGGCCGACGCGATCGCTTGCAGCGAGCGCGGAGGTTCTGGCAGCGAGCCGAATCAGTTCGCCCGCGAAGAGACGTTTGATGGCGAGCCGCTTGGTCCGGTAGACCACATTCGAGAAGCTGAATTGCCGGTCGGTGATCTGGCGATAGGCCGCGTCCATCTGGCGGAGTCCCGAGCTGTCGACGAAGACGCGATTGATCGTGTTCAGGAACTCGTACCCGGTCGTTCCGGCCGTCCTGAAGTCCTCGCGCACGGGCTCTTCCGGGCCGAGGATCTTTTCGATCAGAACGTAAAACTGCTTGCCGGGCAGGGCATCCTGCAGCTGTTCGAGATAGCCGATCGGGTCGCGGAGGCCGTCGATGTGATCGATTCTCAGTCCGGTGATGATGCCGCGTCGGGCGAGCTCGAACGGCAGCTTGTGAACGGCCTCGAAGGTTTCGCGGGACTCCATGGTCATGCCGGCGAGCTCGCTGATGTCGAAGAAGCGGCGGTAGTTCAGCTCCTCCGACGCCATGCGCCAGAACGCGAGCCGATAGTGCTGCAGCTCGAGAAGGCGGTCGAGCTCGAAGAACCGCGGCGTCGTGTGACTCCCGTCGTTGATCCGCGCGACGAGCTTTTCCAGCGTTTTTCGCGTGCGGGATTTCGGAGGTGCGATCCCCAGAATCCTCTCGGCGATCTCCCGCGGATCGTCTTCTCCCGCAAGCTGGGCCAGCTCCCGCGCCGCCTGCGGATCTTCGATCGCATCCCGAAGCCAGAGCGCGACGAGTCGAAGCGAAGCCGCGCTGGCCGGAAACATGTGGTCGTAGTAGCGGATTGAGAACCCGTGCTGCTCGTCGACGACGAGCTTGATCTCGCGCTTCGCGAGCACGTCGCCGTAGGGACGGCCGAGCACCGGAAAGAGAAGCTTGTCACGGGAGATGCCGCGCGTTCCCTCGCGGGCCCAGTCCACGTCGAAGTAGCGCGCGGCCGGCGAGGCCGGACCTCGGGCCAGAACATCGAGCCACCAGCCGTTCTCCAGGCTCGCCGCCATGTGGTTCGGCACGATGTCGACGATCAGTCCCATGTCGCGCTCGCGGAGCTCGGTCGCGACCAGCTCGAGATCGTCGGCCGACCCGATCTCCGGATTCAGCTGCTGGGGATCGATGACGTCGTAACCATGCATGCTCCCCTTTCTCGCCATCGAGATCGGAGAGACGTACAGATCGGAGATCCCGAGCTCGTCGAGATAGTCGAGGATCGCGCGAGTCTGACGGAACGTCATCTCGCTATTGAGCTGGAGCCGGTAGGTCGATGCGGGTATGCGGGGATGGATCATTACGAGTCCCGGACTGAAAGTCGATTTCCGATCGAACGGAAATGACGTAGCCAGATCCGGGCCTGTTCGTCTCCGTTCCCCGTACGGTCGGTGAACTCCGGCATCACCACCTGCAGAAGGTGGAAGAAGACGTTTTGCGCCTTCCACAGATCGATCCCGAAGGGGAGGAGGGAGGCGATCTCGAGCAGGTGATCGAGGCGGCGTACCGAGGCGATCGACCGGGGGTCTTCTCCCAATTCCTCGACGGCGGCGGCGAGCTCGCGCTGCACGGAGAAGCTGAGGGTGGCCTGGTCGAGCTCGATTTTCTCGGTCCGGACCTCCTGCAGGATGCTCCGCAGCTGGGCGATGGGAGGATTCTCCTTGTCGAGCAGCCTCCGCAAATGCATGTTGAACGCGAACTCCACCGCGACCCGCAGGATTCTGGGCAGCGGAATACCGAGCTCGGCGTGAAAGCGCATCAAGGGGACGTAGCGCTCGTACAGCTCGCGGGAGAGGGGATCGGCATCGGCCAGGCTCGAGCTCCAGGAAGCCTCGAGGATCCGCCGCTGCTCGTCGCTGAAGAGCGACTTGACCGAGAACGTCAGCGTCCCGAACTCGCGATCCAGGATCCGGATGACCCCGGAGAAATCGCCGTTGTGAAACGGTTCGGCCAGCGCGTCGATCAGCTCCTGGTATGCGGTCTCGTCGATGAACTCGCGCACTCCACCGGAAAGGTTCAGGTCCCCCAGGTGAAGCGCGCCCCAGGAAAAAAGCCTGGTTGCCCGGGTGATCATCGACTGGACGTGGACGCGTCCCACGATCACGTGAGGTCGCCCCGCCTCGAACACGACCTGATCGTCCCGGTCGACTTCGTAACAGTAGATGCGAGTCGATGAAGGATACTCGTGAAAAAGCGACGAGACGGCGTAATGCGCCGCGACGCGCGTCAGGTCGAGCATCGAGCCCTTCACTTCGGTCTCGTAGAGAGTGCCGGCGTTGTCCACCTCCACCTTGTTGCTCTTCGCCAGCGCGAGCCGCGTCAGGAAACTCTCTTCGAGGTCCGCGCCGGAGGTTTCCTTCGCCAGCTGTATCGCCCGCGCGGCGTACTGCAGCACCTGAACCGTCTCGATTCCCGACACTTCATTGAAGAACCATCCGCAGCTCGTGTACATCAGCATGGCCTGCCGCTGCATTTCGAGGAGCTGCAGCATCTGAACGAGGTCGGTCCCGGTGTGCTCGTTGAGCGCATATTCGGCGACGAACTTCTGGACGCCGTCGTCCGAACGATCGAGAACGACGTCGATGTAGGCGTCTCTTGCGGCCCATGGGTCGCGGAGCAGGCGAAGGCCCTCGCGCTCGAACAACGGCGCGAGATGATCCCGGAGCCAGTCGAGCGCGTCTCTCAGAGGGCCGCGCCAGCTCTGGTTCCACCCCGCTTCCCCTCCGGTCCGGCAGCCGCAGTCGCTCCTCCAGCGCTCGATCCCGTGGGCGCAGCTCCACGAGCTGTTTTCGACGATCTCCACCTCGTCGAGAGGCGGGTACATCGACAGGAACTGGGAGTAGTTCGTCAGCCGCACCTCCGGATGCGCGTCCAGGACGTCGAGCGCCGAGGCCAGGGCCATGTCTCCGTACCGGTGGTGGTGCCCATAGCTTTCACCGTCCGTTGCGATATTGACCAGGCGGGGGATCGCCCCCTCGGAGGCGCTCAGCAGACGCTGCGCGAATCGCTCGCCATTGTTCAAAAGACCCTCGAACGCGACCCCTCGCGAGGTTGGCGAGTCGTAGAAGAAAAGGGCGATCGCGCGGCCGGACGGAAGACGGCAGAAGTAGGGGCGCGTTGTGTCGATTCGCTCGCCGACGTTCTGCCACTCACCGTGCCCGCTCCGGATCCGCTTCGCCTGGTACGGCGCGAGGATCGTGAAGCGGATTCCCTCGTCCAGGAGAAGATCGAGCGTCTCGAGATCGACCGCCGTCTCCGGCAGCCACATGCCTTCCGGCCGCCGGCCGAACCGCTGCTCGAAATCCCGAGCCCCCCAGCGGACCTGCGTCTGCTTGTCCCGCCGGTTCGCCAGCGGCATGATGATGTGGTTGTAGGCCTGTGCGATCGCGGAGCCGTGCCCGTTGAAGCGGGCGATGCTCGCCCGGTCGCCATCCAGAACTGCCTGGTACGTCTCCGGCGCGCTCTCCTGCATCCAGGTGAGCAGGGTCGGTCCGAAGTTGAAGCTGATCCGCGCGTAGTTGTTGACGATCTTCGCGATGCGCCCGCGTGAATCGAGAATGCGGGCGGCTCCGTTCGGGGCGTAGCACTCGGCCGTCACCCGCTCATTCCAGTCGTGGTAGGGATGCGCGCTTTCCTGAAGCTCGATCGATTCGAGCCACGGGTTCTCGCGCGGCGGCTGGTAGAAATGGCCGTGAATACAGATTGCTCGCATCAGTCATTCAGCTCCCTGACCCAGGTCGCAAACGTGAAGGGGGCCAAGGATACCGCGAGGGAGGAGGGGCGGGCTTCCAGAGCGGCGGCAGGCGAGCCGGGACCGAGCCATCGGCTCTCGGCCGTATCGATCCTCAAGTGCCATCCCTTCGGATCGCCGTCGAGCTGCAGGCTCGCCCGATTCGACGAGAAGTTCATCGCGACGAGCGCCTCGGAGGAGCCGCTCCTCCTGAAAGTGACGAGACTTCGCTCCTTCTCGAAAACGACTGACCGACGCGCACCGGCGGCGCCGGTTCCGAGAGCGGGAACCTCGCGACGCAGTGCCAGAAGCGTTCTGTAGAGCTCCCGCAGGACGCGGTGACTGCCGCCGGAAGCCAGCGAAGAATCAGGCCGGCTTCGCTCGAAGGTCGCCTCACTCTGCGGATCGGGCGGCTCCTCGTTCCATTGGAAAGCGGCGAACTCCTTGCGCCGCCCTTCGCGAACCGCCTCGATCAGCCCCGGATCCCGGTGGCTGACGAAGTAGAGAAACGGCGCAGGCTCACCCCACTCTTCACCCATGAAGAGGAGCGGGATGAAGGGGGAGAGGATGACGGCACCCGCCGCCAGCTTCAGCGCCTCGAAGCCGACCAGCGTCGTGAGCCTTTCTCCCATCAGGCGATTGCCCACCTGGTCGTGGTTCTGTGCCGCCACGATGAGCGCCGATCCATCGAGATCCGCGCCGGAATCGCCATGGCGGCGCTTCCGATGGGGCGAGTAACGCCTGGCAAACGCGTAGCCTTCATCCAGAACCCGCGCGAGGTCGCCGATCGATCCGAAGTCCTCGTAGTAGCCGCTCTTTTCTCCGGTGAGCAGGGCGTGAAGAGCGTGATGGAAATCGTCGTTCCAGTGAGCGTCGTGGCCGTAGCCGCCCGCGTCGACGGGACGCACCAACCGCGGGTCATTCAAATCGCTTTCCGGAAAGAGCTGGATGCGCCGTCCCGCACCGTCGGCCGCGTCGCGAACCCGCTCCGCAATCTCCCGCAGGAAAGGGTACGCGGACTCGTCGTGGATTGCGTGAACGGCGTCGAGCCGCAGCGCGTCGATGTGATACTGCTCGATCCACATCAGAGCGTTGGCAATGAAGAACTCCCGAACCTGGTCGCTCTCCGGGCCATCGAAATTGATCGCCGATCCCCACGGCGTGCGGTAGGCATCGGTGAAGTAGGGGCCGAGCTTCTCGAGGTAATTCCCCTCGGGACCGAGATGGTTGTAGACCACGTCGAGACAGACGCCCAGCCCCTCCCGGTGCGCGGCGTCGACCAGACTGCGCAGACCATCCGGACCTCCATAGCTGCTCTCGGCAGCGTAAGGGAGCACTCCGTCGTATCCCCAGTTCCGGTGGCCGGGAAACTCCGCGACCGGCATCAGCTCGATCATGGTGATGCCGAGCTCGCGCAGCTCGGCCAGTCGCGGAATGATGGCCTCGAACGTCCCCTCCGTAGTGAAGGTTCCGACGTGCAATTCGTAGAGGATCACGTCCTCGGTCCGGACACCCTTCCACGAACCGTCGGACCATGAGAATTCGGGGGAGACCACCGCCGACCAGCCGTGTGCGTCCTCCGGCTGCCATCGGGAGGCTGGATCAGGAATCGGGTCGCCATCGACGACATAGCGATAGCGTGTGCCGGGCGGGGCCTCCAGGGTGAGCTCCCAGAAACCCGCCCCGACGGGTTCCATCTCGATCGCTTCTCGTCCTTCCAGGAGCAGGCGAATTTCCGCCGGGCGGGGGGCCCAGAGACGGAAAAGAGTCAGTCCGTCAGGACGAGCGAAGGCGCCCTGCGGCCGGTCGCGGTATGGATTCAATCAGTCCTCCGGGCTGAAGAAGACGGCGCCGAGGGGCGGAACGGTGACGGTGATCGAATGGGGCCGGCCGTGCATTCCGACCGGCGCCGCGTCGACCCCGCCCATGTTGCCGTTTCCGCTTCCGCCGAAATCGGCCGCATCCGAGTTGAAGATCTCGGCCCAGTGGCCCCCCTGGGGAACACCGACGCGGTAGTTCATCCGCGGGATCGGGGTGAAGTTGAGAACGATGACGACCGGCTTCTCGTCGTTCATCCCCTTGCGCATGTAGCTGACCACGCTCTGCTCGGCGTCGCTGCCGTCGATCCACTCGAAACCGTCGGGATGAGAATCGAGCTGGTGCATCGCGGGATAATCGCGATAGACGCGGTTCAGGTCCTTCAGGACTTTCTGGATGCCGGCGTGCGGCTCATGTCCGGTCAGGTGCCACTGCAGGGAGTCGTCATGGTTCCATTCCGCCCATTGGCCGAACTCTCCTCCCATGAAGAGGAGCTTCTTGCCGGGCTGGGACCACATGTACGAGTAGAGCAGGCGCAGATTCGCGAATTTCTGCCAGTTGTCGGACGGCATCTTGCCGAGGAGCGATCCCTTCCCGTGAACGACCTCGTCGTGCGACAGCGGAAGGACGAAGTGCTCGTTGAAGGCGTAGATCATCCGGAAGGTCAGCTCGCCGTGATGGAACTTGCGGTATACCGGCTCGCGGTGGAAATACTGCAACGTGTCGTGCATCCACCCCATGTCCCACTTCATCCCGAACCCGAGCCCGCCGACGTAGGTCGGCCGTGACACCATCGGCCACGCGGTCGATTCCTCGGCGACCGTCTGGATGTCCGGAAGGGCTCCGTAGACGTCGGTGTTGAGCTGCCGCAGGAACTGGATGGCCTCGAGATTCTCGCGTCCTCCATACTTGTTCGGAATCCACTCCCCTTCTTTTCTCGAGTAATCGAGGTAGAGCATCGACGCGACCGCGTCGACGCGCAGGCCGTCGACGTGATACGTCTCGAGCCAGTAGAGAGCGCTGGACAGGAGGAAGGAGCGAACCTCGTTCCGCCCGTAATTGAAAATGTAGCTGCTCCAGTCGGGATGAAAGCCCTGTCGCGGATCCTCGTGCTCGAAAAGATAGGTCCCGTCGAAGTAGGCCAGTCCGTGCTGGTCTCCCGGAAAGTGGGAGGGGACCCAGTCGAGGATCACGCCGATCCCGTTCTGGTGCAGGTGATCGATCAGATACATCAGGTCCTGGGGCGTTCCGTACCGGCTGGTGGGAGCGAAAAAGCCGGTGGTCTGATAGCCCCACGATCCGTAAAACGGATGCTCCATCAGGGGGAGAAACTCGACGTGAGTGAATCCCATCCAGTTCATGTACTCGGCCAGCGGCCCGGCGATCTCGCGGTAATTCATCGACCGGTTGCCGTCTTCGGCGACCCGTCTCCACGATCCCATGTGCAGCTCGTAGACGGACATCGGCGCATTCAGCGACTGACGGCCGCCGCGAGCCGACATCCACTCGGAATCGTTCCATTCGTAGTCGAGATCCCACACGATCGAAGCCGTCTTCGGGGGAGTCTCGTGATGGACTCCGAAGGGGTCCGCTTTCTCGACCGAGTAGTGATTGAAGCGCGACTTGATGAAGTACTTGTAAATCGTTCCCTTCGCGACGCCGGGAATGAAGCCCTCCCAGATTCCGGAGTCGCCGTGAGGGCGCAATCGGTTCTGCTCGCGATTCCATCCGTTGAACTCGCCCACGACCGAGACTTCCTCGGCGTTCGGCGCCCATACGGCGAAGTACGTTCCCTCTTTTCCGTCGACGGTGGCCGGACGGGCGCCGAGCTTCTCGTGCAGGCGGTGGTTCGTTCCTTCGTTGAACAGATAAACGTCCTGAGGGCCTAGAAGCGACCAGGATTCGGATTTTGCGCTCGACGCGGGTTCGGCTTCCGTCGGCTGCTGCCGCGAAGGGGCTCGCTTCGCCGTCCGAACGCGCTCGGCGAGCGGCTCGCCGCCCGTAGCTGCCTCCGGGACGGCTGCTTCTGCCTTCTTCGTCCCGCGAGAAGCGCGCGGGGCTTTCGCCGTCGGATCGCCGGGACTTTTTTTCCTTCCCGGCTTCGCGGTCTTCTTCGGATCTTTCTGATCAGTCATTGCGTCTCCCTTGTCGTCTCCAGATCTCGAACTGACGGAGTCTGGCGGCCAGCTCCGGGTCGCCGGTCAGTTCTTCGACCTTGCGCGCGAGCTTCCGGCGCCAGTTGGGATGCTCCCGATGGGTTCCCGGCAGGTTCTGCGCTTCGACCTCGAGCCAGAGATCCTCGGCGTTCGCCAGGACGATCTCAGCGGGGCCACGCGCCAGGTACTCCATCGCCGCCGAGTACACTTCGGCCGCATCGTCCCCAACAGCGTTCTGCTCGCTCTTCCGCTGCACGAAGTCCGCGAAAGCTTCCCTCGTCTGCTCCCGTTGCTGCCGTTCCCGTTCCAGTTCGGGCATCTGGCCCAGCCGGTGGCGCTCTTCGAGGTCGATTCCCTTCCAATAGCCCGCGAATGGGGGCATGTCGTGCGTGTTCAGGCTCGCGACCGAGCGCGACGGTGCCTCCCGCACCTCGTTTCCCGGCCAGATCTCATACTGGAGAACGTACATCCGGTGGAGGCCGTGACGCTTCATCCGATGCTGGATGATCGCGGGGACGGTGCCGAGATCCTCTCCCACCACCGTGGTGCGGAAGCGGTGCGATTCGATCGCCAGGATGGCGAGATGCTCCTCGATGTTGTAGCGAACGTAGACCCCTTCAGTCGCCGGAATTCCGGCGGGGATCCAGAACAGCCGGTGCAGAGCCATCACGTGGTCGAAGCGGAGCACCCCCGCGAACCGCATTGAAGCGCGCAGCGAATCGATCAGATAGCGGTAGCCGGTCTCGCGAATCCGTTCCGGGTGGAGCGGGGGAAATCCCCAGTTCTGGCCACCCGTGAAGAGGGAGTCGGGAGGAGCGCCAGCCGCAGCATCCATCGCGAAGAGGTCGCGCTCTTCCCATGCGTCGAAGCCCCCACCGTGAACGCCGAGCGGAAAGTCGAGGTAAAGACCGAAACCGTTCGAGCGCGCGAGCCCGGCGACCGACTCCAGCTGCCGGTGAATCTGCCATTGCGCGTAGAGGTGATACCGCCGCGCCGGCTGGTCCTCTTCGTCGAGCGCGAGAAGAGTCCCCTCCGACGGCCGTTCGGGCCACTTCCCTGATTCCACCACGGCCCGAAAACGGGCATAGGATTCTGCCTTCGGATTCTCTTTCAGAAACTCATCGAACTCGCGCCTGCGCGCAGGCGAACCAATCCGAAAGAAGCACTCTGCCAGCAGTTCCACGACACGCCGCTTGAGCGCCGCGGCTCCGCGATAGTCGACGAGCCCGGTTTCGCGAAGCGCGGCTTTCTCCGTTCGAAACGCCTCGGAATCGATCAGCTCTCGCGCTTCTGCGCAGTCGCCGAGCTCAGGGATTCGCTCCGGATCGAGATAGAGCTCGTTGAAAAAAAGGCGGCTCACGGGAGAGTAAGGGCTCGGCTCGAAGGGCTCGGAGAGGAAGACCGCCTGAAGGGGGAGCGTGGCGATTCCCGCACCTCCAAAGTCACCCACGTTGCGAATCAGCCGCGAAAGGTCGCTCAGATCGCCGATTCCCCAGTCTCTTTCCGATCGCAGGCCGTAAACGGGGGCGAAGATCCCCCACATTCGGCGGCCCGCCTGCTCCCACGCCCTTTCCGGTGCCGCCAGCAGGAGCGTCCGATGCCGCTCGCCATTCCAGGCGAGTGTCAGCTCGTGATAGCCCGCAGGGAGTTTCCCGACGGGGAGCTCGACGATGCGGCGGCGATACGTGGTCCCTTCGACCTGATAGCTCGTGACTTCCCGGATGGATCCGGGTGTGAGTCGTCTCTCGGTCCCATCCTCCAGCTTCAGGTCGAAGGAGATCGCCATTTCGTCGAGATCGCCGGGCATGGTGAGCCGCAGGTTCAGCGGCCCGCCGTTCCAATGTGAGGTGACCGGCTCGACCACCCGACGGCAGAGATCCAGCCGGCGCCTGCGCAGGGCCTCGGAGACATCCTCACGACCGTCGACCGGAACACCGAGCGCTCTGAGTGTCGCCAGCAGCGCGGACTCGGAGGCCCGCGCCCGCTGGCCATTCATCCCCCTGTAGGCGGGCTGAATCGAATGCAGGAGCGCCAGCTCCCGAACTTCGCGAGACACCGGTTCCATCAACGCTCCCCGTCGAGGTACTGGAGGATTCCGCGCAGGGGGATGCCGATCCACTCGGGGCGGTTGTTCGCCTCGTACGAGACCTCGTACAGCGCCTTTTCGATGAGATAAGCGCGCAGCAGCGTGTCCAGCTCCTGCTCGGTCGCCGGAACGATGCGCGAGGTTCCCGCCACTTCCAGGTAGCGCTTGAGGAAAGTGGCGCTCGCCCACCGGTCGAAGAATCGGGCCGCATTCGCGAGAACCGATGCATCCACGTCGCGGACGACTCCGGATGCCTGGCCGAGCAGAACGGCGAACGGCGCGTAGTGGAAGGAGCGGAGCATGCCGGCGACATCACGCAGCGCGCTCCGCTTGATCCGGCGCTCGCTGAGCGGACGCCCCGGCTCTCCCTCGAAGTCGATGATCACGAAGTCCTTGCCGGTGTGAAGCACCTGGCCCAGGTGGAAATCGCCGTGAGTCCGGATGCGGAGCACGGAGATCTTCATCTCGATGATGTCCTTGAAACGCTCCAGCACATCGGTCTCACGCTCGAGGAGAAGCGCGGCGTCGTCGCGAACCGCCTCTGGAAGGTCGCGCTGTCGTTTCCGCAGCATCTGGAAGGTGCGCGTGGCCTGGGTCCGCATGTGCTGGTAGATCGAGCGCTGGTAGTGAGGGGTGATCGGCTCAGGCGCGAAGACCGGGTCGTCGGGTCGTGACGCCAGCGCGAGGTGCATCTGAGCGGTCCGTTCGCCGAGCAGTGCGGCCGAGGAGAGGAATGGGTCGAGCAGCTCGATCGCGAGCTCGGTCGGTTCGGATGCGGCGAGCTCGATCAGGTTGCCCTCCGGCAACTCTTCGTCGACGCGCGCGAGGAGCTCGCTCTCGCTGAGGAGGCGCTGGAAATAGCGATCGAGAGCGCCGAGGGTGAAGTTCCACGCATCGCCGCCGCTCGGCACGAACCCCTGCAGAAGGGCAATCGTCGTGGTTTCCTTGCCGCGGCTGTACTCCATGGCGCCGGCGAGAATCGGAACGTTGCGGAACTTCGTTTTCTCGGTCAGGAAGCGCGTGACCTCGAAGTCGGTGTTGATCCCCGATTCGACCTTCCGATAGAGCTTGAGAAACATTCTCTCGCCGAACAGGATCGATGAGTTGCTCTGTTCGGCGCGAGAGACGTGAGGCTCGAGGGGTCCTTCTCCGCGCAGCTCGCGGAACGTCCGGGTTGCGATGCCCCGCACCAGGCCACCTTCTTCGCCGGTCAGCTGTTTGCGGCGGCCAATGGCGTCCAGGAGGGTCCGGGCGAACGGGCGGTCGTAGATTGCGTCGAAAAGAACGCTCTCGGGTCCGGCTCCGCTCCGGAGCCGCGCGATGGCGGCCAGCCTGTTCTCTTCCCGCGAGAGGTCGTAATCCCCGCCGATGGCGATCCCGAGAGGGAGAACGTACTGCTCGGCGTCTCCCTCCCGGTAGGAGACGGCGATCATCCCGATGGCCGAGGTGTCCGAGACTGGCACGAGGTCGAGCAGGGTCACCGACTTGATGGTGCGGGACTTGCCGGCGAACCATCTCCGCGCGGGAAGCCACTGAACGAGGATGCGCTCGAGAGCCGCCTTCGGCTTCGACTCCAGCAGATCCGCCAGCGCTCCGCCCGAGATTTCCGGCAGGTCGTGCGATGTGGTGATCGTCGCCTGCCCGGTGTCGGCCGGCTGCTCCAGCTGAAACCAGTAGAACGCGTGCGGAGACATCGAGAGAAAGTACGGCTTGTCGGTGATCGCGGGGAAAGGCGAGTAGCCGAACATCTCCACCGGCACCATGCCCGCGAACTGCGACAGGTCGAGCTCGAGTGACTGGACGAAACGCGAGAGGTTGGCGACCACGAGGATCGTCTCTCCTTCGTAGCACCGGAGGAAGGCGAGGACCCGCCGGTTGTCCGGATGAAGGAACTCGAGCGTGCCGCGGCCGAACGCCTTGTACCGCTTTCTCAGCGCGATGAGGCGCTTGGTCCACCAGAGCAGAGAGTGCGTGTTGTTCTGCTGCGCTTCGACGTTGATCGCCTCGTAGTGATACTCGGGGTCGATGATCACGGGGAGGAAGAGCTTTTGGGGATTCGCGCGGGAAAACCCGGCGTTGCGATCCGAGCTCCACTGCATCGGAGTCCGCACCCCGTTCCGGTCGCCGAGGTAGATGTTGTCCCCCATCCCGATCTCATCGCCGTAATAGATGATGGGCGTGCCCGGAAATGCGAACAGCAGTCCGTTCAGCAGCTCGATGCGCCGGCGGTGATTTCCGAGCAGGGGAGCCAGCCGTCGGCGGATTCCCATGTTGATTCGCGCCTGGGCGTCCTGCGCGTAGGTACGCCACATGTAGTCACGGTCCTCGTCGGTGACCATCTCCAGAGTCAGCTCGTCGTGATTGCGCAGAAAAACCGCCCATTGCGATTCCGCCGGGATGTCCGGCGTCTGCTGCATGATCTCGATGATCGGGAAGCGGTCCTCCATCGCGACCGACATGAACAGCCGCGGCATCAGCGGAAAGTGAAAGGCCATGTGGCACTCGTCACCGTCGCCGAAGTAGGGGCGCGAGTCCTCCGGCCACTGGTTTGCCTCGGCCAGGAGCATCCGGTTACTGAAGTTCTCGTCCACGTGCCGCCGGAGGCTCTTGAGGTACTGGTGAGTCTCCGGGAGATTCTCCGACGTGGTCCCTTCCCGCTCGTAGAGATAGGGAATCGCGTCGAGGCGCAGGCCGTCGACACCCATCTGGAACCAGAAATCGAGGATCTTGAAAAGGGCCTTGTGGACCGCGGGATTCTCGAAATTGAGGTCCGGCTGATGGTGATAGAAGCGGTGCCAGAAGTAGGCTTTCGCCACCGGATCCCAGGTCCAGTTGGAGCTCTCGAAATCCTTGAAGATGATCCTCGCGTCCTTGTACTTTTCCGGCGTGTCGCTCCAGACGTAGAAGTCGCGCATCGCCGCCCCGGGCTTCGCGCGGCGTGATTTCTGAAACCAGGGATGCTGGTCGGAGGTGTGATTGATGACCAGCTCGGTGATCACGCGAATGCCACGTCGATGCGCTTCCTTGAGAAACTTCCGGAAGTCCGCCATCTCGCCGTAGCTCGGATTGATGCTCGAGTAGTCGGCGATGTCGTAACCGTCGTCGCGCAGCGGTGACGGATAGAAGGGGAGCATCCAGATCGCGGTGATCCCCAGGTCTTCGAGGTAGTCGAGTTTCTCGGTCAATCCGGCGAAGTCGCCGATCCCGTCCGCATTGCTGTCGTGAAAGGCGCGGATATGAAGCTGGTAGATGATCGCGTCCTTGTACCAGAGCGGATCGTCATCGAGGGTCGACTTCCTCTTCTCGCGAGGCATTGAGAATCCTTTCAGCCGGCGGGCGCGGGCGTCTCCGGCGCGCCTCACAGTCCGGCCTGTACTACAGGTAGTATTCGAAATCCCGCTCGGAGCGAATGTGGTGCCGGATCCGGAAGATGTGAGCCGGTACGCTCTGCGGGTCGAGCTGCACGAAATTGTCCGGTCCGCTCCAGCTGTAGCGCGCGTCCGTGAGCAGGTCGTGGGCCTGGAATCCTCTCCCCGGCTCGAGTCCGAGAGCTTCGAGGTCCAGGTGGATGAAGCCGCCCTGCACGTTGTGCGGGTCGAGATTGACCGCCATCAGCAGGGTCTCCGATCGTGCATCGTCGGTCTTGCTGTAGGCGAGAATCGCATCGTTGTCGCTGGCGTGAAACTGAAGCGTGGCGTTGGTCTGGAGCGCCTCGTGCTCGCGACGGATTCGGTTCACCCGCGCGATCAGCTCCGAGATCGACCGCGGATCCTCGAGGTTCCAGCTCCTGAGCTGATACTTCTCGGAATCGAGATACTCCTCGCTCCCCGGGTTGCGCGGAAGGTGCTCGCCCAGCTCGAACGCCGGTCCGTAGATCCCGTAGCTCGCCGCGAGGGTCGCCGCCAGGATCAGGCGCGACATGAAGACCGGCCGGCCGCCGTGCTGCAGCTCTTCCGTCAGGATGTCGGGCGTGTTCGGCCAGACGTTCGGCCTGAAGTACTCCGCAACCGGGGTGCGCGTGAGCTCGGTGAAATACTCTCGAAGCTCCCAGCTCGCGCTCCGCCAGGCGAAGTAGGTGTACGACTGCGTGAAGCCGGCCTTGGCCAGGTAGTACATGATTCGCGGACGGGTGAACGCTTCCGCCAGAAAGATCGCGTCCGGATGGCGTTTCTTCACCTCGGCGATGCACCATTCCCAGAACGGCAGCGGCTTGGTGTGAGGGTTGTCCACGCGAAAGATTCGGACGCCTTCGCCGGTCCAGTGCAGGAAAACATCCCTCAGCCCCTCCCACATCTTCTTCCACCCCTCGTTCTCGAAGTAGAAGGGGTAGATGTCCTCGTATTTCTTGGGCGGATTCTCGGCGAACTGCACGCTTCCGTCGGGACGGTGAAGAAACCAGTCGGGATGCTCCTCGACCCAGGGGTGATCGGGAGAAGCCTGGAACGCGATGTCGAGCGCGATCTCGATTCCGTGCTGCTTCGCGGCCTCGACCAGGTGGCGGAAATCCTCGCGAGTGCCGAGCTCGGGGTGGATCGAGGTGTGGCCTCCCTCAGGTCCGCCGATTGCCCAGGGGCTCCCGACGTCCCCTGGCTCGGCAGCGACCGCGTTGTTCTTCCCCTTCCGCTTGGTCTCGCCGATGGGGTGGATCGGCGGGAGATAGAGGACATCGAATCCCATGGATGCGATGTAGGGAAGCCTTCGCTCGGTGTCGCGGAAGGTGCCGTGCCGGCCAGGCTGCGGGGAGGTAGAGCGGGGGAAGAGCTCGTACCACGTCGAGAAGCGCGCGCGAGGGCGATCGACGACCACTCCCAGCTCGCGGCCATAACGGGTTGCGAACTTTCGATCGGGCCAGAGGTCCATCAGAGGCGTGATCTCGTGCTCGACGAGCCGTTCGATCGCGTCGACGTCAGTCTCCTTCTCGAGGTCCTCCGCCAGTTGCGCAAGGTGATTGGACGGCCGTCCCTTCGCGCGTTTTGCCGCGTCGCGGACGTAGCCGGCGCCGATCTGCAGCGGAACGGTCAGATCCTGCTGCGCGTCGATCCGCTTGCGGAGATCGCGGCGCCACGTCAGGTAGTGATCGACCCACGCCTCGAGGGTGTACTCCATCTCGCCGAGCTCGTCGACGGGGAAGGATCCCCGCCAATGGTCATTGACCAGCGCGACCATCGGAGCTTCGTTCCAGGCGGGCTCGCCCTTTCGCCGCCACAGGAGGACGGCCGAGATCGCGTCGTGACCGTCGGTGAAGATGTCGGCCTCGACGACGACGGATTCCCCTGCGACTCGCTTGATCGGAAAGCGGCCGGCATCGACTTCCGGGCGCACTCCTTCGATGATCACTCTCCTCCGCCCATCTGACTGCGTCATCTGATTCTGAAAACCTCCGGGATTTCTGCGGCACTGACCTGCAGGATCGTTGCCGAGGAGCTTACCCTTTTGGCCGCTGTCAGCGTCTTTATCGTTGCCGCAGGGGATAGAATCGGTGCCTGCCGCACGCCGGACCTCGGCGGCTCGCGGCACGTGCGGGGAAGGCTTCCGCCGTTTTTATGAGAATCGAGATCTCCTGCGACCTGGGCGAGGCGCGAACGGACGAGGAGCGCGCTGTGGAGGCGCGGCTCTGGACGCTGGTCGATGCGGCCAACGTGGCCTGCGGCGGCCACGTTGGCGACCGGGAATCAATGCGCGAGGCCGTGCGCGCTGCGTCGCGGAACGGCGTGATTCTCGGAGCGCACCCCTCGTTTCCCGACCGGGAAGGGTTCGGACGGCGCGCGATGGAGATCTCCCCCGATGCGCTCGCCCGCTCGCTTCGCGAACAGATCGGCGTCCTTGGCGAGATCGCGGAGCGAGAGGGTGTGGAGCTTCGCCGCGTGAAGCCGCACGGCGCGCTCTACAACCTGGCTCACACCGACGAGAAGCTCGCGAGCATCGTTGTCGAAGCGGTGGAGGAGAGCGGGCGGCTGGCCCTCGTTGCCTCCCCGGGATCCGCGCTTCTCGCAGCAGGCGAGCGTCTCGGACTCGAAGTGATCGCCGAAGCCTTCGGCGACCGTCGATACCGGAAGGACGGCTCGCTCGTTCCGCGAAGCGAGAAGGGCGCGCTGCTGCTGGATATCAGCGAGGCCGCGGCTCAGGTCGAGAGGCTCGCAACCCTCGGGCGGGTGATCACCGACCGGGGCGAAGAGATTCCGATCCGCTTCGCGACGGTCTGCGTTCACGGCGACATGACGGATGCGGTCGCGCGCGTCGAAGCGATCCGGGAGAAAATCAGGGACTAGGGGCTAGGGGCTAGGGGCTAGGGGCTAGGGACTAGGGACTAGGGGCTAGGGACCAGGGACCAGGGACTAGGGGCTAGGGACTAGGGACTAGGGGCTAGGGACCAGGGACCAGGAAGAACAACGGCAAAGGCAAGAAGAGAGACCCAGCGCACTGGCCTCTCCTGATCTTGCTCTTGCTCTTGCTCTTGCTCTCCCTAGCCCCTAGCCCCTAGCCCCTAGCCCCTAGCCCCTGCTTTTTCAGCTCACCGCGAGGGTCGACGCGGTCTCTGCTTCCTTCAGGAGCTTGGCGCGGTTCTGGGCGTCGACGAACACGAGCCGGGGACGGTGGTTCTCGATCTGACCCTGCTGGAGCATCGCGTAGCAGGCGATGATCACCTTGTCGCCCTCCCGAGCGAGGTGCGCGGCGGCGCCGTTGATGCCGATCTTGCCGCTCCCGGGCTCTCCTTCGATGACGTAGGTCTCGAAGCGATTGCCGTTGGTGACGTTGTAGATCTCGACCTTCTCGAAAGGAAGCAGTCCCGCCGCATTCATCAGATGCGAGTCGATGGTGATCGATCCCTCGTAATGGAGGTTCGCTTCGGTCACGGTCGCTCCGTGGATCTTGGAGCGAAGGAAAATTCTGATCATGAATGCGTCCTTTCGGGTGCGGCCGCAGCCGGCTGAAAATCCTGGCGGGCGGGAAGCGGAACGGGGATATTGTCGATGAGTCGGGTCGTGCCGACGCGCAGGGCGCCGACCAGAAGGAGCTCGCGCTCGAAGTCCGTCGGCTCTTCGAACGTGAGCGGGTCGACGAGTCTCAGGTAGTCGATTTCGATGTCGCCGTACGAGATGGCCACATCACGCATGGCCCGCTCGACGACGCTCGCCGCGCGCGCGTTCTGCTCGAGCGCCGACCGCCCGGCGGCGAGCGCGCGGGAAAGGGCGACCGCCACCCGCCGCTCGTCCGGCGAGAGGTACGCGTTGCGGGAAGAGAGGGCCAGCCCGTCGGGCTCGCGTCGCGTTTCGCCGATCTCGATCTCGACGGGAACATCGAGGTCCCGCACCATCTGCTGGATGACCGCGCACTGCTGCGCGTCCTTCTGGCCGAAGACGGCGAAGTCCGGGCGGACGACGTGGAAAAGCTTGAGCACGATGGTCGCGACGCCGTCGAAGTGACCGGGGCGGCGCTCACCTTCGAGAGGGAGGGCGACCCCTTCCACGTGAACGGTCGTCGCCCGCCCTCGTGGCAGGATGGTCTGTCTTTCCGGCAGAAAAAGAAGATCGACCCCGCGCTCCTCGAGAAGCGCGCGGTCGCGCGCTTCGTCGCGCGGATAACGGTCCAGGTCCTCCCCCGGTCCGAACTGAAGCGGATTCACGAAGATCGAGGTCACGATGAAGCTCGCTCCCCGGCTGCGGGCGAGGTCGACGAGCGAGAGATGCCCCTCATGGAGGAACCCCATCGTCGGAACCAGCGCGATCCGCTGTCCTGCGGCTCGAGCCTGGTCGATGGCCGCGCGGACCTCGCCAATGGACCTCGCGATGTTCAAGAGGCAGCCCCGATCGAGGCGTACAGCCGCCGCAGATCGTCCGCGCTGGCGACGTGGAACGATTCGGCGTCATCGTTTGGGAACCGGCACTCCCGGACGTCGGAGAGGTAGCGTTCGATCGCATCCCTGATCACCGCGCCCGTCTCGGCGTATCGCCGGACGAACTTGGGCTGATGTCCGTCGTAAAGCCCGAGAACGTCGTGAAAGACGAGCACCTGGCCGTCGCAACCCGGTCCCGCGCCGATCCCGATGGTCGGAACCGAGACGTTCTCGGTGATCCATGCGGCCAGCTCGGAGGGAACGCACTCGAGAACGATGGCGAAGCAGCCCGCTTCGTCGAGAGCCATCGCTTCCTCCAGAAGGCGCCGGGCAGCTTCCTCCCCCCGCCCCTGGACCTTGAAGCCGCCAAAAGCGTGAACCGACTGGGGAGTCAGGCCGACGTGGCCCATCACCGGAATCTCCGCATCGAGGATCGCCCGGACCATCGCGATCCGCGAGGGGCGGCCTCCTTCGATCTTCACGGCCTGTGCGCCGGCGCGGATGAAGTCACCCGCATTGCGGACGGTCTCCGAGGCGGTGAGGTGGTACGAGAGCCACGGCATGTCGCCGACCACGAGAGCGTGAGAGGTTCCCCGCGCGGCAGCCCGGGTGTGATGGAGCATCTCCTCCATCGTCACGGAAAGGGTGTCGGGATGGCCGAGGACGACCATGGCGAGGGAGTCGCCGACGAGGATGATGTCGGTCCCCGCTTCGTCAGCGATCCGCGCGGAGGGGTGATCGTAGGCGGTGATCATCCCCAGTTTCCGCTGGCCCTTGGCGGCGCGGATGGCCGGGACGGTGATTCGCTTCGGCTGCTCGCTCATCGATCCTCCGCCGCTCGCGATCCCGGACCTGGAGAGGGCGGACGAGAGTCGCCGGCAGGATCGATGCTGCCCGCTGGGCAGTCACCGTTCGCCGCGGTGGCGAGGCTGGGGATTCCGGCGAGGCCGGTCACCTTGTCTCGTTTCCGTCCCGGTCCTGTCAGGATCCAAGCGGAACGTAATACTGGGTCCCCTTCTGCGCACTCTGGATCTGCTGCACCAGAGACTCGAAGTGCTCGGGTGTGTGAACAAAGTCGATCTCGGTCGTATTCACGACCAGGAGCGGGGTCTCGTCGTAGCGGTAGAAATAGTGGGCGTAGGCCTCGCTGACTTCCTTCAAATAACCCGGGCTGATCGCCTTCTCGTAACCGCGTCCCCTCCGCTTGATCCGCTTGAGCAGCGTGTCGAGATCGGCTTCCAGGTAAATCACCAGCTCGGGCTTGGGAAGCGACTCGGAGAGCAGGTCGTACAGTTTGTTGTAGATCGTCAGCTCGGAGTCGTCGAGGGTGAGGTACGCGAAGATCTTGCTCTTGGCGAAGGTGTAATCGGCGAGGACCAGATCGGTGAACAGGTCCCGCTGGGAGAGCTTCTTCAACTGCTCGTAGCGCGAGAGAAGGAAGAAGAGCTCGAGCCGGAAGGCGGCGCCCCGTTTGTCGTTGTAGAAATCGCCCAGAAAGGGGTTATCCACATCCTCGAGGATGCGGGTCCCGCGGAACCGGCGCGTGAGCAGGTCGACCAGGGACGTCTTTCCGACGCCGATCGGCCCCTCGATAGCGATATAGCGAAACGGAAGCGGCATCTGGCTGGAAGCAGGACTCCGATGCTGCGGCGAACGGGAGCTCCGGGGAGGCGCCGGCGCCGCGGAGGCCGCTGCGTCAGGGCGGTTCCCGGTGGGCCGAAGTCCGCGAAGCCGGATCCGCCGTCAGGATAGCACGAAGAATGCAGCCGGACCGGAAGGCGGTAGGAGGTTAGAATCCCCCCCGGAGGAGACGTTTGAAACTCGATCAGTACACGCTCGACAACGGCCTGCGGGTCGTCCTCAACGAGGATCACGCCGCGCCCCTCGTCGCGATCAATGTCTGGTACCACGTCGGCTCGAAGGACGAGAAGCCGGGACGAACGGGGTTCGCTCACCTGTTCGAGCACCTCCTCTTCTCGGGCTCGGAGAACGTCGGCAACAACGAGCACTTCCGGTACGTCCAGTCGGTCGGGGGCATCCTGAACGGCTCGACCACGTTCGACCGGACGAACTACTACGAGACGCTTCCCTCGAATCACCTCGCCCTTGGCTTGTGGCTCGAGTCGGACCGGATGGGATGGTTTCTCCCCGCGATCACGCAGGAGAAGCTCGACGTTCAGCGCGAGGTGGTGAAGGAGGAGCGGCGTCTGCGCTACGACAACGCTCCTTACGGCACCGCCCTCGAAGAGCTGCTCAAGATCTCCTACGAGCCCGATTACCCCTACTTCTGGCCGACCATCGGCTCGATGGAAGATCTCGGTGCCGCGACTCTCGAGGACGTGAAGGATTTCTTCCGCACGTGGTACGTGCCGAACAACGCGGTGCTGACGCTCGTCGGTGATTTCGTTCCCGCCGAGGCGAAGGAGCTGATCGAGCGCTATTTCGGCTCGATTCCGCGCGGCGCCGACGTACCGCGCACCTCTCCCGAGCGCAAGCCTTGGCATAACGAGAAGCGGGGGTCGATCACCTCGCCGGTGCAGCTGCCGCGGGTCTACCGCCTCTATCACCTGCCGCGATTCGGCGATCCGGAATGGGTGGCCGCGGACCTTCTTGCCTATGTTCTCTCGGTGGGTCGCGCGAGTCGCCTCGACCGGGCGCTCGTCTACGAGAAACAGATCGCCCAGGATGTCGGCTCGTTCCTTCTCCAGACGGAAGCTTCGGGGATGATGATCCTGGTCTCGACCGCCCGCGAGGGAGTCGACCCGGCCGTTCTCGCGGACGCGATCGACGAGGAGATCTCGCGCCTGGCCATTCACGGGATCGAACCGTCCGAGCTGGAGCGCGCGCGCAACCAGGCCGAGACGGGCTATGCGCATGAGATCGAGGCGTTCTCCTCGCGCGCCGATCTCCTCAACACTTTCGCCACCTTCACCGGTGATGCGGACGATTTCCAGGCGCTTCTCGCCAGCTATCGCGAGGTGACCGTCGAGCAGATTCGTTCCATCGCCGAGCGATTCCTTCGCCCCGATAACCGCTCGACTCTCTGGGTCCTGCCCGAGAGCCCTGAGCCGGAGAGCCGATGAGCACCGAAAACTTCCGCGCGACCCCGCCGGCTCCGGCCGAGCCGCGCCCGTACCGATTTCCGGACGTCCACCGGCATGAGCTGCCGAACGGCATGAAGCTGCTGCTCGCCGTGCGGCGGTCCGCCCCGCTCATGACCGTTCGCGCCGTGGTCCATTCCGGCGCCGAGCACGATCCCCTCGACCAGCCTGGCATCGCCGTGTTCACCGCCGAAATGCTGGAAGAGGGAGCGGCGGGTCGCGGATCGATGGAGATCGCGGGCGAGGTCGCCGAGCTCGGCGCGGCGCTCTATTGCGGCGCGGACTGGGACGCCTCGCTCCTGTCCATCGACGCGCTGGGACGCCACCTCGACTCCGCCGTCTCCATCACCAGAGACCTGGTTCGCTTCCCGGAGTTTCCGCCGGACGAGCTCGAGCGGATGCGAAAGGAGAGGCTCACCGCCATCCTCCAGCAGAAGGACGACCCGTCGGTCATCGCGGCGCATCTATTCAACCGCTTCGTGTTCGGCAAGACTTCGTACGGAAACCCGTCCACCGGGACCGAGGAGTCGATCCGGGGACTCACGCGCGCGGAAGTCGAGTCGTTCTACGCGCGGCACTACGCTCCGAACAACACCTCTCTGCTCGTTACCGGCGACGTCGACCCGGATCAGGTGATCCGCTCGGCGACCGAGGCGTTCGGTTCGTGGGAGCGCCGGGAGCAGGCGGTGCACAGGCCGCCCCAGGCGGAGGCGCACGATGCTACGCGCGTCTATCTCGTGGATCGTCCCGGATCGGTGCAGTCCGAGATCCGGCTCGGTCATGTCGGCGTGGCGCGCGACTGCGAAGATTACTTTCCACTCATGGTCATGAACGCGATACTCGGGGGCGTGTTCACCTCGAGACTGAACCTGAACCTTCGCGAAAAGCATGGCTACACCTACGGAATCAGGTCGTCATTCTCGATGCGCCGCTCCGCGGGACCGTTCGTCATCAGCACGGCGGTGAGAAACGAAGTCACCTCGGGCGCGATCCGCGAGATTCTGAGCGAGCTCGATCTGATGCGGGAAGGGGAGCTGTCGGCCGAGGAGCTCGCGGTCGCGAGGGATTATCTTGAAGGAGTATTTCCCGCCACCGTTCAGAGCGCGCACGATCTGTCGGCGCGACTGCAGGAGATGGAGCTCTACGGACTCCCCCACGACTACTTCGATCACTACCGCGAACGGATCGCGGCGGTCGATGCGGAAGAGATCCGCCGCGTGGCGAACAAGTATCTCGACCCCTCCCGGGCCGCGATCATCGTCGTCGGAAAAGCCGAGGACGTCGAAGCGCCCCTGCGCGCGCTCGAGCACCCGGTGGGGCTGTTCGACATCGAGGGAAACGCCGTCCGGTGAAGAAGACGAACATCGCGGCAGCACTGATTCAGGGCCTCTGGTTCGGCGCCGGCGCGTTTCTCGTCTTCGTCGCCGCGCCCGCCGCGTTCGGCGTGGCTCCGAGTCGCGAGGTGGCGGGCAACGTGGTCGGGGCCATGCTCGCCCGGTGGCACATGCTCGCTCTCGCGGCTCCACTCGCTCTGCTGTTGATCGAGTGGAAGCGACACGATCTGGCGAGAACCTTTCGCGTGGTCGTGCTGGCGGCGGCGCTCCTGCTCGCGTCCGGCCAGGTGGGAGCCGACCTTCGCGTTCGCGCGATGCGCTTTCGTTCCGCGACGCCGATCAGCGAGCTCTCCCCATCGAGCCCAACTCGGATCGCCTTCGGGCGCCTGCATGGCGTTTCGATGCTTCTGATGGCGCTCCAGGTGGTTTGTGCCGGACTGGCGGTCGCCTCGGGGTTGCCCGCTGAGCGGAAGGGTTGAGCAGGTAGCCGCGGCTGGAAAGCCGCGGCCACGGCAGGAGAGTCCGGCTCACCCCTTCCGGACGAACGCGGCCAGGGACTCCTTGTACGGCGGGCGGGCGATCCCGCGCTCGGTGATGATCGCGGTGATCAGCTCGGCCGGGGTCACGTCGAAGGCCGGATGGCGAATGGTCGTCCCTTCGGCCGCGATCCGCACCGTGCGGATCGTTCCCTGGTCATCGCGTCCGCTCATGTCGGCGACCTCGGCTCCGGAGCGCTCTTCGATCACGATTGCCGAGCCGTCGGGAGTTGACGGGTCGAGCGTGGAAACGGGAGCGGCCACGTAGAACGGGATGCCGTGCCGGTTCGCCAGGACGGCGAGAGTGTAGGTTCCGATCTTGTTGGCCGTGTCTCCGTTGGCGGCGATCCGGTCGGCGCCGACGACCACCGCGTCGAACGTGGCGAGGCTGAAGAAGTGGCCGGCCATCCCGTCGGTGATGAGGGTGACGTCGATGCCATCCTGGGCGAGCTCCCACGCAGTCAGGCGCGCTCCCTGGAGGTAAGGGCGGGTTTCGCCGGCGAAGACCGCGACGCGTCGCCCCTCTCCGGCGACGGCCCGGACCACGCCGAGAGCCGTGCCGTAGCCTCCCGTGGCGAGCGCGCCGGCGTTGCAGTGGGTCAGGATGGTCGGGGCGGGCGGGAGCAGGCTGGCGCCGAAAGCGCCGATCCGACGGTTGGCCTCGATGTCCTCCCGGTGAATCTTCTCCGCTTCGAAGGCGAGAGTGTCGGGGAGGCTGGCGGGGGTTCCAGTCCTCGTGATGGCGAGCATGCGATCGAGGGCCCAGCCGAGATTCACCGCGGTGGGGCGACTGCCGCGGAGAAGCGCGGCGGCCTCATGCAGTCGGTCGGCGAGCGACGGATCGTCCCGGTGGCGAGCCGCCTCGAGGGCGAGGCCGTAGGCGGCGGTGATGCCGATGGCGGGCGCGCCCCGGACCACCATCGAACGGATCGCTTCCGCCGTTTCAGCGGCGTTCAGGCATTCGACCCAGACCTCCTGGTGGGGGAGGAGGCGCTGGTCGAGCAGATGGAGTCGGCCGTGGGTCCAGCGGATAGGGGTGACGGGCTGCATCTGGTGTCGGTTCCGGTGTAATCCGCGTCGTCGCCGCCGCGTCGGTCGCACTATACTAGGAGATTGGCGGAGCCGAGCCGGCTCCAGACCATCCTTCGCCTGGAATCCGAAGTGCATGAACACCCGCGAGTCCAGGCCCACAAATCAGAGGGGGTAACTCGAAATGGTTCGCGTAGGAATCAACGGATTCGGCCGCATTGGACGCAACGTCCTGCGGGCCGCGCTCAAGAAATCAAGTGATGTGGAGTTCGTCGCGATCAACGATCTGACCGATCCGGCGACGCTCGCGCATCTGCTCAAGTACGACTCGGTCCATGGCCGGATCGCGGATTCGGTCGAGGCCGGAGACGGCTCGATCAAGGTGAACGGGAAGCAGATCCGGGTCTCCTCGATTCGCGACCCGAAAGAGATTCCGTGGGGTGAGCTCGGCTGCGAGATCGTCATCGAGGCAACCGGGCACTTCTCCGCCCGCGACAAGGCTGCCGCGCATCTGCGGGACACGGTCGGTCACGTCATCGTCACCGCTCCTTCGAAAGGGGCCGATCTCACCGTGGTCCTCGGGGTCAACGAGAATGAGTTCGATGCTGCGAAGCACAAGGTCATCTCGAATGCCTCATGCACGACGAACTGTCTCGCGCCGGTGGCCAAGGTCATCAACGACAAGTTCGGCATCACCATGGGCCTGATGACGACGATTCACTCGTACACCAACGATCAGGTCATTCTCGATTTTCCGCATAAGGACCTGCGACGCGCGCGCGCAGCAGCTCTCTCGATGATCCCGACGACGACGGGCGCGGCGGCCGCGGTCGGCCTCGTCCTTCCCGAGTTGAAGGGCAAGTTCGATGGAATCGCCGTCCGCGTTCCGACGCCGAACGTCTCCCTGGTCGATCTCGTCTTCGGTACCGAGAAAGAAACGACGGCCGAGGAGATCAACGCGGCGCTGCGCGAAGCGGCGAAGGGACCCCTCAAGGGGCTTCTCGCATTTTCCGAGGAAGAGCTCGTGTCGTCCGACTTCAACGGTGATCCGCACTCGAGCATCGTCGACGGCGCCTACACCAGGTCGGTCGGACCGAAGATGCACAAAGTGCTCTCCTGGTACGACAACGAGTGGGGCTATTCGAACCGGGTACTCGACCTGATCAGCTTCATCGCAAAGAAGAAATAGTCTCGGACCGTTCAATCCCGCCGCGGCGGAGCGTCTTCAACGGCGCTCCGCCGAGCGCGGACCAGGAGCTTCCCATGATCACCATTCCGACGGTCGACACGCTCGATCTCCAGGGCCGCCGCGTCTTCTGCCGCGTGGACTACAACGTCCCGGTCGAGGACGGCCGCGTAACGGACACCACCCGCATCGACAGCACTCTTCCCACTTTGCGGCTCCTGCGCGAGCGCGGAGCGAAGATCGTTCTCGCTTCCCACTTCGGCCGGCCGAAAGGGCAGCGGAACGAGAAGTACTCCCTCGCGCCGATCCGCGAGCAGATCAGTGCGATCTTCGGGACGCCGGTCGCCTGGTCGCCCGACTGCGTCGGCGAGAAAGCGAAGGACGGGGTCGCGCGGCTGAAGGAAGGCGAGATCCTCCTTCTGGAGAACCTGAGGTTTTATCCCGGTGAAGAGAAGAACGACCCGGAGTTCGCCGCCTCTTTGCGGGAGCTGTGCGATCTATACGTCAACGACGCTTTCGGGGCTTCCCACCGCGCTCACGCGTCGATCGCGGCTCTGCCCGACCTGTTTGCCAAAGGCGAGAAGGCCGGCGGCTTCCTGCTCAGCCGCGAGCTCGAGTTTCTTCAGAAGGTCACCTCCGCACCCGAGCATCCGTTTGTCGCGATTCTCGGCGGCGCCAAGATCGCGGGAAAAATCGAGCCGCTCGAAGTACTCGGGAAGATGGCCGACACGCTGCTGATCGGCGGCGGGATGGCGAATACTTTCCTCGCTGCCCGCGGAGTCGCCATGGGATCATCTCTGGTCGATCGCGACTCGATCGAGGTCGCGCGCCGCATCCTCGACGGCAAGGCCGAGGTCGTGCTTCCAACCGACGTCGTGACTTCGGACTCGTTCGATGCTCCGTCCAGGATCGAAGTGATGTCACTGGCCGGGGGTCTTCGTGACGATCAGATGGCGCTCGACATCGGCCCCGCGACGGTCGAAGCCTTCAGGGCGAGGATCGCCGAGGCGAAACTGGTGTTCTGGAATGGCCCGATGGGAGTCTTCGAGAAAGAGCAGTTCTCGAAAGGAACCATGGCCATCGCCGAGGCGGTCGCGAAGTCCGATGCACTCTCGATTGTCGGCGGGGGTGAGTCCGTGGAAGCGGCGAAGGCCTCGGGGTTTGCCGACCGCATCAGCCACATCTCGACCGGAGGCGGCGCCTCGCTCGAGTTCATCGCGGGGGCAGATCTCCCCGGCATTGAAGCGCTTCGCGATCGGTGAGCATGCCGCAGGAAATCGAAATCAAGTTCGCCCTCGAGAACCGGGAAAGCCTCGTCGCCCGGATCGAGGAGGCAGGGGGGGAGCAGCTCTTTCCCGAAACGTTCGAGGACAACATGATCCTCGACCGCCGGGGAGAGCTGCGCACGAAGGGGGCGCTTCTGCGGGTCCGGAAATTCGGCCGGTTCGTGCTCGCCACCTTCAAGGGTCCGGCCTCGTTCGACGGGGCGATCCGGAGCCGCGAAGAGGTCCAGACCGGCCTGGAGAGCTTCGATCGCGCCATCGCCCTGTTCGACGCCCTCGGGTTCAAGCCCGTGTTCCGCTACCAGAAGTTCCGAGAAGTGTGGCGCGTGCGCGACGTCGAGATCGTTCTCGACCGGACCCCGATTGGCGACTACCTCGAGATCGAAGGACCCACCGAGACGATCCGGGAGCTCTCTGCGGCCCTGGGTCTGTCGCTCGAAAAGGGGATCCGACAGAGTTATGCGGACCTCTATCGCCTGGCGCGCCGGACCCGTGCCGACCTCCCCGAACACATGGTATTTGATCCGCAAGATCTCCCCTCCGTATGAAGGGAATGATCCTGGCTGCCGGCTTCGGTACGCGCTTCCGTCCCGCCACGTTCGAGATTCCTAAACCTCTGATTCCGCTCGCCAATCGTCCCCTGATCGGATGGGTCCTGGAGGCGATGCTGCAGGCCGGAGTGCGCGAAGTCGTGGTCAACCTCCACCACCTGCCGCTGCCGCTCGAGGAGTGGCTCACCTCCGCCTACGGCGACCGATGCTCCTTCGTGTTCTCGCGCGAGGAGGAGATCCTGGGGACGGGCGGGGGTATCCGGCGCGTCCGGAAGGCTCTGGAGGGAGAGCCGTTCGTGCTGGCAAACGGCGACACGGTTCAGAGTCCTCCGTTCGAACGGCTGGTCGCGGCGCTCGAGGCCGAATCCGCGGTCGCCGCGATGCTGCTCCGCCACCCTCCGGCTCACGATCGCTTCACCGAGGTGTTCTTCGACGGCCGATTCGTCACGGGGTTCGGCAGCGGAAGTGGCGAGCCTTTGATGTTCGCCGGCGCGCATGCCTTCTCGCCGGAGATCTTCGACCGGCTTCCGGATACGGAGGTTTCGGGAATCACCGAGGACGTTTATCTGCCGATGACCCGGAGGGGCGAAAAGACGCTCGCCGGCGTGGTTCACGACGGAATGTGGTTCGACATCGGAACTCCGGCCCGCTACCTCGAAGCGACCAGCGCGGTTCTCGCGACCATGCGGGAAGGAAGCCTTCCGCCGGCGCCGGGCTCCAGGCTGGCGAGCGACTCGCTCCTCGCGGCCGGGGCCGTGGCCGACGGAGAGCTCGCGTCGTCGGTTCTCGGCGAGGGCGCGGCCGTACGAAGCGGAGGGGTGGTCTCCCGTTCCGTTCTGTGGGAAGGTGCGGTGGTGGATCGCGACTCGAAAGTCGAAGGATCGATACTCGGGCGTGGAGTGACGCTGCCCCGGGGTGCCCGGGTCCGCAACGCTCTCGTCTGCCGCCGGCTCGAAGGCGTCGATTATCCCGAGGGGACACTGCTCCTCGGTGATTGGGTTGCTGCGCCGGTCGTCGAAGGTGACGTTAAACTGGAGGGGTTCTGAACGAGGAGGTTAGCGTGGCCGAAGCTCGAGGTTCCCTCACTCAGGAGGAGATGGTCAAGGCGTTCAGCGTCCTTGCGCACGATCTCAAGTCTCCCCTGTTCTCGATCGACGGGTTCAGTGACCTGCTTCAGACCGACTACGAAGAGAAGCTCGATGAAGAGGGGCGGGACTTTCTCCAGCGCATCCGCTCGAGCGTGTCGCAGGCCAAGCGCGTGCTCGACGAGATGTCGGCTCTGATCAAGCTCCTCGCGCGCGACGACTCCATGCGTCCGATTCAGCTCGGCGAGCTGGTCGAAGAAATCCGGCTTCGATGCGCCAACGACATCGATGAGGGGGGCGTGAAGTTCTCCGTCGAGGGAGAGCTCCCCACGATCACCGGCGATCCCGAGAAAATCCGGTCCGCTCTCACCGCGCTGATCTCGAATGCAATCTTCTTCAACGATCGGCCGGCCGGTGAGCGGACCGTCACGATCTCCGCCCGCCAGTTCGGGCAGGATTGCAGCATCTGCGTCGCCGACAACGGCATCGGATTCGACCCTCGCTACAAGGATCAGCTCTTCGAGCTCGGGCTCAAGCTCGACAAGCAGCGGGGAGGGGGCGCCGGGTACGGGCTTTTCATCGCGAACCGCGTCGCCGTGGGTCACGGCGGCCGGATTGAAGCGGAATCGACTCCCGGCGAGGGAAGCCGCTTCTGCATGGTCCTTCCGGTCCCGTAGACGAAGCTGTAGGCGAAGCTTCCAGCTTCGCTCACAGGCGGCGAAGCTTCCAGCTTCGCCTCGTAACCCGCTCAGTCAACGGGGTTCGCCTCGCGCTTCCGAAACCGCTCGACTGAAAGCCGCCTTTCCCGTGAGCGAAGCTGAAAGCTTCGCCTACGGTAGATAAATCACGAGCATCTCCACGTGGCGGTCCCGCGTCTTGTCGACGCCGATCGCGCGCGCGGCGGACCGGGACAGATCGATCGTGAAACCGCCCGAGAACGGTCCCCGGTCGTTGATCCTCAGCCTGACCGATTTCCCCGTCGCCCTCGACCGCACTTCGAGCAGGGTGCCGAAAGGGAGCGTGCGATGGGCCGCCGTCAACTGCTCCTGCCGGAAGATTTCTCCGTTGGCGGTTTTCCTCCCCTCGAAGTAGTCGGAGTAGTACGAGGCCGTGCCGCTCAGGCGGTACTGCGCAAGGCGCTCGGGGGAAGGACCGTAAGCGGTCTCTTCAGACGGAACGATGGGAGCGATCGCAGGGCAGAGGTCATATCCACCTGCCGAGGCGGGGGAAGAAAGCGCCAGGGGGAGAAGAGCGAGCACGAGAGAGGCGAACTGGTGTTTACGCATGGATTTATGGCGACCTCATCAGTATCTAAGTATCGGAATTCTCGATGGTTACGGCCTGTTGTCACAATTATACGAAGTACAAATAAGTTCTCCAGAAACGGTCCCACTATTGCAGTGGTATCAGGGAGGATAATGGAAAGGAGAAGCACATGAACGAACCGATTCGGACCAGCCGCCCTTTCAAGGAGCGTGTGGTCGAAGGCTTCGATCGGTCGCGACTCCGGCAGGAGGCGCTCCGGGCGAAACGCGGGCGGTTTCACAAGCTCCGCAAGCGGTACGGGACGATGGTTCTCGGAGCCTCCCTTGCGGTTGGTGGGCTTGGAGTACCGCTTCAGATGGGACGCACCGCGACGTCCGCGCCGGATCTTTCGACCGCGCAGGAGATCGCTCGTGAGGTGGCAGGAGGCGTCGACGCGGCGATTCCGTTTGGCTCGACGGTGCAGGAGGGTTTCGGGCTGAGCGACCAGCAGGTTGAGCTCATCACCGAGGATGCTCGCGAGGAGTTTTTCAAGAGCGAGGTTCCCTTCGGTTCGCTGATCTACAGCGAGGCGAAGAAGAACAATCTTGCTCCGGAGCTGGTCGCAGCAGTGGTTCAGACCGAGTCGTCCTGGCGTCCGACCGCGAAGTCGGGTGTCGGCGCGTCGGGTCTGATGCAGCTGATGCCGAAGACCGGGAAGTGGATGGGAGCGAAGAATCTGATGAATCCGGCCGAGAACGTGAAGGCGGGTACGAAGTATCTGAAGTACCTGAATGAGCGCTTCGACGGCGATCCGACGATGGTTCTCGCCGCGTACAACGCCGGTGAGGGGAACGTGAAGCGGTATGGCGGCGTTCCGCCCTTCCGCGAGACGAAGAACTACGTGAAGAAGGTTTCGACGGCTCAGAAGGAATTCGAGGAACGGGTTTCGGGCGTCGTGGCCGAGCGGCTCGAGTCGGGCACCGCTGTTGCCGTGACCAGGTAGCGCGAGACCGGCTGCTGTGCTGAAATAGGCGCGCATGACTGGCTGGCGGTTGGTGATTGGAGTCGTAGTAATGGGGATCGCGGTGCCCGCGATCCTTTTTTACTTTCTACCGCTGACCGAGTGGACCGAGCTGTTCACCATCAGCGTAACCTGCCTTCTCGGGTGGGGCGTCGGCTGGGTGGCCTCCGACATTCTAGGCCGTCCCCGGCTCGAGAATCGGACACCCGGCGGCGCCCTCCGCGACCTGGAGATGAGCGGACCGAAGGAAGAGGATCCCTCGATCTAGGTCTCCCGGGAGCTCACCCCCGCCGGGCCTTCCCACGGCCTCCTCCAGATCTCGGGATTCTGCTCCATTTCGGGCAGCGCGGGCTCGACCCCGTTGGCCCGCTGCCAGTGCAGCTCCCACAGCTTCGCGTACTTCCAGAAGACATACCAGGTGTGAATGCCGACGACGACGAGTCCTCTCGCGCCGTCGCGGAACCCCTGCATCACGAGATAGTCGCGAAGAAAGCGCGCGAGGGGACGGAACAGGATCTCCTTCACCTCCGACCTGCGCCCGTCCAGGAAAAGCTGGGCGGCTGCCCAATACCCGTAGCGAGTCATCTTGGCTGCGGCATGATCGAAAGAGCGGATGTAGTGGTGAATGAAGGGGTTCACCAGGGGTCTGGCGGGGTGCTCGGTCACCAGGTCTGCATGCACGCGCCGGTTCGGATATCGCGCGTGGCCGCGGTGAAACAGCCGGGTCACCCGGTCGTGCTGAAGACCGCTGAAGCGCAACTCTTTGCCGAGGACGATGTTGCGGCGTCCGATCGAGTAGGCGTGCGCGTCGGGACTCTCGAGGGTCCGGCGAATCTCGTCCGCGAGCTCGGGCGTGACGCGCTCGTCGGCGTCGACCACGAGAATCCAATCGTGCGCGGTCCGGTCCATCCCGTAGTTCTTCTGAGCGGCGGATCCAAGCGAGGTCCTCTGCTCGAGCCGGACCCCCGGAAAACGGGAGCGAACGAGCTCCGGCGTGCCGTCCGTCGAGAAGGAGTCGAGAAGATAGATCTCATCTGCCCAGGAAACCGACTCGAGGCATTCCGCGATCTGATCGGCTTCGTTCAGGGTGTGAATGAGGACGCTGACAGGATTGGCCGGCATGGGGACAAAGGGCGCCGCTTGAGCCCGAGAATTAGCGGAATCTAGAAGGTGTACTGTTTTTCGACGAGGATCCGGGCCCGGCGATCACGGATGTTTCGGATCTCGGACTCGATCTTTCGCTCGTACGGGAGTTTCCGGTGGCTCGCGTAGACGGGAACGTCGAGCTCGATCTTCGGCAGCTCCTCGGCCAGGGTCTGGGGAGAGAGGTGCCCGCTGTCCACGGCGATCTGCTGGTAGTCGTTCGGGAACGAAGCCTCGGTGACGATCGCGACCACATTCGTGGCCTTGTTCGCCCGTTTCCAGATCTCTTTCGTCGGTCCGGTGTCTCCGGTGAACACGATCGTCTGGGAATCCATCTCCAGGATCACGCCGGCGGCGACGACCGAGTGGTCCACCGCGACAGGCGTGAAGCTGGCTCCGCAGATGATTGCTTTCTTGCCGGTCGGGATGCCGCGGTAGTGAACGGCCGGCTTGCCGGTCTCGGGAGAGAGAAATTGCTCGAAATCCGGCCAGACCTCGCCGTTGAAGACGTGGTTGCGAAGCTTTTCCATCACCTCTTTCGAGGCGACGATGGTCAGCGGCGGCGCGTTCTGGGCAAAGCGGTTCTGAATCAGATGCGGGAGATCCCGGATGTGATCCGCGTGGGCGTGCGTGATGAAGACCGCCTCGATCCGGGCCTGCTGAAGCAGGGTCAGCTTCGAGGTCAGGGTTCCGGCGTCGACGGCGATCCGGTCCTCAATGAGGTAGCCCGTCAGGTTATGTGTCGCATCGGACGCGCCATACGCTCCGAGTACTTTCAGTCGCATAATTTCACTTTGACGCGCGATGTTTCGCTGTGCACGGGTGTCTTATTCTTACAGCCGGACCCCCGTCTGTCCAGCAAACCGAAAGGATTACGGCGAATCGGGGTGGCCACCGCGCAGCCCGGCGGCCCACTCCCGGATGGCTTGAAGCGCGCATCTGTACGCTTTCCGAAACGCACGGCCCATGCCTCGATCCACACCCGCTGATCCCCTCGCGCCGTTCCACCCGGTCGTCCGGGATTGGTTCCAGGCGGTTTTCCGCCACCCCACCGCGGCCCAGGTGGCGGGTTGGAATGCCATTGCCACGGGCCGATCGACCCTCATCTCGGCCCCTACAGGGAGTGGAAAAACCCTCGCCGCCTTCATGTGGGCCATCGATCGGCTGATGTTTGCCACTCCGCCACCCTCTGCCGAGCGCTGCCGGGTCCTTTACATCTCTCCCCTGAAAGCGCTGGCGGTCGACGTGGAGCGAAACCTCCGTTCGCCCCTGGTGGGAATCGCCCGCCTCGCCAGCGATCGCGGAGAGAGATTTCACGAGCCGGCCATCGCGATCCGGACCGGGGACACGCCGGCATCGGAGCGAGAGAAGTTCCGGCGTCATCCGTCCGACATCCTGATTACCACGCCCGAATCGCTTTTTCTGATGCTGACCTCGCGCGTTCGCGAGGCGCTCCGCAGCGTAGAGACGGTGATCATCGACGAGATCCACGCTCTCGTCCCCGGCAAACGAGGCTCCCATCTGGCGCTCTCTCTGGAGCGGCTCGAGCTCCTCACTCTCATTCCTCTTCAACGCATCGGGTTGTCGGCCACTCAGCGTCCGCTCGACGAAGTCGCACGCTTTCTCGGCGGCGTGGACGAGCCGCCGAAGCCGCTCCGGCGCCAGGCGAAACGGAAGTCCGCGACCGAGGGTGCCGAGCCGCCGGAAGTTCTGCTCGAGCATCAGTTCGAGGGGATCGACCCGGGAAAGTTCCGCCCGGTCGACATCGTCGAGACCGGAGAGAAGAAGCGGCTGGACCTGCGCGTCGAAGTCCCCGTCGAAGACATGGCCAGGCTCGCCGAGCCGCTGGAGCTCACCAGCGGGCCGGCGGGCAAGGGCCCCGCCCGCGCTTCCATCTGGCCCGCCATTCATCCCCGGCTTCTCGAGCTCATTCGGAGCCATCGCTCGACCCTCGTCTTCGTGAACAGCCGGCGCCTGGCCGAGCGGCTGGCTGGTGCGCTCAACGAGCTCGCCGGAGAGACGATTGTCCACGCGCATCACGGTTCCATTGCCCGCGCCCAGCGCGTCGAGATCGAGGACAAGCTGAAGTCGGGTCAGCTCCCGGCATTGATCGCCACTTCTTCCCTCGAGCTCGGGATCGACATGGGCGCGATCGACCTCGTCGTGCAGATCGAAGCGCCCCCCTCGGTCGCCAGCGGCATGCAGCGGATCGGCCGCGCCAGCCATCACGTCGGCGAGATGAGCTCCGGGGTGATCATTCCGAAGTACCGGGGTGACCTTCTCGCCTGCGCATCCCTGGCGGGAGCCATGCTCGAGGGGGAGATCGAGCCGATCTCTTATCCCCGCAACCCGCTCGACGTTCTTGCCCAGCAGATCGTCGCGATGACGGCGATGGAGAAATGGTCCGCCGATGCGCTCTACGACCGCGTGCGCAGGGCGGCCCCGTTCGCCGGGCTCGGACGGTCGCTTTTCGACGGAATTCTCGACATGCTCTCGGGCAAGTACCCGTCGGACGAGTTCGCCGAGCTCCGTCCCCGGATCAACTGGGACCGGATCGAGAACGGCATCGTCGCGCGCCCAGGAGCGCAGAAGATCGCGATCGCGAATGCCGGAACCATTCCGGATCGCGGAATGTACGGCGTCTTCCTCGCCGGCGCCGAAAAACCGGTCCGGGTCGGGGAGCTCGACGAAGAGATGGTCTTCGAGACCTCGCCCGGCGAAGTGTTCGTTCTGGGCGCTTCGAGCTGGCGGGTCGAAGAGATCACCCACGATCGCGTGCTCGTCACTCCCGCGCCCGGCGAGCCTGGAAAAATGCCCTTCTGGAAGGGGGACGCTGCAGGGCGGACGGTCGGGTTCGGCCGCAGGATCGGAGAGTTGACCAGGAAGATTCACGACTTCTCCGACAGCGCGGCGATGAAGCATCTTCAGAAGGACCTCTCCCTCGATCCGGGAGCGGCGCGGAACCTGGTCGCCTACATCCGCGAGCAGGCGGAGAGCATCGAGGCTCTGCCCGATGACCGCACCGTCGTGATCGAGCGGGTGCGCGACGAGCTGGGCGACTGGAGAGTCTGCGTGCTGTCGCCCCTCGGGGGTAAGGTTCTCGCTCCCTGGGCCATGGCCGTCCTCGCGAGAATCCGGGAAGAGCGTGGCGTCGACCTGGAAGCGATGTGGAGCGACGATGGATTCGTCGTCCGGTTCCCCGACACGCCCGAGCCTCCCGACTCCGCGCTGATGATCCCGGGTCCGGAAGAAATCGAGCGGCTGGTCGTCCGCCAGCTCGGTTCGAGCTCGCTGTTTGCTGCCCGTTTTCGCGAGGCGGCCACGCGCGCTCTGCTTCTGCCCAGGAAGCGCCCCGGACAGAGGGCGCCGCTCTGGCAGCAGCGGAAGCGCGCCTCGGACCTCCTTCAGGTCGCGTCGCGCTTCGGGTCGTTCCCGATCCTGCTCGAGACGTTCCGGGAGTGCCTTCGGGACGTATTCGACCTCCCCGCGCTGACCGACCTGCTTCGCAGTATCCGCCGCCGCGAGATCCGCGTCGTCACCGTCGACACCGAATCCCCTTCGCCCTTCGCCGCCTCACTTCTGTTCCGCTACGTGGCGAATTACCTCTACGACGGCGACGCTCCCCTTGCCGAGAGGCGCGCCCAGGCGCTGACGATCGATCGCGATCAGTTGAGGGAACTGCTCGGAGAAGCCGACTTCCGGCAGCTGCTCGATCCGCGCGCCGTGGAGGAGGCGGAACTTCAGCTTCAGCACCTCGGCCCGCACGGGGCGGCGCGTTCGGCGGACGGAGTTCACGATCTCCTCCTGCGTCTGGGTGACCTCAGTCCGGACGAGATCGCGGCGCGGTCGGTTTCGGCCGAGGCGGGCGAATGGATCGTGGCGCTGCTGCGCACGCGACGAATCATCGACGTGTCGGTTGGCTCGGAGCGGAGGCTGATCGCTGCCGAGGAGGCAGCGAAGTACCGCGACGCGCTCGGTGTGCCGCTGCCGCCGGGACTTCCGGAGTCGTTTCTCGATCCCGTCCCCGACCCACTCGGCAGTCTCGCGGCGCGGTTTTCGCGAACCAGGGGGCCATTCACCACTCTCGAACTCGCCGCCCGGTATGGGCTGGGACGCGCAGTGGCGGAGTCCGAGCTCGAAAAGCTGGCGAGGAGCGGCCGTTTGGTCGAAGGGGAGTTTCGTCCGGGGGGCGTGGGGAGAGAGTGGATTCATCCGGAGGTCCTGGAGACGATTCGGCGGAAGTCGCTCGCGATTCTTCGGAAGGAGGTCGAGCCGGTCGAGCCGGAGGCGCTCGCGCGGTTGCTGATCTCATGGCAGGGAGTAGGCCAACCGAGACGGGGGCTCAACGCGCTTCTCGACGCCGTCGAAGTGCTGCAAGGCTATCCACTGATCGCGTCGACTCTGGAGACGGAGATCCTCCCCGCGCGCATCGCCGGTTACCGGCCGTCGGATCTGGACACCCTGATGGCCGCGGGAGAAATCGTGTGGGCGGGGCTCGAGCCGCTGGGCGATCGCGACGGACGAATCGCGCTTTACCTCACGGAGCAGTTGCCCCTGCTCCATCTCTCCGCGCCAGTTGGAAAGCTGGACGGGAAGGAAAAAGCGATCGTCGACTATCTCCGTCTGCAGGGAGCGTCCTTCTTCGCGCCGCTTCATGCGGCGATGGGCGAGGGTTTTCCGGCCGAAGCGGTCGACCTTCTCTGGAATCTCGTTTTTCGCGGTGTGATCACGAACGACTCGATGCACGCGTTGCGCGCGTTTACGAGAAAGAAGGGAAAGCGGAGCGGAAGGGGAGGGCCGGCGTTTCGCTCGCGGCGATCGACTCCCGCGGCGGCCGAAGGGCGGTGGACGCTGGTCGAGTCAATGCGCGGATCAGCCACCGGAACGGAAAAGGCGCATGCGATCGCGCAGCAGCTCCTCACGCGCTACGGCGTGGTCTGCCGCGAGACGATGGCGGGAGAGGCGGTCCCGGGCGGATTCAGCTCGGTCTACGACGTCTTCCGTCGGCTCGAGGAGAGCGGCCGCGTCCGTCGAGGCTACTTCGTCGGCGGGCTCACCGCGATGCAGTTCGCCGTTCCGGGAGCGATCGACCTGCTTCGCTCATTCAGAGAAGAGGAGGCAAGGGATGACGTCGTGTGGCTCGCGGCCACGGATCCGGCGAATCCATGGGGAGCGGTCTTCCGCTGGCCGGAGCGGGAGGCGGGCGGGCCGACGCGTTCCGCCGGAACCTCGGTGATGCTCGTCGACGGTCGGCTGGTCGCGCACCTCGGTCGCGGGGAGCGGCAGATCCGGACGTTTCTTCCGCCCGACGAGCCTGATCGCGGCCGGGCGGCGCGCGCGATCGCGAGGACGCTCGCCTCGCGCGTCACTTCCGGGGAGAGGAAGGCGATCCTGGTGGAGACGATCGACGGCACGCCCGCACCGCTGCATCCGCTTGCTGAAGCGCTCCGGGGAGCGGGATTTCAGCAGACGCCCCTCGGGTTGCACCTGCGCGGTCAGTGGGGTGGATTCCAGATGCGCGGCGCGGTCGCGGAAGAGGATCCCGAGCAGGACGAATCCGAGGAGTGAAAGAGTGGCGGAGGATTCATCCTCCGTCATGAATTTCGAGCGCGAAAAAACCAACCGGCGGAGGCTGTGTCCGGGGAAGACTCGGGCAACTGAGCGATCCGCTGGCGCGGGACGGAGGGCCGGAGGCTGAAGCCTCCGCCACTTGAGAATGCCAGAGGGAGATACGATCTATCGCGTCGCGAAGACGCTCCAGCTCGCGCTCGGCGGGAAGGTCGTCACCGAATTCCGGACGGTGCTTCCTCAACTCGCCCGCGTCGACCAGGACGCCCCGATCACCGGCCGTTCGGTGACGCTGGTCGAGCCGCGCGGGAAGCATCTGCTCATCCATTTCACAGGGGATCTCGTTCTGCACACGCACCTTCGGATGAACGGGAGCTGGCACATCTACCGGCCGGGGGAGAGGTGGAGGCGCCGCGGCGAGGACATGCGCGTGGTGATCGGAAACCAGGAATGGCACGCCATCGGGTTCTCGCTTCCGGTCGCCGAGTTCTTCAACGCCTCTGAATCGGCGCGGCAGCGCGACCTCGAGGAGCTGGGGCCGGATCTGCTCGAGGAGAATTTCGATCGCGAGGAAGCGAAGCGGCGTCTCCGGGCGCGGCCGGAGCTCGAGATCGCCGACGCCCTTCTCAATCAGCGGATCCTGGCCGGCGTCGGAAACGTGTACAAGTCGGAGATTCTCTTCGCCTGCCGGGTGAGCCCTTTCCGGCGCGTCGGGGACATCAGCGACGGGGAGTTGGATGAGATTCTCGACTGCGCGCAGCGGCAGCTCCGGGTCAATGTGCTCGCCGCCGACCGGACCCGCCCGGTCTTCACGCGAGTGATGAGACGGACCACCGGGCGCAGCGACCCGTCCGCGGCTCTCTGGGTGTATGGCCGAGGGGGAAAGCCGTGCAGGGAGTGCGGTGGAGCGATCTCCATGCGCCGCCAGGGTTCTGACGCCCGCGGGACCTGGTGGTGTCCACGGTGCCAGAGAGATTGACCTGCCGGGGTCTCCGTGAGATACGAAGCGGATGACGACGGCCTGGCCGGTCGTGCTCTTCACGATCCAGATGGCGCTGGTGGCGACGGCGATCAATATCCCGCTCGCGCTAGGCGCCGCGGTTGCGGCCGGGAGAATGCCGGCGCGCTGGCGGAGCGTGTTCGATGCGCTGATCTCGCTCCCGCTCGTTCTTCCGCCCACCGCGGTCGGCTTTCTTCTGCTCGAGCTCCTCTCGCGTTATGGTTTTGTCGGCCGCCTTCTGGAGAGAGCCGGAATCCAGGTCTTGTTCACGCCGGCGGCGGTGGTCGTCGCCACCGCCGTGATGTCATTCCCGCTGATGGCCCGGGCTTTCCGCATCGCCCTCGGCTCTTCGCAGCGGCGACTTACGGACATGGCGCGAACGCTCGGAGCCTCGCCCTCGGCTGCATTCTTTCGTGTCGCCCTTCCGATTGCCTGGCCGGGGCTTCTCTCCGGAATCGTGCTCGCCTGGTGCCGCGCGATCGGTGAGTTCGGCGCGACGATTCTCATCGCCGGCAACATCCCGGGAAGAACGCAGACCCTCGCGCTGGCGATCTATCAGCACGTCCAGACGGGGCGGGAGCGAGAGGCCGTTCCGCTCATCCTGCTTTCGATCGCGATCTCTTTCGGGGCCATCATCGCGAGCGAGCTGCTCGTCCGCCGCGGAGCGGAGAGCCGACAATGATCGCGATCGATCTGGAGCTTCCCACGGCTTCATTCGTCCTTCGCGTCGAGCTGGAGTTGCGCGAGCGCGTCACCGCCATTCTGGGGCCGTCGGGGGCGGGAAAGACCTCGTTGATCGAAGCCATCGCGGGACTGAGGCCGCTTGCGCGCGGGCGGATCGCTGTGGACGAGACGGTCTTTCTCGATCGCGCGCGCGGAATTCGGCTCGCTCCCGAATCGCGGCGGGTCGGCCTCGTCCCGCAGGACGGTGCGCTCTTTCCGCACCTTTCGGTACGGAAGAACATCACCTTTGCGGGGGAAGACGATGAGCGGTTCGAGCGCCTCGTCCGGACCCTCGACATCCTCCCGCTGATCGACCGCATGCCGGCCACGCTTTCGGGTGGGGAGCGGCAGAGGGTGGCGATCGCCCGTGCCCTGATGATGCGTCCGCGGATCCTCCTCCTCGACGAGCCCCTGGCCGGGGTCGATCTCGAGCTGCGCGACCGCATCATCGAATCCATCCGGCGGATCCGCGCCGACTTCGACGTGCCGATGATTTACGCCACCCACCATCCGCTCGAAGCCCTCGCCCTGGCCGACGAGGCGGTCGTGATCGAGCGGGGGGAGGTCAGGATGCACGGCCCGACGGCGGACGTGCTGCGACGGCTGAAAATCAGGGGCTAGGGACCAGGGGCTAGGGGCTAGGAAGAACAACGGCAAAATCAGGCGAAAATAGCGATTTTGCTGAAGCCTTTACTTCTGCCTTCTGCCTTCTGCCTTCTCCTTGGTTTCCCTAGCCCCTAGCCCCTAGTCCCTAACCCCTGCCTCTGTTAGAGTCACCTCGTTCAGAAGGAGATCCTGTGTCCCCCATTCTTCCTGATGGTTTGAGAGCGGATGAGATCCGGATTCTGCAGGAATTCCGGGTGCAGAAGGCGCGCGAGCTGGGACGCGAGCAGATTCAGGCGATCCGGTATCCCGGCGTGATGAGCCCCGATGCGCTCAGCAGGCTGGTTGAGCGCGGATATCTCGAGCATAGTGAAAGAGATACGTTCGTCCTGGCCGCGAAGGGCGACGAGGTGTTAGCTGTCGATCACCAGCCGTTGTACGAGCGCGGCTGAAAGGGGACGCCACCGGCGATGAGTGCTTAAAATCCGTTGACTCAAAGAGTTAACGGGTTTAGGATTGTTGCCGGGGTCTGAGATGAAGGATGGCAAAAAAGCAAAGTCAAAAAGCGTCGCCAAAGCCTCCGGTAAAAAAAGCAGTGGCAAAAAAGTCGCCGCCCAGAAAAGCCCCGCCAAAAAAGGCGCCGGCAGCAAAGTCAGCGGCAAAAAAGTCGCCCCCCAGAAAGTCGCCTCCCCCAAAAGCGGCAGCAAAGCCGTCGCCTCGAAAAGCGTCTCCAGAAAAGGTGGCGCCGGGACAGCTGGAAAAGGCGCCGAAACGGGCGAAGTCGAGTTCAGCAACCCGGCCGTCGCCGCCGCCTTCAAGCGCGCCGTCAAGAAGTATCCTTCCGCTCTCAAGCGGCTATCCGACTGAGAAGAAGCTCGATGTCGCCTACATCAGCTCCCAGGATCTGGTCGAGCTGCACAAGGCGATCTCATCCGAGTTCGGCGGCCGCAGCGCGCAGCCGGGGGTGGTGGAATCCCCCTTCGGGCTCCAGAATGCGGTCGAGCGTCCGCGGACCACGGTGTTCGGCCGGGACGCTTACCCGGAGTTCTACGAGAAGGCGGCCGCGTTCTTTTTCGCCCTGCTTCAGAACCTTCCCTTCCAGACCGGGAATCGTCGGGTCGCCCTGGCCGCTCTTCTGGCCTTCTGCGAGTTGAACGAACGGTCGATCGACGCCCGCGTGCTCGACGAGAAATCCTTCGAGAACCTCGTCAAGAAGGCGGCGACGCATCGCGAGCATGGCGTTCCTCCGGAGGAAGTGTTCCAGGAGATCCGTTCCGTCATGCAGCGCGCGATCGTCTGACCGATCGCTCCAGGAACCAATTCGAGCGGCGCCTCACGGCGCCGCTTTTGCGTCCGGCGAAGGTTCCCCGAAGCTGGCACCGGCTTTGATTCTTCCATGGTGGAGGAATCAGCGAATGGCCAAACAAACCGATGCAATCGCGCTTCTTAAGGAAGACCACAAGCGCGTGAAAGATCTGCTGAAAAAACTCGAGGAGACCACCGAGCGCGGAGTCGCGACCAGGAAGAAGCTGCTGGATCAGATCGAGATGGAAGTGAAAGTCCACACCACGATCGAGGAAGAGATCTTCTATCCGGCGTTCAAAGAAGTGGCCGAGAAGAAGGACGACGAGGAGATGTTCTTCGAGGCGCACGAGGAGCACCACGTCGTGGACATGGTTCTTCCCGAGCTGAAGGCGACCGATCCTTCCACGCCGGTATTCGGAGCAAAGGCAAAGGTCCTGAAGGAACTGATCGAGCATCACGCCGACGAGGAAGAGAAGGAGATGTTTCCCCGCGCGAAGAAGCTCCTGTCGAAGGACGAGCTCGTGGATCTCGGAGCTCGGATGGAAGCGCGAAAGAAATCGCTGAGCGGGAAAGCGAAGCGCTGACCGCCTCGCCAGTCGAGCAGTTTAAAGGGCGGCCGCGAGGCCGCCCTTCGTCATGCGTGATTCATCAACGCGGGGTGGTGCGCTGATCGACGCCCGGCTTGCGCGGTGCGCCGCGGCGATGAAACTCGGCGTTGATCCGGCCAAGGAGAATCCGCGACACGCGGATGTCGTGGCCCAGGTCGATCAGAAGCACCGCGAGATCTCCCGCCGCCCAGAGCAGCCCCGCCAGAACCAGAAAGCGGGTTGCCTCTCCGACCAGGGTGATGATCGAGGCCGTGCCCTGCATCATCAGTCCGGTCACGGTTTCTCCGATGAGCATGAGCACCATCAGAGCAGCCAGGAGCTTGAACAGCTTCGCGATGTAGCGCAGGGTCACATACGGCTCGAGGTCCGTAGTGCGGATGGCCTGCTCCGATCCGCGCGGATCGCTTCCTGCCGGCGGTGCCCCACACGCTCCACAGACTTCGTGGTCGGTCTCCCGCTCGGTTCCGCATTCAGTGCATCGAAAATCTTCAGTCGCCACTACTCCTACCTCCTCACCGGCTGATCGGAGCTTATCCGGCCTTCGCCGTTCTTCCCCGGATACCAGACCTTCATGCGATTCCGGAAGCCCGCCCGGGCTTTCGGGGCGTCGCTTCCTGACACATGCAACCTCATCCAGTGCCGCTTCCGCGCCAGCGCGCGCGCGATCCACGCACGTCGATATGCACGAAAGGTCCGTGCCCACAGCAGGTCGGATAGATGCCGATTCCGCCGACCAGGCTCGGGTGCTTTCGCTCGACTCGTTCAGCAGCCTCGGCCATCATTTCGGCGTCTTTCGTGTCGACCCTTCCGTCGCCGTTGACGTCGTCAGTCCACCAATCCTGATCGTTGTCGAGAAAGACGTCGATCCCGTCCCCGTACATGTGGCGGCTCAGATTGGCGCGCCCGGCCGTGTTCCCACCTCCCGCATTGTAGGAGGGGGTTCGGAACCCGCTCATCACGGTCATGTGGCGGACGTCCACCCCCATTTCCCGCAGCTCGACGATCATCAGCTCGAGTTTGTCGAGCGCCTTCGGATCGAGCAGCACGTACTTCGGCCAGACGTCGGCCTGGTCCTTGGTCAGGAACTGACCCAGCCTGAAATGCTTCGAAACGTGGAGATCGCGGTTCTCCGGAGTGACCCGAATGAACCCCCGCGGCGGTGCGTAGGAGGGGGAGCGAGGCGTCCCGCCGTCCTCGAATGGCCAGCTCCCGAGTCTGTAGGTCCCGATCTTTCCCTTCTCTTTCTGGTCAGCGGGAACCATGGTGATCAGGTGAAGGTCGGCGAGCTCCCGCTTCGATCGCTGGTACTCGATCGCAATCGGGTGGACGCCGGGATCAGGCGGGTGCGCCAGATCGGCCGCCGGCCGGCCGCCGATGAGAAAGTTCAGACCGGGCTGGTTCCCCGGCGCGACCCGCTCTCCCGGCAGGCCGAAAGCCGCGTAGATCTCGCCGCTGACTCCCCGGATCGGATTGGAGTAGCGGGCAACTGCATCGTTCAGGAATGAGGGGGTGGCTTCGCCGGGAGAGGCGATGGCCGCGCCGATTCTGCCGATGATCGGCCTCCGGTCCGTCCGCTCAGGAGTGAGTCCTCGACTGGCCAGCTCGGCGGATTCGATCTCTTCCGGAGGGAGAGTCCACGTCTGCCAGATCGCCCATGCCCATCCCGCACCCAGCAACAGCACGATCAGTCCTGCCAGCCAGGGAAATCCCCGCTCCTGGGTACGATTCAGCCCGGAGGACTTCCATTTCTGGCGGTTTTTCGGGGGAGGGAGGAGGGCTTCGGCGTGCATCGGTCCGGACAGGAAACTTCACGACCCGTGCCGGGAAAAGCGAGGGGCTAGGGGCTAGGGACTAGGGACTAGGAAGGGCAACGGCAACAACAAGGCGAAGGCGGCTGTCGCTGTTGCATTCCCTAAAGCGAGGGCTGGGAACTAGCGGCCAGGGGCTAGGAAGGGCAAAGGCAAAATCTCAAGGCGCCGCTTGATCCAGCTGTGACGTTGCCGTTGTTCTTCCTAGTCCCTAGTCCCTAGTCCCTAGTCCCTAGCCCCTAGCCCCTGCCTCTATGGAAAATATCCGCGGGGGACGCGGAGATTGAGCTTTCTGCGGCTCTCCACGGCAAGCGGGTGCCAGATGTCGGCGCCGGTCGATTCGGTGCGGAAGACCAGAATGTACTGCTGCTGAAGCTCGGCCGCGATCGAACGGTAAACCTGGGGAAGCTCGGAGGGGCCGCCGATGATGAAGTAGCTCGCTCCTGATTCGCGCGCAATCTCAGCGAACCGTTTGGCTTCGAGCATGCCGAGGCCGAAGCGCATGAAGCGGGAAAGCCATCGGTTCTTCACGATCGGGTAGATCGGAACGCCGGAGTAGCGGGCGTAGTGAACGAGATGATCGAGCTCGAACTCTCCGCCGAAGTTCATTCCGTCCGAGAGGACGACGAGGGCCTTCCTTCCCGGCATCTTCTGCAGCTCATAGAGCATCTCGATGACGGCGTCGTAGAGATGGGTTTGTCCGCGCGGCTCGAGCTTTCCGATGGCTTTGTCGACGAGGGCGAGATCGCTGGTGAATCCGGTGAGCCAGAAAACGCGCTGGTGAAACGCCACGACTGCGATGCGATCGTTCTTGCGGATGATCGACCGCGCGAACTCCCGGGCAGCCTGCTGGATGACCGGCAGCTCGGTCAGCATGCTTTCCGATGTGTCGATGAGCATGATGACGTTGAGCGGCTGGTCCTGGGCCGGCACGAGTGCGTCGATGGGCCGCTCTTCCCCCGAGTCGATCAGTGTGACGTCGTCTTTGGTGAGAGGAGCGCTGTCCTTGCCGAAGACAGACAGGGGAATGTGTTTGACCACGACCTCGATGTCCTCGTGCACGACATCTCCCCAGAAGGCGACGGCGTTGGCCTCGAGCGATCCACGAGCGCGAGCCACGGCCCGGGCGTACCGGGCGTCGGGATACTCCGCGGGATCGAACGAAATGGAGTAGGGCTCCTTGAGATCCGTCCCGATGAGCGATTCGCCGACGAAGAAGTCGACTCCGAGGATCGGGATGTTCCGCGGAGCGAGCACGCTCGCAAACATGGTCACGGATCCTTCGGCCGGCAGAGCTGAGGGAACGTCGAGTCGAACGCGGAACGGCGGCTGCGGATCGTTCACGGTCATCTCGTCCTGGCCGACGACTCTCCCATCTGCATCCATGCCGACCGCGCGGACGCGCAGGCGGCGGACATACTTTCCGATCCCGACGTTGAAGGTCACGTTGCGTCCGGAAGCAGTGGCGAATGGAACCCCGTTGACGCGCAGCTCCACCCTGTCGACCGATTCGCCTGCGATCACCGGGACCGCCAGTGTTCCCCACACGAGACCGCGCGGTTTCTCCGTGATCTGAACGGAGTGCTCACCAGCCATCAGGGGAGCTGCGAGAAAAATCAGCAGAGTCAGCGTGCGAAGCGCGGGGCTGGGCATCATCGCTCTCGAACGTTCCGCGGATGCGCGAAATTCAGAGTGCGGGCGCTTCGACGCAAAACGTCCACAGAGACGTTGCGGATGCGTGCGGCTCATGCGCGGAGGAGTGTCCCGAGCGCGGGCGAAGCTTCTGCGGTCACCTGGTCGATGGTGCAGCTTCTCGGGCTCTTGTCCGGCCTCCAGCGGACGAACTTCGTCCCATGCCGGAAGCGGGCTTGCGTGAAGGCGTCGTAGCGGACTTCGCAGACCAGCTTCGGCTGGAGGGGAACCCATTCCGAGCTCCGCTCGCTCGCCCACCGGCTCGGTCCACCCGGAACTCTGACCTCGAATGCGTTCCTCCCCTTGAGGGGCTCGAGGACCGAAACCAGCTCCTTCCGTTCCGCCGCGGTAAAGGTCGAGCTGTGGCCCGTGAACACGAGCCGCCCCTCGGAATCGTAGAGGCCGAGAAGAATCGCCCCGATCGATTTCTTTCCGTTCGACGAGTAGCGGAACCCGCCGACGACGCAGTCCGCCTCGCGGAAGCGTTTCACCTTGACCATGCCGTCCCGCTCGCCGGAGCGGTAGGGGATTCCGAGCCGCTTCGCCATCACTCCGTCGAGGCCCGCCGAAGCCCATTTCCGGAACCACTCGGAAGCGATGTCGAAGTCCGTCGTTGCGGGAGTGAGGTGGAATGGAGCCGAAGACGGAACAGAGGCGAAGAGCTCCTCCAGGCGCTCGCGCCGCTCTTCGAGTGGCTGTCCGGCAAGGGAACGAACGCGACCGCGCCCGTAAGGCTCTGCGAGCAGGTCGAATGCGAGGAGCTGCGCCGACGTCTGTTGCGCGAGCTTCTCGATGCGCGAAGCGGCCGGGTGAATTCTCTGGAGGAGATCGTCGAATGAGAGGCGACCTTTGACCGGGATCACCAGCTCCCCGTCGAGCACGAAGCGCTTCGCCGGAAGCGCGAGAGTTGCCTCAATCACCTCCGGAAAATAGCGGTGAAGCGGCTGGCCCGCCTTCGACTGGATGGCGACCTGATCGCGATCGCGGAAGACCAGAGCGCGAAAGCCGTCCCACTTCGGCTCGTACTGCCAGCCGTCGCCTCCCTGCGGGATCTTCTCCTTCCGCTGTGCCTCCATCGGAGGATAGGGGGGCGTAAGTGGAAGATCGAGCTCAGGCCATTCCGGAGTTTTCGGCATCGTGCAACCTCTTCTCTCACTTCTTCCGAGCGCTGGGCTTCGGGGTCTTTTTCGCGGCCGGGCCGCGGCGGCTGGCCGCGGTCTTGCGCGCTGCGGTGCGGGCGAAAGTCTTCTCGAGGTCGACTCGTCCGCGACTCTGCAGCAGCGGTTTCCAGAGATCGCCTTCTCGGTCCACTCTTTCACGGGCGTTGAACAGGGTGAAATCCTCGATCTCGACGCCGTCCTCGATCTCCTCCCAGGTGACCGGCATTGAGACGCTGGCCTTCGGGGTTGGGCGCACGGAGTAAATCGAAGCGAGAGTCCGTCCCCAGGCGTTCTGGTTGTAATCGACGAGGACTCGCCCGTGAGGGCGATTGACCTTTCGGTACTCCGCGGTCACCAGGTTCGGGTACATCGACTCCATCTGAATCGCCACCGCCTTGGCCACCGTCCAGACTTCTTTCTGAAGCGGTCCGCGGCGGATCGGAACGTACATGTGGATGCCCTTCGAGCCGGTGGTCTTCGCCGACGATTCGATTCCGAGCTCGCGAAGCAGGTCGCGCAGACGAAGCGAAGTCTCGCGGACCTCGGGGAACCCGGAGCCCGGCCCGGGATCGAGATCGAAGTGGAGAAAGTCGGGACGGTCCCAGTCGTCGCACCGGGCATACCAGGGGTTGAGATCGATGCAGCCGAGGTTGATGATCCAGAGCAGTGAAGCAAGGTCGTTGATGATCGGGAAGTTGACCGGCCCCGCGTTGTGCGGGATCACGCACTGCTCGATCCAATCGGGACTGTAGTCGGGGGTTCTCTTCATGTAGAAGAAGTCCCCCTCGGCCCCGTTCGGGTATCGCTTCATCACCATGGCGCGGCCCTTCAGATGAGGCACGAGCACGTCCGCCATGTCGGCGTAGTACTGCAGCAGATCTCGCTTTTTCAGGCCGAGATTCTTCCAGAATGGCTTATCGAGGTTGGTCAGCGAGACGACCTTGCCGCCGATGACGAGATTGACGTCCCGCCCCGCGGGTATGGTGATTCGCTTCATCGCGCGCTCTCCTTCTTTTCGGGCCGCCTGCGGTGGCGGGGCGCGTCGAGTGTGACGTACTCCAGCTCGACTCCGGATGCGGCAGCGCGAAGCATCAGCGCGCCGCGACTCATGTCCCCGATTCCGGCGAAGAGCCCGGGAAAGAGCAGCTGACTCCCGAGAATGGGATGAAGGACATCGATGTACTTGCCGGTAGCGACGCTTCCGAGAAGTATGACCCGCCCCGACGGTCCGATCCGGGCGGCGAGCTCACGAATGTCGCGCTCGAGCGGCTGGCGATACGAGCGGAGAGCCGGATCGACCGCGACGCGGCGCAGCCGCCGCATCCGCTCCGGATCGAGCCGCCAGTCGGGAGGGACGAGACCGAAGCCGGGCGCGATGACGAAGGTGCCTCCGCAGGAGGGAGGAGGGGACTCGAAAGCTCTGGAGTAGGCGATCTTTCCGCGGAAATAGAGCGCGCTCATGAAAGTGAATGCCTCGCCGATCGGAACCCCCTCGGGCGAGCGATAGGCGAGCGCCGCGGCGAACTTCGCCCGGCTCGAGGTCAGCTGCTTCGCCCGGATTCCCCGGAGAGATGCGGGCGACAGCAGAAAGACGGTCGGAGCGCTCATCGTCTGGGCGGTGGTGCGAAGACGGGGCCTGCCTCAGACCCAGTCGTCGAGCCGCCGGACCAGCTGGTCGATCGTCATCAGGCGCTGTTTGCCCGTCGTCTCGGACCGGAAGAGGGCGTGATACCACCCCTTCATGCCGATCGGCGTGAACAGCTGCCCGTTCAGATTGAGCTTCCGACCTGACACCAGCCGGAGAAAGACCTGCTCGTACGTGGAGCGGGTGAGACGCCGGTCGGGAAATGGGGTGGGAGCCTGCTTCTTCCTGCGGTCCGGCTTCTTGCGCCTTTCGGGAAGACCGGCCCGCCGCGAATTGGTGGCCCGGCGATCGATGCCTGCCCCTTCGAGAAGAGTGGCTCGAGCCGCGCTGAGAGTGCGCTGGCGGGCGGCGTAGTCGGCGTCGCTCTCGTTTCCGCTGCCAGCCTCCTCGCCGTCGCTTCGCTTTGAAGGATCGCCGCTCTTGAGAAGCGCTGCCCGCGCGCTCGACTCGAGCGCTTGCGTCCGCGCCGACTTTCTCGACTGGACGTACTCCGTCCATTCGGGATTCTCGGGCAACTGGAGGGACTCGTAATCACGCAGCTCGTCGATCACCCTTCCCCACCCGCAGAGCCGGCCGACGTCGTCGTAGGCCCGGGGACGATCCGGCAGCTCGAGCATCGAGGGGGTCGCCCCGTCGAGAATCGAGAACACCAGCCGATAGGTGAACGGGTCCGCAAACTGCCGGATCGACTTCCGGAAGAACCAGATCGACTCCGCGGCGATCCGCCGGAGCGAAAGGGTCCGTCCGTCGCGAACGGTCCACATCCTCTCGTCGATGTCACTGGTGAACGGGCTCTCGGGATAATGAAAGTCCTTCGTGAGCCATCCCTTGCGCGTGGTGTGGCGGCCGGGGACTACGCCCTTGATCGTCGGGATCGGAAGCTGGCGCAGCAGATCGAGTCGATAGGAGGGCCAGGACATCACTTCGCGAACCACGCCGACGACCACCGCGGCGACGGCGATCATCATGGCCGGATCCGGGGTGAAGTCGGCGGTGATCTCGATACGGTCTCCGCGCGGCCGGACGCCGATCCCCGTCGATCGGCGGTTGGCCCCGAGAATCATCAAGGGTACCGGAAGGATGTAGGCGAGCAGCAGTGCGAGACGCTTGATGTTCCGTTCGCGGTTCTGTTTCCAGCGGGGAACGTCGAACGACACGTTGTAGTGGGTGCTGTAGGCGCGAAGCCGGATGTGGTGCCCATTGGCCGCCTCCCACTTGTCGAGATGACGCCGGACGTAGCCGATCTGTTCCCAGAGCGAGCGGACCGCCCGCTCGGCGCAGCCCCGACGGATCTCGATGATCGGAGTGACGACTTCCACCACGCCGCGGTCGAAGTAGACGGCGCCCCCGGCCATGGTCTGGGAAGAGCGCCCCTCGCGCGCCAGAAGGGGGTCTCCGATGAAATCTGCCGGACTCTTCCAGAATTTTTCGGGGACGACTTCCTTGCCGTCGACCCAGACGTTGAACTCGGATTCGATCCCGACCGCGGGCATCCCCAGTTTATGAGGAGGCGAGCTTCTCCTGGAGGAGGGTCGTGATGGTTTCTGCTCGCTCGGCACGGAACACCCCGCGGCCCGGACCGTTTTCCACCGGGCATCATTTTGAACTCGCCTGAATGCGTAAGGAACCAGCGTGTGGCAGCTGCGCTCGTTCATGGAACCTATAGCAAACGCCGCGCCCGCTCCCCGGCCTGGGGAAGGCCTTTCGTCTGAGGCAAAAGTGGGTGCGGAAGGGAACGGTCAGGAAGTTCTGCGGTCTTTTCCTCGACGCTCTTCCCAGGCAAAACGAGGGGTTTCCTGGGGCATCTCCATCCGGTCCTCGCTGACTTCCCTCGGCACCAGAAAGAGGTATCCGAGGTCGAGGTGGAGGTGGTCGTCGGTGGAGCCCGGCTCCTGCCCGAAGGGGAATGCCGTCATCTCGTCGGCCACCCGTTCGGCGATCATTCCGTAGCGGTTGATCTGCTCCTCGGTCTGGAGGAGCGAGGTGCCGACCCGGTAGATGTCGACCGCCGTCCCCCACATGTGGGGCGAGGCCGGGTGATTTCGCTCGTGAGCGGGAGAACGATAGCCGCCGTTGACGGATATGTGCAGCGTCGACCCGATCTCGTCCCGGATGCGCTGCAGGTAGAACGCCGTGATCCGGACCGCGCAGGGGACGTAGCGGGGGTATTCGCGAAGGGGCTCGGCCTCGCGAAGATCGACGCGGATGAACTCGTTGAGTCGGAAATTGCCGGTCAGCCGGATCGCCATCGCATCCTCATAGGACGGGATCTCGTAGAAGTAACGCGGGAGGCGATGCCTTCGTCCCGCGGCGTCCTTCACCATCTCGCCGGGACGCAGGAGAAACCGGATGGTTTCCGGCAGGTCGAACGCGTCGACGATCTTGAGAGTCTGTTCGCTGGGGAGTTCAGACATGGCTGAGGTCGGCGAGTGTTGAGTGTACATCAGCGGAGATGTCGGCCACCGCGTTTCCTCGGCCGGTTTGCGCGTCGAACCGGGTCAGGACGACGATGGCATAAGGCTTCCGCCCATCGAGAAAAACGATCCCCGCGTCGTGATGAACCGTCGAGATGTTTCCGGTCTTGTGGGCGACTCTCGCTTCGTCGGGCACGCCCGCGGGTATGCCGCTCTTGTACCGCTGATCGAGCATGATCTCGAGCATCTGGTCGGACGCCTCTCTGGAGAATGCGCGCTTCTCGGAGATGACTCGGAGGAGTCGGAGGAGTCCTGCGGCGGTAACCTCGTTGTTGAGCCCCGCGTCGTAGGCCGCCTGGTCTTCCACGCCCCTGAGCACCTTGATTCCGGGGATCTCCAGCTCGGCCAGAGCGTACTGAATCGCTTCCACGCCGACGATCTCGAACAGCAGGTTCGTGGCGAGGTTGCTGGAGGTCGTGATCATCCAGTAAGCGAGCTCGCGTACCGGCATGGTCCGGCCGAGCTGCTTGTAGACGTTTCCGTCGCCATCGCGGCTGACTTCCAGCTTGAAATGCTGTCCGTCGACGATGCTGGTGAAGCGGTTCCGGACGTGAATGTCCGAGTCGAGGGTCAGCTCTCCCCGCTCGATCTGGCGGAACACGCCCAGCAGCACGGCCAGCTTCATGGTCGAGGCGGCGTGGAACCACTGGTCGGCATTGAAGGACCAGTGGATGGTGGATTCATAGTCGTAGAAGCCGACGGCCATTTCCTCCAGCTTGTGCTCGTGCTTCCGGCGGATGATCCGCGCGAAGAGCGAAGCTTCTCCGGCTGCGATGGTTTCTCGAGTTGGCTGGTCGGTCATTGCGAATCCGATTCTAACCGGGGGCTGACTCAGACGCGCCCGAGGTGCTCTCCGATTCTTTCGATGCCGCGGCGGATCAGATCGGGCTCCGCTGCATAGGATACGCGGAGGAAGCCTTCGCCCTTCTTCCCGAATGCGGCGCCCGGAATCGTGAGTACGGCGGCGTCGAGAACGAGCGCCTTTGCAAGCTCAATCGAGTTGCACGCGGGGATCGGAACGAACAAATAAAAGCTTCCCTTCGGCTCAGCAACCTCCACGCCCAACGCCTGGCGCGCCGTCCGGATCGCGACTTCGCGCTGCTCGCTGAATTTCCCGCGCACGCCTTCGAGCCACGCCTGGTTCGCTTCACCGTCAGCGAGGACGAGGTTCGCCAGGTCCTGGGAGAAAACCGAGGCGCAGGTGGCGATGTACTGGTGAGCCGTGAGGATCGGTTTCATCAGCCTCTCGGGGGCGAGCGCCCAGCCGATCCGCAGCCCCGTCATCCCGTGGCTTTTGGAGAGCCCGCTGACCACGACCACGTTGCCGCCACGACCCATGAAGGACGGAGGCGAGTGGCCGAAGTGGATCTCGCGGTAAACCTCGTCTGAGATCACGAGCGCCTTCCGCTCTTCCGCGAAGGCTGCGATCCGGCGCACCGACTCCTCGCTGAGGACACCCCCGGTCGGATTCGACGGCGAGTTGACGACGATAGCCTTCGTTTTCGGCGTCCATGACGCCTCCAGCGCGGCCAGATCGACATCCCACCCATCGGGGTCGAGCGCGTAGGGAACCGGCGTAGCGCCGGCGAGACGCGTCAGAGCGGGGTACGAGAGAAACCCCGGGTCCGGCACCAGAACGTCGTCCCCCGGGCCGACGTAGGCCTGAAAGACTGCGTAGAGCGCCTCCTCGGTTCCCGCGGTGATGCAGATCTCTTTGAGCGGGTCGTACAGCGGTGCTTCCTGATCGGCGATCGTCCGCCGGAGCTCGAAGCTTCCGGCGTTCGTCGAATAATGCCAGGAGTTGTCGCGGGCCACGGTGGCCGCAAGGTCGCGGAGCCACTTGTCGGGCTCGAGATTGGGCTCGCCCAGGCCGAGGTTGATGCAGAGCGGGGTCGCGAGCGCCTGGATCTCCCGGATCAGGGAGATCGAGACTTCACCCAGCCTTGCCGCCGCAGGAATCATCAGCGGAGTGCTTCCTCGAGAGCCGTCGCGCCGTCCGTCTTGTCATCCCGATACTTCACGATGACGGGAGTCGCAACCGACAGCCCCATCTCTTCGGCGAATTTTCCCTTCATCGGACGGGATCCCGGGATGACGACCGCGCCGTACGGAATCTCGAGAGGGCGTTCCGGCGTCCGCCTGTAGATCTGCTGGCGAACGACGTCATAAACGGGAGTGGATCCAGTGATCACGACGCCCGCGCCGATGACGGCGCGCGACCTCACGATCGTTCCTTCATAAATGCCGGCGTTCCCTCCCACGATCACCTCGTCCTCGATCACCACCGGGACCATGCCGATCGGTTCGAGCACCCCGCCGATCTGCGCCGCCGCGGAGAGGTGAACGCGCTTTCCGATCTGCGCGCACGAGCCGACGAGAGCGTGGGAGTCGATCATCGTCCCTTCGTCCACGAAAGCCCCTACGTTCACATAGGCGGGCGGCATGACCACCACGCCGCTCGCGATGTAGCAGCCGCGGCGGACCGAGGAGCCTCCCGGGACGATGCGGATTCCATCGGCCGCGCGGAAGCGGCGGGCGGGCAGGGTGTCCTTGTCCACGAAGGAGAGGGAACCGGAGGCGTACTCGGCGAGGGTTCCGTGACGGAAGGCCGCGAGGATGCCCTCCTTCACCCACTTCTCCGCGACCCAGTTGCCGTCCTCATCGCGCGTGGCGGAACGGATCGCTCCCTTTTCGAGCTCTGCCAGGAACAGGCCGATCGTCTTCACGATCTCGACGTGGTCCCGAAGCGACTCGAGGGACTCCATGCGATGCTGAATATGAACCGTGCTCACGTGCTGCTCCTTCTCTCTTACGCTCGAGCGTTGAGCCCCGACTGCTCCAGAATCGCCCGCAATTTCTTGCGACTCCCATCGGTCAGCGGCGCCAGCGGGGAGCGTACGTGATCCGTTTCGAGAAGTCCCATCATTTTCAGGACGGCCTTTGCGGGAGCGGGGTTCGATTCGATGAAGTTACCGAGCATCAGCGGAAGCACGCGCTCGTGGACTGCCCGCGCACAGTCGAAGCGGCCATTCAGGGCGGATGAAACCATCTCTTTCATCAGAGCCGGGATCTCGTTGCCTGCGACTGAGATCAGCCCGTCGGCCCCGGCGGCGATCATCGGCAGCGTCCAGGCGTCGTCGCCGCTGATCACCAGAAAGCCCTTCTGCCGCTCCCGCAGAATCGTGAGGATCTGGCTCATGTCGGCCGAGGCTTCCTTTACGCCGATCACGTTCGGCAGCTCCTGCGCGATGCGGTACGTGGTCTCCGCGGTCATGTTGATTCCCGTTCGTCCCGGAACGTTGTAGAGGACCATCGGGAAACCCTTCCGGACTGCATCGACCGCTTCCGCCTGCGCCGCGAAGTGGCGGAGCAGACCGTCTGCGGTCGGCTTGTTGTAGTAGGGAGTGATCGTGAGAATCCCCTCCGCGCCGAGATCGATCGAGGCGAGGGCGAAGTCGATCGCCTTCTGCGTGTTGTTGGACCCCGCTCCGGCCAGGACGGGAGCTCGCCCCTTTGCCGCGCGCACCGTCAGCTCGATTACGCGCAGGTGCTCCTCGTGGGTCAGGGCTGGATTTTCGCCCGTGGTGCCGCACGGGACGAGATAGTCGGTTCCCTGCTCGACCTGCCAGTCGACGAGCCGCTCGAGCGCCGCCTCGTCGAGCGCTCCGTCACTGCGGAAAGGGGTGACCAGCGCGACTCCGAGTCCGCGAAAGCGTTCCCTGCTCATGACTTGTCTCCTTCCTGCGAGATCAGATCCTCGAAACGGTGGACGCCGCTCATTCCGGAAATCCGTTCGGCTGCCATCACCGCGCCGCGAGCGAAACCGTCGCGGTTTCTCGCCCGATGCGAGATCTCAACCAGGTCGTCGGCCGAATCGAAGAAGAGCGTGTGCAGGCCGAATTCGGCTCCCACCCGTGAGGACGCGGGCTTCGGGTCCAGGGCCCCGTTGCTTCCGTCGCGAACTTCACTCGCAATGCGGAGGGCGGTGCCGCTCGGGGAATCCACTTTTCGCGAGTGATGCCGCTCCTCGAGCCCAGCTTCGTAGTTTCCGAACGAGGCGAATCGGGCAGCAGCCGCCCGCGCCAGCTCGAAAAAGGCGATCGCGCCGGGAGAGAAGTTCGAGGCGTAGACCATCGCCACACCCAGCTCGCGACAGAGCGATTCGATCTCGTCCTTCCGATCGTTCCATCCGGTGGTTCCGATCACGAGCGGCGTCCCGGTGGGGCCGGCCGCCCGGATGAGGCCTTCGAGTGCACTCGCCGTCGAGAAGTCGATGACCACGTCGACTTCTCGTAGCAAATCGGGACGGGCAGGCTTCGCCGAATCGAACCGGGCGGTCACCTCATGGCCCCGCTCGATCGCGATTTTCTCGACGGCCTTCCCCATCTTTCCGCTTCCGTGAATGCCGATCTTCATGAAGACGCGTCTCCTTCGAGCTCGAACACGCTCGCGTGGATCCGCCGCAGAGCCTCGGGGGCATCCGCCTCCGGGACGACGACGCTCAGATTGAGGCGGGAGGAGCCGATCGACAGCATCGCGATCGGCACGTCGGGGAGCGAGCCGACGGCCCTGGCGGCAACCGCGCGATTTCCGATCACGTCGCGCCCGACCAGGGCGATGACCGCCATCTCCTTTTCGATCTCGACCCTCGAAAAACCGGCGAGTGCCGAAGCCACCTCGTCGAGCCTGTCCTGCCGGTCGACCGTCACCGATACCGAAACCTCCGAGGTGGTGACCAGGTCGACCGAGACCTGATAGGCCGCGAAGACCTCGAAGATCCGCGCGAGGAATCCGTGAGCTCCGAGCATCTGGTCCGCGGTCACATGGACGACCGAGATCCCCTTCTTGAGCGCGATCGCGCGCGGGCCGCGACCTTCGTTGCCTTCTTTCGTGATCAGCGTTCCGCGCGCCGAGGGATTGTGGGTGTTGAGAACCCTGATCGGGATCTCCCGCTGGACGGCGGGTGCGATCGTTTTCGGATGAAGCACTTTGGCTCCGAACGAGGCCAGCTCCGCGGCCTCGGCGTAGGAGATGAGATCGATCACGCGGGCCCCGGGGATCAGCCGCGGGTCCGTCGTCATCATCCCGTCGACGTCCGTCCAGATCTGGATCTCCTCGGCATCGATCGACGCGCCGACGATCGCGGCGCTGTAGTCGGAACCCCCTCGCCCCAGAGTGGTGGTCGCGCCATGCTGCGAGCGGCCGAAAAAGCCGCCCATGACCGGAATGTGGTTCCGCTCGAGCTCGGGGAGGAGCGTCGTCCGCGCTGCCTCACGAGTAGCCTCCATGATCGGGCTCGCGTCTCCGAACTTCTCGTCTGTAACGATGACGTTCTCGGAATCGACGTGGATCCCGACCAGCGTCTTCGTCCGCATCGTGTACGAAAAGAGGACCGACGAGAGCTTCTCGCCGATTGCCACCACCTTGTCTCGCGTCCGCGCGCTGGCGTCGCCGACGAGAGCCGCTCCGCGAAGAATGTCCGTGAGCTGCCCGGTGTGCTTCCGCAGATGCGCGAGAAAGGAGGCATAGAAATCGGCTTTCTGTCCGATCAGCTCGTATCCGATTCCCTCATGCCGTTCGCGAACGAGGTCGATTCGCTTTTGTGCCTCGTCGATCTCGCCGCGCACGGCCAGGTCGGTCGCTTCGACCAGGGCGTTCGTGACCCCGGCGAGCGCCGAGACGACGACCACCGGACGGAGGGGGCTCCGTTCGGCGACGATGCCGATCGCGCGACTCATCGCGGTCGCGTCCTGAACCGAGGTTCCACCGAACTTGATGACGATTGGGCTCATCGGAATCACGGAAGAAGATCGCGCGCCTTGAGCACTTCGCCGTTCAGAATGGCGGCTCCGGCCGCGCCACGGATGGTGTTGTGGACGAGCGAGACCAGCCGGATGTCGAGCACCGGGCAGGGGCGGATCCTTCCTACGCTGACGGTCATGCCGTTCTCGGTATCGCGGTCGAGCCTTGGCTGGGGGCGGTCGGCTTCATCCATGATGCGGATCGGATGCTCGGGGGCCGAGGGGAGCTTCAGGCGCTGCGGCTCGCCCCGGAATTCCGCCATGGCGGTCCGGATGTCCTCGATCAGGCGCTCGATGGAGAAGCTGTTGCGCAGCCTTTCGCTGTTTCGGAGGCGAAGGGAGACGCAGACCGTGTGACCATCGATGACGGGGACGCGGTTCGTCTGCGCGGAGATCAGGATCTCCGCGTCTTCGAACCCCGAGTCCGTCCAGCGCCCCAGAATCTTCCGTGGCTCGGTCTCCACCTTGTCCTCTTCGCTGGAGATGTACGGGATCACGTTGTCGAGGATCGCCCAGGAAGTCACGCCGGAGTATCCGCCGCCGGAAATTGCCTGCATCGTGAACGCGTGCAGCTTCTCGATTCCATGGACCCGTTCGATGGGCGCGATCGCCATGGCCAGGCCGATCGTTGAGCAGTTCGGATTCGTGACGATGTAACCCCTACCGCCACGCCGCTTCTTCTGCGTCTCCAGGGCGTCGAGATGCTCGCAGTTGATCTCCGGAATCAGCAGCGGGACGTCGGGAGCCATTCGATGGTTCTTCGAGTTCGAAACGACGGCAGCACCGCGCGAGGCGTGAAACTCCTCTGCTTCGCCCGCAACCGACGAGTCGAGTGACGAGAAAATCAGGGTCGACTCGAGCTCCGCATCGAGCGCCTTCACTTCGAGCCCGGCGGCCGAGTCGGGAAGGGGGGTGGAAAGCTTCCAGTCCGCAGCTTCCGCATACGGACGCCCCGAGCTCCGTTCGGAGGCGACGACTTCGTGCAGGGCGAACCAGGGGTGATTCTCGAGCAGCTGCACCAGCCGCTGCCCGACCGATCCGGTCGCGCCGAGGATGGCTACGGGTATCCGATCCGCCGCGCGGCGTGCGGGGTGGTCCGTCGGGCTGTTGTCTTCACTCATCGTGCTGTGATCTCCGCTGCGCTTCCCTCGTCCGCCTCGGGCTCGAGGATCCAGACGCTGAAGAAGCTCTGGTCGTCGGTCCAGCAATCGACGGTTCGGAGACCGGCGGACGCCGTCAGCTGACGGAAGGAGTCGCGGGTGTATTTGTAGGAGTACTCGGTGTGAATCATCTCGCGGGCCGCGAAGCGGATGGTTTCATCTCCGATGCGGATCTCCTGCGGGGCGCGGCTGCGCAGGTGCATCTCGATCCGGCCTTCGGTCGGGTCGTATCTCGCGACGTGCTCGAAACGCCGGATGTCGAATCCCGCTCCGAGCTGGCGGTTCATTCTCTCGAGCAGGTTCAGGTTGAAGCGCGCCGTGACGCCAGCCGCATCGTTGTAGGCCGCATGCAGCACGCGCGGATCTTTCTGGAGGTCGACCCCGATGATCATCCGGTCACCGGGCGTGAGCAGCTGGCGAAGGTTGATCAGGAAGCTTTGCGCTTCGAAAGGCTGGAAGTTGCCGATGGTGGATCCCGGGAAAAAGATGATGCGCCTGGCCGCGGAATCGAGCCGGTCGAACGGAACGGGATTGGTGTAATCGGCGCAGACGGCGACGACGCGGATGTGGGGATAGGCGGCTGCGATCTCTTCCGCGGAAGCGATCAGGTGCTCGCGGGAGATGTCGATCGGCATGTACGTGCCGCGTCCCTTCGCGGCGTCGAGGAGGATCCTCACCTTGCGGCTCGAGCCGCTTCCGAGCTCGACCAGCTCCCACTGTTCGCCGAGCAGCTCGCCGAGCTCCCGCGAGCGCGACTCGAGGATCCCGATCTCGGTCCGCGTCGGGTAGTACTCGGCCAGGCGAGTGATCCGTTCGAAAAGCGCGGAGCCCTTCTCGTCATAAAAGTACTTGGGGGGAAGGCTCTTCCGCTCGGAGGTGAGCCCGGCGATGGCGTCGGCCCGAAAGTCCGCGACCGGAGGGTGGAGGTCGATCAGCTCGATCTCACGGGCTGAATCGGCCCGTTCCAGGCGCAGCGGCGTTGTCGTCATCGTGAACCTCCCAGGGAGCCAGACCGCTGATGGCGCGGGGCCGCGGTTCTCTTTCAGGACTCCATTGCGATTCTGATACCGACTCCTGAGCCCGCCAGTCGAATGCGGTATCCGCCGCGGGGGCGGAATCGGTGTGGATGTTGCGGCATTGTCTACAATGGTGCCCTTCATGTCGATTCGCGATCGCGCAGATGCGCTGCTGGCGAGGCTCGCGCAGGAGCCGCAGTACCCGACTCAGGGCCGGACCCTGCTGATCGACCTCGAGCACGCCGAGGTCCGCCACGGCTGGATCCCGCGCCAGATCGCCATGACTCTTCTCGGGGGTCGAGGGGTGAACATGTTCCTCCTCTACCATCTGCTCGACCCCGAGGCCGAGCCTCTCAGTCCGGAGATTCCACTCATTTTCGGAACGGGAGTGCTCACGTCGATGGTTCCGTCCGCCTCCCGCGGAAATGCGACTTCGTGGTCTCCGGAGAGTCGCGTGCTGATGGACTCGAATGCGGGCGACTACTTCCCGTCATTCATGAAGCTCGGGGGGATCGATCACCTCGTCCTTTACGGCCGCTCGCCGAAGTGGACCCTTCTTCGGATTCGCGACCAGCAGGTGGAGTTCATCGACGCCGCTCCCTGGATGGGGATGGACAACATCGAGCTGCGAAAGAAGATCGAGGGAGATTTCGCCGGGGTCGAAGGCAAAGACTTCGGGCTGGCGGCGATCACGACCGCCGGCGAGAACCTGGTTCTCTGCTCCGGGATCATGGCCGGGCCGAAAGCGATCTACGCGCGGGGCGGTCCGGGTGCGAAGATGGGATCGCTCGGCGTGAAGGCGATCCTCTGTCAGGGGCGGAGCGCGAAACTCGACACCCACCTGCCGCACAAGACGCGCAACCGCGACATCGCTCTCAAGCTCCTCTCGGCCTCGGTGGTCAAGAACGCGCTCAAGACGCGCGGCACGCCTTTCCTCTACAAACCGTCGCGGATTCTCGGAGCGATGGGGACGAAGAACAATCAGGAGACCACCTGGACCGATGCTCTCGACGCGGAGAACATCGATCAGTTCCGCCCCGGGATGGAGGGATGCTTCGCCTGCCCGGTCAACTGCCGCCCCCTCAACGACATGACCGGCTGCGAGCACGTCCCGCAGGACCAGTACGTGAAAGGGGACGGACCGGAGTACGTGACCGTCGGAAAGTTCGGGCCGAACGTCGGGATCTCGGAAGTCACGCAGGTCATCCGGCTCAACAACATCTGTAACGATCTCGGTCTGGACACGGCCTCGACCGGCTCGGCGATCGCGTGGGCTCTCGAGCTCGCGCAGCGGGAGATCATTCCGCGCATGCAGGACGGCCTCGACCTGTCGTGGGGCAACTACGAGACGATCGAGAAACTGCTTTTCCTGACCGCGAAGCGCGAGGGTTTCGGAGCGGTGATCGCCGACTCGGCGCGGGCGGTCGACTCCGGCAAATACCCGCCGGAAGCGCTCCAGTACCTGATGGCCGTCAAGGGGCTTACCCAGAGCGATCCGCACGACGCGCGGATCCTCAAGGCGTTCGCTCTCGGCCTCGCCGTGTCGACGCGGGGGATGGATCACCTCCGCAATCGCGTCACCCTGGAGATCAACGCCAAGATCAACGACGATCCAGCCTTCAAGGCGGAGCTCTACGGTGGAGAGGTCTCGGCGGAGCCGAACAGCTACCGCGGCAAGGAGATCGCGGTCCGGCGATGCGAGAACATGTACGGAGTCGGCGACGCGGTTGGGATGTGCCGGTTCACGACGAAGCTTTTCAACTCTCCCTCGCTGCCGGGGCTCGAGGAGTTTTCGGACCAGCTGCTCAACGTCGCAGGGCTGGAGCTCTCACCCGAGCAGCTCGACCGGATCGGGCTCAACATCAATGCTCTCGAGCGGCTCATCAACGCGAGACTCGGGGTCGGCCGGGCCGACGACACGCTTCCCGCGCGCTGGTTCGAGGAAGCGATCGAGGTGGGGCCGTTCCGCGGCGAGAAGATCGACCGGGGGGAGTTCGAGGCGATGCTCTCCCGCTTCTACGCGATCTCCCGGCTTGGTGAGGACGGCCTTCCGGTTCCTGAGTTCCGACGCGAGCTGGCCGGCGTCCTCGGGTTGAAGGCGTGATCATGACCGCCCCCTCCGCCCACCCCGCCTTTCTCGTGACGGTGCGCCTTCCCGAGCCCCTTCGCCGCGACGGCGTCGACGCCATCGTGGTCGACACCCCGGTCGCGAATCTCCGCGAGCTCGGGCTTCACCTCGAGTCCCGCCTCGAAGGGTTTTCCGCTACCGACGAGCTGTTCAACTTCGCCATCAACGGCGAGATCGTCCTCTCGGGGGAAGCGGAACGGACCATCTCGTCGGGAGACGAGGTCGAGCTGCTGGTCGCGTTCTCTGGAGGATAGGAAGAACAGGGGCTAGGGGCTAGGGGCTAGGGACTAGGGGCTAGGGAAAAGCAAAGTCCAAAGCAGTCATCCTGAGGGAGCGCCGGAGGGATCTGGCCGTCGCAACGAAGGTGAGCGCGACCGAAGGATCTCAAGATGGCAGGATCCCGCCACCTGCCCGTACCCCCGCCCCAGCCAACGCGACCTTCGCATCTTGAGAGACGATGAGTAGGCC
>Ga0209347_1000633_pt1 | contig 80217 bp, 71 predicted proteins | sample AutmiccommuBRH23_FD_187382 | JGI IMG/M metagenome (GOLD analysis project Ga0209347, IMG submission 187382) | Deep subsurface microbial communities from Mt. Terri, Switzerland - Autotrophic microbial communities BRH/23 (SPAdes) (version 2) | ecosystem: Environmental > Aquatic > Deep subsurface >...
TCTCGATGAACGGACAGGAAAGATCGTCTCTGCTGGTCCGTGGCACGGAACCACAGGACACCAGGTGTAAACCATGTGTCCGGTTTGCTTTGTAAACGATGATCGGGTTGCACAGTGAGGGCCATTCTCTTGCCCCTTCGGGTTTGTTGGCAGGCGGGGCCGGTACGACCACGGGGCGAGTAGTGACTCGCCCGTATCCCACCTTTGGTAAACTACGCCGTCTCTGCGCCTCCGCGCACGCGTCTCTGCGATAGATTGATTGACATGTCCGATATGACCTTCACAGTCCAACCCGGCGGCCGGCTCAGCGGCGAAGTGCGGGTGCCGGGGGACAAATCCATCTCCCACCGCTCGATCATGCTCGGCGCCTTGGCCGAGGGCGTCACGGAGATCGAAGGCTTCCTCGAAGGCGCCGACAGCCTGGCCACGCTGACCGCGTTTCGGGATCTCGGCGTGTACATCCAGGGGCCCGACAACGGCCGGGTCGTGGTGCACGGGGTTGGGCTGCAGGGCCTGAAGCCGCCGTCCGGAGAGCTTTACCTGGGCAACTCCGGCACCTCCATGCGACTCATGTGCGGCCTGCTGGCGGGTCAGCGCTTCGACACCGTGCTCACCGGGGATGCATCGCTGTCCAAGCGGCCGATGCGCCGGGTGACGGAGCCGCTGCACGCCATGGGGGCGCGTATCGACACCACCGAGGCCGGCACGGCGCCCCTGCGCATCCACGGTTCCCAGGCATTGCGGGGCATCGACTATGCCCTGCCCGTGGCCAGCGCCCAGGTGAAATCCAGCCTCCTGCTGGCGGGGCTGTATGCGTCAGGCCGCACCTGCATCACCGAGCCGGCGCCGACCCGCGACCACACCGAGCGCATGCTGGAGGGATTCGGCTACCCGGTGGAGCGGCGCGGCGCCACGGCCTGCGTGCAGGGGTGTGGACACCTGCGAGCCAGGGTCATGGAGGTCCCGGGGGATATCTCCTCGGCGGCCTTTTTCCTGGTGGGGGCCAGCATCGCGCCGGGTTCCGATGTGCTGCTGACCCATGTGGGCATGAATCCCACCCGCACGGGGGTGATCGACATCCTGCGGCTCATGGGCGCGGACCTGGATGTCGGGCATACGCGGGAAGTGGGTGGCGAGCCGGTGGCCGACATCCGGGTGCGCAGCGCGCGGCTGCGCGGCGCCAACATACCCGCCGACCTGGTACCCTTGGCGATCGACGAGTTCCCGGCGCTGTTCGTGGCGGCCGCCTGTGCCGAAGGCGACACCGTACTCACCGGCGCCGAAGAACTCCGGGTCAAGGAGAGCGATCGCATTCAGGTGATGGCCGACGGTCTGGGGGCCCTGGGCGTGGACGCCCGGCCGACCGCCGATGGCATCGTCATCCGCGGCGGCCGTCTGTCCGGTGGCGCGGTGGACAGCCACGCAGATCACCGCATCGCCATGTCGTTCGCCATGGCGGCGCTGCGGGCGGACGGTCCGGTCACGGTGCGCGACTGCGCGAATGTGAATACATCGTTCCCCGGGTTCGTGGACTTGGCGGCTGGCGCGGGGCTTGGGATCCGGACCGAGGATTGAGGCCCGACCCCGAGGAGTCCCGCCGCGCCTGGCGTTCGAACCAAGCAAACCGCGCCGACGCCGCCCCCCGGTGCGTGACCCGGTGCGGAGCGCATCGTTGTGGTTGCCGACTATCACAGTTCTCCCGCACCGCGGGCGGGAGCTTGGCCGGAATCGGTTTTCGCTCATGAATTCACCCAATACCTCCACCCCCCCCGTGATTGCCATCGACGGGCCCAGCGGCTCCGGCAAAGGCACCATCGCCCGGCTGGTGGCCGAGCGCCTCGGTTTCCACCTCCTGGACAGCGGCGCCCTCTATCGTCTTCTGGGCCTTGCCGCCCAGCGCCATGGCGTGGCCCTGGACGACGAGCCGGGACTGGCGGCACATGCCGCCAGGCTGAATGTGGAATTCCTCGGGACCGGCGAAGGCACGAAGATAACGCTGGAGGGGCAGGATGTTACGGACGAAATCCGAACTGAAGTCGCAGGTGATGCGGCCTCCCGTGTGGCAGCCCTGCCGGCGGTGCGCGAGGCACTGCTGCAGCGCCAGCGGAATTTCCGCCGCCCGCCCGGGCTGGTGGCCGACGGCCGCGACATGGGCAGCGTGGTTTTCGTCGACGCGCCGGTGAAGATCTTTCTCACTGCGAGCGCTGAAGAGCGCGCCCGCAGGCGATATAAACAGTTGAAGGAAAAAGGATTGGGTGGTAGCCTTTCAGCCCTTTCGAGGGAGATCGCCGAACGCGACTACCGGGATGCCTCCCGGGCGGTGGCGCCCTTGAAGCCCGCGGCGGATGCCGAGCTGGTGGACACCACCGGTATCGGCATCGAGGCGGTGGTGGATCGGGTATTGGCAGTGATCCACGCGCGTCTGCCGCGACTTGAGGAACGCCCCTCCGGGCGGTGACTTACCATGCCCGTGACACCGGCCGGCTACCGGTGCCGCGGCGGCACACCACAACCTGCGGCAGCCGGCTTCGAGCCGCAGCAAGCGAAAGCCCCGTTGGCGGGCTTGGGATCAACCAACTTATGACCGAGAGCTTTGCACAACTGTTTGAAGAGAGCCTTGAGCAGCAGGAGATGCGCCCCGGCGCCATCGTGACTGGCAAGGTGATGGAGATCCGCGCCGACGTGGTGGTGGTGAATGCCGGACTCAAGTCCGAGGGCATCATTCCCATCCAGCAGTTCTACGACGAGGACGGCAAGCTGGACATCGACGTCGGCGACGACGTGGAAGTGGCGCTGGATACCGTCGAGGACGGCACCGGCGAGACCCGCCTGTCCCGCGAGAAGGCCAAGCGCGCCCGCTCCTGGAACGTGCTGGAGAAGGCGTTCGAGAGCGACGAGGTCGTAACCGGCCAGATCAGCGGCAAGGTCAAGGGCGGCTTCACCGTCGAGATCAGCGATATCCGCGCCTTCCTGCCCGGCTCTCTGGTGGACGTGCGCCCCGTGCGCGACGCCACTTACCTCGAAGGCAAAGAGCTCGAGTTCAAGGTCATCAAGCTCGATCGCCGCCGCAACAACGTGGTGGTGTCGCGCCGCGCAGTGGTGGAGCAGGAGTACAGTGCAGAGCGCGAGGAACTGCTGAAGAACCTCCAGGAAGGCGCTGTCGTCAAGGGCGTGGTCAAGAACCTCACCGACTACGGTGCGTTCGTCGACCTCGGCGGTATCGACGGTCTTCTGCACATCACCGACATGGCCTGGAAGCGCGTCAAGCATCCCTCCGAGGTGGTCAACGTCGGCGACGAGATCGACGTCAAGGTGTTGAAGTTCGACCGCGAGCGCAACCGCGTCTCCCTCGGCCTCAAGCAGCTGGGCGAGGATCCGTGGGTCGATATCGCGCGCCGCTATCCCGAGAACACGCGCCTGTTCGGCAAGGTCACGAACATCGCCGACTACGGCTGCTTCGTGGAAATCGAAGAGGGCGTGGAGGGGCTGGTGCACGTCTCCGAGATGGACTGGACCAACAAGAACGTCAACCCGGGCAAGATGGTGCACGTGGGACAGGAAGTCGAGGTCATGGTCCTGGACATCGACGAAGAGCGCCGGCGTATCTCTCTCGGCATGAAGCAGGTCAGATCCAATCCCTGGGAAGAGTTCGCCGCCCTGCACAACAAGGGCGACAAGCTGGCCGGCACCATCAAGTCCATCACCGATTTCGGCATCTTTGTGGGCCTGGACGGCGGGATCGATGGACTGGTACACCTGTCGGACATCTCCTGGAACGTGCCCGGTGAAGAGGCAATCCGCAACTTCCGCAAGGGCGAGGAACTGGAGGCCGTGATCCTGGCCATCGATCCGGAGAGAGAGCGCATCTCGCTCGGTCTCAAGCAGATGGACAAAGACCCCTTCTCGAACTTCGTGGCGGAGAACGCCAAGGGCAGCATCGTCAAGGGCACCGTCAAGGAAGTGGACGCAAAGGGCGCTGTGATCGAACTGGCCGACAGCGTCGAAGGCTATCTGCGCGCCTCGGAGCTTTCCGAGGAGCGTGTCGAGGACGCCCGCAGCATGCTCAACGAGGGCGACGAGGTCGAGGCCAAGTTCATGGGTGTCGACCGCAAGAACCGCACCATATCGCTCTCCATCAAGGCCAAGCACCGCCAGGAAGAGGCCCAGGTGGTGGAGGAGTACAGCCGTGGTTCCTCGACGGGTACCACCTCGTTGGGCGACCTGCTCAAGGAGCAGCTCGACAGCGACCAGGATTAGGAATCGGTACGGCGGCGCCGGCTCGATAAAGCGGCGCCGCCACTTGCCGATGACCACCGGGTGGGTTAAAGATGAAGGCGATGCTCTCCGCCTCCCGAGTAGTGGGATACGCATAATGACAAAGTCGGAACTGATCGAAGCCCTCGCGCGCAAACAGAATCACCTGGCCTACAAAGACGTGGAATTGGCGGTCAAGGGTCTGCTCGAGCAGATGAGTCAGGCGCTGGCGACCGGCAATCGCATCGAGATCCGCGGGTTCGGCAGCTTCTCGCTGCACTATCGTCCCCCGCGGGTGGGCCGCAACCCGAAGACCGGCGAGTCCGTCGCCCTCCCTGGCAAACACGTGCCCCATTTCAAGCCAGGCAAGGAGCTGCGGGAGCGGGTCAATCTGCAGAAGGAAGAGGCGTCACTGAGCAACTGATCGGCACTCGGGAGAATCACAGGACGGACCGGATGCACGACCCGAGGGGTCGCGCATCCGGTCCGTTTTTTCGTTGGCATGCGGGCCGGCGGCAGCATGCGCTATCATCCGACGATCGCACGCGCGGCAATGGCGCCCCGGCGCCGAATGGGACGAGGTAAAAACATGATGAGAATCGTTGCCCTGTTGGTGCTGCTCCTGGTGATCGCGCTGGGTCTGACCTTCTCGGTCATGAACGCCGAGCCGGTGAACCTGGACTACTACTTCGGGTCCGCGGCCATTCCCCTGGCCCTGCTGCTGGTCGCCGCCGTGGTGCTCGGCGCACTGCTCGGGGTGATCGCGAGCCTGGGAGTCATCTTTCGGCTGAAACGTGACAACAACCGGCTGCGCCGGGGCGTGCGCCTGGCGGAGAAGGAAGTGAGCAATCTGCGCAGTCTGCCGCTACGGGATCGTCATTGATGCTAGAGCTGTTGTGGCTGCTGCTGCCTGTCGCCGCCGCCTCCGGGTGGTTCGCGGCGCGGCGTTCACGGGCTCGGGCGCCGGCACGTACCGCCGGGCTCAGCTCGGACTATTTCAAGGGTCTCAACTATCTGCTGAACGAACAGCCTGACAAGGCCATCGAAGTGTTCGTGCGCATGGTGGAGGTGGACGGCGAGACCGTGGAGACGCACCTTGCGCTCGGCAACCTGTTTCGCCGCCGTGGCGAAGTGGACCGGGCCATCCGTATTCACCAGAACCTCATCGCACGCCCGACCCTGAGCCGCGAGCAACGCACCCAGGCGCTGCTGGAGCTGGGCGAGGACTACATGAAGGCAGGTCTGTTCGACCGTGCCGAGAACCTGTTCCTCGAGCTGATCGAGCTCAATGCCCACACCGAGCGGGCCCTGCGGCATCTGCTGGATATCTACCAACAGGAGCAGGACTGGGAGCAGGCGATCGCGATGGCGCGGCGCCTGCAGGAGCTGACCGGCACACGGATGCACGACGTCATCGCTCAGTACTACTGCGAGATGGCCGACCGGGCGCTGAAGGAGCGCGACACCAGCCAGGCGCAGCAGCACATCAAGCGCGCGCTGTCGTTCGATCGGGATTGCGTTCGGGCCAGCATGCTGCAGGGCGAGCTCGAACTGCAGCACGGGGACTGCAAGGCCGCGGTGCGCGCCTATCGCCGCGTGGTGGATCAGGACATCGAGTACATTTCGGAGATCATCGCGCCACTGCGTCGCTGTTACCTCGACATGGGCAATCGGCCCGCCTTCATGGCCTTTCTGCGCGAGATCGTGCAACGCTGCGATGCCATCTCACCTATGCTCGCCCTGGTGGCCGAAGTGCGCGACCAGGAAGGCGAGGACAGGGCCGGTGATCTGATGGTGGAGCATCTGCGCAGAAGGCCATCGGTGCGGGGGCTTAACTGGCTCATCGAGCAGAACCTTGCCCACAGCACCGGCGAGGCGCGGGATGACATGCGCATCCTGCATGATTTGACGACACAGTTGTTGCAGGACAAGGCGGTCTACGCCTGCCACCAGTGTGGCTTCACCGGGAAGCAGTTGCATTGGCAATGCCCGAGCTGCAAGTCCTGGAACACCATCAAGCCGATTCAGGGCGTGGTGGGGGAGTAGGACCGTCGGACGGCGATACACGCCATAGGGCGCGCCGTGCGCGCCGCCACCGGGCGGCTCGTTTGGCCGAGTTCTGCGGCTGCCCTAAAGCCGCTCCAACGGGGCTGCGGCGGTGGGAGACCGCACAGGGCGCGCCGCGAGCCAGTTCCGCGGCTCCGCGCCCCGGCGAGGCGCGACCCCGCAGGGCTTGCCCTCGGCGCCCATTCGCGTGACCCTGGGTGGTCCGTCACGGCAAGACAACGAATACATACATGGACTTTGGAGCTGAACATGGCGAGCGCCACTGACACAAACGACCCGCGCATCATCGTTGCCCTGGACTTCTCCTCGGCGGAGGAGGCCGAAGCCCTGGCCGCCCGGCTCGATCCGAAGCTGTGTCGGGTGAAGGTGGGCAAGGAGTTGTTTACCCGCGCCGGGCCGGCGCTGATCGAGCGCCTGCAGGGCAGGGGCTATCAGGTGTTTCTGGACCTGAAGTTCCACGACATCCCGAATACCGTGGCCGGCGCCTGCCGCGCCGCCGCCGATCTCGGCGTCTGGATGGTGAACATCCATGCACTCGGCGGTCGTCAGATGCTGGAGGCGGCCCGCGCCGCCGTGGATGCAGCGCCTGGGCCGCCGCCCCTGGTGGTGGCGGTGACCATTCTGACCAGTCTGACCAGGGAAGACATGACCGAGGTCGGCATCACCGGCGAGCCCGAGTTTCAGGTCGCGAACCTGGCCCGCATCGCCGCCCGCAGTGGCATGGACGGGGTGGTGTGCTCTGCCCATGAGGCGCCCATGCTGCGCGAGAAGCACGGCCGTGAATTCCGCCTCGTGACACCGGGTATCCGCCCCGCCGGCGCCAGCGCCGACGACCAGAAGCGGGTGATGACCCCCGCCAACGCCGTCGCCGCCGGCAGCGACTACCTGGTGGTGGGCCGTCCCGTGACCCGCGCGGGTGATCCGGTGGCCGTGCTGCAGGCCCTTCACGAGGAGGTGGGGCAATTGACTTGACGGAGAGTTGGGTTATTATCCTCGGGCCCGCCGGTCGGGGCGCACCGGAACGCGCCCGCCACGGAGCACCTATCTCACCATCAGCAAGGAGGCTGGCCATGAAACACCCCATCCGCGTTCTTACCTGTGCCGCTGTGCTCGCACTCGCCGGGATATCCTCGGCGTTCGCCGAGCCCGTGGATGTCAATCACGCCGACGCGGCGACGCTGGCGTCGGCCCTCAAGGGGATCGGACCGTCCAAGGCGGCCGCAATCGTCGCCTACCGGGACCAGAACGGGCCGTTCCGATCCTTGGAGGATCTCGCCAACGTGCAGGGCATCGGTGCCCGCACGGTCGAGATGAACCGAGACAACATCCTGTTGGGTGCCGACGGACCCAAGTGAGGCGATGCCCGCCGCCCGGAGCCGGTGCTCCGGGCGGCTTTCCTTGGTCGAATCGCCTAGGGCCGGATCGATAATGTACATTCAAAGCATTTCGTAACGATATGTGTTTACCCGTAATCATTGACGCTTGCAGCCCAGCTGGGCAACGCCGCACGGTCCGTCCCCGACCGTCCTCGCCGACCACTCGCTCCGCGCGCCTTGTCGCATCCCGGCGGCTCAGCGGGCGGGCACGATCTGTCGGGCGGGGGGGACGCGCTTCGGTGACGCAAACGGCTGCAGCTATGGGGTGACCGCTTGCGGTGGCCACGCTACACTTGGCGCCGATTCGAACGCCTCGATCCGCGGAGTAGAAAATGACCGATCCGGAGCACTCGGACGCGACCCTGGCGGAGAAGGCTTGGTATCTCCTCTACACCAAACCCCGCCAGGAACATGTGGCCCGAGAGAACCTGGAGCGCCAGCTCTACGAAGTTTACCTGCCTCTGATCCGCAACCGGCGTCGCCGTGCCGGCCGCTATATCGAGCAGGTCGAGGCGATGTTCCCCCGTTACCTGTTCATCCGCCTGGACCAGGGCAACGATAACTGGAGCCCCATACGCTCCACCTACGGTGTCAGCAACCTCGTGTATTTCGGCTTCAAGCCCGCCCGGGTCGCCCCGCAAATGGTGGAGTTCCTGCGCACCCGGGACGACGAGAGCGGCTGCCAGAGTCTGCCGCCGCCGGAGTTCGCCCAGGGGGATCGGGTGCGCATCGTCGAAGGCGCCATGGCCGGCTACGAGGGCATTTTTCATGCCCGCACCGCACGGGACCGCGTTACCATACTGTTGGCATTCGCCGGCTCCTTTACCCAGGTCGACCTGTCGCTGCATCAGTTGGAGCCGGCCACCTAGTCCCGACCGCCGCGGCGCGCACGGCGCGCCCTATGAATATCCCGCCAGACATAGGGCGGTCCATGCCCGCCGGTTCCAGCCCGACGCACGCATAGGGCGGCCCATGGCCGCCGATTCCGGCCCGATGCACGCATAGGGCGGCCCATGGCCGCCGGTTCCGGACCGACCGCACGCATAGGGCGGCCCGTGGCCGCCGGTTCCGACCGTCTGACTCACTCCGCGTCCTTGACCTAAGTGCCTCAACTTCGTAATGTTCAGCCCATGAACGATCCGGGGAAAGACGATGCGCGGACCCTCGAGCTGCTGGGCGCCATTGAACAGCGGAGCGATATCACCCAGCGAGATCTCGCCCAGCGCCTGGGCGTCGCCCTGGGGCTGGCGAACTCCTATCTCAAGCGCTGTGCCCAGAAGGGTCTGATCAAGATCCAGCAAGTGCCTCCCAATCGCTACTTCTATTACCTGACCCCACGGGGATTTGCCGAGAAGAGCCGCCTGGTCGGGCGGTATCTGACCCATTCGTTTTCGTTCTACCGCGAAGCGTCGGAGGCGTGCGGGGGTGCGCTGCGCACGTGTCGGGGACGGGGGTTTCGTCAGGTGGCGTTATGCGGCGTGTCCGAGCTGGCCGAGATTGCCGTCGTCCGGGGCATGGAGTTGGACATCGACATTGCGGGCGTGCTCGACCCGAACGCGGAGGTCGAACGATTCGCAGGGCGGCCCGTGTGGCGGAGCGTGGACGCCGCCGGCCGTTGCGACGGCTTCATTCTCACGGAACTCGCCCAGCCTGCCGTCCGTTATCAGATGCTGGTGGCCGCGTTCGGCAAGCATCGGGTTGTGGTTCCGGATATAATCGCGCGCTTTGCGTCCGGCTGAGACCGGAACGAAACACGCCTGCGGCGGATCGGCTCGCCGCACACGTCAGAACAATGCCATGCGGTCTCGGGTGAGCACTGCAGGGCGGTAGCGTGCCTGGATGGTGGCGTCCCCGCTGACGCAGCGCCGGATGTGGAGCACGGTGGGAGCCGCTTCAGCCGCGATCTTTTCGAGTAGCGAGTGGCTAGGAGCGAGTCGCTAGGAAGACCACCGCTTCGGTGCACCTGTAGAAGCGGCTTCAGCCAACGCGGACCACGGCGGGTCGCCACCCGCGGTCCTCAGGATTCTCCCGACGACGGGTTAGCTGGCAGTGCAGTGTCCACCTATGCGGAAGCCATCGATTCGGTACGACCCGCCTTTTCCTTAAGTAACGCGATGCAGAGTCAAACGGTCTCCATCTCCCAGTCTGCCGCAGTGACCGACACCTCGGCCGACGAGCTGCGCCGCCGCCTGATCCGCGACGCGGATACCTGCGTCGCTTGCGGCATGTGCCTGCCGGTGTGCCCGACTTACGTGGAGACGCGCACCGAGGCGGAGAGCGCCCGTGGGCGGATCGCCTTGGTCCGAGGTCTTGCCGAAGGGCGCCTGGAAGCCGGCGCCGCATTGGTTGCCCATCTGGAGCGTTGCCTGCAGTGCCAAGCCTGCGAGGCCGTGTGTCCCGCGGCTGTGCCCTATGGGCGGTTGATGGACGGAGCCCATGCCCTGATGCGCCAGACCGGCGCGGCGGAGGCCGCAGGGGCCGCCGATCGCATTGCCTGGTTTCTGCGCACGCCGCAACGCCTGTCGCTGCTCGGCTCGCTGCTGTCGTTCTACAGAGTCAGCGGCATCCAGTGGCTCGCCCGCCATAGCGGCCTGCTGCATGCCGCCGGCCTGGCCGATGCCGATCGCCTGGCGGCCGCTCCCCACGCACCCCGTGAGTGGGCGCCGTATTACCCGGCCCAGGGCACCGAGCAGGGACAGGTGGCGCTGTTCACCGGCTGTATCGCCCGCCTGGTGGACGGGGAGAATCTGCAGGCGGCGATCAGCGTCCTGCGCAAACTGGGCTACGGCGTCCATGTCCCGCCGGGCCAGGGCTGCTGCGGCGCCGTCGACCTGCATGCCGGGCGAGGCGATGAGTACCGCCAGGCGGCCGAGCGCAATACGCGTGCATTCGAAGATCTGGACGTAGAGGCTGTGGTCAGCATCGCCAGCGGGTGCACGGCGGTGCTGCAGCAGACCGCACGCGACGCGGTCGGTCTCCCGCCGGTTCGTGACATCAGCGACTTTCTCCTGCATGTGGATTGGCCTGAGCACGTCCGGATCCGCCCCGCCGACCTGGATGTGTACCTGCACACCCCCTGCAGCCTCAAGAACGCCGTGCGCAAGCCCCAGGCCCCGGCGCAGCTCCTGGAGCGCATTCCGGGTCTGCGCATCCGGCCTGCGCCCGCGGATGCCCAGTGCTGCGGAGCCGCCGGGACCTACAGCCTGCGTTATCCGGAAACCGCGCAGCGCCTTGGCGAACAGGCACTGGCCCACGCCCGGCAGGCAAACATCGCTACAATCGCGACCTCAAACGTGGGCTGCGCCCTGCATATGGCGGCTGTCGCCAAAGGGCAGGGCGAGCCGGTGCGAATGCTGCATCCGGTTCGATTGCTGGACGAGCACCTGGACGCTTCGCACGGAAGGTCGGACAACTGACCATGGTCCATCCCGCGCGATTTGAATTCGGAAGGCTACCGAGACTTCACCGCTAATGAGCGTCGGCATTCAGCTGATCGAACAGAAGATCGCCGAGCATCTGGCGTTGACGAAACAGGTCATGGAGGAGCTGAGTGCCGAGATCGCCCGGGTGGCCGAGCAGAGCGCTGGCGTCCTGCGCGCCGGCCGGACCATCTTTTGGTGCGGCAATGGCGGCAGCGCCGCCGACTCCCAGCACTTGGCCGCCGAGCTGGTGGGGCGCTTCACGCGCGAGCGCAAGGCGTGGGCCTCCATTGCGCTGACCACCAACACATCTACGCTCACCTCGGTCGGGAACGACTACGGCTTCGACAGCATCTTTGAGCGCCAGGTGCAGGGACTCATGAAGGAGGGCGACCTGCTGTTCGCGCTGTCGACTTCAGGTAACAGCGAAAACGTCGTGCGAGCCGTGCGCGCCGCCCGGGAGCACGGAGGCGCGAGCGTCGGCCTTCTGGGCCGCGATGGTGGGGCGCTACGCGAGCTGTGCGATACCAGCCTGGTGATCCCGTCGTCCGACACCGCCCGCATCCAGGAGATGCACATCCTCATCGGGCACCTCCTCTGCGACCTGGTGGAACAGCAACTCACAACCAGTTAGAGAAGCACTCCCCCATTTCCCTCTCGCGGGGAGAGGGCCGGAGTGAGGGGATTCCGAACAGGAGCCCACAGCCGACTAGGCAAGCACTCCCCAATCCCCTCTCCCTCGGGGAGAGGGCCAGGGTGAGGGGATCCCCGAACAGGAGCCCATGGCCGTCTAGGCAAGCACCACCCCAATCCCCTCTCCCACGGGGAGAGCAACTGTGTTCAAGCGAGTGGTTTTGGGTGCCATTGGCTGTTGCTCCGGACGATGGCGTTGAGGATGGTGAGGAGCTTGCGCATACAGGCGGTGATGGCCACTTTCGGTTTCTTGCCGGCGGCGCGCAGGCGGCTATGAAAGGCGCGGATGGCGGGATTGCAGCGAATGGCGGTGATGGTCGCCATGTAGAGGACCGCACGCACCGCACTGCGCCCGCCCCAGATGCGCCGGGTGCCTCGGAAGCGACCCGAGTCGCAGTTCAAGGGCGCCACGCCCACCAGGGCGGCGATCTGGCGGCGGTTCAGGCGCCCGAGCTCCGGCACACTGGCCAGCAGCGTGACCGACAACACGCGCCCGGCGCCGGGCACGCTGCGGATGAGCTCATCCTTGAGGCGCCAGAACTCGCACTCGGCGACGGCCGCCTTGAGCTGCCCGTCCACATCCTCCAGACGCTTCTGCAGCCAGCGGATGTGGGCATCGATGTCGCGGCGTACCCGCTTGGAGACACCGCGACGGCGGTTCTTCTCCATGGTCAGCATCTCCACGATCTGCCCCCGGCGGGTCATCAGCTCCTGCAGCTGTTGGCTCTGGGCGTCCTTGAGCGGGCGCACCGGCGGTTGCAGGTCCTGGGCGAAGCGCGCGAGCAGCTGCGCATCGATGGCATCGGTCTTGGCCAGACGCCCCACGGCCTTGGCGAACTGGCGCACCTGGCGCGGGTTGATCACCACCACCGGCAGCCCAGCGCCAGCCAGGGCCGCCGCCACCGGCGCCTCAAGCCCGCCGGTGGCCTCCAGCACGATGCGCTGCGCCGCGCGGGCGCGCAGCTCCTCGATCAGCGCACCGATGTCCGCTGGTCGGTTATCCACGCGCCAGACCCGCCCCTCGGGCAGAATGGCAATATCCAGATGGTCCTTGGAGACATCGATCCCTACAGATGGCGTGCTCGTCGACATGGGTTGTTCTCCGCGACCCGGCCTTGCAGAATGCGGGCTCCGACGGCCCTTGCAACTGTTCGGGTTCTGGGATGAAAAGGGGCGCGACGATCCAAGCTCTCCCACGGGCTTCTTGGCCCCGGGGCTAGGACGATCTGTCACGCCCAGACCACTATCTTCTAGCACGGATCCGGACATACAAGGGCTAGGGTGAGGGGATCCAAAACGGCACCCAAGCCTCGTTCCTAGCCCGCATCGGACCAGGAAAACAAATTCAGAACGACTACGACGCGAGCACCCATGCAACCGCTCGTGCCGCCCGATAAGAACAAGGGGACATCATGCGCGTAATGATCACCGGTGTAGCCGGATTCATCGGATCGGCTCTCGCCCTGCGCCTGCTGGAGCGCGGCGATTCGGTCTACGGCATCGACAACATGAACGATTACTATGACGTCTCCCTGAAGGAGGCGCGTCTGGCCCGGTTCCGGGATCACGACAACTTCATGTTCGAGAAGCTCGACATCGCCGATCGTCCCGGCATGGAGCGGCTGTTCGAGCGCCACAAATTCGATGCCGTCATGAACCTGGCCGCGCAGGCGGGGGTGCGCTATTCCATCGAGAACCCGGCCTCCTACGTCGACGCCAACCTGGTCGGGTTCGCCAACATCCTCGAAGGCTGCCGTCATTCCAAAGTGGGTCACCTGGTGTTCGCATCGTCCAGCTCCGTCTACGGCGCCAACACCAAGCTGCCGTTCTCCGAACACGACAACGTCGACCATCCAGTATCCCTCTACGCCGCCAGCAAGAAGGCCAACGAGCTGATGGCCCACAGTTATGCCCATCTTTACGGGCTGCCCTGCACCGGGCTGCGCTTCTTCACCGTCTACGGGCCCTGGGGCCGCCCGGACATGGCGCTGTTCAAGTTCACCAAGGGCATTATCGAAGGCACGCCCATCCCGGTGTTCAACAAGGGCGAGATGATCCGCGATTTCACCTACATCGACGACATCGTCGAAGGCGTCGTGCGGGTCATCGACGCCACCGCCAAGCCCGATCCGAATTGGAACGGCGACGATCCGGATCCGGCGACGAGCTACGCGCCCTACCGCGTGTTCAACATCGGCAACAATCAACCGATCGAACTGATGCGCTACATCGAGGTGCTGGAGCAGTGCCTGGGTAAGAAGGCCAAGATGGATCTGCTGCCCATGCAGCCGGGGGATGTGCGGGCGACGATGGCGGATACCGCCGCGCTCAACGAGGCCGTCGGGTTCAAGCCGGACACGTCTATTGAGGCGGGCATCGCAAACTTCGTGGAGTGGTACCGCGGATACTACGGCTCGTGAACCGACCGATTCTTAAGGAGCAAAAGTGGTTCGGCCGAGTTGAACATACTGATGGCGGCCCGTATTCATCAGAGGTTCCCTGGTGCAGCGCAGGTGAATCCGAAACGCCCGAGGACCTATTGCGACAATGATGGTCATCGCTGAGATCGGGCAAGCTCACGACGGAAGTCTGGGAATTCTGCATTCATATATCGACGCCGTAGCCACGACCGGGGTTAATGCGGTGAAGTTCCAGACCCATATCGCGGCTGCGGAAAGCAGTGAGCTTGAACCCTTTCGAGTTCCGTTTTCCTATGTGGATAGCACCCGGTTCGATTACTGGCGCCGAATGGAGTTCACTCAGAGCCAGTGGCGAGAGATCAAGCGGCATTGCGAAGACGTCGGACTCGAGTTCATAAGCACGCCGTTCTCCATGGAGGCGGTCCGACTGCTGGAGATGCTGGACGTCAAGCGCTACAAGGTCGGTTCGGGCGACACGAGGAATCTTCCGTTGATTGAAATGATCGCCAGGACCGGCAAGGAAATCCTCCTGTCCAGCGGCATGAGCGCGTACGCTGATCTCGACGCGGCGGTCGATTTTCTGCGGCCCTTCGGGAACCGCCTGACGATAATGCAGTGCACCAGCGAGTACCCGGTTTCTCCGGCGGCGGTTGGCCTCAATGTCATTGGGGAGTTGAGGGGCAGGTACATGTTACCGGTTGGGTTCTCCGACCACACCGGCTCGGTATACGCCGGCCTCGCGGCCGCCGCGCTCGGGGCTGAGGTCATCGAGGCTCACGTTACGTTCGACAAGCGGATGTTTGGGCCCGATTCGAAGGCATCGCTCACTATCGCCGAGTTTTCTATGTTGGTGGAAGGAGTCCGGTGCATAGAGAAGATGCTCGTAGCACCAGTGGACAAGAACGACACAGCTCGCTACCAGGATCTCCGAACAATGTTCGGAAGGTCTCTGGCGGTCAATCGCGATGCGAAGAAGGGAGAGTCATTGTCGCTCGCGGATCTCGAGACAAAGAAACCAGCTGGCGCGGGGATCCCGGCAGAGCGCTATCGTGAGTTCCTCGGTAGAAAGCTGACATCCGATCTGGATCGTTGGACGTTCCTTCAGGAGGACCATTTCGAGTGAAGAAGGTATGCATTATCGTCGCCAGTCGCGCCAACTATGGCCGGATCAAATCGGTCCTTCGCGCGGTTCAGGATCATCCGGAGCTTGAGTTACAACTCATCGTCGGCGCCTCTGCCATGTTGTACCGGTTTGGTCAGGTTGTCGACGTGATTGAAAGCGACGGCTTCGAAGTGGCTGCCAAAATCTATTCGATAGTTGAAGGTGAGAATCCCACGACGATGGCGAAGTCACTTGGACTTGGGATTATCGAGCTTGCCACGCAGTTTGAAAACTTGCGACCGGATGTGGTCCTTACGGTAGCCGATCGGTTCGAAACGATGGCGACCGCAGCCGCGGCGTCCTACATGAACATCGCCGTAGCACACACCCAAGGGGGAGAAATTACCGGCTCCATCGACGAGAGTGTCCGACATGCGATTACCAAGCTGTCTCATCTGCACTTCACGTCGACAGCGGCGGCACGGGATCTTGTAATTCGGATGGGGGAGGATCCTGATCGTGTCTTCAATACCGGATGCCCGTCCATCGACGTGGTCGCGAACATCGATCTCGAGATGCCCGACGACTTCCTCGAACGGTACGGTGGCGTTGGTCACCCGCTCAATCTCAGCAGGCCCTATCTCGTAGTGCTGCAGCATCCCGTGACTACGGAATACGGATCTGGCCTCCAACAGGTCAACGAGACCCTTGAAGCGGTTAAGAATACTGGAATGCAAACCGTGTGGCTGTGGCCGAATGTGGATGCGGGTTCGGACGACATATCCAAGGGGTTGCGAATGTTTCGGGAACGGCACCGGGATCTCCCGATCCATTTCTTCCGCAACTTTTCCGTCGAGGACTACGCTCGCCTTATTTACAATTGCGCGTGCTTGGTCGGGAACTCGTCAAGCGGAATCAGGGAATCGGCCTACTTGGGCGTGCCTTCTGTGAATATCGGTACACGGCAGCAAAGGCGCGAGCGCGGACCGAACGTGGTGGATGTCGGGTACGATAGCCGCGCGATATTGGGCGCGATAGAGCAACAGATGGCGCAAGGGCGTTTCGAGTCAGACCACCTTTATGGGGATGGGCGAAGCGGAGAGCGCATTGCAGACTTGCTGGCCACACAGGATGCCCCGATCCAAAAAGTACTCGGATATCGAGATTGAGAAGCGCTATGAGTTCGAAAAGCGGTGATGCGGCGGCATTTGATCGGAACTGGCGTTCAAGGCACGAGACTCTCTATAACCACTGGACGCGAGGGCGGCCTCGCAACCAGGTTCAACTTGCTTTCCGGTGCCATTGGGAAGTCTTTCGAGAGCTGTTGGGGGAAGCGGCGGAGCGCAAGGGTAAGGTGCTCGAGGTCGGGTGCGGACGGGGGAGCTTGTCGAGCTATTTTGCCGATGACGGTTGGGACTGCACCCTGCTTGACTATTCCACAAGCGTGCTGGACACAGCGCGCCAAATTTTCGCTAAAAACGGGCACAAAGCATCTTTTGTCCCAGGAGACGCGAATCGTCTCCCCTTTTCAGACAATGCGTTCGATGCGACCTGCAGCATAGGGTTGCTGGAGCATTTCGAGGACGTGAGGACCGTTATCGCGGAACAGGCGCGCGTATTGCGGCCTGGCGGGTGGTTTTTCGGTTACGTGGTACCGGAGCGGCCCGACAATCTTCAGCGGTACTTTCGTTGGCTCAATTCGACGCTGAAGTTCGTCGCACGACTGAAGCCGCATCGTGACGAGGCGCGGATGGCAAAGCATCCGATATTCCGAAGCGACAGTGACTCAGGGCACTACATCGCTTCGATGCGAGGCATCGAGTACGCTAACCTGCATGTGTTTGGTATGTACTCGATGCCGATGATCAGCCACAGCCCGGAATTCCCATTTTCGCTTCTGCCGCCTCCGCTGGAAGTTGCATTGACGCGGACGTTCGAGGGTGCCCTGAAGATCCGGCGTAGGGCCACCGGACGTCACGGCTGGATCTGCTCCGAACCGATGGGTCAAGCTTTCCTGCTGGCCTTTCAGAAGCCCCAGCACAAGCCATGATCATCCTGAATGCGGAGCCTAGGGGCTATAGCGAAGAAGGTCGTAATATCCTTCGTGAGGTTGGCGAGCTTCGAGAGGTCGAGTGCGATCGAGCGGAGCTCCTGCGCCAAATAGGGGACGCCGACGTTCTCGTTGTGCGCCTCGGGCATCGCATCGATGATGAGGTGCTAGAGCATGCCCATCGTCTGCGGTATATCGTAACCGCGACGACAGGCTTGAATCACATCGACTTGGTGTCGGCCACAGCACGGAATGTAGAGGTTCTAAGCCTTCGGGGCGAACGCGAGTTTTTGGAGGGTCTGACGGCCACCGCGGAGCTGACGTGGGGCCTACTCCTCAATCTGGTGCGTCGCATTCCGGCGGCACACTCACACGTGGTGGCCGGTGAATGGGACCGTAACCGTTTCCAAGGAGTCCAGCTCAAGGACAAGGTTCTCGGGGTCGTGGGATTTGGGAGATTGGGTCGCGTGGTGGCTGAGTACGGCAAAGCGTTTAGGATGAAGGTGCTTGCGGCGGATCCGTACATGAGTGATGTACCCTCATGGGTCGAACACCTCACGCTCGAGGAGTTGCTGCCACGATCGGACGTGGTGAGCCTGCATGTAAACCTCGATGAACGCACATCTGGCTTTTTCGATCGCCGGGCATTCGAGTTGATGAAACCTGGCGCGCTGTTCTTAAACACGTCACGCGGCGAACTAGTAGAGGAAGTCGGCCTGCTTGATTCTCTTGTGAGTGGAAAGTTAGCGGGAGCGGCTTTGGATGTATTGGTTGGGGAGGCGGAAAAGCAGCCAGGATGGCCAAAGAACAGCCAGGTGTGGCAGTACGCGTCGAGGAACGACAACTTGCTCTTGACGCCGCATATCGGCGGCCTTACCGACGAGAGCTTGTCTAGGGCGGAAGTTTTTATGGCAAACAAACTTAAGCAGCATATACGGGGTTGAGCAATATGCGCGGGTTGGGGCGCATTAAGTTGGCTTTCGAAAGTTGCCGCATGGCTCGACTTCATCGCAAGCACCGAGCGCAGCACCGGGAGGCGTACAAGACGCTGGACAACATCGTTGAGGGTTACCGCGCGACCGGCGGCCTACGCCATCAGTATCAACGTTATAAGCTGTTTTGCTTGAAGGAACTGCTGGAGCATGAGGTGCCGCGTAGTATTCTAGAGTTGGGATCCGGAACGAGTACTGCCGTTTTTGCGAATTACGTCCGCGGGCACGAGGCGACTTTGACAACCGTGGACGAAAGCGGCGAATGGCTGGAGAGTTCGAGGGCCCTCGCAGAGATTGAGCCTAACGACCGCAGATTTCGGCTTCTTCGCAAGCCAAAGACTGTGAACCGCTGCGGAGAACACTTGTTCATTGGGTATGGTCTTGATCCGAAGGAAGCGTTCGATCTCGTCTTCGTTGACGGTCCATCTCTTCGCTTAGATGGGCAAAAGCGCAAGGATGCGGTGAATGACGACGTGTTGAGGATAATAAGGACAAATCCCCCAAGGATGATCGTGGTCGACGGTCGGGCGGCGACAGTCAGGGCATTGTTGGACGCAAGTCGCACGCTCTACACGTGTAGCCCTTCTGATATTATGAAAGGAGGATGTCGGGAAAACTATAACTACTTCTCCGTATTCCGGGCCGCAGACGTGTACGAGCGTGCACGTTGCGAATTTTGATTTTTCACCCCAGCCGAACCGAGATCCGATACCTTGCGACAAAGAAGCCTGACAGGCGTGATCCCCGTCATGGTCGTGCCCATGAGAGACAACGGCGGCCCAGACGTTGATGGAATCCACCGATTGGTGAACTTTCTGATCGAATCTGGAGTGGGTGGTCTGTGGGTTCTAGGGTCCGCCAGCGAAGACATAAATTTGTCTCTGGCTCATCGTATTGAGGTCGTGAAAGCTACAGCGGAGGCGAGTGCGGGGCGCATTCCGTTGATCGTCGGCTCCGGGTTAACGTCCATAGACGACATCCTTCATTACATGGATCGGATTTCCGGGTTCGAGTTGGACGGGATTCACGTCCTTCCGTATGACACGAAGATCGGGGAAGGGCGTTTGATACATTTGATTAGCACGTTGGCAGATAAATCGCCGTTTCCTATCTGGATGTACCACAATCCAAAACGGGGAAGAGCAATAACGGAAGTAGCCATCAGCGAACTAAAAGACCATTCTAATGTCGGCGGCGTCAAAATGGGTGGATACAGCTTGTCTGAGCTCACCTGGGCCTTAATGCACCGCTCCGACACGTTTGATGTCCTGGGTGCTGGCGGAGGTCAAATGTTTCAGATGCTCGCGCTGGGCGCAGAGGCGCACACAACCAGCGAGGCGTCCGCATTTCCGGAACTCTTCGTAGACCTTTATAACACCTTCATAAGCGGCGACTGGCCCGCCGCACGCGCAAAACAGTTCCGCCTCATACGGCTATCCCGCTCGTTTCCTCGAACCGACAACGGTGAATACGCGGCGGAAGAGAAGTACATTCTGTCGCTGCGCGGAATTTGCGCAGACCACGTCAATCCGGCTTATCGCCGGTTGAATGAGACCGAAAAGGCCCAAATGCGTAGGGCTCTTCAGGATTTCGGCTTCGAGTGGGCCAGGTAATTCGTAAGCCACCCGGGAAACCTTATACCGTCGCCATCGTTCCGACGAAGCTGACTTCAATTCGTGTGCCACGCAAGAACATAGCCGATCTCGGAGGTCAGCCGCTCTTTCATTTTTCAGTACGAGCAGCGAAGTTGGTTGATGAAATTGACCACGTTTTCGTAAGCAGCGAGGATGACGATGTACTAAGACAATCCGCCCGGCTCGGCGCCGAGACAATTAAGCGCCCTGAAGAACTTTGCGGCCCGGAAGTTACTAATTTGGAAGTGGTTGTGCACGCTCTCGCGACGATCGACGCGAGGTACGGTGTACGCCCGGAGCTAGTCGTCTTGCTTCAACCAACACATCCTTTCCGTCGACCATCTGATATCCGGCGGGGCTTGGCTGAAATCAGTAGGGACGAGAAAGCGGACTGTCTTTTCAGCGTCATCAGAACCGACGAGTTGCGAGGACGCATCGAGCAGGATCGATACATACCGGAGTTCCCGCTTCCCCGGAACAAACATGAAGAGCCGGCTTGTTATCGAAACACCGGCTCATTTTATATTTTTCGCGTCACTCGGACTCTCGACCACGGGAGGCTGTTCGGGAACGCGATTGTTCCCCTGCGACTTGATAGGGCAGAGTTTGAAATCGATATAGACACAGACTCCGATCTGGCACTGGCGCGATGCCTCCTCGAAGCTCTTCGGGAAGAGGTCGAAGAATTAGGTCTGATAGACAGGCGCAGTCCGTGAACATCGTTGGCGTAACACAGGGCGCTAACCTTCGAGTGTTCCTGCGGCTCGTTGATATGCTGCAGGAGCCACTTGCGCTGAATACAGTATCGGCATTCGTGGCGGACTCGTTGATATTCAAACGGCTTGCTGCGCGAGAGGTGCGCCTGAAGGGCGAAAGTGTCTTTCTCTTGAAAGAGTGGGAGATAACAGCGCAGGGCCAAACGCGCATGCCAGACTGGCAGCGCATAGCAGAGTGGGAGAAGTCGCTGGGAGACCCGGTGTTCTGGAATGCGCTCATGGCGGACCGCCGTATTTACTTCGGTGCACGCTGCAAAATGCGGCAGGATTACCGCCCGCGCTTCACGCATGAGGAGCTGGGCGGCATACTCCAAACCGCGTTGGAGCGCATCGACGCCTTCCTAGATCGGGTGCAGCCGGACCTCGTTCTAGGTTTCGGAACCGCCACATTGGGCGATTATCTGTTTTGCCGCTTTGCAAAAGTGCGCGGTATTCCTTATTTACAGTTAAAGGCTACCAAAATCGGAAACTATGTCTCGTTAAACGACGATCTTACCGGTCTTTCGCAGCACATCGCGGACATATATAAGGCGGACGGGGTGATCGACACTTGGGCTCTTGAAGAGGCAAAGGCGCATTTGGGACGGACGAGGCGGCGTGGTCTTAGTTACGAGGGGGCTCTGCGCAGGGGAACTAGACTCCAACTCGGGCTCGGCGTTCAGCTCCTGGGTAGGGGATTACTAGCCGATGCGAGACGCTGCCTTGATCGAGACACGCGCACCGATAATCAGCTGGACAGCCTCACACTGACTCATCTTTACGCTCGATTTCTCAATCCGCTCAAAGGTGCATTCATAAAGCGTCGGCTTCGCCATCGGTTTATTACTCAGGACCAGCTGCCGCAGCAACGACCTTTCGTGTTTTACCCGCTCCATTTTGAGCCGGAAGTGTCCATGCAGGTTTTCGGCCGCCCTTTCCAGAATCAAATTGAGCTGATCCGTACTCTCGCGATGGCTCTTCCGGCGAATATGCTCCTTCTGGTAAAGGAGCATCCACGAGCAGTCGGGTTTCGTCCCAGAAGTTACTATCGTAAGCTCCTCGATATTCCGAATGTCCGCTTGGTGGATATTGATGCATCCACCTTCACGATAATCAGGCATTCGAGAATGGTCGCAGTTATATCTGGGAGCACAGGGCTGGAGGCGGCGATCTGCGGAAAGCCGGTGCTCACGTTCGGAGTCCCGCCTTACAACGCACTGCCGAGCGGCATGGTCCGACATGTCGGGAGCTTGCACGAGCTCAGCAATCAAGTTCGGAGTCTCATGCAGAACTATTTGCCCGATGAAGCAGCACTTGAGCGTTTTGTCGGCGCGATGATTACCGGGTCCGTCGGCGTGGACCTCTACACAGTACTGCTCGAGAAAAAAGGACGGATTGGCGATCCGCAGGGCGGCAAGAGCGTGCATGAGCGACGAAAGGAAGACTATGATCGCTTGGCGGATTATTGCCACTCTAGGATCGTTTCGGTGAGCAGCGCAAAAAAGATAGTACGTCGAGCTGTCTAGTTCTCATGTCTGCTCTGAGTCGTAAGTATCCCAGCATGCGCAATGTATAAAAGCCTTGGTTCTCTCGGCCCTCTCCTACGCTATGAGAGAAGAAAGGCCGTTTTCCTGGTGCTTTCGTCGTTGGTCCTCGCTGCATCTGAGGCGCTTTCGATCGCGCTCGTCCTGCCGATCATTAATATCCTTGTATCCGGATCCCCCGGTGACGCCTTGGATAGAGTCGCGGCGCTTTGGGGTATTCCTCCCGATCCGAACACGCTGGGTCTCATGGTCCTGGCGCTGTTCGGGTTGGCGGTGACAATTAAGACCTTGCTAGCGGTTGCAAACACGTATTGGCTTGCCGCGTATGCGGAAGGGGTACGAAAGTCACTCGCGAAAACGTACCTGTCGAACTTCTTGCAGAGCTCCATCGGCCAGCATTCCCGGTCACAGGTTCTTAGCGTTGCGCTCAACGAGTCGTCGAACGCCGCCAAGCTCTCGCGAGACATCATCGACCTCTTCAGTTCCTCCGTGATCGTGATTGGACTCGTTGTAGTAATGACGGCCGTTACTCCGGAACTGGCTGTGGTTGTAGCGGTTTTCCTTCCGCTTGCCATAATCTCCTACCGAGTGTACTTGCGGAAGTATTCCGAGGAACTCGGGAAGAAACGAACCGCGATCAACGAAAGGATAACCTCCCATATTCGGCAAATCGCGGAAGGTTTTATCGAGCTTCGGATGCTCGGCGCACGTGGCTTTGCGCTTCGGTACGTGGAGCAGGCGTTCGCGGGCTACGGTTCGGTGATCGGGAGGATAACTGCTACAAGGATTTTTCCGGCGAAGTTCGCGGAGCTCGCCATCAGTGCGATTTTCATCACTCTTGCGGCAATCCGTCTTGGTGGAGTTGCGGAAGCTGTTCCGGTCGGGGAACTTGGTGTGTTTTTTGCCGCTTTGTTGAGGATTGGCGTGAAACTGGCGGACGGTTACGGGCTCGTGCTTTCCATCAACAACAAGCTGCCTGCCCTGCGGGCTATCCAGGACATGGGGATGCCCCAGGGCAATGTCTCGGATCAACCTGTGTCCCATTCGGAAAGTCGGGCGTCAAAGCCCAACGAGATGATCATAGATGTGATTTCTGGCCAAGTCGGGGGTTTCGTGATTGGCGTGAGGGATTACGCCGTGAAGAGAGGGGCGGTGAACGCAGTTATTGGCCGAAGTGGAAAGGGCAAAACCTCATTCTGCCATTTTCTCTGTGGTCTAAGAGAATCTCAGGAGTTCTCGGTTACGGTAGACGGTCGAAGTTACACCACCCAAGGCGCATTTCTCGCCGACTTACGCGTCTGTTACGTTCCGCAGAATCCCGCGTTCTTTGATCTGACGGTAATGGAGAACCTAATGTTGTCCAAATGGAAAGTGGACCAGACCGAACTATGGGAGATGCTGAAGTTGGTGGGACTCGAAACATGGGGCAGATCACATGCCCATGAAAGTCTTGGCGACAAGCGCCTCACCCCTTCAGTAGGTCAATTACGGAGGCTTGCGCTTGCCCGGGCGTTTCTAACAGATCCAGACTTGATAGTAATAGACGAGCCGACTGCGGGACTGGACGGTGAATCGGAGCGGCAGGTGATCTCAGCAGTAGAAGGAATCGCGAATGAGCGACTGGTCCTGGTAGTGACGCATAGTGAAGACCTCATAGCTAGATCAGCTAATGTACTCCGGCTGTGACCCATGAACTCTGTCGCCCACTTGCAAAGGATCTCTGCGTTGAACCTAGGCCCGGTTCGCCTCTCATGGCTGTTTCTGCTTGCCTCGCTTTGGTGCTTTTCGATCTTCCGGACCTACGCATATGGGTGGCTGGAAGGCGTTCCTATCCAGCTAGCTCTAACATACCAATACACCGCGGTTTTGTTGCTGCCTCTGGTAGCCTTGCTATGGCGGAGGCTGTTACCGGCCAGGTGGATGCTGTTGCCGGCAGCGGCCTTTGTAACGTTCGCAATGGCTTACGACCTGTGGTTGATCGAATTTTCGCTTCAGTCCGTGATCGACGTCGCCCTGCACAACAAGCTCCTCATGGGATCGATTATTGCGGTAGTGTTCTATGCACTCGTGAGCAGCCTAGCCGGCACCGGGATGGACCTGGCGTACAAGCTACTGTTATTGCTCTTCGCGGTGTTTGCCAGCGTAAACGCTGTTATCGTCGCGAGCGCCTCGCTAGGACTCCTGGAGATCATCGACCATCAGACGCTAAACAACAATCGCGCGGCGTTCGAGCTGCTTGCCCTCATGACGGCTATCGTCGGAGTCTCTCTAGCTAGAGATAAGACACTACGCGTTACGATGTACTCGTACGTCGTCGTTGTGCTGTTGTTCGCTCTGCTCTATTCCGCAAGGAGCGTTCTCGTCGGTGTAGTGCTAGTGTCAGCGGGCCTTATCTACCATGCGGTGACGAAAAAGCAGGTTCTCCATGTCGCTCTGGCCGGAGCGCTCCTGGTGTCGGCACTAATCCCTACCGTTTATCCGCACGAAAATTCGATTCGAGATTGGGCGTATAGCCGTGTCGCAGCAGGCCAGGCCGCTATTGCGGAAAGAAAGCGGTCGGTCGACTTACGTCGACACAGGGAAATGGACTTGGATGCTATCACGCGCTTTTTCGATTTGCGCAACGGACAAAACGTCATTGAAATTCCCGAACATGCAATTAGCACCATCTCACGCTTGTCGCACATCAGATACTCAGTAGACTCGTTCTTGTCGAATCCGTTTGGCCGAGGCTTCTTTGGGAGGGACACGCCCCGCTTCCTCGATCATGGAAACCACGCTGCCTTCTTCGTGTTCCTCGAGTCCTATGGCATCGCGTTCTTGTGCTTCGTCGGGTGGATTCTTGTTCTCCGGGTTGCCCGGCTGCCGGTCATTGTTTGGATCCCTCTCGCGGTGAACATGCTATTTATGGCGAATATTGTGTGGTGTTGCTTATTGCCGTTATTGGACTGCCGCCGCAACCACGGAGCTCAAGCGTGAGCCGATTCTATGTGGCATTCGTTGCGAAAGGCCGTTCCGATCTGCAAAAGTGGCTGGATATCGGCAAGCGGATTAGTGCGCGGCTCCCGAACGTTCGCATCCTCATACTCACAAGCTTCGAGGTAAACGGAGCGGGGGATTCGACGGCTGATGTTGTGAACATCTATGAAGGCTTGCAAGAAAGCGCCGCCAGATTCGCCAAGGACCCTAAGTCGTTGGTTTGTGCAGTTCGCGGCCAATTGCCGATGGCAACGCCCGATGCATACAAAGCGGACGAACGGTACTTGCACAGATGCGAGTCAGACGTCGTGCTGGCAGGTGAACAGGTAATTATCGCGGAGAACGTTCGCGAGGTAGTATCGAAGTACGCGCCGCGCTTCCTGTTTTGTGCTGGGGCGGGGACGCTGATCCGCACAGTCGCATTCGGCGTCGCCAAGTCGCTCGGGGTCGGAGCTTATCGGATTCTGGGTGCGCATCATATGAATCCAAATCGGAAGGGCCGACGGTACTTCTTTTGCGATAACGATGGGGGAGAACTTCCGGACGGCGAAGCATTGTTTCGACACGATGATCGAGCCTTGGAGTCGCACGTGGCTCGCTTTCTGATGGCGATTGAGTCCAAGGAATACCGGCTCGATAGTTATGCCAGGAGTGCGGGGAGGGCGTGGCGGGTCAGTGGGTCGACTGCTGAGGCCGTCAGGGACGCCGGCAGACTGATCTGGTGTTACTGGAAACGCGATAGGCTATCGGTGGCGAAGCTGAGGACACGCCTAGGGTACTATCGTCGTTCCATTGGTCAAGCGAAGACGCGAATTCGCGCCGATGAGTTGTCTACGCCCTACGTGCTTTTGCCGTTGAACGTTCCGAACGATGCACAGCTGAGGCTTCGTGCTAAGGAATGGAGCGATACGGAGGCATTGGTTCGGCTTGTCGCGTCGAATATGCCGAGTTGGGTAGAGTTGGTGGTCAAGCCACATCCCGGAAACCCGGGAATGTTGGGCCGTAGTTTCATGAAGAGGATACGGCGCGAGTACCCTCACGTTCGCTTCGTTTCGGCCGATGAACCTCTGCTGTCGATGCTTGATCGGGCGCTCGCCGCAATTGTTGTGAACAGCAGCGTAGCCTTGGAGTCCGGATTGAGAGGGATTCCGTGCTTTCATCTAGGACGCTCGTACATGGCGGGATTTCCAAATTGTGTCAGAATCGAGTCTTTTGACGGGTTCTCATCCCGGGTGGCGTTGGCGACAAGGATCCCGGCGGAGAGTTGCAAGTCCGGGATAATCGACGTACTGAGAACGTACTACGGCTTCACGTTTCCCCTGATAACTGAACCTATGGCGGCGGAATCCTCGATAGAGGAAACCATAGCGGACGGCATTGTTGAGGTCGTTTCGTGAGAATAGGCTTTCACTGCAAGCAAGCCGCACGGCTTGGTTTGGTAGCGTTTCGCTTTCCAAGGGCGTTGCTTGCCGCGTCGATCATGAAGCTGCGCAAGCTGCCCATGCTGGGGCTCGAATACGAACGAAGAAGCGACGCTGGGCGACCAAACCGCGAGGGATATGCAGATGGCCAGTCGCGATTCTCACTGCTTCTATTAAAGCGCCCGATCATCGAAGTCGTTTTGTCAAGGGGAGATGATTTGGCTGCTTATCATTTTTTCCTGGCACGCTCAGTTCGTAGGCTTTTCACCCAACTCGGCGTGATTCAGGACACGTTCGGACTCGAGTTCAACAAAGACGTGTCTTCGTTCGTCGAAATCGGCTGCGGATCAGGCCGATGTATCGGAGCGCTGATCGACGCCTATGGGGGTAAGGGGGTGGGTATCGACGGTTATATGGACGCACTGACGGTAGCGAAGGCAGCCAACATCGGCACGCACATCGACTATTCGCACTGCTCGGTAGTGACCGGCACCGAAGTTCTAGAGTACATACCACCCAATGTGGACCTCGTTCTGTTCAGCAGCGTTCTTGTTCACATTCCGGGGCAAGATGGGCGCCGTAAGAGGCTCTTGGACGCCGTTAAACAGGTAACACGCTTCATGATCGGAATCGAACGATACGACGCGCAGTTGAAGGCGGAGCTTGAGGACCGTGGTGTTCGCGTCGCCATAAGCGATGAGGAGATGCTGTTTTTCTGGAGCGATCAGGACGTCCGGTGCGATTGCCGGCGCGGGACGTGTTACCCGCCTGGGGAGGCACTTGGCACCTCCTAGGCGGAACCCATTCCGCCGTGGGCCGGGCAACTTCCATGCTGCGATTCCAATCTTGTCCCGCATGTGGCAACGAGCAGTCGAGCGTCATCGCGCAGACCGATTCATCTGTCAGAAACCGCTTTCTTGCGTTCAGCGAGCGCAAGTACGGTGGCGTAATGAACTCATGGATCGATGATATCCAGCTTTGTGTTTTGCGGTGCGCGAACTGCGGACACCACTGGTACCGGGAACAGCCCAGCGAAGAACAGTTGTTTTCTATGTACGGGGCGGCGGTTCCTTTCCATAGCGAAGGTGGAGCCGTTCAAAACCTTTCTTCATCGATCATTTCGCAAATGAACGGGTTATTTCGCGCGTGCAAGGCGCGCTCAGCGTCGCAGCCGACGATGCTGGATTACGGGTCTGGTCAAGGGCGATGGGCTAAGGCAGCCGTGGAAGCGGGCTTTCGCGTTTGCGCTTTCGACCCGGTGGAGGAGCGCCTCCGCGACGACAATGGAACCTTCGAAGCAGTGAGCAACCTGGACGAGATAACCGGGCGATCGTTCCACGCCGTGAATCTCGAGCAGGTACTGGAGCATGTTACGAGTCCGCTTGACGTGCTTAGAGGCGTGAGGGCCTTCTGCCTACCGACAACAATTCTCAGAGTGTCTGTGCCAAATATCCTCCGTGCACCAGAACGAGGGTCTCTTTGGACGGAATGGCCGTTCAATGGCTCGAGAATTCACACAATGGCGCCATTCGAACATTTACATGGCTTCACGGCCACGTCCCTCGATCTGGTTCTCACCCGTGCGGGGTTCCGCCCCCTGCGGGGCGTCTTATTGTGGCGACACTTTGGCTTCTATGCAGCGCGAAAGGCGATCGCGGGGGTAATGCCAGCACTGAGCCAAACCCTCGCGATCGCACGACCGGCAGGTCCTCGCGGCTAACACCCGGAGACGGAGAAGCAGATCGGAGTGGAGAACGAAACTGAGGCCACTGGGCGTCTGGTGCCGAGCGAGCCTCTGCTGCCGGGGTGAGTGCTGCCAGGAGGAAATACAAGGAGTTCCTCGATCGCTGCCGAATCGACGCAACCACGTTTCGACTGACGGAGTCGCGTCGCTGGGATGAATCCAATCTTGGGTTCCTGGTTTCCGATGATGACGCTGGCTGAGGCGAAGTGGCGCTAGGGCCCTTTGCGGTCCATCGCGGTAGCTTCATCAGGTATCCGGGGAGCGGTTTCCATAGGTAGTTGGAGCCTCACAGGCCGTCGTGATTGCCCCCTGCATTTATATGTCGCATATCTTCCGGGTGTAACGCACCCGCTTCATGAGGTATGGGGTCCTAAGTAAGGTGGGTACCCGGCCGAACATTTCGTCAGTCTGCGTCACTCTTGGATGGTCTTCAGCAATGGACCCGGAGCCTCAATCGCGTCCATTCACAATGAACCGGGTGGAGTTGAAAGGAGAGCAATTGAACCGGTCCGTATGTATGCTGAATCAGTCCCAGCTCGGCGTCTCCGTCGCATTGCTATCGTTTTCTGGGCTGATCGCGTTCGCCGTCGGCTGGCAATTCATCGGATGGCCGCTGAATGCGAAAGAAGGAGACTTCTTGAATGTCTCTGTCTTCCTAGAAAACGCCCGGATGTTCGAAGACACGGTCTATCTCGAGGTCGCGAAAAGGACCTCCGCGTTAAGCATTCTGCCGTGGCTTTCAGACATGCTCGTAAGATGGGGACTAACGGCGGTGGATCAGATGACGGTCCTGTTTGCTGCCGAGAAGTTCTTATACACCCTGGGGATGCTATGTATTGGCTATGTAATCAGCCGTAGCACGCTGGCAACGATTGGGGCCTTTTCAATCGTTCTTGTCGCTGGCCTCACAAAGATATTCCTACTGAAGCTCATTGCTTCGACAGTGGCGTTTTCGATTGGCTTCGGCGTAATCGCGTTGGCACTTGCCGGTCGGTTTCGGCTAGCCGCGGTGCTTACCGGAGCAATAGGCTATATTCATCCAACCTACCTGGCGGTTTACGCGGGGATCGCCCTTGCGATTCAGATATATTGCATATGTGTGGAGAGGTCCCAAGGGCTTCGCGAGCTCGGCGTAACCTGCCTTATCTTGTTTGTCGTGGCGCTACCGATCGCGGCAAATGTTCTCGTGAACCTCGACCAGGTGGCTTCGCCCATTGCGGATCCCGGTGCTTGGTTTTCTTACATGCAGAGCCGGAGCGACTTGGCATTCCCATTACGGCAGGGCCTGCCCCGCCTGCTTGGATTCGTCCTTGCATTCGCCGCCTCTTCGGCGGCGCTAATCTTGGTGCGAAATGAGAATAGAATGTACGGTCGCCTGGGGGTTGTTCTCGGATTCGCGGTGCTGCTCTACGGTATTCAGATCTTCTTTACAGAGGTGGTCCCTTCAACCTTCGTTACAAAGCTCGCTCTTTCGCATCGTGCGAACTTCATCGCACTGCCGCTAGCAGCCCTAGGATTGCTGCTTGTGTGCTTTCAAAAGCTCTCGGAAGAACGCCCGTGGGCGTGGTTCTCGCTGATACTATTTCCTATGGTTAGTGCGTATCTCTCTCAGCCCATTCCGACCGGAATTCTTAGCCTGTCGTCTATGGTTCGCCCTATACTGCCGGGTCCGACGGAGGTGAACTTCGACCTGTTTGCGTTTTCGCTGACGGTGTTTGCTCTACTAATGCGGGAGCGCCATGCTTTAGGGGGGGGCGTCAGGCTCTACCACACTTCGCATACAGTCGCGGTCGCAGTTGTGCTGTCGGGCCTGGTCTTCTTTCCGCGAGCGGGGCATTTCCTACTGCTGTTCGTGTTGATGAGTCCTTTATTCGGCGGACTGTTCACGCGGCTGAGAGGAACGCGCGGCCTGATAGGGCGTCGACCCTCCCCAAAGTTGCTCGTGACCACCATCGGCGTTATGTTAGTGGCATTTCTGGCTTATCGGCTTCCCTTCGTCGACGCCATTCATCACTGGCGGGCCTTCGCGACCGGGGCGCAGGATGAGGTGGCCCATCCGCATAATCAGTTTCACACCTTCGTTACAAAGAACGTGTTGCCTGAGGAACGAATACTTTTCGCTCCGCTTGAACTCAGTATTTGGTACACGCCAGTGCCATCCCGGTCGGTTTACCTGGACTGGTACGAGTTGAACTACGTGCTTTACGTCTGGGAGCTATTGCCTCGCGTAGTAGAGAAGATGGGCACTTATGGCCTAGACCCTTTTGTAGGCGGACGAACCCCGCAGTGCACCGGCTGGCGCGGAGTTATCTACTATCGCTGCCAACGTTCGCTACTCGCGCGAGCTGCGAGCGAGGAGATTCACGCATGGCGTCACCACGTCGCGGCCATTCGGAGGTTAGATCCCCGAGTAGAGTGGGTGGTCCTAAAAACAAAGGACCTGTGCCCTGGCGACGAGGTTAGTGCGGTTATGGGCAACATCGCACTCATGCGGATTACTGACGCCACGACAAAGCGATGCTGGGAGGAGGAGAATTGAGGACCGGCATTCTGAGAAGAGAACGCGGATCATTGGGCCGAAAATGGGGGCATCGCCGTGTTTCGGATATGATCAACCGGCGCTGTGGTCAATCGTCAAGGGGCAAACCAATGCTAATGGAGGCAGGGGACCTGGGCCAATACTCGGAGCGAAGGCTCAGCGGTGCACGCCGCTGATGTGTGGGATTGCTGGCTACGTGGGCTTTCCGCCGCCGAAAGCGGGAACCTTAGCGAAAATGCTCGATACCATCACGCATCGTGGGCCGGATGATTGTGGCGAATGGCTGGATGGCGATATGGGCTTGGGCATGAGGCGCCTGTCGATTATCGATGTGGTCGACGGGCATCAGCCAATGAGCACCGAGGATGGCCGCTATATTATCGTAATGAACGGCGAGCTTTACAACTTTCAGGAACTCCGTAGGCAGCTTGAGCGGGACGGCGTGCGGTTTCGCACCCGCAGCGACACGGAGGTTGTGCTTCGTTCGTTTGTGGCTTTCGGTACCGATTGCCTGGTGCATCTACGGGGCATGTATGCGCTCGCGATTGTGGACCAGCGCGAGCGATCGTTGTTCATGGCGCGTGACCGCATGGGGATCAAGCCACTCTATTTCGCACGACGCGGAACGGGGTTGGTGTTCGCGTCCGAGATCAAGTCGCTTCTTGAGCATCCGCGCGTAGCAGTTGTTCCCAACGAAGGAGCGATCGACGATTATCTTGCGTTGCGCTACGTGCCCGGTCCGCAGACACTCTTTGCTGGTATCGACAAGTTTCCTCCAGCGCATTACATGGTATGGAAGGACGGGCGGAGTCACGTGGAGCGGTACTGGGCACCTCCGGAAGACGAAATTCAATCGGTTGATGAGCACGAGATGGAGGAATGCTTTTCAGAGCTTTTCGACGAGGCGGTCCGGTGTCACATGATCAGTGATCGACCTGTTGGTGCGTTTTTGAGCGGAGGAATTGACTCGACTGCGATAGTCGCCTCCATGCGCAGTCAAATGCCGAATCAGGTCAAGACGTTTTCGGTCGGCTTCGGATGGGAGGGGGACGAGCTCTCGATCGCCGCACAGACGGCGAAGGACCTGGATTGCGATCACCACGAGATTGTTTGTGCTCCGGAGCACATGTCTCTTCTGCCGGCGGTATGCCATCATCTGGACGAACCGGTCGGTGACGCTATTGTCCTACCGATGTATCTGGTCTCGCGGTTAGCGCACGAGGATGTGACCGTCGTCCAAAGTGGTGAGGGCGCGGACGAGACGCTTGGAGGATACTTTATGCATCGAGTTATGCGCGCCGCGAGTCGCTACGAACGATACACGCCAGATTTCCTGCACCGGGGTCTCGTCAAGCCGTCTGCGCGGGCATTGCCGACGAGTTGGCTGAATCTTCTATTCGACTATCCCGGAGACCTTGGCCAGCGTGGTAAGCGGCGATTGCTCGCGTTTCTCGACCGTCTCGGACAAGACTCGGTTTCGATGCGGTACCGGTCACTCGTATCTCTGTTCGATGACGAGGACTTGGCGGGCTTGCGGGCGGCCTTCAGTCCCAACGGCGCACTCGCCGTGCAGGATCGCAACGAAGGCGATTTGAATTCGATTCTACGCTGGCAGTTCGATCACTGGCTGCCAGACGATATCCTGGCGAAGCAGGACAAGATGTCAATGGCCAATTCGATCGAGGGCCGCGTGCCGTTTATGGATCATCGCCTCGTCGAGTTCATGATGCGGCTGCCGGCGAGGATGAAGCTGCGTTTTGGTCAGAACAAATATGTCCTTCGCCGCCATCTCGCTCGAGCGTACCAGCCCGGTTTCGCAAAGCGTCGTAAGGTTCCATTCTATATCCCGATCGACAGCTACCTGGAAAAGGAGCCACTTAAAGGTATGGTCGACGAACTTCTGAGCGAACGAAGCGTGCGTAAGCGCGGCCTTTTCCGGTGGGACGCGGTGCGCACTCTGCGCCAATCCGATCGTAGTGCCGGGTTTTTGCGCGGCAAGCAGGTGTTCGCTCTGGTCATGCTCGAACTGTGGTTCCGTATCTTCGTCGATCGGGAGGCGGGGTGGGTTTAATGAAGACGCGCGAAACGGAGGACGAGGCGTGGGAACAGTATCAGGCGATGGAAGCCGAGATCTACGACGAGGTGTATTATCGCGGCAACACCCTCGTCTCCTACGTTAACAATGCAGGCCACCGATTGGCGGAGGCTCTCGTGCCGTCTGCGCATAGCTTCGCGAAGGTCCTCGAAGTGGGAGCAGGAACGGGAGTGCATTTCGAGTTCGTTAAGCACCGGTTCGGCAGCTATTATCTGACCGATATTAGCGAGGATCGGCTGCGAATTGCGCGGGCGCGACACGGCGGACGGCTTGGGTTGCGCTTCGATATCGCAGATGCAACGGCACTCAAATACGACGATGACTCCTTTGACCGCCTAATCTCTATCTATAACCTGGAACACTTGCCGCACCCACATCGCGTGTTGCGTGAATGGCGGCGGGTCGTTCGCCCTGGTGGTCTAATCAGTGTCGCAATTCCACTGGACGGAGGCGTGGCTTGGCGCCTTGGGAGGCACCTGACAACCAGACGGGCGTTTGCAAGAAAAGGCATCGATCTCGGCTACGTCATCGCACGCGAGCATATCAATCCAAGTTACAATTTGATCGCGCTGATTCGACATTATTTTCCTCTCGTACGCGAGCGGTACTTTCCGTTCCGTATTCCGATGATCGACCCCAACCTTGTATACGTTGCCCAAGTTACTGTGGCGGACAAATAGCGGATCATGAGAATTATTCTTCAGAACTTTAAAACGGGAGAGATGGTGATCGAAGAAGCGCCGCCGCCAACGTTGAGGCCGGAAGGCGTGTTGGTAACGAACGTCGCTTCGTTGGTGAGCGCAGGAACAGAGCGCGCTGTTATCGAGTTGGCGAAAATGAATCCACTACGGAAGGCGCGCGCGCGGCCCGATCTAGTTAGGAAGGTGCTAAGCAAGGCCGGCCAAGACGGGTTGCTTGCAACCGCTAGAATTGTCAAGAATTTAGTGAGCGCTCCACTTCCGCTTGGCTACAGTTGCGCGGGCTATGTCCATACTGTAGGCGCACAGGTAAGCGATATCCAGCCTGGTCAGCGGGTTGCCTGCGCGGGACTCGGTTATGCGAATCACGCGGAACTCGTGTACGTACCTCGCAACCTACTCGTGCCGATTCCAGACGCTGTTAGCTTCGAAGACAGCGCGTTCGTGACCGTTGGGGCGATCGCCCTACAAGGCGTCCGCCAAGCGCAGCTGACCACCGGGGAGACGGTGCTTGTGATTGGAATGGGATTGGTCGGCCAAATCGCGGCGCAAATCTGTTCAGCCTCTGGTTGTCGCGTGTTTTGCACGGATCCTGATAACGCGAAGATCGAACTTGCGCTGATGCTCGGTGCGGAGGGCGGCTCATCCGCGAGGGGCGAGGACTTGGCGGGGGCGGTAAACCGCTTTACGCGTAGTCGCGGCGTCGATGCGATCATCATTTGTGCAGCCACAAAGAGCAGCGAGCCCATGCAAGTGGCCGCAGCGCTGGCCCGCGATCGTGCCCGCATTGTCGCCGTGGGGGACGTCGGGCACGATATCCCGCGCCGCGCGTTCTACGAGAAGGAGCTCGAGCTTCGACAGTCGCGGTCTTATGGGCCGGGGCGGTATGATCCGATTTACGAAGAACACGGAGTCGATTATCCGCTTGGTTACGTCCGCTGGACCGAGAATCGAAACATGGAGGCATTTCTTGATCTCGTGTCAACAGGCAGGGTTACGGTGTCTGGTCTCATCACGCATCGGTTTGATGTCGAGCGAGCTTTAGAGGCCTATGCGCTCGTGACCGGTGAACGGAAGGAGCAGTTCATCGGGATCATGCTCCAGTACGACTCGGACCGGGAGCAGCCGACAGAGGTGCAGCTGGCGCCGGTGGCGCGGTCGAAAGGATCGAGAGGGAATCTGTCGTTTGGTGTTATCGGCGCGGGGCAGTTTGCACAGGGCATTCTCTTGCCTTCTCTTAAGGCGGTCGGTAGCGTGCGATTCCAGTCTGTGTGCACTGGCAGTGGGCTGACATCGGTGAACGTCGCACGGAAATACGGTGCAGCGAAATGCACGTCCGACTATCGGGCGGTCATCGCGGACCCGGATGTCGACGTCGTGATTGTGGCGACGCGTCACGACAGTCACGCTCAAATCGTGATTGAGGCGCTCGAGGCAGATAAGCATTGCTTTGTTGAGAAGCCGCTCGCGTTGACGTCGGACGAGTTACAGGCGATTGCAGATGCCGAACGTAGGAGCGATGCTGTTTTACTCACGGGGTACAATCGCCGTTTCTCGCCGATGGCGGTCGTGTTACGCGAGGCATTCGAAGATGTGCCACTCAACATACATTATCGGGTTAACGCCGGGGCGGTTGCAGGGAATGTGTGGCAGCAGGATACAGTGGTCGGCGGTGGTCGGATCGTCGGCGAAATTTGCCACTTTGTTGACACGCTTCAGTATCTCTCCGGTGCATTGGTATCATCTGTAACTGCACAGGCGGTCGGACAGCACGAAATTGGTGCGGCCGATCCGGATAATCTGGCGGTGTTGCTGTCGTTCGGCAATGGGTCGGTCGCCACGATCCTTTATACGTCCACCGGTGATCCGGGTTTTCCGAAAGAGCGCATCGAGATGTTTGGGGGTGGATGCGTCGGCATCATTGAGAGTTGGCGTAGCGTGCGCCTGACGGGCGACCAGCGGTACCGTAAGCGAGCTTGGTTGCAGGCGCAAAAAGGCTTTCGCGAAGAGATGGCGGCGTTCATGGCGGGGGTCCGGGCAGGGTTGTCGCCGATACCAGTCGTGGAGCAACTGCATACAGCATTGGTCACGTTCGCAATCCGTGAGTCGTTACGTGTCGGTCAAACCGTCGAGGTGAATCCACCGCATGGTCGCAGGGAATGAGTGCCAAGATGGTTGTTTTACTATGTGGCTTGGCTATCGCGGTGCTTGGCGCGGCTGGCATGTATTGGCTGAAGCGGGCGGCGACTGCGCGTTCCGCCGGAACGGATCATTTCCTCCGGTCGCTGCTCGCCACCCCGGACTTCTGGTACGGCGGACTTTGCTATGGGGCGGCGTTCCTAGTGTTGATGTTCGGATTGCGGAGCGCACAGGTATCCCAATTCTTTCCGGTGGCGGTTGGCCTGAACGTTCTGCTGGTTAGCGTGGTCGGCTGGATATGGTTCGCCGAGCCGATCTCTAGCGGACGCTTGGTTGGCATCGCACTTCTGCTGGGAGGTGTGTTTCTTGTCGCCCGAGACTGAAGTGTATCTACGCAAGGTTCGCCCTCATCTCGTACGAGCCTTGTCGATGTTAGACCGGGAGGCGCCATCCGTTACCTATGGGAGCTTTGACCGAACGTTCTGGGCCTGGAAGTTTACGGATTTTCCAGCGCCGCGCTTACAGGAGGGCGTATATCTACTGAGCTGGCTCTACGCCAAAGGCGATAAGCCCTATCGCGGGAACGCAGAAGTCCTCGCGCTGGTGACCGCGGGATTTCGGTACTGGCAGTCCCTGCAGCATGCGGATGGTTCATACGACGAGGCGTATCCATTCGAGCATAGCTTGGCGGCGACCGCGTTCTCGGCCTTCTATCTCGCAGAAGCATTCGAACATGTGAAGGATGCCCTCGAACGGCAGTTGGTGCATGACTTGAAAAGGACATTTGTCCGCGCGGGCGATTGGCTCTGCCGGAACCATGAGCGTCACGGGCTCCTCTCGAATCACCTCGCGGCCGCGGCTGCGGCACTGGTCGGAATCGAACGGATTACGAATACAGAGCGATTCCGTTCGCGGGCGCAGTTCTTTCTTAACCGCATCGTAGCATCTCAATCCCCAGAAGGATGGTATGAGGAGTACGGTGGCGCCGATATCGGATATCAGACCCACGGCATGTTCTATTTGGCGCGTATTTGGCAGAAGACTGGTGACGTCCAGCTGCTCAATAGCATTAAGCGTTCCCTAGAGTTCCTGCAGTATTTCATCCACCCGGACGCAACACTAGGCGGTGAGTACGCGAGTCGAAACACCACGTTCTATTTCCCGGCGGCTTTTGAAATGTTGGCAGTTGAATCACCGATCGCGGCCGCTATCGCGAGCTTTATGCGGCGTGCGGTTCAGGAACAGACCGCGGCAGGAGTCGATTCTATGGACACTTGGAACTTCTTCCCGCTGATCAATAACTATCTGTACGCAGCAGATAACGCCGCCAGACTGGAGGACTGCCAACCGCTTCCGTTTCGCGAGGTGGGTGATTGGCGCTTCTTGGATGCCGGAATCTGGGTGAAAAGTACACGCTATTATTACCTGATCGTTGGAATATCGAAGGGCGGGGTGGTGCAGCTATACGAAAAGTCCACCGGAACGGTATCGCTCGTCGACGATGGATACTGGGCGCGAGCGCCGAGTGGCCGGACGGTGAGCAATCAGTCCTACGATCGTAACTATCGAGCGGTGTGGAATGAGAACGAAGTGCGCGTACGCGCACCATTTGTAGAGCTAAACCAACGGACGATGACGCCTTGGTTATTTATTGCGTTCCGCCTTTTCTGCCTCCTATTTGGGCGATTTCGCAGGATCTCGTATGCCGTCAAAGATTTACTGGTGCATGTGCTGGTAAAGCGCAGAAAGCCAGTCGAGCTGTTACTCGAACGCAGGATCATTGCGGAAGAAGACCGCGTCCAAATACAGGACCGCCTCGAAGGTGAGTTGTACCACCAACTAACGGATATCACCCGCGGAGGGCGCTTCTCGACCATTCATATGGGATCTTCGCGCTACTTCGAGTCGAAGGAGCTCGTCTGTTTTGAACTTCCGCGACTTCACGATAGGCGAGCCGTGTGTGAATGGAGAGCCACTTAATGAAGATCTCCGTGGTCTGTCCCTTCTTTAACGAAGCAGCCATTATCGAGAAGGCCGTTGCCCACCTCGAGACGGCGCTCGGCACTCTCACGGAAGACTGGGAATTGATCCTCGTGAACGATGGGTCTCGCGATGACAGCGCGGCGGTGGCGCGAGCTGCTGCGTGCGATGCGCGGGTCCACGTTGTTGGTTATGAAATCAATCGAGGGCGAGGATTTGCTCTGCGTTTTGGCGCGGAGCATGCGACGGGGGATATAGTCGTAACGACTGAGATCGACCTTTCGTGGGGCGAGGATATCGTGCACCGCCTCGCAGAGGCGTTCCGTGTGCATCCAGATGCCGACATGATTGTCGCGTCGCCCCATTTGCCCTGCGGTGGTTACCGCAATGTACCGTGGTCGCGCGTATGGCTTAGCTCGATCGGTAACCGCCTGCTGCAGGCGGGGCAAGGCGGGGAAATGACCATGTATACGGGGATGACGCGAGCATACCGGCGAGAAATGCTTTTAGCACTCCCGCTTGACGAAGATGAAAAGGAATTCCACTTGGAGGCGGCGCAGAAGGCGCAAGCGTTGGGATACCGCATCTACGAAATTCCGTGCGTGCTGGAATGGCGTACGGAAAAGCTGCTCAAGCCGGGGTCGAAAACACGGACGAGTTCCAGTCGTACCCGGAAGCTGGTACTCACACACCTGACCTTTGCGCTGGCGGCAGCGCCATTCCGCTACGTCATTCCGATTAGCATCGGATTGTCGGTGCTTGCGCTGGGCTTCCTGATTTGGGCATTCGTCAATCTTTCGACGGGCACGCCGTCGGTCTACGTGTTCCTCGTCTCTCTGTTACTGTTCCTGTTCGCCGTCGTGATCTTCGCCAATGGGATACTTAGCTATCAGATGCGACAGCTACAACATGACCTTTGGCGTCTGCGGTACGACGGGGATAACATGGCAGTCCGAGTGCGGGCAAACGCCCCACATATTGCAGAGGACTTCGAGAGTTCGCCACGACGCTCCGACTAGCGGTTTTCGGTCATTCCGATGATCCGCTCTGGCATTCGACCAACTACGTGGCTTCACGGCCACGTCCCTCGATCTGGTTCTCAACCGTGCGGAGTTCCGCCCCCTGCGGGGCGTTTATTGTGGCGACACTTGGGCGTCTATGCAGCGCGAAAGGCGATCGCGAGGGTGATCCCAGCATTGAGCCAAACCCTCGCGATCGCACGGCCGGTTGGCCGTCGTGGCTGACACCCGGATTCGGAGAAGCAGGTCGGAGTGGAGAACAAAACTGAGACCACTGGGCATCTGGTGTGGAGCGAGCCTCTGCTGCCGGGGTTGAGTACTGCCAGGAAAAAATACAAGGAGTTCCTCGATCGCTGCCGGACCGACGCAACGACGTTTCGACTGACGCCGTGTGCCGAACCGACGGCCTATGCGCGATGTTTCGGCATTTTTGGGCTTAATCTCCTTCAGGATAGGGAGACGCTCGAGGCGGAGCGACAGGCACTCGGAAGGGCATTGGCGGATAGCATCCGGGCGATGAGGCAGCGAGCAGTCGGAGAACTGGGGGGAAAGCCGTACAGGCAATTGTTGGCATTCACTTTGAGTGCCCTGGCGGCACTGGGGATGCTCGCTGAGGATCCCTTGGCGGAGTTGGTAAGAGAGCAACTCCCCGCGAATATCGGTGATGCGATGAAGCAGCACGGAGTCCTCGAAGGCCGGCCGCAGAGCGGGAACCAGGCTATGTTTCTGGCCATCTTTCTGCTACACGCAAGAATGTATCTGCAGAGAAGTTCAGCCGGCGAACTGCAGACGTGGATAGACTTGCATCTGTCGCATATGAACAGGAACGGATTCTGGGGTCACGGGGCAGGGGTCAGGCATTTAGCGTTCCAAAATGGCTATCACCAGTATGAAATCTTCGAGTACCTGGGTGTTGACAACCCGCGGTCCAGGGAATCAGCCGAATTGGTGCGCTCGCTCGCGGATCGTGGAGGCCATTTCGCGCCTTACCCCGGGGGGGGCGGGTGTTACGACTACGACGCGGTATTTGTACTAACTGCCACGGGCGTTATGCCTACGATAGAAATTAGGTCCTTACTGCTTCAGACCGCGTCAACTCTTCTATCCGAGCAGCGCCCGGACGGCGGTTTTGCCGAATCGCTATACGTGCGACCACGATCGGGGGGGAATCTTATTCGGTTCATAGGACACGTCACAAGTGCCGCCGGCCGCCCATCCCTGTTTCTGGAGCGCGCTCGGTATGCAGCGGCGCTGCAAAGACGGCGGCACAATCGGATTCATACCCATTGGAGCAACTACTCGCGTCGCTGGGATGAATCCAATCTTTGGGACTCCTGGTTCCGGATGATGACGCTGGCCCGAATCGAAGTTGCCCTAGATCCCTCTGCCGTCGATCGTTGGGGCTTCATCAACTATCCCGGGATCGGGTTTCATCGGTTGGTGCCGCGGGACAGCCCGGCGTAGCTTCCGCCTGGATATTCGTCGCAGGTCTTCCGGGTGGCACGCGCGGTTCTCTGAGGCGCGGAATAGCTAGCGGCAGCACTCGCAAGGCGGCCTCAACAACTATCGCAAGTCTGCGACACAGTGTCAGTGGTTGGCCTGGAGCGGCATCAATTGCATCTATTTACAATGAACCGAGTGGATTTGAATAGATGGAGAGCCATTGAACCGATGCGTCGGTATGTTGAGCCAGTCACAACTCTTATTCGCCTCGGGCTAATCGCGTGTGTCGCCGGCTGACAGTTTATTGGTTGGCCTCTGACGGATACCACCCCGGCAAGCGCCGCCATCCTCGCCGCAGACAATGCGATCGCCGTTTCTACCTCAACAAGCAAAAAGGTCGTGCGACGCGGCTAGCTTGCGGTGCGCAGCGAAGGCCGTGCCGCGGAATCAGCTCCGATCGCACCTTGCTCCGATATTGCGTGTTAGCATAGCGTGAAGTTCCACTATATTTCCCCTTCGACCGTTCCGTCACGAAGCGCCAACTCCGTGCATGTCATTATGCAGTCCGATGCGCTCGCCCGCATGGGCGTTGAGGTTTCGCTCTTCGCCAAGCGCTCCCTAGCTGACGATTTGGAGGTTATGCCGGCCGTGCGTGAAGCGTACGGCGTCGGTCTTCCCGGCAGCCGGATCGTAAGCTTCTATAGCAGGATTTCTCGCGCAGATAACCTTCGGATAGCCCGACTCGCAGCGGCCAATCTGAGACGCGGCCCGTGGCCGGATGCGATCTTGTCGCGCAACCTTTATGCCGCCTTTTACCTGTCAGTTCTGAGGCGGAAGCCGCTACTGTTCGAAACACATCAGTTGGAGTACGGATTTAGGCGGAGCATGCAGCGCGCGGTGATGACATGCCCCTCGGTTACAACAGTGGTTATTTCGGAGAATTTGCTGAACTGTTTACAGGGACACCACGGGGTTGGCCCGAGCCGCGCGGTAGTCTTGCGTGATGCGGCACCCGACGGTATTGAGCCGGTTCCGGTCAATGCGCGGCGTGCCAAATTGGCGAAGGTTGCACCGGAGGCGACCGATTCCTGGGTGGCGGTGTGTGGGTACTTCGGGCAGCTGTTCAGTGGCCGCGGAGTCGAGGTCATAGAGGCAATGGCGGAAGCACGGCCGCGCGTGCTGTTTCTCGTGTTCGGCGGCGCTGATTCTGACGTGGCGAGTCGTAGAGCGAATAACCGGTATTCGAACCTGAAGTACCTTGGATATGTGCCGCATCCAGTCGGTCAGGAGGCGATGCAGACGGTCGACGTGCTGCTTATGCCGTACCAGGAGAACGTATCGATCGGGGTGACAGGTCACGATACCGGGCGGTGGATGTCGCCAATGAAGATGTTCGAGTACATGGCATCGGGCGTCCCGATAATCTCATCCGACCTCCCGGCCTTGCGCGAGGTCTTGCACGACAACGTGAATGCGCTGCTCGTCGATCCGCGCGATTCAGGCGGATGGGTGGCGGCGCTTGATCGATTGATCGCCGATCCGGCGCTCGCCGAGCGCTTGGGTAGTCGCGCGCACGAAGACTACCGATCGGAGTACACCTGGGGCCACCGGGCGCGAAGCATACTTGCAGCAGCCGCGGAAGGCAGCTAGTGCGACGCGTATTTATTATCGTGCCGTCGTTTCAATCGACGGGCCCGGTAAAGGGTGCAGTCGCGTTGGCCAATGGCATGGTGCATGAGCGGCCCGTCACGCTGGTGGCGCTGAAGGGAGCCGCGGGACGGGATCCGTGGCTCGACCCGCGCGTGGAAGCCCATTCGCTTGCGGATTACCGGCGAGGAGTGGCGCGAGTCAGGGCGTACCGAGCATTGCTGGCGGCGGCAGGCGGGCGAGAACGCGTCGCGTCGATTTCGTTCTGCCTTTCGGCCGATGTCACCAATGTGTTTTGCCGGCACGACGCAATCACCTGTGCCAGCGTGCGAGGAAACCTCGTCGCGAACTATCGTATGGACTACGGCTGGCGGGGCGTGCCCGTGGCAACCGGCCATCTCGTCGGCTTGCGCGGGTTTGACCACGTGGTCGCGATGACTGATGCGATGGCAAAACAGGTTCGGCGTTACTCCCGGCGCGCTCCGGCGGTAATCGGGAATTTCGTCGATGAAGGACCGCTGGAACCGTATCGGCGCCCAGATGGGAATACGGGTCCGCACAGGTTCGTGTTCGTGGGTTCGCTGACCCGACGCAAACAGCCTTCGCTGCTGTTGCGTGCGATTCAGGCGCTGCTGGCGGAGGGAGCGGACGTGGCGCTCGATCTGGTCGGGGACGGTCCATTGCGCGGGGAACTGGAGAACTTGGTGTCGAGTCAGAGCCTTGGATCTACAGTCCGGTTTCACGGACATCTGGCGGATCCGTATCCGGTGGTCGCGGCGGCGGACGTCATGGTGCTTCCCTCGTTGTCCGAGGGCCTATCGCGTGCTGCTCTGGAAGCGCTCTACCTTGGCGTGCCGTGTGTATTGCGCGGCGTGGACGGGAATCGGGAGCTGATCGAGCATGGGCGTAATGGGGCGCTCTTCCAGCGCGAGGACGATCTGGCGCGGTGCATGCTAGATCTCGCCCGCTGGTCGCGGGAACGTACCTCACGCGGGAGTCTGCTACCGGAGGCGTATCGGCAGGAAACAGGTGCGCGACGCTACCTGAGGCTGGTCGAGAGTACGGGATGAGCGATCACGATGCCTATTTCGAGTACTTGAAGGGGCGCAGTATCTCCGGTCTGTTCTACCGCCGGTTGCTCCTCTATCCACGCCTGTGCCGAAACATCCGCGGTAGGGCGTTGGATGTGGGTTGCGGTCTTGGAGATATGCTCGCATATCGGCCGAATACGATTGGCGTGGACGTAAATCCGAGGACGGTGGCGTTTTGCCAAAAGCGCGGGCTCGAGGTCCACTTGATGACCGGGTCGGCGATCCCATTCAGCGAGCAGTCCTTCGATGCGGCAGTGCTCGACAACGTTTTGGAACACGTCGCGGACCCTGTTCCGCTGCTGACGGAGCTCCGGCGCATTCTGAAGCCAGGCGGAGCCCTGCTCGTTGGTGTGCCTGGCGAGCGGGGCTATCAAAGTGATGCCGATCACAAGGTGTTCTACGATGAAACCAAGCTGGTCACCGTCCTGCGCGGCGCGCGATTCGCTTGCTCAAGGATCTTCCATGTTCCATGGCGCTCGGCGACGCTGTCCCGCCGAATGCGCCAGTACTGTATATATGGAGTGTTCGTCCGATCGTGAGTGCTCCCTCTACCGAAACGCTCTCAATCGGGATTGTCACATATAACCACGGCGATCTGATCGAAGCCACGCTGCGGTCTGTCCTTACATCTCTTCCGGATGGCCTGGCGACACGCGTTTGGGTGCTCGATAACAAGTCCTCGGATGACACGCTTGCAGTGGCGAAGCGGGTCGCCAGCACAGATACACGGGTGACCGTAGAGCAGAACTCGATCAACGAGGGCTTCGGAAGGGCCAACAATCGAATTCTCGAGCAGCTGAATTCCACCTACCACGTGCTGTGTAATCCCGACATTACGATGACCGCCGGCGCCCTCGAGACATTGATCAGCTTCCTTCAGGCGAATTCTGATGTAGGCATCGTCTGCCCGCGCGTGTTATTCGATGACGGGCGCTTGCAACCGCTAAATCGGAGGAACCCGGCCGTCGTGGATCTGTTTTTGAGGCGTTTCATGCCGCGTTCGCTGAGGCCGCTATGCGCGACGCGCATGCGCCGCTACGACATGCTCGATGTGGGTTACGATCAAAGCTACGATGTGCCGTTCGTATCCGGTGCATTCATGGCCTGCCGGACTGCGGTGCTCAAGTCGGTGGGCGGGTTCGATAGCCGGTATTTTCTTTATTTTGAGGATGCCGACCTGTCGAGATCAGTACAGGAGCAGGGCTGGCGGACCATGTATTGCCCCGAGGCAGTTGTGGTGCATGGCTGGCAACGCAGTGCACATAGCAGTTACCGGGCAATGTTCCACTTCTGCGTCAGTGCCGCGAGGTACTTCAACAAGTGGGGCTGGAAATTCTACTGATGGCAGGTGAGCTAACGCCAGCGGAGCAACTGGCGGGCATGATGCGCAGGATTGAAGACGGCGCCTTCTGGCGTGCCAGCATGGGTTGGCACGATGGCGAATTTGTGCGGAGGCGGGGTCCCGGGCCGCGTGACCGGGTATTCCCCGACGCGGTTGTGTGCTGGTCGGAGTGTAGCCACAACCGGAGGGGCATTCCTCCCGCCGTACGGCAATGCCTCGTTCGCCACGAAGGAGGGCGGCGGTCTTTCCCAGGACCGCGGCCCGAGTGACAGTGCTCCTCACAGGCGCAAGCGGCTTCGTTGGAAGGGCGCTCAGCAAGCGATTGTCGGCGGATGGCGTGGCGATTCGCTCCGCGGTCCGGACTGCGCGCGGCCTGTCGGGCGATGTGGCTTTGATCCCAGCTGTCGGACCGGGCACCGATTGGTCCGATGCAGTCTCCGGAGTACGTGTCGTGGTCCATCTGGCAGCGCGCGTCCATGTGATGCGTGACACCGCACGTGATCCCCTTCGGGAGTTCCGAGAAGTGAATACGGAGGGCACCGCCCGCCTGGCAGAGCAGGCGGCGGAGGCGGGCGTTCGGCGGTTCGTCTATTTGAGCACCATCAAGGTGAACGGCGAGTACACGGAGGAGAAACCGTTTGATGAGCATGGTTCGGCGCACCCCGGGGACGCCTACGCCGTCTCCAAGTGGGAAGCCGAACAGCGCCTTCAGGAGATCGGGAGCCGGACCGGACTCGAAATCGTGATCGTTCGACCGCCATTGGTGTACGGTCCCGGCGTGAAAGGCAATCTTCTGAAGATGCTGCGTTGGATAGATGGAGGATGGCCCTTGCCATTTGCAAACGTCGCCAATCGGCGCAGCTTGGTGAGTCTGTCGAACCTCGGCGATTTCGTCGTACGGTGCATCGACGATCCACGCGCGGCAGGCGAAACGTTCTTGATCGCCGATGGCGAAGATGTGACCACCGCAGAACTCGTTTGCGGGCTGGCGGCGGGTATGCGTAGGCGGCCGCGGCTGGTTCCGGTGCCGCGATCCTTGCTCCACCATGCGCTTCGGCTGTCGGGGCGGGAAGGCTTGTGGCAGCGGCTCTATGGTTCTCTCCAGATCGATTCCAGCAAGGCCCGAATTCTGCTCGATTGGCAGCCGCCCCAAAGGGTTGACCGAGCGCTCGAGGATGTGGGCGCATGGTACGTCGATCACGCTCGCGCAGGAGTCGCCTGAATGCCGGGTCGACTCCGGGCCGCCTGGTCGTGAACTGGTGAGCCTTATTGCAGCAGCGAGTGCCGCATTCGTAACGACGTGCGTGCTGACGTACCTGCTCGCCCGCCCGGGGGCCAGGTTCCAGATCCTCGATCATCCCAACGAGCGTTCCTTGCACGACCGGCCGATTCCCCGCACGGGCGGGCTCGCCGTGCTTGCGGGCATCGCGCTGTCTGGGGGTATCCTGGCAACGATGATCGATGTACCGGCGATTCTCGGCTGGATGGCGGCTTGGATGGTGGTGATTGCCGGCGTGTCGCTGTTGGATGATCGTTACGATCTGTCGGCGGGGTGGCGATTCGCGATTCATGGAGCCGCGGCAGTTGGGGTAATAGCTGCTGGCTTTTCATTAACGACCGTCCCTCTCCCGGGTTTGGCGTGGCAGTGGCCGGTCTGGATCGGCATCGGATTTTCCATCGTCTATGTAGTCTGGATCATCAACCTGTACAATTTCATGGACGGAATGGATGGATTTGCCGGGGGCATGACGGCGATCGGATTCGGCACCTGGGGCGTGTTGGGTTGGATGTCGGACGCGGCGCTGTTCGGAAGCACCGCTCTGATCATCGGGGCGAGTGCCGTTGGTTTTCTGGTTTGGAATTTCCCGCCTGCACGTATCTTTTTGGGGGACGTGGGGTCGTCCGCGATCGGATTTCTGGTCGCGGTGTTCGGGCTGTGGGCGCACAAGGGCGGCATCGTGCCGTTATGGGCCAGTGTTCTCGTCTTTTCGCCATTCATCGTCGACGCAACCGTGACGTTGTTACGCCGGGCATGGCGCGGTGAGCGCGTGTGGCGCGCACACCGCAAACACTATTACCAGCGTCTTGCCCGCAGCGGGTGGGGCCATCGGCGTACCGTCCTGTGGGAATACGTCCTGATGCTGACGTGCGCCGGGAGCGCAGTCGTAGCCGTGGGGGCGACGGTGACGGTCCAGTGGGCGATTTGTCTGGTCTGGGCCGGGCTCTATGCGCTCATACTCATAACAGTCGATCGTAGTATCGCTTTTCCGAAGGAGGAGGCTCTATGACACGGATCGCCAGACGTTTCTCTCGACGGATCATGGTACTTGCCCATGATCTAGCGATGATCCCCGTCGCTTGGTTTGGCGCCTACTGGCTGCGTTTCAATCTGGAAAGTATTCCAAGTCACGTACTGAGTGAGGCCGTGGACATCTTGCCCGTTTTGATCGTGATCCAAGCCCTGGCGTTCTGGCATTTCGGGCTCTATCGGGGTATCTGGCGATTTGCCTCCATGCCCGATCTGTTGCGCATCGGCAAGGCGGTCGTTGTCGGAACGCTGATCGCCACGGCGCTGGTGTTTCTCATCAGCCGCTTGCAGGATGTGCCGCGGTCGGTGTTTCCCCTGTATGCAATTCTCCTTGCCTTTTTCACCGGTGGTCCGCGCTTTCTGTATCGCTGGTATAAGGATCATCGCCTGATTCTGCGTGCCGGGCAGCGCGTTCTGATCGTCGGCGCAGGTAGCGGTGGAGAGATGCTGGTGCGCGATCTCCTGCGTAACCAGGCCGGGCAGTATCAGCCGGTGGGATTCGTGGACGATGACCCGCAGAAGCGGGGCAAAGAGATTCATGGCTTTCGGGTGTTCGGGGCATCGGACCGCATTCCGGACTGGATTGAGACCCACGCCATCGATCTGGTAATGATCGCGATTCCGTCGGCGAAGTCCAAGGATATGCGCCGCATCGTCCGGGCGTGCGAAAAGGGCGGCGTTCCGTTTCGCACGTTGCCGGGTACGCAGGATATCGCTTCCGGGCGAGCGGCGATCCAGACGCTGCGGGAGGTCTCCATCGATGACCTGCTCGGCAGAGAACCCGTGTCCTTGGATTGGAAAGGCATCCAGACGGGATTGGCGGGTCGCACGGTGATGGTGACAGGCGGGGGCGGCTCTATCGGCGCGGAGCTTTGTCGTCAGATCGCACGTCTGGAACCCAAGCGCGTGGTGCTGTTCGAGAGCAGCGAGTTCAATCTCTATGAGATCGAACGGGAGCTGAAACAGAGATTCCCGGCGTTGGAGATCGCCGCCTATCTGGGCGACGTGAGCGACGCCCAGGCGGTCGAGCAGGCATTCAACCGGTACAAACCGGACGTCGTGTTCCACGCCGCCGCCTACAAGCACGTGCCCATGCTGGAAGGCATGGTGCGCAGTGCGGTGCGCAACAACGTATTCGGGACCCGCTGCATGGCGGATGCGGCCGACCGCCACCAGGTGACGACTTTCGTCCTGATCTCCACCGACAAGGCGGTGAACCCCACCAACGTGATGGGCGCGACCAAGCGCATGGCGGAGATCTATTGCCAGAACCTGGACACGCGCTCGCAGACCCGGTTCATCACCGTGCGTTTCGGGAACGTCCTGGGATCGGCCGGCAGTGTCGTCCCGCTGTTCCGGGAGCAGATCGCCCGGGGCGGACCGGTCACGGTCACCCACCCGGAGGTGACCCGATTCTTCATGACCATTCCCGAGGCGTGCCAGCTCATCATGCAGGCAGGCGTCATGGGGCGGGGCGGCGAGATCTTCGTATTGGACATGGGGGAGCCCATCAAAATCGGATACCTCGCCGAGCAGATGATACGGTTGGCCGGGAAGGTGCCGGAAGAAGACATCGAGATTACCTACACTGGACTTCGGCCGGGGGAGAAGCTCTACGAGGAGCTGTTCCACGAGAAGGAGACCATGGTCGGCACGGGGCACGACAAGATACTCCTCGCTCGCGTGCGCGAGGTGCCCTGGAGTGAGCTCCAACACCAGCTCGGCGAGCTCGCAGTCGGCGTGGAGCGCTGCGAGGAGAAGCGCCTGCTGCAGGCGCTTCGGGGATTGATCCCGGAGTTCGAGGCGGCCCCCGCGGAGCCCGGCAAGGTGATTGCTCTGGACAGTGCGCGAAAGTGACTTAGAATTCCAAGGGCCGCGACGCGAATAGGACGTTCCATGGCGCAACGTATTCGAAAAGCAGTCTTCCCTGTCGGTGGACTCGGCACCCGGTTCCTCCCAGCGACCAAGGCGAGCCCCAAGGAGATGCTCCCCATCGTCGATAAGCCGTTGATCCAATATGCGGCGGAGGAGGCGCTCAACGCCGGGTGCGATCAGCTGATCTTCGTCACCGGACGCGGCAAGCGGGCCATCGCGGATCACTTTGACGTGTCTCCGGAGCTGGAGATGGAGTTGGAGTGGGCCGGAAAGACGAAGATGCTCGAGGAGGTGCGCCACGTCATTCCCGACGAGGTCTCGGCGATCTTCGTCCGCCAGCCGCGGCCCCTCGGCCTCGGGCACGCCGTGGCATGCGCCCGCAGTGTGATCGGTAACGAACCGTTCGCGGTGCTGCTGGCCGACGACCTGATCGACGGCAACGGCGAGACCTGCCTGAGCCAAATGGTGGAGGCATTCCAGGAGCATCAGTGCAGCCTGGTCGCGGTGGAGGAGGTCGATCCTTCCGAGACCAACAAGTACGGCATCGTGAAGGTGAGGGAGTATGCGGAACGTCTCGAGAAGATCGAGGCCATCGTGGAGAAGCCGGCGCCGAACGACGCGCCTTCGAACCTGGGCGTGGTCGGGCGCTATATTCTGACGCCGCGCATCTTCGACCTTCTGGAGCACACTCCACGGGGAGCGGGCGGCGAGATCCAGCTGACCGACGGGATCGCGGCGCTTCTGGAGGAGGAGCAGGTGCTTGCCTATGAATACATTGGCAAGCGTTATGACTGCGGCAGCAAGCTCGGCTATCTCACGGCGACTGTCGAATATGCCTTGAAACACCCGGACCTGGGCGAGGCGTTCCGGGAATACCTGCAGAAGTTTTGCGTGCCGCGCTGATGAAGGGCGTGTGGACCGGGAGCGAAGCGGCCAATGGCCGCTTTGTTCGTTTCTGGGGGACGTGATCGCGGCTGAAGCCGCTCCTCCAGCAGGGTGTACAGGCGAACACGGCGGGATTGCGGCGTGTCGGCGTTGCGCTGTGGGTGTCGGGATCGCGGACTGAAGAGGCCGACTGGGGGCGGTTCTTGTTCGCTGTAGGAGCGGAATCAGCCGCGATGGACCGGTGTAAGGAGGCGCCGACGGGAGGCGTCCGGCCCACGTGGATGCCCCGCGTTTTCCGTGCTTTAATTGGGCTGATGCGGCGCACTGCTGGGGAGAGAATCATGCCCACGTCCTTCGACTCGGTCTACGCCCGTTCACTGTCCGACCCCGAGGGCTTCTGGGCGGAAGCCGCTGAAGATATCCACTGGTTCAAGCCGTGGGACCGAGTCCTCGACGACAGCCGCAAACCCTTCTATCGCTGGTTCGCCGGCGGCGAGCTCAACACCTGCTACAACGCCATCGACCGTCACGTGGAGGCCGGGCGCGGCGATCGGCTGGCCCTGATTCACGACAGCGCCATGACGGGGGCGGTACGCAGCTACACCTTCGCCGCCCTGCGCGATGAAGTCGCCCGCTGCGCCGGCATGCTGCGGGGCCAGGGTGTCGAGCGAGGCGACCGGGTCATTCTGTACATGCCCATGGTTCCTGAGGCGGCCATTGCCATGCTGGCGTGCGCGCGCATCGGAGCCATTCACTCGGTGGTGTTCGGCGGCTTTGCCGGTCGGGAGCTGGCGGCGCGGATCGACGATTCAACGCCCCGGGTCGTCATGAGCGCGTCTTGCGGACTGGAGCCGAACCGTGCCGTGCCGTACAAACCGATGCTGGACGAGGCGATCGGTCTGGCCGCCCACAAACCGGAGCGCTGCATCATCCTCCAGCGCCCGGAACTCGAGGCCGACCTGACCCCGGGCCGCGACCTGGACTGGAACGAAACGCTCGCGGGTGCCTCAGCCGTCGACTGTGTGCCGGTAGCCGCCACCGATCCGCTGTATATCCTGCATACCTCCGGCACCACAGGGCGACCGAAAGGCATCGTGCGTGACAACGGCGGCCATGCCGTGGCCCTTAACTGGTCCATGAGCAATGTCTATGGCGTGGACAGCGGCGAGGTGTATTGGGCCGCCTCGGACGTCGGTTGGGTGGTCGGCCATTCCTACATCGTCTATGCACCCTTGCTCAAGGGTTGCACCACGGTCATGTACGAAGGCAAGCCCGTGGGCACGCCGGATCCCGGTGCGTTCTGGCGTGTCATCAGCCAGCATGGCGTTGCGGTGATGTTTACGGCGCCGACAGCGTTCCGCGCCATCAAGAAGGAAGACCCCCGCGGCAAATACCTGGACAACTACGATCTGTCCGGATTCCGCACCCTGTTCCTCGCCGGTGAACGCTGCGATCCCGACACGTTGGTCTGGGCGGAGAATCTGCTCGGGGTGCCGGTGATCGACCATTGGTGGCAGACGGAAACCGGCTGGCCCGTGGGCTCCAACTGCCTGGGCATCGAGGCCCTGCCGGTGAAGCCCGGCTCCTGCACCAAGGCGGTCCCCGGCTATGACGTGCGCATCCTCGATCCGAAAGGCGACGAGGTGGGCCCGGACGCCACCGGCAGCATCGCCATTCGCCTGCCCCTGCCGCCGGGAACACTGCCGACGCTGTGGAACAACGACGAGCGCTTCGTCGCCGGCTATCTGCAGACCTATCCGGGTTACTATCTCAGCGGTGATGCGGGATATCGTGATGCGGATGATTATCTCTTCGTCATGGGCCGCACCGATGACATCATCAATGTGGCCGGCCATCGGCTCTCCACCGGCGCCATGGAAGAGATCGTCGCCGCCCATCCCCAGGTGGCCGAGTGCGCGGTAATCGGCGTGCACGACGAGCTCAAGGGGCAGCTACCCATCGGGCTCGTGGTCCTCAAGGCCGGAGCCGCGGATACCGACGGGCAGATCGGCCCCGACCTGATCCGAACTGTGCGCGAGAACATCGGGCCGGTGGCCGCCTTCAAGTCCGTCGTGACGGTGCCGCGACTGCCGAAGACCCGATCGGGTAAGATATTGCGCAGAGTCATGCGCCAGATCGCGGACGGCGAGCCCTACCAGACGCCGGCCACCATCGACGACCCGGCCATCCTCGACGAGATTACGCAGGCATTCAAGAGCATCGGGTACCCGCACGAAGAGACTTGACGAGTTCCCAAGCAAACGGGCAGTCAACCATGCACGAGTCTACATCAGCAGGCGCCCGGCTGCGGGCCGCCGTCGAGCGTGAACGTCCGTTGCAGGTCGCAGGGGCCGTCAACGCCTACTGCGCGTTGCTTGCGGAGCGGGCCGGATTCAGGGCGCTGTACCTGTCCGGCGCGGGCGTGGCCAACGCCTCGTTCGGGTACCCGGACCTCGGCCTCACGACGCTGAACGACGTGTGTGAGGACGTGCGCCGGATCAGCGGGGCCACCAGCGTGCCGCTGCTGGTGGATGCCGATACGGGCTGGGGGCCGGCTCTGATGATTGCGCGCACCGTACGCGAGCTCATCCGTGCCGGCGCCGGCGGGATGCACATCGAGGATCAAGTCCAGGCCAAGCGCTGCGGCCACCGCCCGGGCAAGGCCCTGGTGAGCGCCAGCGAGATGTGCGATCGCATCAAGGCGGCGGTCGATGCGCGCGTCGATCCGGAATTCGTGCTCATGGCCCGTACCGATGCCCGCGCCGACGAAGGGCCGCAGGCGGCGGTGGAGCGTGCCGCGGCCTATGCGGAAGCCGGTGCGGACATGATCTTCGCCGAGGCCCTGCAGAGCCTGGATGAATACCGCCAGTTCACCAGGGCGGTCCGGGTTCCCGTACTCGCCAACATCACCGAGTTCGGCAAGACGCCGCTGTTTTCGGTGCAGGAGCTGGAGCAGGCCGGCGTACGGTTGATCCTCTACCCCCTGTCGGCGTTTCGCGCCATGAGCGCCGCAGCCCAGAGCGTCTACGAGACGCTGCGCCGCGACGGCACTCAGACCACGGTCCTCGACCGAATGCAGACCCGGGAGGAGCTCTACGACGTGCTGGGTTACTACGCCTACGAACGCCAACTCGACGCCTTGTTCGACAAAGGAGATTCCCAGTGAGTGATCAGGCGGCGGCAGGACTGCGCGGTATCAGTGCGGGCGAAACGGCCATCTGCACCGTGGGCGCGGAGCATGCGGGGCTGCGGTACAGGGGCTATGACATCGGTGATCTGGCGCAGCACGCCGGTTTCGAAGAGGTCGCCTATCTGTTGTTGTATGGCGAATTGCCGACCACCGCGCAGCTCGAAGCGTACACGCAAGGCTTGATGGGCCGGCGCGGGCTGCCGGCTGCAATGCGGGAAGTGCTCGAGCGCATTCCGGCCGATGCCCATCCCATGGACGTCATGCGCACCGGCTGCTCCATGCTCGGGACCCTGGAGCCGGAGGAGGACTTCGGCCGCCAGCGCGACGTGGCCGATCGCCTGCTGGCGGTATTTCCTTCCATGCTGCTGTACTGGTACCACTACAGCCACAACGGCCGCCGGATCGAGACGGAGACTGCCGAGCGATCGCTCGCCGGCCATTTGCTGCACCTGCTGCACGGATCACCCCCGACCAGCACCCAGCAGCGGGCCCTGGACGTGTCGCTGATTCTGTACGCCGAGCACGAGTTCAATGCCTCCACGTTCACGGCACGGGTGTGCGCCGCGACGTTGTCGGACTTCTATTCGGCCGTCACGGCCGCCATCGGCGCCCTGCGCGGGCCGCTGCACGGTGGCGCGAACGAAGCCGCCATGGCGTTGATCGAGCGCTTCGGGAGCCCGGAGGAGGCGACTGCGGGCGTGCGCGACATGCTGGCGCGCAAGGAGAAGGTCATGGGCTTCGGGCATGCCGTTTATCGGGACGCCGATCCACGCAGCGGCCTGATCAAGGAGTGGTCCCGCAAGCTCGCGCAGGAGAGTGGCGACCCACGTCAGTACTTCGCGATCTCGGAAGCCATCCAGGCGCTGATGCAAAGCGAGAAGCGCCTGTTCGACAACCTCGACTTCTTCTGCGCGTCCACCTACCGATTCCTGGGAATCCCCACGCCCTTGTTTACGCCCATCTTCGTCTGTGCGCGCATCACCGGCTGGGCGGCGCACATCATGGAGCAGCGCGCGAACAACCGCCTGATCCGGCCAAGCGCCGCCTACACGGGGCCGGAGGACCGGCCCTGGGTTGCGCTGGAGGCGCGCGGTTGATGTCTGCGGCGAGATCGGCCCTCGTAGGCCTACCCTCATGAACACGCCCGATCTGCGCGCGGCGCAGCGCCCCCCGCCGGACCCGCTGCTCACGGAGATTGCCGACTATGCATTGACGTTCGATGCCCGCGCGCGTCAAGAGGCGTTGGACACCGCGCGTTACTGCCTCATGGATTCCATCGGCTGTGCCCTGCTGGCGTTGGATTTCCCGGCTTGCACCAAGCTGCTCGGACCGGTGGTCCCCGGCGCGGTGCTGTCCGGCGGTGCCCGGGTGCCGGGAACCGCGCACGAGCTCGACCCGGTCCAGGCGGCGTACAACATCGGGGCGATGATCCGCTGGCTGGACTACAACGACACCTGGCTGGCGGCGGAGTGGGGCCACCCTTCCGACAACCTCGGCGCGATCCTGGCGGTGGCGGATTATCTCGATCGCAGCGCGGCCGGCCCGAGGCTCACCATGGAGGACGTCCTCGCCGCCATGATCAAGGCGCATGAAATTCAAGGCGTCCTCGCCTTGGACAACAGCTTCAATCGCGTCGGGCTGGATCACGTACTGCTGGTGCGCATCGCCTCCACAGCGGTGATCACGGCGATGCTCGGTGGCGCCCGCGATCAGGTGGTCAACGCCCTGTCCAATGCGTTTGTCGACGGCGGTGCCCTGCGCACCTATCGGCATGCACCGAACACCGGCTCGCGCAAGAGCTGGGCCGCCGGTGATGCGTGCAGCCGGGCGGTGCGCCTTGGATTGATGGCCATGAGCGGTGAGATGGGATATCCGTCGGCGCTCACTGCGCCAGGCTGGGGCTTTCAGGACGTGCTGTTTCGCGGCCAGGCGGTGACGCTGTCTCAGCCCCTGGGCAGCTATGTGATGGAGAACGTGCTGTTCAAGATCATGGTCCCGGCGGAGTTCCACGCCCAGACCGCGGTGGCGGCGGCCATGGAGCTGCACCCGCAGGTGCGCGCGCGGCTCGACGGCATCGAGCGCATCGTGATCGAGACCCAGGAGGCCGCGGTACGCATCATCGACAAGACCGGCCCGCTCGACAACCCGGCGGATCGCGACCACTGCCTGCAGTACATGGTCGCGGTGCCGCTGATCTTCGGCCGGCTCACCGCCGAGGACTACGAGGATGATGTCGCCGCCGATCCACGCATCGACGCGTTGCGGGCGAAGATGATGGTGCAGGAAAACGTGAAGTTCAGCCAGGACTACATGGACCCGGATAAGCGTGCCATCGGCAACGCGGTACAGGTGTTCTTCACGGACGGGACGTCCACCGACCGCGTCGTCGTGGAGTATCCCATCGGCCACCGCCGCCGGCGCCAGGAGGGGATGCCGTTGCTGGTAAAGAAGTTCGAGGCCAATGTGGAGGGGCGGTTGCCACCCTCGCAGGAGGCAGCGCTTCGCAACGTCCTGTCCGATCCGCAGGCCCTCAGGGCCATGAACGCGAGCGCCTTCATGGACCTGCTCGCCGCAAGGTAGGAGCGGCTTCAGCCGCGATCTGGAGCGACCCAAGCTCCCATCGGTCCGCCGGTCTGCGCGGCGCGCATGGCGCGCCCTATGGAGAGATACGGCCGCCGATTCCGGTCTGACGGCGCGTATGGCGCGCCCTTGGGGAGATACGGCCGCCGGTTCCGGTCTGGCGGCGCGCGTGGCGCGCCCGATGCATTCGCCGGCGAGCGGGGGCATAGGGCGGCCCGTGGCCGCCGGGAGCCGCTCTGCGCGGCGCGCACCGCGCACCCTATGGGAGATGCGTTCCAGGCCGCCGGTTCGATCTGCGCGCCCGATGCATCCGCTGGCGCGATCGGGGCTGAGGGCGCTCCTACCTGTCTTCGCCGATCTGCACCACTGTACGCCCGATGGTGGGTGTGCGCAGGTGATCTTCGAGGGCCTTCGGCAGTTCGTCGAAGGAGATGGTGCGCGCCACGATACGGTCGAGATGCCGCGGCTTGAGGTCGCTGCCCAGCCGTTCCCAGGCGCGCAGCCGATCGGCGGGGGGGCAGTCCACGGAGTGGATCCCCAGCAGCGAGACGGCGCGCAGGATGAAGGGCATCACGGTGGTGTGAAGTTCATGTCCTGCCGCCAACCCGATGCAGGCGATGTTGCCGAAGGGCTTCACCGTCCGTGTGAGCCAAGCCAGGGGATCGCCCCCGAGATTGTCCACGGCGCCGCCCCATTGGGCCTTCTCCAGCGGGCGCTTGCCGAAATCGACGTCGTCCCGTAGCAGAATCTGTGCGGCGCCCAAGCCCCGCAGATAGTCCGCCGCGTCCGCTTTGCCGGTGTAGGCAGTCACCTCGTAGCCGGCCCCGGAGAACAGGTCGATGGCAATGCTGCCGACGCCGCCGGTCGCACCGTTGACCAGGATCGGACCAAGCTCCGGGCGCTGGCCGTTGCGCTCCATGCGTTCGATCGCCAGTGCCGCCGTGAATCCGGCGGTGCCGATGGCCATGGCGTCATGCAACGACAGGCTCTCGGGCAGCGGTACGACGCATTCGGCTGGTACACGGACGTATTCCGCGTAGCCGCCGTCGCGAGTCTCCGATAAGCCGCAGCCGCATACCAGCACCGGATCGTCGGGTTTTAACCGGGTGTCGGACGAATCCTGCACGGTTCCGCTGACGTCGATCCCACCCACCAGGGGGTAATGGCGCAGGATCTTGGCCATTCCGGTGGCCGCAAGGGCGTCCTTGTAGTTGATGTCGGAGTAAGCGGCGCGGACGACCACGTCACCCGGGCTGAGGTCGTCGAGGGACAGGTCTTCCATGACGGTACGTACGCCGTTGCCGTCTTCATGTATGCGAAGTCCGCGAAACCGACCCATGGGCGCTCTCCCCTGGCTGAACAATAGGGTGAATGGTAGCCGCATCCCAAGGGAGATGCATGGCAACGGGACTGGCGAGGTTCGCCGGACGTGTGTCGCGGCGCGGGCGCGACGGGGGCAGGGAGGGATTGCGCCGTCAACCGCCCCCGCGCTGGAAGCGGCGACTGAAGCGTTGGAGGAAACCTTCCCGCTCATCCTGATTGTAGCCGCAGAACACGATCTCTACTTCGAGGCGGGGAAGACGTAGTGCGCCCAGCCGACGTTCCGGAACGCTGTGGAGCGTGATCATCAGTGACGTCCCCGGCGGCGAATCGATCACTAGCGCGTCATGGTCGATGAGGTAAGACCCACCCTCGAGGACGCTGGGAAACGTGCGCAGGAACTCCTCGCGGGTCAGCGCCATCGACCGACGCACGATGCAGCGATCGCCGGGCTGTGCCGCTACCGGTGTTCGGTCGTTCGGTCCCGCCCCGCGCACGGAGGCCCTCAGCCGCCGGCGATGGGCGGCCAGACCGCCAGAACGTCGCCGTCTTGCAGCACCGGGCGCTCGCGCTCTTCGGGATTGAGGAATACACCGTTGCGCAGTACCAGATGCGCCATCTTCGGAGGAACGCGGTACTGCGCCATCACCTGCTGCGGCGTCGCGTCTTCGGGAAGCTCGAACTCCACGCCTTCGTGTGACGTACCCGCAGGCAAGAGGTCCCGGAGGCTGGCATAGAGTTTCAGGCGGATCTTCATACCACAGAGGCGTTGTAGCCGAGGGGCTGGGTGCGGGCGATGTAGGCTTCCATAAGCCGCGTCGGATCCTTCTCGAGTTTCGCCTTCCACGGACCCAAGGACACCTTCGTCTGGATGAGCCCGCGGATCACGCCCACATGGTCAGTCAACCCGAGGCTGCTGGCGCCGACGAGGCGGTCGTCCTCGAACTGCAGATTGATGTAGCGGAACCGATCGGCATCGCAGAGTTCTGCGCTGTCTCCACCGGAAAGCCCCATCCACAGTCCGAAGGACGTGGAGACCAGCCCCAGGGTCGCCAGGACGTTCATGTTCACGTTGCCGCGATGGACCCGCTCCAATCCCACCATGTTGTATGCCGCGATTTGCGCGTGATCGGCGGCCGTGGGCTGGATGGCCTGGACGCTGTATTGACCGGTGGAGAAATCCAGGCCTTGGGCGACGTCGCCCGCCGCGTAGATGCCGGCAGTCGAGGTCTCCATGTGCCGGTTCACCAACACACCCTGATCCGTGGTGATGCCCGCTCCCTCCAGGAACTCGAGGTTGGGGCGCACACCGGTTGCGGTGATTACCAGGTCCGCGGGAATCGCCTCGCCGCTCTCCAACTCGACCACGAGCGGACTGTCGGTCCCAGGCTGTACCGCTGCTACCCGCGCACCCGTACGCACCCCGACTCCTTCGCGCTCGCACCAATTCCGCAGCAGGCCCGCTGCGGTGTCGTTCATCATGCGCGCCACCATGCGCGGCTCCATCTCCACCACCGTGAGCTTGGTGCCGCGACTCGCCAACGCTTCGAGAATGATGCAGCCGATAAAACCGGCGCCGACCAGCACGACTCGCGCACCAGGCTTGGCTCGTTCGATGATTGCGCGGGCGTCGCCCAAGGTCCAACAGGGATGTACGCCCGGCAGGTCCATGCCGGGGATGGGCGGCCTCACCGGCCGCGAGCCGGTCGCCACCAGCAGTCGGTCGTACTCCAATGCCCGACCGTCATCGAGAGCGACGGACTGCTTTCCTGGGTCGACGCTCGCCACGCGGCCTTCAACACGCTCGATCCCCTGGCGATCGAAATGCGCGGCATCCTTGCGCAGGTACGTGCCGGTTTCATCTATCTGGCCGACGAGAAAATACGGAATGGCCATGCGCGAGTAGGGCGGCGCACCCTCGTCACCGACAAGGCTGACATGGCTCTGCGGATCGAGTTTGCGCAGGGTCTCGGCCGCGATGGTGCCGGCCGGTCCGTTGCCAACGATTACATGGTGCATAGCGCTTCTCCGGTGCGGTCTATGGGCGCCGCCGCCCGCAACGGGCTCACAGGCGCAGCCGCTGCCGGGTCTCGGCGGTCAGTTCTCCCTTCGGCGTCCAGCCGCGGATCTCGTAGTACTTGGGCAGCATGGTACCGAGGTCGTTGACCCGGCCCTTGGCCGGCCCGGTTTTAGCGGCGTCCTTGAGCAGCCGCTTCGGCAGAGTGTCGTCCGCCCCGGTCAGGCCAGCCCGCAGATTGAAGTCGCGTTCCAGGTTCCAGATGCGCTCGCCCAGTTCCAGCAACGCATCGGGAGTCCAGTCGCCCTCGCAGGCCGCATCGATCTGGGGTGCGATGTCGTCCAGGGTCCAGGCGAAGGTGGTGAACACGCACAGGCCACTGGAGTCCACGGCGGCGGTTGCGTCCTGGAAGGCCTTGACCAACTCCGGCTTGCCGTCGGTGGCCAGGGGGTCGGTCTTCTCGGGGATGCCGAGGATCTCGGAGGCGACGGTGTAGCCGCGCAGATGGCAGGCGCCGCGATTGGACGTAGCGTAGGCAAGCCCCATGCCTTGGATACCGCGCGGATCGTAGGCGGGAAACTCCTGGCCCTTGACGGTCATGGAGAGGTCCGGCTGTCCGTACTTTTCGCACAGGCGCTTGGAACCGAGGCCAAGATCTTTCCCGAAGCCTTCCCCGCGCGCCACCAGCTCGGCGCAGCGGGCCAGGGCTTGCGCCGAGCCGAACGTGAGCTCGATGCCGCCGGTGTGCTCCTTGGTGATCGCGCCCTGCGCATACAGCTCCATGGCCGCGGCAACGGTCGACCCGAAGGAGATGGGATCGAAGCCGTCCTCGTTGCACAGGAAATTGGCGTAGGTGAGGGTCTCCAGGTCGTCGACGCCGGTGTCCGAGCCCAGCGCCCAGGCCGCTTCGTACTCCAGCCCCCCGGATGCGTTCCAGTACTGTGGTTTGTGCTCGATGGTGAAATGGCCTTTGTCCATGATCGAGATGCGCCCGCAGGCGATTGTGCAGCCAAAGCACGCCGCATTGGTCTGCAGGTTGGCCTGGCCGTCGCTCGTGCGAGCCTCGTGCATCGCTTCGCCCGAGATCTTGTGGGCACCCTCGAACTGCACCTCCCGCATGTTGCGGGTGGGCATGGCGCCGACCTCGTTGATCACGTTCATCAACACCTGGGTGCCGTAGGTGGGAAGCCCCTGGCCGGTGACCGCATTGTCGGCCAGCACCTTCTTCGCCGCCGTGGTCGCCTGCAGGAAGCGCATCGGGTCCTTGAGGTTGCCGACGCCACGGGTACCGCGTACGACCACGGCCTTCAGGTTCTTGGATGCCATGACCGTGCCCACTCCCGAGCGGCCCGCCGCGCGGTGCAGGTCATTGATCACGCCGGCGTAGAGGACGCCCTGTTCGGCGCTGCGCCCGACGCAGGCGATACGAATCTGGGGATCCTGATGCTTGCGGTGCAGCAGTTCGTCGGCCTCCCATACTGATTTGCCCCAAAGATCGTCGGCGGACAACAACTCGGCACGGTCGTTCTCGAGATGGAGGTAGACCGGGCGCGGCGACTTGCCCTCGAAGATCACCATGTCCCAGCCGGCCATCTTCAGCTCGGCGCCGATGAAGCCGCCGGAGTTCGAGCAGGCGATGGCGCCGGTCAGCGGGCTCTTGGTCACCACCGAGTAGCGCCCCCCAGTCGAGGCCATGGTACCGGTCAAAGGGCCGGTAATCATGATCAGCTTGTTCTCCGGCGACAACGCATCGACCTCGGGGCTGACTTCTTCGTAGAGGTATTTGCTGCCGAGTCCGCGTTGACCGAGATAATCGCGCGCCCATTCCATGTTGAGGGGTTCGCGGGTGATCTCGCCGCCGGTGAGGTTTACCCGCAATACGTTTTGTGTCCAGGCCATTGTGATGCTCCCGTTCCGTTGTCCTCAGCCCGATTGGCCGTAGGTTGCCGCGTGCTTCGCCTGTTCGGGAAGGTTGACTGACGCCGCGCCGGCGGGGCTCTGTTGGGCCCATGCGCGCATGCGATCCATCCCGGCGCTGTGCAGCTCGACATAGGTGATGGCGCCGGTCGGGCACGCCTTGACGCACCAGGGATCGCCTCCACAAAGGTCGCACTTGATGACGCGCCCGGTGTCGTGGTTGTAGTTCACGGTTCCGAAGGGGCAGGCAATGGTGCAGACTTTACAGCCGACGCACGCGTCGTCGATGACCTCCTTTGCTCCGGTGTCGGCGTTGAGGGCGATGGCGCCTACAGGACAGGCGTGCATGCACCACGCCTCGTCACATTGGGTGCAGGTGTAGGGGGCGAACCGGCCCTCGTCATGGAAGGTGAAGACTTTGATGCGCGACTTGGCCGGATTGAACGCGCCTTCGTTCTTGTAGGAGCACGCCATTTCGCACTGTAGACAGCCGGTGCACTTGGACGGCTCCAAATTCAATGCTCGGGACATGGGAATAGGTCTCCGGTGGTAGTCGTCGGCGGGACCGGCGCCGGTGATGTTGGACCGCCTTTGTACTTGGACCCGCCGCCCGCGCCAAAGAACGTTTGGGGACAGGAACCGCGGGGGGTCAGGGGATACTGCCAACTGCCCGCGATGGAATCAATGGGTATTGAACCACAAAGTACATAGAACCGGGTGCGTGACGATGCGTCCAGGTGTGTGGACGATCCCGCCTCGTTGGCCCATTTGATGCATCCGTCGGGGAACAGCAGGAAAGAACGTCCAGGATTGCCGCTGCGCCGGCCATAACCTACGTTGAATGGAGGGGCGCACGGCTGCGCATGACGTTCCCGAGCCGAAATCCACGGAATGACACCTCGGCATGGATCTGCTGGCACTTCTCATCGTCGCCGTCATCGCGCTGCTCATGGCATGGCTCCTCCAGCGTCCGTCCCTTCGGCGACCGCCGCTTGCTCCGTATCCCCAACGCGCGCCCTTCCTCGGCGGCGGCACCGTCGACAGCCACGCCTGGAGCCGCTTCCACGTCCGCTACTACCCCATGACGCTGCTGCTCATCGCCTTCGAGATGGAGATGATGTTCATGTATCCATGGGCGGTGGTCTACGTGGAGGAAGGCATCAAGGCGCTGGCGGAGATGGGCATGTTCCTCGCCATCCTGTCGGTGGGAATCGTCTACGGCTGGCGTGAACGGGTGTTCCGTTGGCAATGAGCTGGCTCCAGCGGATGGCGGGTGAAGCGCCGGTTCCCGTGTATGTGGCTCGCGGCATAGACGCCAGTCACGACGACCTGGCGGCCCTGGCACTGGACGCCAACATCGAACTGGTCGCGACACCCCGCCACGCGGCGGTGCTGCTGGTGGTGGGCACGGTACCTGCGAAGTTCCACGACGGCCTGCGCCGCCTGCACGATCAAATGCCCCGCCCGGCGACCACCCTCTGGTACCGGAGCAGACCGTTGCCGGAGTTCGACGCGCCGCACACGCTCTCCAAGACCGATCGATTGGCCCCGACGCTGACTGACCTCTACCGTACGCTGTACGGCCGCACACCGCAGCCCGTTCTGTTGCCTGACCGGCCTCCGGCGCCCTGGCGGGGTCTCGGCGATTACGGTCAGGGGGGCGAGGGGATGATGGGCGGCACTCCCTACGGCCGGCCCATGGCCATGACGGACGACGATCTCCGCGACGGCCTGCAGCTGGACGCATTGGGGTTCACGCTCGGTCCGTTCTTCGGACCGTGGGCCCCGGGCTTGCTCATGCACATGAGCCTGCAGGGGGATGTGGTGCAGCGGGTCTCGGTGCAATCGCCGCCGTTTCCCCAGGCTCCGCCGACTGTGTTCGGCGCTGCACTGCGCGGAGCCGTCCCTATCGCCGACCTGGAGTTGGCCCGGGCCCGTTCCCATCTGTTCGGGCTCGCCCATTCCTTGGAAACAGCCGGGCTGCGTTCGCTTGCCCTGCGCACGCTTGCCCATGCCGCACGACTGCGCCCGGGTGTCGACATCGGCCTCATGCGGGGTTGGCTCCGTCGCTGCGGCCTGTTCGCGTCCGTGCCGCCCGGCTGCGGCCAGCTCACGCGGACTCAGGCGATCCGAATCGGCGGCACTGCCGCACGCGCTGCCGGGCAGCCGATGGATGCCCGGCTCGAGGACCCCGCATACCGCCGGCTCGGGTTCTCGGTGATTGTCCAGGACGCGGGCGATTGCCGTGCACGCTGGCGACAGTGGCTGGGCGAGATCGAACAGTCCTTGGCCCTGGCGGACCGTGCCGCTGGGGAGAATGTGTACACGGATCAGACTGAAGTCGTGGAGACGCCTCGGGGCCGCTGGCGTCGCGGGGCGGGGATCGCCGATGCCAGCGCCGTCCTGGAGGAACTGCTGCCCGGGATGGAGTGGAGCGAAGCCATGGCGACCATCGCCAGCCTGGACGTGGCCGCGGGCGAGCCGGGAGAGGGAGGAGAACCCTGATGGGGACGGACCTGCTGCTTCCGGTGGTCGTGCTGTTCGCGGTGCTGGTCGCGGGCGTCTACCTGGTGCAGGTCTTCGATGGCATCGTCGCCTCTGCACTGAGCGGTATCCCCGCCCGCGACCACTGGCTGGCGCCCCTGCGTCGCGGCGCGTGGTTGTGGCTGCAGCAGGACATCACCACCGAACATCCCGATGCGCTCAACTGGCGTTTGGCGCCCATGGTCTATTTCACGCTGGCGGCTCTGGGAATGGCCGTGATTCCCTGGGCGGGGCAGGTGGTCGCAGCGGATCTGTCTACCGGCATTGTGCTGTGGGGCAGCGTGGAGGCCCTGGCCACCGTGGTGATCTTCCTGCACGGCTGGTCGGCCAACGCGGTGTTTCCCTTGCTTGGCGCGTATCGTTATGTGGCGCTCGGCCTGTCCTACATCCTGATCAGCATGTTCGTGCTGATCGGGGTGGCCCTGCCGGCGGAGTCCCTGAAGATCACCTACGTAGTGCTGTCCCAGCAGGAACTGTGGAACGTCGTGCGCCAGCCGCTGGGCCTGCCGTTGTTTCTCATCGTCGGCTTGGGGATCGCCTTCTGGGGGCCGCTCAATTTCGCCGACTCCGCCGATCTGGCCGGCGGTACCGCGGCGGAGGTATCCGGTCCCCATCGCCTACTGTGGACGGTGGCGCGCTCGGCCATGCTGGTGGCGTTCTCCGCCGTGGCGGCGGCGACGTTCCTCGGTGGCTGGCTCGGCCCGTGGCTCCCCGGTTTGGTCTGGATGGTCTTGAAGATGCTCCTGGTGCTGGCCGCCCTACTGCTGCTCGGTCGCGTGTTGGCACGCCCCGCGCCGGAGCGCTTCCTGACCTTCGCCTGGGTGGTGCTGCTGCCCTTGGCGTTCCTGGATCTGGTCTGGGCCGGGTTGGAGGCGTTGTGACGGGGAGTTCGACATGACCGTCGCCGACGCGGTGTTCTACATCCTGGCGGTCATCGCCATCGTCAGCGGCTGGCGGGTGTTCCGGACCGATTCCATGGTGCGTGCCTCGTTCCTGTTGCTGCTGTCGTTCATCGCCGTGGGCGCCATCATGCTGCTGCTGGGTGCCGAGTACCTGGGCATCGCGCTGTTCTTCATGATGGCGGTGGAGATGATGGTCATGGCGCTGTTCATGGTCATGTTCATGATGAATCCCGCAGGGCTCAATCCCATGAACATGGTGCATCAGCCGCGCGTCGCCATCGGTGCCGGCGTCGCGGTGTTCCTGGTTCTGGCGGCGGTCGCCCTGTTCGCACAGTTTCCCCGTAACAGCGCACCGTCGGCCCTGGACCCGGTGCGCTCCCTCGGGCGCGAGTTGCTGGGGGATTCCATGCTGATTTTCGAGTCCGCAGGTGTCGCGCTGCTCGCCACGATGATCGGTGTGGTCGTGCTGTCCGGCGCCGGCGGGCGTTTCGGCGCGTCCGACGTGGGTTCGCGTCCGCCGGGCCTGACGCCGGACGCTGCGCCAGCGGGTCCGCCGGAGCAGGAGGAAGCTGCATCCGGTGGCGGGCACCACGGGCATTAGGTGAGGTATTCGTTCCCGTCACCTGGAGACTACATGGAATGTCGCTCGCAAACCTACTGATCCTGGCCGCGGCGCTGATCGGCATCGGCGTCTATGGGGCCTTGTCGCAGCAGTCGTTCGTCATGCTCATGATGGGTCTGGAGCTGATCATCAACGGCGTCATGCTTGCGGCGGTAGCGTTCTGGGCGCTGAGCGGCGGCGGTGTTCCGGAAGGTCAGTTGCTCACGATCGTGGTGATGGCCGTGATGGCGGTGGAGATGGCACTGGGATTCGCCATGGTGGTGGCCGTCTACCGCGCCAAGCAGGTGGATGTCGCCGACAGCCTTACAGGCTTGAAACGCTGATGCTGTGGTCGGTCGCACTTCTGCCGCTGCTGTGTGCGCTGGTGCTCTATCGGGTGCGCGCACCTGCGGCGATGATGGCGGCCTTTTCCGCGGCCGTTGCTCTCCTCACCCTGCTGCTGGCGACGGCGGCGATCGCCGGCGGATGGGGCGGCTCCTATCGCTGGAGTAGCCTGATCGAATTGCGCCTCACGTTGTCCTCGGCGGGGACGGTCTTCGCGCTCACCGTGCCGCTGGTGGCGGCACCGATCCTGGCATACACGGGGCTGCACGAACCCGGCGCCACAGCGGCGGAACGCCGCGCGCTGGCGCGCCTGTTGGCGCTGATGGTGGCGTTCCTGGGCGCCATGGAACTGCTCGTCCTGGCCGACGATCTGCTCACGCTGTTGATCGCCTGGGAACTCGTGGGCGCCTGTTCCTGGGCCTTGATCGCCCACGAATGGACCTCCGTCGCCAACGTGCGCGACGCAGGCTGGGCGTTTCTGGTGACCCGCTTCGGCGACCTGGGACTGTATGCCGCGGCGGCGATACTGTTCGCGGGCACCGGGTCCTTCGCCTACGGGGCGATTGCCCAACTCCCGCCGGGTAGCTTGGAGCTCTTGGCGGCGGGTGTGGTGCTGGCGGCGGCCGCCAAATCCGCCCAGGTGCCGTTCGCGCCGTGGCTGTTCGCCGCCATGGCGGGTCCGACCCCGGTGTCGGCGCTGCTGCACGCGGCCACCATGGTGGCGGCCGGCGTGTTCCTGATTGCGCGCCTGCATCCGCACCTGTCCGAGGCGTCCTGGTTCGGGGCTGTCGCGGTCGCTGTCGGGCTGATCACCGCGTTGGCCGCGGGCCTGGTCGCCGTGTTTCAGAACCATGCCAAGAAACTGCTGGCAGCCTCCACCTCGGCGCACTACGGACTCATGTGGGTGGCGGTGGGCGCCGGCTACCCGTTCGCGGCGTTGCTGCACTTCGTCGGCCACGCCTTGTTCAAGGCGCCACTGTTCCTTGCCACTGGCACCGTCGAGCGACGCGCCGGTTCCTACGACCTGGCGGCCATGCAGCAGGTCGCATCGCCGCCGGGACTCGCCACCGCAACCGCCGTTGCCAGCCTGGCGCTTGCCGGCGTGTTTCCCCTGGGCGCCGCCTGGACGAAGGAGCAGACAATGGCCGCCAGCGGGCACTTCGCCGTATGGGCGGCGGCGATCATGGCGCTCGCGGGCGGACTCTCGGCGTTATACGCCACGCGCCTGCAGCTTCGGGGTTTCGGCCTTCCGCCCCGCCGCCCGCGGGGTGGCACGGAGATGCCCGCCGAGGGGCGGGCCATCTATGCGTTATCGGTGCTGACGCTGTTGCTGTCCCTGCTCTGGTGGCCGGGCGTGGCCGAAGCACTGGCGTCGTGGCTGGATATGCACGTGGTGCCTACCAAGCCCTGGGAGCTGGTGCTGTCCTTCGCCCTGGTCGCGATGGGCATCGCGCTCGGCGTCAGGGGAGTCCGAGGTTACGTGCCGATTCGGCAGGGGCGGGCAGCCGCCGCCATCGCCCGCTGGTGGGGCATTCCGGCGCTGGCTTCCGCGGCCATCCTGGCGCCGGCGCGGGCGTTCACCGGCGGATTGGCACGGTTCGATGACGGGGTATTGGACCGGGCGGTCGGCGCAGGCACCAGAGTCGAAGGGCTCGCGACCATGCTCGCCCGCTTCGACGATGGCGTCGTGGACGCCGGATTGCGCGCCACGGCGCGATTCGGAACCTGGCTGGCACTCATCAACGCGCGGCGCGGCGAAGGAGTGTTCGACGGCGCCGTGACCAGGAGCGCGGACGGTGTCGAGCGGGGAGGACGCATGGCCCGCGCGTTGCAGACGGGCCTCGTCCATCAGTATTACACGCTGATGGCCCTGGGCCTCGGCATCCTTCTGTTGCTGCTGGTCCTGGGAGGACTGCCGTGATCCTCACTGCTGCATTGCTGGTTCCATTGCTCGGTGCGCTGGTTCTGGCCGGCGCAGGTTCCTGGCGAGGAGGCACCGTCCGGGCCTTCGCGACGGCCGTGGCCGTGGTGCCGTTGATCCTGCTCGTCTGGGCGTGGGTCTTGTTCGATCCCGCGGGCGCACAGTTTCAGCTGGTCGTCGAGGTGCCGTGGGTGCCGTCCTTAGGGATGGCCTTTCTCCTCGGTGTGGATGGCATCGCGCTGTCCGTGGCGGTGATGAGCGCGCTGTTGTTCGCCGCGAGCGTCGTCTATCCCATCGATACGAAGGGTCGGGCGGCCCAGTACTACGGCTGGCTGCTGTTTCTCGAAGCGGTGTCCCTGGGTGTGTTCCTCACCCTGGATCTGCTGCTGTTCTACGTGTTCTTCGATCTCAGTCTGGTGGGTATGTACTTTCTCATCGCCCGCTGGGGGCACGGCACGCCGCAGTATTCGGCGTTGAAGTTCTTCCTGTACACGCTGACCGGTTCCCTCGCGCTGCTGCTGGCGTTCCTGGGGCTCTACCTGAGCCATGATCCACACACCTTCGACATGCGGGTGTTGATGGAAGCGCAGCCCCTGGCGGGGAGCGCGCAGGCCGCCGGCCTGGTATTGCTGGGGCTGTTGGTCGGCTTCGGCATCAAGACGCCGCTGGTGCCTTTCCATACGTGGCTGCCCCAGGCCCACGTGGACGCACCGGGTCCCGGGTCGGCCATTCTTGCGGGCGTGCTGCTGAAGATGGGCACCTACGGACTGATTCGCATCCCGTACTCCATGATGACCGACACCTTCGCCCACTATGCGTTGTGGATCGCTGTGGTGGCTGTGGTCTCGATTCTGTACGGCGCGCTGGTGGCCCTGGGGCAGCGAGACCTGAAACGCCGCATCGCCTATACGTCCATCAACCACATGGGCTACACGGTGCTCGGGATCGCGGCCGCCGGCGCCTTGCTGGGCGGCGACGAGGCGGCGCGCACCCTGGCGCTCACCGGCGCCACCGTGGAGATGGTCGCCCACGGGCTGATCACCGGCAGTCTGTTCCTGATCGCCGGCTCCTTCTGGGCCCGGGGCGAGGAATACGATCTGGATCGCTACGGCGGGCTGGCGCGCCGGGCGCCGCTGCTCACCGGGCTGACAGCCGTGGCCGCATTCGCCAGCCTCGGCCTCCCAGGGCTGGCGGGATTCGTGGCGGAGCTGCAGATCTTCGCCGGGACCTTCGCGGTGTGGCCGTGGCTCGCGGCCATCGGCTTGCTGGGCATTCTGATCACCGCGGCGCTGTTCCTGCAAATGCTGCAGAAGCTGTTCTTCGGCGATCTGCCGGCCCGCTGGGCGTCGTTTCCCGACCTGCGGCCGATCGAATGGGGTGTGCTCGGGGCGCTCCTGGCGGCCGTCGTGGTGATCGGGGTCTATCCCCGCTTCCTGTTGACGCTGATCGAGGCCTCGGCGGTCCTGACAGGGGTGCGCTAGATGCCGGTCGGGGATCTCCTGCCGGAGATCGTGCTGCTCCTGGGGGCGATTGTGATCGTCCTGACCGCCGTCTTCACCCGCCAGGAGCGCCAGCACTGGGGTGCGGTGCTGGCCCTCGTCGCCGTGGCGCTGTCGGCGTGGTTCGCCGCAGGCCAGTGGGGTGCGCCGTCGAAGTTGACGTTCATGGGCGTGTGGGCCCTGGACCCGGCAGCCGTCGCCGCCAAGCTCATGATCCTCGGCGCAGCGGCGGTGGTGGTGGCGCTCTCGCCCGAGTGGATGGCCACCGATCGGCGCCACGGCGAATACTACGGCCTGCTGCTGTTCGCCGTCCTCGGGGCCATCATGATGGCGGCCGCCGCCGACACCATGGAACTGATGCTGGGAGTGCTGTTGTCCTCGGCTGCGAGCTATCCATTGGCCGCGTACCACCGGGCGTGGGGACCATCGGTGGAAGCTGGGATGAAGTACTACCTGATCGCCGCCCTCGCCAACGCGCTGCTGACGGTCGGTGTGGTGCTGCTGTTCGGGCTGGTCGGCGATACCGCCTACGAGGCGACTCAGGCGACGCTGGCGCGAGACGCGGACGCGGTGGCGTTGATTGCGGCAACGGCGTTCGTGGTTGTCGGACTCGCGTTCAAGATGGGCGCGTTTCCCGCTCATGTGTGGATGCCGGATGTGGCCCAGGGCGCGCCCGCGCCCATCGCCGCCTTCCTGACCGTGGTGCCGAAGATCGGCGCGGCCGTGGCGTTGGCGCGGTTCGTCACGTTGTTACCGCCGGACCTTGCCTGGCGCTGGATCATCGCCTTCATCGCCGTGGTCACCATGACGCTCGGCAACCTCGCCGCCTTGCGCCAGACTGACGTGCGGCGGCTGCTGGGCTGGTCCTCGGTCTCCCAGTCCGGCTACGCCCTCATGGCGGTCGTCGTGCTGGGACTGACCGAACAGGCCCTGCCTGCGTTGCTGCTGTTCCTGCTGGCCTATACGGTGGCGAATCTCGCCGCGTTCGCGGTAGTGGTGCACTGGCGGGGGCGCACCACACTGGATGACTACCATGGGCTCGCCTCGGCGCAGCCTCTCGCCGCCACGGTGCTGGTGGTGGCGCTGCTGTCACTGGTCGGGATCCCGCCGCTGATCGGCTTCTTCGGCAAGCTGGCTCTGTTCAGCGCAGCCATCGACGGAGGCTACGCCTGGCTTGCCGTCGTGGCGGTCGCCAATACGGTGGTGTCGCTGTTCTACTACTTGAGCGTCATTGCGCCGGTGGTGTTCGCAGATCGGAAAGCGACGTTGCACGAGCTTGGGCCGTGGGCACGCGCGGCATCGCTGACCACGGGCGTATTGGTGCTGGCGTTCGGTCTCGGCGCGGAACTGCTGGTGGGCCTGGGGACGGTGATCGCGTCGTTTTGAGACCCCAGGTACCGAAACGTGGAGGGTTACACGGCCCTTTAGCGGGAGGGATTCCCCTGAATACGGGATGTTCCTACATACACTGGCCGCAGCGTCAATGATAATGCGCGTCTTTACCAAGAAGATCGGACTGGTAGGAGCGCATGGAGCAGATGAGAGATCAAAAACTTGTCGCGAAAATCCGCGATCTGAATGACGAGATCGACCGCTATGCGGTTGCCACGAGCCCGGCGAACATCGCTCGCAGAGATGCGCTGCTGCAGGTGCTCGAATGGTACGTCCAGAAGCTTCAGGCACGGCGGTATCAGGGCCGCAGAGACGCGGCCTGAACAGCGGGTCTCCGGCGGGAGGGCAGGATGCCGGTGACGCTGGATGCCAGCGGAAGCAGGAACCACAAGACGCGAGGCCCGCTTTGGCGGGCCTTTTCTATTGTGGTCCGAGCCCACTTATCCGGCGCTCTGCCATGCTGTTCGTGTGGGATTTTTTGACTTGTCCCATGACCCCGAATATTGTCTTTGCATGGATGAATTGCACCCGAACCCTCGAAAGCCGATCGTACGCACCGGCATTGTCTTGGCGGCACTGGGCGCCGGCCTCGTATTGCTGTCGAACACGGACGGGGGAACTGCTGCCGGCTTCCTGATGGGTGCTGCGGCGGGGACCCTGGGGGTTCTACTGCTCGGTATCGGATGGCTGGTGGGGAGGTAGGCCGATGGCTCGTGATCCGATCTTGTGGATCGCCTGGGCGGTGTCAGGGGCGCTCGTGCTGGTTGCGGGGGAATGGGTCGATGACGTGATCCACCCGGGCACGGTTGCGGCCCAAGCGTATGTTCCCGCTCCCCAGGAGGAACGGTTTGCCGTCCCCCGCCTGCCGAAGGAGCCGATGTGTGACGCGCTTGTGCGACCGGCGGATGCTTGCGCCGGAACGGATCGCCAAAGCGTGTAGTCCCGCCTCCGCGGGCTTTTTCTGCGGGGCCTCAGGATTCGCCCAGGCAGTCGCTAGCGGGATACACCCAAGCGACGCAAGTCTGCGATCTGACGATGAGTCGGGAGAGGGTGGAACCCCGCCCAGAGTGGCGGGGTTTTCTGTTTGGCGCGCTGCTACCTCTACGGACTTTCGGAAGGCGGGGCGTAGGCTGGATCGCTTGAACTGTGCTGTCGGAGATCATGTGTCGGTCTGATAAACGAGCCCCTCCAGCGGAAGGTGCGTTCTCAACCCGAGTTCGCTGCACCGGTCGCATAGGATCTGGCGCGGACAGTACGGAAGCGAGCAGGCGATGTCCCCCAGAAGCGACAAGTAGATGCGCGACAGGTGGTTCCCCATTCGGCCTTTGAGAAGGACCAGGTCGCCGTTTCGAAGCTGCGTTTTCAGGTAGGCCGCTGCGCCGTTCACTGTTTCGAACGCTTTGGTGCTGTCCTCCGGCAAGCCGTTTGCGATGGCACGGCGTGCGGAGTGTTCCGCGTGGCTCCCGACAAAGACGGCCAAGTCCGCAAACGACGCCGCCGCCCGTCCCAACTGGTTGGCGCGCGCCCGGTCGGCCTTGCTGGTGTCCGAAAAGTCACTCAGCACGGCAATCCTGCGTGTTGCGGTGGCGTCGCGAAGGACTTGGAAGGCGGCTTCCAAGCTGTCCGCAGGTCCCTTCCACTCATCCCTGATGATCACTGCACCGCTGTGGGGCAGGGTGATGGGCTGCATGCGCGCCCAAAAGGGCTCCACGCGTTGTACGGAGGCGATGGCGTCTTCCAACGGTACGCCGCAGACCAATGCCGTCGTGATCGCCGCCAGAACGGCGTGTGACCAGTGCACGCCCAGAAGGCGCGTCCTGACCTCATAGTCGCGGCCATCTACCTGAATGCGCAGGCTCAGGCGTTCCGGCCAGCGGGAGCGGACATCCAGCAGGCGGACGCGGGCGTCACCGCGCGCTCCGAATCCGACCGTCGGACAAGGAGCCGCCTGCGCCATCGCAGCCACATACTCATTGTCCACGTTGAGAACGGCGCGTCCGCTTGGGCGCAGACTGCGTATCAGTTGTGACTTTTCAGCGGCGATGTTCTCGAGCGTCCTGAAGCTTTTGATGTGGGAACGCTTCACGTCCACCATGACGCCGATGTCCGGTTTCAGCAAGCGTGCTGCGGATTCCATGTCGCCAGGCCGTTCGATACCCGCCTCGATCACAGCGAAACGATGCCAGGGACGGGCGCGGAGCAGGGTTTGCTGGAGGCTACCGAACTTTTGGTGGTTTTCGCTGCCTCGATTGGTCACCGTCGGCGCCTGATCCTCCAGGATGGCGCGCAGCAACTCTTTGGTGGTGGTTTTGCCGACGCTTCCGGATACCGCGATGACGGTCGTGCGCACTAGCAAGCGTCTCCACAGGAACGCGACGAACGCGGCCGAGCTGCGTCGAAAGCGCCGGACGCGCCAGGCAACAGCGCTATGCAGGGCTATCCAATTCATGTAAACGGCGGCACTGGTGGAGGTGACGGAGTACCACTGCCCCACACAGCCCCCGCCTGTTTCTTCGCTGAAGCGTCATGTCTCTGACAGATTGACAGGTCGCGTGCGGTTAGCATCGCACCTGTATCACGCGACTGAACGACTTAGCTCCGGCTTCGGCCGGGGCCCTCTTCGGGGCAAATATGGACCGGCAAATCAGGCTTCCGAGAGTAACGGCAGCGGATGGACTTTTTGAGCCCGGACTCTTCGATGGTGGTGCCCAGGTCGCCATCATTCTCCAGCTCCGGAGCGAGGGGACAACGGCCGAAGTTCCGCTGACCGAGGCGGGGGCGAAGGATCTGCTGCGGGTACTGCTGGGATGGTGGGGTAAGTCTGACGTGACGTGGGACAACGACTGATCATGGATCTGCGCGACAGCATGCGGGATGGTCCGCGCTGCACCGGATCGGGAGAGGGCGCAGCCCCGGCGGCATGATGCCCGCATGAAGACATTGGATTGGAGATCGCCGCGAGCGATCCCAGACGCGCCCCGCCTCCTGCACGAGATATTGCCCCGCTCCGGCGGGGGTTTTTCCTTATAGAAGCGCCTAATGCAACCTATCGGAGAATAGGATTGGATGTAAATGAGAATAGTAACTACTCTCATGTCTCCTCCAAGACCGGACTTGACCCCGCTTCGGCGGGGTTTTCTTTTTGAGTCGGGATCAATCGTCGAGCAGTCCGCTTCGGACCATCTCCAGCAAGACCCGGCGCGCGACGATCGATGGAGACGCGTGGCCGAGTGTAGCCCCTTGCATGACCAGAGTGCAGACGACGAACAGATTGGGGCCTCGGGTCCAATAACGGCCGCTGTAGTTTCGTCCCTCGTGGGTGACTGTCACGATTCTTGACTCGTCGTGCTGCATGACGTGCTCCGGGCTGTGCGCCAGGAATAGCGTCCACTAAGACGATTTCTTAACTTGGCGATATCTGCTACGGCTACGCGGATTCCTCCAATCTTAACTCCAAGACGCCCCGCCTCGGCGGGGTTCATTTTTGGTGTTCTGTCGGCACCGCACCCCGGACCCGACCCGGACACAATCCCCACCACGAAAAAACCGCCTCAAGGGCGGCGTTCTAAGTTCTGGTCCTATTTGGCTCCCCGGGACGGGCTCGAACCGCCGACCCGGTGATTAACAGTCACCTGCTCTACCAACTGAGCTACCGGGGAACGTGTCTCTGGCAAGCGGGGAATGGTACTGAGGCGGCGCCGAGGGGTCAATAGCCGGTCGTGGTGGCGCTGCATTTGCGCCCGTGGGGGGCGGGTGCGGGACGCACGGTGCGGGCGCGTCCGACATTGGACAGCACGACGGCCGCACTCTCCTGTGCCGATTCGGACCGACAGAAGGTGAAGGTGGCGTTGGAGCCGCCGCTGGAGCCCATCCCTCCGCGGGCGCCGCTGCTGCGAAAGGTGATGCGCCGCCGTCCGGTGCTGGTGAAGATGCGCGTGCCTCTCAAGCCTTGCACTACCCGCAACAGTGGCTCGCCCGGATCTCGGGCGGCATCCCGGTCCAAATCTGCGAACACCAGCCAGCCCCGATCCCAGCGGAAGGTGTCGGCGCAGGTCCGGTCATCCAGGCTTGGGCAGAGGACGGTGTCGTCTCCGCGGGTAATCGCTTCGGTGCGGGCGAGGTGCAGGGAGGCGACCACGTGGTTGACGTGGCTTGCCTGACGGTTGCGGTTCACCAACTCCGCCATGGCGGGCACCACGCCGGTGACCAGGATTGCGGCGATGGCGAGCACCACCACCAACTCGACCAGCGTGAAGCCGGCTCGGGAGGAACGATGGGCCGGAGTGTGGGGGCCGTCCATAGCCGGGCCTCGGGAGCGGGGCGCGGTCAGCCGAAAAGAGGCCCCCGGGAACCGAGTTCCCGGGGGCCTGGACTAGTCGGCCATCCATTGCCGTTTTACTCGTCCGTGATAGCCCCGACTGGGGCAGGGCCAGAGTACTGGACCGGGCACCGGATCGCTGTAGGACAATCCCGACAATTCTTGTAGGAAAATGACTATTTCGTCCCCAGAGCAGCCGCCAGGCGCTCGGCCGCCAGTTTCAGATTGTCGAGGCTGGTGGCGAACGACACGCGCAGATACCCCGGCGCGCCGAACGCCGAGCCGGGCACCAGGGCCACGTTGGCCTCATTGATCAGATACTCCGCGAGGGCGACGTCGTCGTCGATTCCCGCCAGTCGGGCGATCGCCCCTTCGACCTTGGGAAAGCAGTAGAACGTGCCCTCCGCGGGCAGGCACTCCACACCTGCGATGCCGTTCAGGGCAGCGACGATGTAGTCGTTGCGTTGCTTGAACGCCGCGCACATCGACGCCACACAGCTTTGGTCTCCCTCCAAGGCGGCCTGGGCCGCCACCTGGGACACGGACGTGGGGCTGGACGTGCTCTGGGACTGGATCTTCTTCATGGCCTTGATCAGCACCGCCGGGCCGGCGGCATAGCCGATGCGCCAGCCGGTCATCGCGTAGGCCTTCGAAACGCCGTTCAGGACGATGGTGCGCTCGATCAGATCCGGACAGGCATTGACGATATTGCAGAACGGCTCCTCACCCCAGAGGATGTGCTCGTACATGTCGTCGGTGGCAATCAGGACATCGGGGTGCCGGCGGAGCACCTCGCCCAGCGCCTCCAGCTCCGCCCGCGGATACACGCTGCCGGTCGGATTCGAGGGGCTGTTCAGCACCAGCAGGCGGGTGCGCTCGGTGATCGCCGCCTCCAGCTGCCCCGGGGTGATGCGAAACTGCTGCTCGGCGCCGGCCAGCACCGGGACCGGGATGGCGTCGGCCAGCAGCACCATGTCGGGGTACGAAACCCAATAGGGTGCCGGGATGATGACCTCATCGCCCGGCTCGAGCAGCGCCTGGGCGAGATTGAAAAAGCTCTGCTTGCCCCCACAAGAGACCAGAATCTGATCCAGTGCGTAGTCGAGCCCGTTTTCCCGGTCGAACTTGTCGGCAACGGCCCGTTTCAGCCCCGGCGTGCCGTCCACCGCCGTATACTTGGTGAAGCCCTGGTCGATGGCGGCTTTGGCCGCCTCCTTGATGTGCTCCGGGGTGTCGAAATCCGGTTCTCCGGCGCCCAAGCCGATGATGTCTCGACCCGCGGCCCGCAGCTCCGCCGCTCGGGCGGTCACAGAAAGGGTCGGAGAAGGCTTGATACGCTGTACGCGGCTGGAAAGTCGAATGTTCAAGGCGTGGTCCTGGCGGCGGGTTCGTCCGAGCACGTGCAATGATACTGGAAGCCCGAGGTCCCTGAAATCCCCATGAGCAAACCATTCAGACTGGTGTCCGGCTACAGCCCCGCAGGCGATCAGCCCGATGCGATTGCGCGCCTGCTGGAGGGCATCGGGGACGGCCTCATGCACCAGACGCTGCTCGGCGTCACCGGTTCGGGCAAGACCTTCACCGTGGCCAACGTCATCGAGGCCGTACAACGGCCGACCTTGGTGCTGGCCCACAACAAGACTCTGGCGGCCCAGTTGTACGGCGAGTTCAAGGAGTTCTTCCCCGACAACGCCGTGGAGTACTTCGTCTCGTACTACGACTATTACCAGCCTGAGGCGTACGTGCCCTCGTCGGATACCTTCATCGAGAAGGACGCCTCCATCAACGAGCACATCGAGCAGATGCGCCTGTCCGCCACCAAGGCACTGTTGGAGCGTCCCGACGCCATCATCGTCGCCACAGTGTCGGCCATCTACGGGTTAGGGGACCCTCGCTCCTATCTGTCCATGGTGCTGCACCTGGTGCGCGGCGACGTCGTCGACCAGCGCGCCATCCTGCGCCGCCTGGCGGAGCTGCAGTACACCCGCAACGACGCCGAGCTGCATCGCGGCACCTACCGCGTGCGGGGCGAGGTGATCGATGTGTATCCAGCCGATTCCGAGCGCGAGGCGGTGCGGGTGGAGCTGTTCGACGACGAGATCGAGAACATCGCCTACTTCGATCCGCTGACCGGCGAAGTCCTGGGCCGCATCCCGCGGGTGACCATCTACCCAAAAACCCATTATGTCACCCCGCGGCAGACCATTCTCGATGCCATCGACGAGATCAAGGAGGAGCTCAAGGAACGTCTGGAGCAACTCAGGGCCGCCGACAAGCTCGTGGAGGCGCAGCGCCTGGAGCAGCGCACCCGCTTCGACCTGGAGATGATGGTGGAGCTCGGCTATTGCTCAGGCATTGAGAACTACTCCCGCTATCTGTCCGGCCGCCAGGCGGGCGAGCCCCCGCCGACCCTGTTCGATTATCTGCCGAACGACGCGCTGCTGGTGGTGGACGAATCCCATGTCACCATCCCGCAGCTTGGCGGGATGTATCGGGGTGACCGCTCCCGCAAGGAGACCTTGGTGGAGTACGGCTTCCGGCTGCCCTCCGCCCTTGACAACCGGCCGCTGCGGTTCGACGAATGGGAGCGGCTGGCGCCCCAGCGGATCTACGTCTCGGCGACCCCCGGACCCTACGAGCGCGAGCACTCCGACCAGGTGGTCGAGCAGGTGGTGCGCCCCACCGGGCTGGTGGATCCGGAGGTGGAGATCCGTCCCGCCACGGCGCAGGTGGACGATCTGCTGTCGGAGGTGGGCGCCCGGGTGGCCGCCAATGAACGGGTGCTGGTGACCACCCTGACCAAGCGCATGGCCGAGGACCTCACCGAGTACCTGGCCGAACACGGTACCCGAGTGCGTTACCTGCACTCGGATATCGACACCGTGGAGCGGGTGGAGATCATCCGTGACCTGCGCCTGGGCGAGTTCGATGTTCTGGTCGGCATCAACCTGCTGCGCGAGGGCCTGGACATGCCCGAAGTCTCCCTGGTCGCGATCCTGGACGCGGACAAGGAGGGCTTCCTGCGCTCCGAGGGCTCGCTCATCCAGACGATCGGTCGCGCGGCGCGCAACGTCCACGGCAAGGCCATCCTCTACGCCGACCGGATCACAGGCTCCATGCAGCGGGCTCTGGACGAGACCGAGCGGCGCCGGGCAAAGCAGGTGGCCTTCAACCAGGAGCACGGCATCACACCCACGGGCATCGAAAAGCGCATCGCCGACATCATGGAAGGCGCCTACGCCGGTATGCCGGGCTCGCCGAAGAAATACGCCAAGGTGGCCGAGGAGGTCATCGAATACGCCGGTTTGCCGCCGGACAAGCTGCTGGCGAAGCTCAAGAAGCTCGAAGAGCAGATGTACCAGCACGCCCGCAACCTGGAGTTCGAGGAAGCGGCGCGCGTGCGCGACCAGATCCGCCACGTCCGCGCGGCGAACCTGGGGATTGCGGAGGCCTAGGACGGCCCGCGGCCCCGCCGAACGATGCGCGGCGCGCCTTATGGCACCGCCATGGCATGGAGGGCCCGCGCCCACCGGAAGGAATCGGCGCGCACGGCGCGACCTATGGCGCGTCCGTAGCATAGGGCGGCCCGTGGCCGCCGGAAGGGGTCGGCGCGCACGACGCGCCCTATGGCACGGCCGTAGCATGTGGCGGTCCGTGGCCGCCGAGAGGGTCGGTCGGCGCGCATGGCGCGCCCTATGGCACGGCCGTAGCATGGGGCGGTCCGTTGCCGCCGAGAGGGTCGGTCGGCGCGCACGGTGCGCCCTATGGCACGGCCGTAGCATAGGGCGGTCCGTGGCCGCCGTTTTGCCGGGAGCATTGCTGGAAGGCAAGGATGCCGAACTATCGTCGGGATTATTCGGGCACCGTATGGTTCTTTACGGTGGTGACGCACAGGCGCCGACCGCTATTTCGGGACTACCGCGCGCGGGCCACCTTGCGATCCGCGATTTTCGAATGCCGGGAGCGCTACCCTTTCGATGTCCCCGCCTGGGTGCTGCTTCCCGATCACCTGCATTGCATCTGGGCGCTTCCTGATCACGATCGGAACTATTCGCGTCGTTGGTCCGTGATCAAACGACGGTTCACCCAATTGGCAGGGGCGGAGACGAGGCTGCGTGCACCATTCTGGCAGAAACGGTTCTGGGCCCATCGCATTGATACCGACGAAAGCTACCGCGCCCACACGGATTACATCCACTTCAACCCCGTGAAGCACGGCTTGGTGGAACGGGTGTGCGATTGGCGATGGTCGAGCTTCCACAGAGTGGTGGAGAACGGGCTGTATCCGGCAGATTGGGGAGGGGGAATCGAGTTCCCGATCACCATCGGCCGCGAATAGGTCGTGACCGCGTCGCGCGCACGGCGCGCCCGATGGAACGTCCGTAGCATAGGGCGGCCCGTGGCCGCCGGGAGGGTCGGTCGGCGCGCACGGCGCGCCCTATGGCACCACCGTAGCATAGGGCGGCCCGTGGCCGCCGAAAAGGGTCGGTCGGCGCGCACGGCGCGCCCTATGGCGCGTCCGTAGCATAGGGCAGCCGCGGCCGCCGGAGGGCCGGCGCGCACGGCGCGCCCTATGGCGCGTCCGTAGCATAGGGCGGCCCGTGGCCGCCGCGGGGGGGCGGCGCGCATGGCGCGCCCTATGGTGCCGCCTGGCATCGCGCGGCCGCGAGAGCGCGATGCTTGTCGAACCGCCGCCCAATCCGGTATCTTTACGCTTCTGCAGGCGCGTAGCTCAGCTGGTTAGAGCACCACCTTGACATGGTGGGGGTCGTTGGTTCGAGTCCAATCGCGCCTACCAATTCTGTAGTTCGACCCGGCGGCGGCCCCTCGTACAGGCCGCCGCGGTTCGGGAAACGGCCGATGGTAGCGGTCGTTTCCATGTAGAGGCCCGCGGCCACTCGTAGCGGTCGCAGACGAAACCAGAGAGGGTAGACCCATGCCGACGATCCATCTGCCGGACGGCACTCAGCGCGATTTTCCCCATCCCGTCACCGTGGCCGACGTGGCTGCCGATATCGGCGCCGGTCTCGCCAAGGCTGCGCTCGCCGGCAAGGTGGACGGCAAGCTGGTGGACACCTCCTATCGCATCGACCGCGATGTGGACCTCGAGATCGTCACCGACAAGAACGACGAGGGCCTCGAGGTCATCCGCCATTCCACGGCCCACCTCCTGGCGCAGGCGGTCAAAGAACTGTTCCCGCAGGCCCAGGTCACCATCGGTCCGGTGATCGACAACGGCTTCTATTACGATTTCGCCTTCGAGCGCGCCTTTACCCCCGAGGATCTCGCCAGGATCGAGAAGAAGATGGACGAAATCGCCAGCCGTGACCTGCAGGTGCAACGCCAGGTCATGCCTCGGGACGAGGCGGTGGCGTTCTTCCGCGATATGGGCGAGGAGTACAAGGCCAGGATCATCGAGGACATCCCCAAGGGCGAGGACATTTCGCTGTATCGCCAGGGGGCGTTCATCGATCTGTGCCGCGGCCCCCACGTACCCTCCACGGGCAAGCTCAAGGCCTTCAAGCTCATGAAGTTGGCCGGCGCCTACTGGCGCGGCGACTCCCGCAACGAGATGCTGCAGCGCATCTATGGCACCGCGTGGCGCAACAAGAAAGAGCTCAAGGACTACCTCCACCGCCTGGAGGAGGCCGAGAAGCGCGACCATCGGCGCATCGCCAAGGCCATGGGCCTGTTCCATGTCCAGGAAGAGGCGCCGGGCATGGTGTTCTGGCACGACGCCGGCTGGCAGATCTATCTGACCATCCAGGACTACATCCGCGCCAAGCTGCGCACCCACGGCTACCAGGAAGTGCACACGCCCAACCTCGCCGATCGCATCTTGTGGGAGAAGTCCGGGCACTGGGAGAAATTCCGGGACGACATGTTCGTCACCGAGTCCGAGAACCGGACCTTCGCCATCAAGCCCATGAACTGCCCCTGTCATATCCAGATCTACAACCAGGGCCTCAAGAGCTATCGGGATCTGCCGCTGCGCATGGCCGAGTTCGGCTCCTGCCACCGCAACGAGCCCTCGGGCACCCTGCACGGGCTGATGCGGGTGCGCGGCTTCACCCAGGACGATGCCCACATCTTCTGTACCGAGAACCAGGTCCAGGCAGAAGTCTCGGCATTCATCGACCTGCTGTTCGAAGTGTATCGG